>Ga0180007_10000844_pt1 | contig 46177 bp, 42 predicted proteins | sample MM_PC_MetaG_FD_121122 | JGI IMG/M metagenome (GOLD analysis project Ga0180007, IMG submission 121122) | Groundwater microbial communities from the Aspo Hard Rock Laboratory (HRL) deep subsurface site, Sweden - MM_PC_MetaG | ecosystem: Environmental > Aquatic > Deep subsurface > Groundwater... | reverse complement strand
TAACGTCGAAAACTTGTGCTGGATTGATCATGAAGATTCGTGAGGTCGAAGACGCGTTTTGGCGAGATGACGCTGCTCTTGACAAACAAAATTAAGTATCAAGTCATATGACCGGAACTATAATATGGTTATGCAACGCCCCTCCCTGATATATGAAAACCGTCAAAAAGAGAAGGCATACTCCAGGCAGATACAAGTCACACGTATGGGTCGATATATTGACGCAGACAGCCAATCGTCGCTGCTTTGACATGTTTTTTGAACGGGCATGGAAAAGTGCCTTAAGAGACTGACAATATATCGGCCTGATTGTTGTCGATGTTAACGGCATGGATAAATAATACAGCCGACGTTTGGATAGAAAGATGGAGAATTCTGTTATACAAATTGCAGCAGAAGAAATGAAAAAATTCGGAATACGAAGCAAAGATCTGATAGCAAGGTTTGACCAAAACCAATTTGTTGTGCTTTTATCGGACATCGGCAAAAAAGATTTGATCCACATTGCTCAAGATATTCATCGGTCACTTGAATTATTAAAAACAAAAAACACATGCTTGAAAGATGAGACTAAACTGGTGTTCAGTCTGGGGCTTTCTATAACCTTACCGGATCTTGATCAATATAAGGATTTTCTAATTAACAAAACCCAAAAAGCGTTAAGCGAATCCATGTAAACTCATGGTGAAAGCGTCTGCTTTTTAGACTAGTTTTCATCAGAGGGCCGCAATGACACTGCGATGCGAATATGCGGGGAGCGATAAATTACCTGCTTAAGCTTCAGGATATCGATTTGCCTGAAAAAATGGGGAGTCAATTTAAGATATTTATTGATGAATTCGAAAAATAGCGTATATCTACACCCGCATGATAAAATACGAAATGTAATAGTAAACACATGGTAACCACCTGCATAAACGGCAACATGATAAAAAATGACTGACAAGAATAATTCTGCAGACGAAATCGCCGTTGAGGTTGAATACGTTTTTAAACATTTCAATGCTTTTCAGGCGGTTTCGGATCTCTCTTTTTGCGTGCCCAAAGCAACCTGTTTTGCACTTTTAGGACCCAATGGCGCCGGGAAAACCACGATGATGAATATGCTCATCGGGCGAATTCTGAGAGACAAGATCAGTCATTCAAAAATCAGTGTGCTGGGTTACGATCCAAACAAAAATGAACTGGAAATCAAGTACAATACCGGAATTGTCCCTCAGGAAAACAATCTGGATGTGGAGCTGACGGTTATCGAAAATTTAATGGTTTACAGCAAATTTTACGGTATACCCAAAAAGGAAGCCTCCAAAAGAATTCATGAACTCCTCTCCTTTATGGAACTATCCGAAAAACGAAGCAGCCTGATCAAGCAAATCTCAGGTGGCATGCAGCGACGTCTGATCATTGCCCGTGCCCTTTTGAACGCCCCTTGCCTGCTAATTCTTGATGAACCGACCACAGGATTAGATCCCCAGGTCCGGCAGGCGATCTGGGACAAGCTCAGAATTTTGAAGGCATCTGGAGTCACGATTCTCCTGACCACACACTATATGGATGAAGCCCATCAACTGTGCGACAATCTGTTGATCATGCATCAGGGGAAAAAGATTATTGAGGGGAATCCCCATAACCTGATTCGGGACCATATGGAAGCCTACGTACTTGAAATCATAAACAAACAACTTTTTAATGATACTTATTGCAATACGCTCCGATGTGAAAGAACGGCCACACGGCTGATGCTTTATACAAACCAGTTCGAAGACCTTCAAACGCTGAGTAAAACCTTTGGTGCAGCCGATTATGTATTACGGCCCACAAATCTTGAAGATCTGTTTTTAAAAGTAACCGGCAGAGGATTAAATGATGGATAAAAGGGGAATGGAGAAAAGAAAAAGCAGCCCGCCTTCTTTTTTTCATCGGGTCTACAGTGTCTGGTACCGCCATATCCGGGTCTATAATAAACATTTAATCAGTAACGGTTTCCCGCCGTTTCTGGAACCTCTTTTTTTTATTGCCGGCATCGGCCTGGGACTGGGGAATTATGTGGGGCTCATCGGAGACACGCCTTACCTGTCTTTTCTGGCTGCCGGCATGCTTGCGCCTCCGGCCATGTTCACGGCAGCGTTTGAATGCACCTTTGGCACTTTTATCCGCCTTGAATTTGACAAAGCCTATGACGGCATGGTGTCATCTTCTCTCACGGTCAGTGATCTCTTTATAGGAGAAATGCTTTTTGCAGGTACTAAGGGGCTTTTCTTTTCGTTTGCCGTGCTGACCATTTTTATGATTTTTGGCCTGATCCCTTCCAAAATGGGTCTCCTTACCCCTTTGATCGGTTTTCTTTCCGGCCTGATGTTTGCGGCATTAGCGCTTTTCGTCACCTCATTTGTAAAAACCATCAATCATTTTAATTTCTTTCTAACCGGATGCCTGACGCCGATGTTTTTCTTTTCAGGTGTGATATTCCCCATCACAAACCTCCCCTATCCTGTGCAGATCGGGTCTGAAATTTTTCCCCTGACCCATTCCACACGGATCATCCGTGCCTGCTGCCTGGACGCATTGCATTGGAGCCTGTTATGGGACCTTTTATACATCATCGTTTTTACAATAATCATCGGTTGGCTGGCCATCTCCAGGTTAAGAAAACGGCTGATTCAATAACGGAGGAGGATAAATAAAAAAAGATATCTGAATTCAGTTTGGCACAGCTACCGCCATGGCTGTGTTATAAGTGACAGCCGCGAAATCTCCCAGAATATTTCGAATCCCATGTGACTTTCCCATATATTATTTTATAGTTAAAAAAAATAGGCGTTTACATTAACAAAAATTTGATATAAGTGAAAAATATCATATTCCTAATTCATTGAAATATCTCAATTAACGAATTACCGCTTGTCGCAAGGACAAGTGGACACTTCTGAAATGGAAAAAAATCATGAGGAGACGAGCCATGCGAAAAAGAATCCGTATACTGGCTGTGTTGACACTTTCAGCCTGCTTTTATCTATCATCAACGCTTAATGCCCTATCTTTCAATCCGATTCTGGAATGGTCTTGGACCTCGAGCCTAACGGCGCCAACCGCGCTGAATGTTATGAACACACCATCGGTCATTGATTTAGACCTTGACGGTGTACCGGATATCGTTTTCGGTTCTACGGCAAGCACGGGTGGTGGATTGGTTGAAGTCGGTTATTTGCGCGCTTAATGGATACGACGGCAGCGAAATGTTTTCCGTTACCGATGCGAATTTGCTCATTAACACAACCTGTTCCGTTGCAATCGGCGACATCGACAATGACGGCTATCCAGAGATTGTTGCCTGTGATTCAAGCGGTTTCCGTCTCATCGCGTTTGAGTCTGACGGGTCATTCAAGTGGCGTTCCGGGAATCTGGAGACGAATTACTGGGGCGCGCCGTCAATCGCAGATCTTGACAAGGACGGTTCCCCGGAAATCATTATTGGCAGACAGGTGTTGAACAATAATGGGACGCTTCTCTGGACCGGTAATGGTGGCAAAGGCAGCCAGGGCTCAGCTGGCCCTCTTTCCCTGGTATCTGGATGGTAGCCCTGATATTGTTGCCGGGAATACGGTATATAGCGCATCCGGATCTGTCAAAAGCCAGATTTCTGCTACAGATGGGTATAATGCCGTCGCTAACTTCGACAGCGACAACATGGCTGAAATCGTTTTGGTCAGTGGTGGATATGTCAGATTGCTGGAACATGACTGCAGCGTAAAATGGGGACCGGTAGCTATCCCCGGTGGGGGTGCTGGAGGTCCTCCCACTGTAGCAGACTACGACAATGATGGTGAACCTGAAATCGGCGTAGCAGGCGCAACCCGTTATGTAGTGTTTGAAACCAATGGCAGCCTGAAATGGGCAGCAGCAACCCAGGATGGCAGCTCCAATCGAACAGGTTCCTCTGTTTTTGACTTTGAAAACGACGGTATTGCAGAAGTGATTTACAGTGATGAAATTACCCTCAGGGTCTATCGGGGAAGCGATGGCCTCGTTCTTTTCCAAACACTTCTGAGTTCATGCACCTGGCATGAATACCCGCTTGTTGCCGATGTGGACGGTGACAACCAGGCCGAGATTCTTGCCGTAGCCAACAATAATTGCGGATTCGGGCCACAGCAGGGCATATACGTTTACGGCGATGCTGATGAAAAATGGGTGCCCACTCGACAGATCTGGAATCAGCACACCTACCACATTACCAATGTAAATCCCGATGGCACGATTCCAATCTTTGAAAATGTAAACTGGTTGGAACCGGGCCTGAACAACTTTCGATTGAACGCCTTCTTTGAATTCGAGGGCCCCCCATGTGATATTGATCGAAACAGTGTGGTTGATATCAATGACATCAGGGCAATCACCACTGCTCGAAATACCCCTGCAGTCCCAGGGGACGCGAGGGATGTTGATGGGGATGGCGTGATTACCCTGAATGATGCACGGCAGTGTGTTCTGGAATGTACGAACCCACGTTGTGCGCCTTGAGTTTGATTTGATTATCTGATATCTGTACGGGGCCCTATCTGGATGACATTCAGCCTGGGACCTTTACGCTGGCTTCAATGAAATTTATCGTTGACATACTGCCACCCGGCGCAGCGACAATCGTATCCTTAATGACGGTCAATGCACTGGGTGATGGGTTCGGTGATTATCTTCCGGTGGATTCCATGAGCAACGCAAAAATAACGAATTCTTCTGTCGTTCCGGAACCAACAACAATGGTGCTTTTGTGCACGGGCATAGCCGGACTTACCTGTTCAAGAATGAGAAGAAGAAAATAGCCATTTCTTGTAGTGGGCAAATTATAAAGGCAGGGAGATTCCATCCAACATTCGGGGGGGCATCCATACCCAATGCGATAAGTAAGAGCCCCTAAACCGAAACAGGTTAAAAGATAAAATTTGGGTAAAAAAAGATGGTCGGGATGAGAGGATTTGAACCTCCGACCCCAGCGTCCCGAACGCTGTGCTCTACCAGACTGAGCCACATCCCGACTTGCAGTGTTCTTTTATTTAAATCATTTGCGCTTGTCAAACAAAGAATCACCCATTTTTAAAAAAAATCCGATTCTACCTGAACGGATCGCTGAGGAGAATGGTTTCATCTCTTCCCGGTCCTACGGATACGATCTGAATGGGCGTTTCAGACAATTTTTCAAGCCGCTTCAGATAGGCGATCGCATTCTTGGGTAACTGATCAAAGGCACGAATGGTCGAGATATCTTCTTCCCACCCTTTTATGCTCTCGTAAACCGGAATGCACTGTTCAAGCACAGAAAGGTCTGTGGGGAAATAATCGATCACCTGATTCTTATATGTGTAACCGGTACAAATCTTGATTTCATCAAGGCCGCCCAGGACATCCAGTTTGGTGATGGCAAGACCGGTCAATCCGTTTAACCGGACCGAATTCCTAATCATGACCATATCCATCCACCCGCAACGTCTTTTTCTGCCGGTTGTCGCGCCAAACTCAACACCTTTTTTCTGAATCGCATCCCCGATTTCATCATGCAATTCGGTAGGAAAAGGACCGGCACCCACGCGTGTGGTGTAGGCTTTTACAATACCAATTACGCCATTTATGGCATTGGGCCCCACACCTGAACCACAGCAGGCATTCCCTGAAACTGTATTGGATGACGTGACAAAGGGATATGTGCCGTGATCAATATCAAGATAGGTTCCTTGCGCGCCTTCAAAGAGAATCTGCTTCCCGGATCGCATCCCCTCATTCAACTCAAGAGAAACGTTTGAGATGTGTGGCCCGAGTTTTTTGCCCAGTTCAAGATATGATTCGATAATTTCGTCTGCATCAAGCGGTTCTGCCTTGAAGTAATGTTCAAGGGAAAAGTTCTTTTCTTCAAGAACCGATTTCACCCGTTCAGAAAAAGAATCCGCATCAAGAAGTTCAAAAAACCGTATCCCCCGGCGGGAGGATTTGTCTTCATAGCAGGGACCGATGCCCCTGCCGGTGGTGCCTATTTTTTTATCCCCTTTTTTGAGTTCACGGACATGGTCGAGGCTTTTGTGGTAGGGCATGATAATATGCGCTTTTTCACTGATCCGCAGCTTCTCCGGGCTGATATCAATGCCTTTTCCTGACAAATAGTCGATTTCATCCGCCAGAACTTTCGGGTCCACCACAAGTCCGTTCCCGATAAAACATTTCTTTTTCTGTAATATACCTGAAGGTACGAGATGACTGATGAACTGTTCCCCTTTGACGACCATGGTGTGGCCGGCGTTATTCCCCCCCTGAAACCGGACAACATAGTCCGCAGTCTCAGAAAGAAGGTCAACGACCTTACCTTTGCCTTCATCTCCCCATTGTGTGCCGATAATGACGATATTTGCCACTAAAAACTCCTTGTTTTGAAATGATTATCACGAAAAAAACAAGAAAATATGGATGTGGATAGACAGTTATTTGTTTCTTTTATTCCTGAAAAACTCCTGAATAAGTATTCTTGCATTTTCCTCTTTTACGCCGCTGATGATTTCGACCTGATGGTTCAGCCGGTTATCGGAAGACAGGTCATATAAACTTCCTGCAGCGCCCCACTTGGGATCATGCGCACCAAAAATCACCCGGGAAAATCGTGAATGAATGATAGCCCCCATGCACATGATACAGGGTTCAATCGTCACATATAGACTGAACCCGGTCAATCTGTAATTGCCGATCCGTGCAGCAGCGTCTCGAATCGCCAGAATTTCTGCATGCGCAGTCGGATCATTCAATTCGATGGTCCGGTTATACGCAGCAGTAATGATATCCCCGTTTTCTGCAACAACCAATGCTCCTATAGGAACTTCGCCGTTTTGTCCAGCTTTTTTAGCTTCAATCAGGGCAAGCGCCATAAAATGTTCATCATTCATTTAAAAAATCCAAAACTTATCGTTGACAACTTAAAAGTGATGGCATAAATAAACCCCACATTTGAAGAACGCGCTCGTAGCTCAGTTGGATAGAGTATCTGACTACGAATCAGGGGGTCACAGGTTCGAATCCTGTCGAGCGCGCCACTCATCTTTACCCATTCATACAACCAATTTATCCAGGACGATTCCTGTTTTACGATCCGGATTGCACATGTATACCAGGTTCTCTTCTGCGTCAATATCCAAACGCAGCAGCGTGATCGCATATTAACAACATGCAACCTAAATCCAGATCCCCGTCTAAAGTTTCCAGTCTCTGTTTTTTTTGGGGTTGACTTTTGTTTGATATCAAACAATAGAATGTCTCCATGGAATCAAAAGAACTGAAAATAGAAGATCATATCATACGTGAAAAACCGTATTACCTGCCAATAAACGATGAAGTTGATATTTTTATTGCAGCCTTTAACGCCAAAATACCTGTTATTCTGAAAGGCCCTACAGGCACCGGAAAAACACGATTTGTGGAATACATGTCCTATATTCTTGGACATGAAAGAGATGGCCATACAACCCAAAAAGAATCCATCCCTATCATCACGGTTGCCTGCCATGAAGATCTGACGACCACAGACCTGGTCGGTAAATTTCTGCTTAAAGGCGATGAAACCATATGGGTGGACGGCCCGCTTACAATAGCCGTCAAAAAAGGCGGCATCTGCTATCTGGATGAAATTGTGGAGGCCAGAAAAGATACGACCGTAATCATCCATCCCTTGTCAGACCACAGACGTATTCTTCCTATTGACAAGAAAGGAACGATTGTTGAGGCAAACAGCCAGTTTTTCATGGTCATTTCCTATAATCCCGGCTACCAGAGCGTCATTAAGGAACTGAAACAAAGCACCCGGCAACGATTTATATCGATTGATTTTGATTATCCTTCGCGTGAACTGGAAGCTGAAATCATCCGGCATGAAAGTCAGGTCGATGAAAACACAGCCATGGCGCTCGCCAAAGTCGGGGAAAAAATCAGACATCTAAAAGGGCACACCCTGAATGAAGGCGCCAGCACGCGAGTGCTTGTCTACGCAGGCAAACTGATAGGTCAGGGCATTTCACCCAGAAGAGCCTGCGATGTTTCCATGACATCCTTACTGACAGATGAGAGAGAAGTGCAAAAAGCCATATCCGAAGTCATTTATGCTATTTTTCCTTGAGCCTTGTAAAGAAATATAGGGATATTGAATCATGGACCCTATGACATATCTGCCTCTAAATGATCAACCGGATAAGAACCTGCTTACCGTCTATTCTGAATCTGAACCAAAAGACTGCCATCCAGATGTTGTCAAACCCAAAGGAATACCCGAGGCAGATATAAAGAACGTCTTCAATGAATATCAGCAATTATCGAAAAATGCAGCTTTAGCCTTTTTGGCATCGACCGGCACCGATCTCTCCTTTATGTCCGCAGTGGAATTCAATAAATGGACGGAACTGGGCTTGAAACTGCTCAGACAACCTCAAAATGGAGAGGCCCTCTGCCTGGCATTTTTTTCTTCCGGTATTATTTTTCTGAAAAAGGATATGTTTCATAATATGGAAACATGGGTGGCGCTTGCCCTTGAAATCCATTTCTTCTCACCGGAAACAGCCTGTGATTTTCTTAAGTCTACACCGGAATTTCTGACATACAGAAAGCCTTTTGAATTGAAACAACGTGCTCAAAACACCATCCATATATTAAAATTCGGGGAAAACCGGGGGCGCGCAGCCTCTTCATTTCTTCTGTCAAGCAGTAAAATGCATGGGTTCATGTTCTCCCTCGTCTATAAAGAATGGCTTGCAACCGGCCTTGTTCTATCGAAAAATTCCGCCATTGCTGCTGCTGACTTCTTTGAATTCGATCCGGACATATTAAAAGAGCTTTATCAGACAGAAATAAAAATCATCTTCGGCATCGTGGCCTCAATTTCCCAAACATCATGTACAACAGGGGTCGATTTCTATCAGACAGCCATTTTTTCCCTGCTTCGGATCAACCCCAATATCCGTGAAGATGTCCTTAAGACAACCATTTCCGTTTCCGGCCATACAAAAGATATTCCGGCGACGTTTAGTATGATCATTCAGGCGCTAAAGCCCCATTCAAATCCATTACAGGAACACGTATTCAACCAGGCCAAAAAAATTGAACGCCTCTCAGACGAAGCTGCCCTGAACTTTTTCAGAACCGTTCCAATTTTTTTATCAGACATTTCCGATATATTTTTGCCTTTCTGGGTAGAAAATGGCATCGACATTCTTCACAAAAACACAAAAGACGGTATCCGGTACTTTTCTCTTGTTTCACAAAAGTCCATGGATGAATACGCCAAATGGAAACATGCTGTCCGCTTTGAAGACAACAAGGAACATCTGACCATTTTCGCAAATGCATTATGCGGTAAAAACCTGATTCCCAAAATTCATGATGCGCACGACCGTCAAAAATATGTGAATAAAGGATTATATCCGGAAAGAGATGGGTATACCATTGTTTTTCCCCCTTATATCGCAGAAGAAAAAACAAAACCGGAAAACCTCAGATTATATAAAATATTTGCCGCTCACCATGCAGGTTACATTGAATTCAAAACATTTGCCCCTGAGTTTTCAAAAATATGTTTTTTGCTTGAAACCTTTCCTGAAAAAGAACTTGCATTTGATATTTTTTATATCATCGAGGATGGTAGAATAGACTATTGTTTGAAAAATGACTACAAGGGGCTGGCGCCCGAGATTGAAATCGCCGTCAAGGGGATGCTGGAAAAAAGACCTGTGGGCAAACCCTCTTCAATCCAAACGGTCATGGAACTTCTGCTGCGCGTGACCTTGAACGAGATGGATGACAAACGGATCCCAGACGGCTTGCGTCATCATTACGAGTATTTGAAAGAATCGCTTGAAAATTTTTATAACGAACAGACGGATGTTTGGGACGTGTTTAAAAAAACATGCGAAATATATCCTTACGTTTCCGCATTTAATGAAGATATCATATACGAATCCATAGAACCCTTGCCCGTGAGGGAACGGCCCAACCCGTTCAAGCTGCCCGGACGATTGCCCCTTTCAGGCATACCTGATAAACTGGTCGATAATGAAGGCGAGGAAACAGAAGGAACCCCTGTAACATTGTCACCTGAAGCACTGGAAAAACTCTTTAAAAACATTAAAAAGATAAGAGTCAAAAAAAGCAGCGATGATGTCTCGACAAATGGCCTTTATCTGCCTGACCTGGATATAGACTTGGATGGCGGTTCACCGCCCTTGAATGATCTGTACAATAAACATCTGGCAAAACATCATCGCTCGATCAAAAGACCGATACGGACAAACGGGAATAATTATACATATGATGAATGGGACTATCTTCAGGGCGAATATCGAAAAAACTGGTGCTGCCTCAGGGAGAAAGAAATTTCCGGTCATACCCCGAATCTTTATCATGATATATTTGAACGGCATTCCCTCCTTATCCGGAAGGTTAAAAGGCAGTTTCAGCAAATCAGGCCCGCGCTTCTTGAAACGGTCCGGGGCGTGGAACAAGGGGATGAATTGTATATGCCAGCCGTTATTCAGGGTGTTGTAGACAGAAAAGCCGGAAACACACCCACGGAAAGAATATTTGTAAGGAAGGAAAAGAAAATAAGACGGATCGCGACACTTCTGCTGGTCGATATGAGTGCATCAACCGGTGAAAAGGCGCCCTGCTCATCCGGAGAGAACCTGGCCGACAACCCAAAACGACCTGAAAAACGAGTCATTGACATTGAAATTGAAAGTCTTGTTGTCGTGATCGAGGCTTTGAATGCGCTCGATGATGACTATGCGGTTTATGGATTTTCAGGACAGGGAAAGGACAAGGTCGATTTTTACAAAATCAAGGATTTCAAGGACACCTACTCGGAGAATCTTAAAAAACGTATCAGCGGGATTGAACCCAAACAGAGTACGAGAATGGGAACCGCCATACGCCATGCCTATGGCAAGCTCAAAGATATTGGATCAGATCATAAACTGTTAATTCTCTTAAGTGACGGGTTCCCTCAGGATCTGGATTATGGCGAGAACCGAAAATCCAGGGAGTATGCCTTGAATGATACCATGATGGCCCTGATAGAAGCAGCCAAGGAAGGCATAAAAACCTTTTGCATCACCATTGATCAGGCAGGAAATGATTATCTGCGGAAAATGTGCAACCCGGGAAGTTACCTGGTCATAAAGGATATATACGCTTTGCCTGAAATACTTCCCAAAGTTGTGGAATCGTTAATGGTATAAGCCAAATACTATATTAAGGAAAAAAAATGAAACAAAATTTATCAAAGCTTTTGACCTGTTGTGCATGCCTAACCATGGTGCTCTGTTTTTTCTCCGTTTGTGATGCTGAAGTTGAATGGCGTTTTGAAGATAATATTCTACTTGATGGAAAACCTCTGGATATCGCCATTTCAAAAGACGGTCGAACAACCTATATCCTTTGCGAAAAAAAAATCCTGATTTATGCTACCCTGGAAAAAAAGATTACAGATATCATTCCCATTACCAACAATTTTTCTCAGATAGTAATGATGCCGGATGGAGAAAGACTCCTTCTGACGGATAAAGAGAAAAACCAGATATCTGTCATTGAGGTTACGCCGGTGTATGATATCAAGGTCGGTCAGTCTCCGGTTATTGGTAATAAAGATGCCAGGGTTCATATTTTTGCCTTCCTTGATTTTCAATGCCCGTATTGCAGCAGTGCCTACCCTGTATTTGATCAGGTGCTTAAAAAATATGATGGGAAAGTCAATCTCGTTATCAAGCATTATCCTTTAAGATCACATAAATTTGCACGGAAGTTGTCTCTTGCAGCATTAGCCGCTGACAGGCAGGGGAAATATAAAGAAATGACAGATTTGTTTTATGAAAAGAAAAAAATAGATGATACCACCATTTTACAATATGCACAAGAAATCGGTCTTGATATGGAGACGTTCAACAATGATATCAAAGATCCGGCTTTGCAGAGGTTACTCTCCGAAGATGTCAAGCTTTCCCAGAAAGTCAGGGTCAGAAGTGTTCCTTCACTATTTGTCAATGGAAGGGTTGCCAAAAACAGAACCGTTGAGGCGCTTTCTCAACTCATCGATAAGGAACTTAAGAAGGTTAAGCCACTTGCAAAATAAAGATAATCAGGAGGAGGCAAAAGAGCAACCTCCTCCTGTTAAATTGTGAGGCAATTTTTTCAAGAAGCCACTGCAATTGGTGAATTCTTGATGTTAAAAATTTAAAAGAGGTTACATGTCAAGCGCTATAGTATAGCATTCAAAGCATTCCTCGCCATTATACCTGAGAGTGACCTTACCCGTACCAATAGCACCTAACGTTACTGGAACAGTAACATCAGCCTCTCCAATACCGCCGCCGGAAAGATAGAATGTCCCTGTAATCTCACCAGAACCTAAAAATAAGGTACCCTCCATCGTACCACTTAGTGCAATTGATCTTCTGCCGCCACAGTCAATCGTATCGGTATCTTTATCATAGTCAACCGAAGTCCTGAAATTGGTGAGCGTAATTCTGATAGTCTTGTAAAAGATACTCCCCGAGATATAAATCTGAAAAGTTCCATTATTCCCGGATTCGGCAACACATCCAGGTGTGCATTCATCACAAGATGATATGTCATAGTTATTATTGACCGGATCTAAAACGCCAACTTCCTTTATGACTTCATAAATCATAAGCTGGGTTAATGAATCAGCTAACTTCCACCCTTCTGCACCGGTATAATCCATTTTGCCTTCGTCATAGCCACTCAATTCGCTTTCGGTAACTGTATTGAAAGCTCTGACTTTATAATACTTGAAATTCTTGAAATCATTAATTTCAGTGCGTATATCTCTTTCCCATTGAGCCATAGCTGCATCATAGGCGTCCAGCTCTGCAGATGTCGGATTTGATGTATTTGCAAAATAATCTGCCATGACAGGTTTATCCGAAAGGATGAACGACTGATCCTGCATGTCATTGTAGAACACATGGGGAGCAAGAACGGTATCTCTTAAAACATAGGGGCCGTCAGGTTCATCTGAACTGTACACATCATAACCGGTTGCCCATGGAACAAGCTCCCATACAATGTTAACTCTGTCATTGAGGTTGTTGTTGTCCATTGCATCGCCGGAAGCATCCAAATTGACATCTGTTGCATTCACACTCTGAGGCGGAAGAAATTCAACACAATCGGAATCATAACCATCCTTGTCTCCATCACAATCATTATCAAGAGCATCAGAACATACACCGTCTCCGGGAGGTCCTTCAGTTGCGCCTGGATGCACATATTCATTGGTATCATCACAGTCATCCCCACCGCATGTATCGCTGACATAGGAATCGCCGTCCTCATCGAGTAATTCTCCAGAGCAGGTTCCGTCTGCACAGGCATCATTCATGGTACAAGAATCACCATCATCACAGGAAACTGTATTGTTAATGTTCCTGCATGAACCGTCAATACATGAATCATTGGTACACTCGTTATTATCATTGCAATTCATTTGCGGACCGGCAATGCATGATCCGTCTGAGCAGACATCATTTACGGTGCAGGCATCACCATCATCACAGGAGGCTGTATTGTTGGTGTTCACACAGGCACCATCCGAACAAGAATCGGTTGTGCAGGGGTTGCCGTCATCGCAGTCTGCTTTTGTTGAACATTGCTGACATCCTGTATCTTCTCCGTCAATGACGCCGTCACAATCATTATCGAATGTGTCCGTACATGCAGGATCCCCATTAGCGCCTTCTGTTGCATTGGGATGAATGGCAGCGTTACCATCGTCACAGTCAACCAACCCACAATCACCACCCTCCACAGAAAAACCATCTCCATCACTATCTGTGCACTCACTATCGGTTACTATGACGGTCCATTGACAATTTTCAGTATATCCGAAATATGTATTTTGAACTGCGATACGATAAGTGCCCATATCATAGTCATTACTATCAAAAAGATAGGTTTTCCCCGTTTCACCATCCAGCGAGACCGGGGCTTCAGCACCAACATATAACAGCCACTGGTTGTCGCCAGTTGAGCTAACAGATAGGGTAATCTGTTCACCTTTGACCAAAATAATATTAACATTTGGATCAGGTGTTTTGGTAAGAATACAACCGCTTAGAAACAAAAATGGCACGAGTAAAGTTGTGCAACACAATAATTTCCTCATAAACGCCTCCCCTTTTTTTGTTAAAAAAATGACATTAAACTAATTAAAGCAACCATCACCTGATAATTACGCCTGTCACTAAAGTCCCCAAACTTTGAGCGTATGTTCTGAAATGCAATCCAACTGTTATATGACTGTTTATTGTGGAATCTTCAAAACATACAATCAATTGAAAAACAATGTTCATTTCATTAAATAACGGTTATCATTTTAATGTCAAGAAAAACCGAATATAAATTTGGAAATTATTGAGACAATGGACCAATGGGAAATTTTGTATTCATTTATACACAAAATTCATTATATTAATATACAATATCCGAATCAGATGAGACAATCGTGCCGGGTTTGAGGTGGTCACCTGGGTTGACATTAACCGTTTTCAGGCCACAATCGCAAGGGATACAGCCGAGAAGTCTTGCGCCATTTTTACCCACAACAGCGCCTTTGCCGCCAACCACCTTTCTTCCGTATTCATCTTCTTCAAAATGAATGGCCTGATAAATGGAAATCCGGATATTTTTAAAATCATTTTTCCAGATATCCGGTGGTGCGCCGTGTTTTTCACATAAGTGGGACAAAAAAGAAACCTTATCCGGAAGCTGTTCCCAGACTTGCGGCAGATAGGTAGAACTTCCAAATCGGGTTTCAAGGATCACACCGTCTGTTCCAGGACGTAAATTTTGAAGCAGTTCATCAGGTGATTTTGCATGTAAGGGTTCAGGTATGGTCAGGATGCTGATTTCTATTTTGATTTCCTTCAGCTCATCAATAGATACGGGTCTGAATCGCGGATCTCTTGTGGCCGCATAGATGGTTCGATCCATCACGTTAAAATAAATCGGCTGATCCGGTTCGAACAACCCAATGCATCCTCTCAAGCCCGTCCCTTTTTTGCTTAAAGTGACAAAACAGGCCCGTTTTTGATGAAGGGATGCAGGCAATTTTGTTTTATCCACAAAAGGATAATCGCCATCTGTTAGATATTTTTGGAGTGTATATCTCGAAATGTTCAGCAGACAGGCTTTATCGTTCTCGCTGAAAGATTCAGATTCTGATGCATTCAGATTAATTATAGTGCCCAATGACACCATAACGAACAAACCAATCAAGATAAGCTTTGTTTTCATATGATTCACCTTATTTCAAAATCGGTTCATCATGAGGCCGAATCTGGCCAAAACCCCATATCCTCCAAAAATTTATACCAGAGCTGCCCTCTTTTTTGATTGTTAAAAATAAGCCAGTGTCCCCCGGTTAAAAAAAAATGCTGTGGCCAGTCCCATTTTTTTAGGATTCGGTAGACATTTTCAGATAGACAGAGTTGATCGCCCTTTGAAGCAATGAAAATAAGCTTATCTTTATCAATTTTCGGATAAAAATTCAATGGAGAGTGCAATGTCCAGATGGTGTTCATCTTTTCTCTAAATCGGGTGTTTACCGGGAAATCGAAATGAACCGAATCCGGGCCAAATGGTTTTGAATAATCAAGGGCCGGAACGATCATTGCCGCAAAGGATATTCTGTCTGTTAGACATGAAAAAAGCGATGCATTATAGGCGCCCATACTGGCGCCAATGATCCCTATCTCCTTTACGCCCATGTCATTCAGGATATTAAACGTGGTATTGAGATCGGTCATGGTATGGGAGACAGCCTCGCATGTCATGACCACATCATCTGGCTGTAAAAAAATCCCACGATCGAGTTTGTTAACTGGTGCTCTTTTCCAATGGAACGGACTGATAAACAAAACGACATCCAATCCCTTTTGGTAGAGCCTTTTAACGCTAAACATTTTTTCTGCCTGATTGGGTGCTCCTAACATATAGCCATGAAGGCATAGGATTGTTTTCCGGGGTGTTTTGCTACCATGTGTCCATCTGACAAAATAGGAATTCTGATTGTTTTCGTGGAAATGGTAACGATCTCTGACCAAAGGATTCAAGACCTGAAAATGACTTTTAAATGTGTAAAGTTCTCTTGATCCGTCTTTAAAAGGTTTTTCCGAGAGCTTACGGCAGGAAGGCGCCATATCATTCAGTTGGAAGAGATTGATTGGATTTTCCGTGATGCCATGCTCAAAGTAAAAGTCAATTTCTCTTTCATATGTTACAGGATCAATCTGTTTTTTAGGCTTTATCCGGTTCAATATTTTAGGGATACTTAAAAAAATATGATCAACACTGCTGCCGATATGATCCAGAATATTCGTTTTGATGCCGATAGTCATAAGATTCACTTTTTTATTTCCAGTTCACCTTGGGCGCTTTCCGTGACGTTGTTTTTTTATGCAACAGTTCCGGATATCCCAGAACCACACTTGCAAATACTTTCTTCTTGTCAGGAATACCCATCCATTTTTTGAGCTTACGGTCAAATTTAAGGGCCACCACAACAAATCCAATAAAACAGGTTCCCAGTCCCAGGGCAGATGCATAATTTACGAAATTTGTCGCAGCAATATTACAGTTGGCCTCGGCAAAGTTGGCCTTGGCCGGAGCCAAAAAAAGAACAAGTGAAGGCGCATCGTGAAGCACCAGATCCCTTCCCTTGCGTGTTTCCTTTTTATAAAAATCCATGGCATCCAGATACTTCAGGTATTTTGTGCCTACAAGACGTTGAAGCCGTTTGCCAAAGGGTGTTGAAAAAAAATGATCCAGTTTCAGTATAAATGAAAACATTCTTTTAGAAATTTTAGTTAACAGCGATTTGTCGGTGATAATGATATATTCTACATTTTGATCATTGCTTGCTGTTGGTGAATACCGGGACAGGTCGATCAGTTTCTCGATCATTTCCTTTGAAACCGGCTGTTTTTTAAAATGCCTGATGCTTCTCCTTGCCTTGACAGTTTCCGCGTATGCGTCTCCATCAATCAGGGAGGACTGCACTTTTCGTATCTGTGATGCATCCAGTGCATCATGATCAATTGCCTGGTTCGGGCATATTGCCATACAATGGCTGCATCGGTTACAGAATTCCTCATGGATGATGACGGAGGTGTTGTTCTCAATTCCCCATACGCCTGAAATACAATCTTTGACACATAACATGCAGTTGTTGCAATTTTCTTCGATTTTTCGGATTCCCATTTTATCCTTCCCTGCCACATTCATAAAAATAAAAAACGTTTCAAACTATTCAATTTTCAGTTTTGCCCGGTCATCAAAATCTACAGGATCGATTTTAAATTTAAAATGGTTGCGCCCACATGTTGCATTTCCGCATCTTTTAAATCGAGAAAGGGTTGTGCAATTTTACGGGTTTCTGCGGTTTTATAGTAATCAACCAGGATAAATGATTCTTCATTTGTACCAGCATCGTAAATCATGGCCATATGTATCTGCCGGTTTCTGTAGATCATGATGCGGTGATGAACAATATCCTGGTAAATGATTTCATATCCAAGTTTTTTCAACCCTTGATGGATAATTTTTTTCATTTGAGATCCTTTTTTAAAAGTGACCGTGTCCACCGCTCCTCCTCGTTTTGATTGATAATCTCAGACAAACATCATCTACTTATGATTAATAAAGAGAAAAAAACAACACTATTTTTAATTGCGTTTCACGGTACAAAAAATTTTTTCTTCTGCCATAAAAGGCCTCTTTTGTTATGGCCGGGTTTATAGTATATAAGACGGTACCAAATCTAAATGACCTTGAGGAAAATGAGACAATTCTATGAGCAATGTCTGTATTCTATTCGGAGAAATACACATCAATTCTGAGCCGGACGCCATTAGTCTGAAACAAATTCTTGAAAGGCGTATTTACCTTGATACCTATGACTATATCCCGGAAAAAAAAATACTGATCATAGATGCCGGCTTTGACACGCTGAAACATATCAATTGGCTCGAGAAATTTGTATATAAAAAAATATCCGAGTACATGCCTGAAAACAGCTTTGGCAGACTTTATTTTAAAGAAGGACAGTTTTTTTCCTGTATCTATTTCGGGTATCAGAAATATCATATCGCAGACTATGGTGAACCGGATTTCCCGGAATGGTGGAATGGAAAAGGGATCAGAGGATAGTTCTTCCCGGCTGAAGGATTCGGATAATCTCCGGTCTGTATTCATCCTTCTTTTCAAGCCGTCTTCCCGTCAGGATAACGATGAAAAGGGAAATAAAAAAAAACAGGAATCCCATTAGCGCGGATACAACAGATGCATCATACGGAAGTGACTCAGATAGCTTCTCACCGGTGATTGCACCAAAAAGTAGGAAAATAACAGGCAGAATATATAAGAGGAAAGTCAGTTTAAACAGGGATGCAGGTTTAATGGAAAGGATCACCCGGTCCCCCACATTGGCGTTCAATGGATTCAAGGCGTCTATTTCGACCTGGTTGCCCCCCCCGCCCATCACATGACAAGCGTCTCTTGACGTACATGATTCGCAGGAGGACGATTTGGTTGACTGGACGAGCGCATGTGTTTCAAATGTCTTTACAACAATACCTTGCTCAGTGGCCACAGCATAAATCCTTACAATTTAAAAAAAAAGACCGGCTTTCCTCTATATTCAGGACAAGCCGGTCAATACATTTATCTGATCAGACGCATTACTGGTCCTGATTATAGCATAGTCTGCAACAACTCAAACATCTACCGGACTCAAATATAGCATCTTTTTCACTGATAACAAGATCGGCTTCCACAAATGATTTGATCCTTTCCTTTACCGGCAGTTCCGGCAAAGGCGTTCGTTTGGTTTTCTTCACACCCGGAACTGTTTTAAAAATAGACTCTGAAATTTTCTTTTTCCCGAATAATGTCGATTCGGCTGCAACAACAGGCTCACCTTTAAGAAAGAGATCAATGGATCTTGCGGCTCTCCTGCCACCGCCTATCGCTTCGACCACAAGGGATGCACCGGTAGCAGCATCACCCGCTGAAAATATATAAGGAATATTGCTTTGCAAGGTAATCGGATCGACAGAATCAATGGTATCCCATCGCGTGGTTTTAAGTTCTGAAATACGTTTGCCTTCCTCTTTGTCTTTGAATGAAATATCCGGTCCCTGCCCTATGGCTGTGATCAGCATATCAATCTCTATTACAGTTTCCGATCCTTCGACCGGTACAGGCCGTCTCCTGCCGCTGGCATCCGGTTCACCCAGTTCCATCTTCAGATATTCAAGTCCTTTTACCTGGCCGTTATCATCGCCAAGCACCCGGTTTGGCGCGGCAAGAAATATAAATTTAATGCCTTCATGTTCGGCAGCTTCTATTTCAACCATGTTAGCAGGCATTTCTTTTCGTGTACGCCTGTAAACAATATAGACATCTTTTACACCCAGCCGTACGAGCGTTCTCACACAGTCAATCGCCGTGTTTCCGCCACCGACGACCGCACATTTCGTTCCAATGGGTACGGTTAATTTGCTGTCACCCTGCTGATTGACGGAAAATTTGGTCAGAAAATCGATTCCGGTGTAACAGCCTTTAAGGTTGTCACCTTCAATACCAAGACCATAGTCTTTCCATGCACCGATCCCCAGGAATATCGCATCAAAACCTGAGGATTTCAGTGATTCCACCGTAATATCCGTTCCCAGCTTAACATGGGTAAATGCTTTTATACCCAAATTCAGGATACCGTCAATTTCCCATTCCAGAACCTTTTTGGGCAAGCGGTATTCGGGTATGCCATATCGAATCATGCCGCCCAGTTTGGGCATGGCCTCAAATATGGTTACATCATGTCCCACACGTCTTAAAAAGAATGCACAGCTCAATCCTGCAGGCCCTCCGCCAATAACCGCCACTTTTTTCCCCGTAGCCGGTGCGCATCTGACAGGAACCCGTGACCCAGAATTCATTTCATAGTCGGCAGCAAACCGTTTGAGCTGATTGATGGAAACCGGTTCATCATCCGCAACCCCTCTTCTGCAATCATCTTCACATGGATGAGGACAAACCCTGCCACAAGAAAGAAGAAGCGGGTTTCTTTCACGAATGGTTCTTACGGCACCTTCAAAGTCGTGTTTTTTAATCTGGGAGATGTATCTGGGAATATCAATTTGAGCAGGACATCGTTGCCTGCAAGGTGCAAGTGCATCCAGTTCATCGTTCAGATGCAGCAATCGCTGGGAGACCGTCTTGATTTCAATGATATTTTTAGGGCACGCACTATAGCAGGCACCGCATCCCACACATTTATCTTCATCAACAACAGGATAGCCATTGTCACCGACCTTAATGGCATCAAAGAGACAGGATTTGACACAATCCCCAAATCCCAGGCAGCCGATTTTGCATTCTCTTCTCCCGCCATAAAGCGCTGAGGCCGCTCTGCAGCCGGATATGCCACTGTAAAAATATCTGTCTGCCGCACGATTACCGCCATCACAGTTGTTGTAGGAACGAAGCGGCTCTGCTGTGCTGCTTTCAATTCCCATAACCGCGCCAACCTGAGCCGCCGCCTCTGAACCGGCGACGATACAGACGCTGGGGGGCGCTATGCCTTCCACTACCGCCTGTGCAGCAGCAGAGCATCCGGCAAAACCGCATCCCCCGCAATTGGCTCCGGCCAGCAACCCTTCAATTTTGGCAATTCTTGGATCTTCATATACGTAGAAAACTTTGGAGGCGACAGCAAGTATCAGACCGCATGTGGCTCCAATCCCGAGCATTAATAAAATGGCCTCTGTCACAGATCGTTTCCTTCTTTATTTAAGTTAAATAAACGATTTTGGATATTTACACTTATTTTTATGCTTATACCATGCCTTTGAATGTGTAAAAGGCAAGTGCTATAATGCCTGCAGTCACAAGACCGATAGAGGTATCCTGAAGAGGCTTTGGCACACGGGCAAGGAGAATACGCTCCCTAACACCGGCAAAAAGAATCAGGGCAAGCCCGAACCCGGCCGCATAGGCAAAGGAGGATATAAGCGTCATGGTAAAGTTATACTCGCTTTTGATATTGATCAGGCATACACCCATTACGGCACAGTTAGTCGTAATCAGTGGTAAAAAAATACCCAGACCAGCGTAAAGCGCAGGGATACTCTTTTTAAGGAACATCTCGACGAACTGCACCAGAGATGCGATCACCAGAATAAAAGAAATGGTTTTCAGGTATTCAAGGCCGTAAGGAACAAGTATCCAGTCATTGATGCACCAGGTAAATACGCCTGCGAGGACAAGCACGAAGATAACGGCCATCGACATGCCAACTGCCGTCTCCATTTTTTTTGATGTGCCTAAAAACGGGCAGTTACCCAAAAACTGGGCCAGAAGAATATTGTTTACAAAAATACAGGCTATGATCAGTTCAATATAGTCACCCATGTTTAATCTCCTACTTGCTTCCAACCAGGTTCATCAGACAAAGCATCAATCCCAGACAGATAAATGCGCCGGGCGCCTGTACGAAAAATGCGAAGGGTTCATAACCGGACCCCATGATTTGCGTTCCCAAAATAGCACCTGTTCCGAATAGCTCCCTTATGGCACCAATCGATCCCAGAGCCATGGTAAACCCAATACCAATTCCCAATCCATCAGCAATTGAAGGAATAATCGGATTTTTAAACGCAAATGCCTCAGCCCTGCCAAGCAGGATACAATTTACAACGATCAGCGGAATGAAAATGCCTAATGTCTGAAACAGCGCATACGCATATGCCTGCATTAACAATTCAACGACTGTAACAAATGTGGCGATGATAATAATGAAACAGGCAATTCTGACTTTGGCAGGAATAACATTTCTCAGCATGGAGACAAGTATATTCGCGCAAACCAGAACAAAAGCCGTGGCAACACCCATGCCGATTCCGTTTTTAACTGTTGTTGTCACACCCAATGTGGGGCAGAGACCGAGTACAAGCCTGAAAGGAGGAATTTCTGCCCATAGTCCTTTTATAAATTCCTGAGCAACTGTTTTTGCCATAAGATCTTCTCCCTCACTATTCTTTTTCTTTTGGAGCAGGTTTATTTGAAGCTGTCTTAGCTTTTTCTATCAATTGGGGTTTCAAACGTTTATAAATTTCACTGGCATTCGTTGCCGCCATGCAAACGCCTCTGGAAGTATATGTTGCTCCGGACAATGCATCCACCTTCCCTCCATCTGTTTTGACCTTAAAGGAATTGTTCAGGTCCATACCTGCAAACTGGGCTGCAAAAGCGGGTTCTGTTTTTGCTCGCGAGCCGATACCAGGTGTTTCACTATGGGTCGTGACACCAATGCCTTTAATCTGATCATTTTCAAGATTGACACCGACCATCAGACCGATCTTGCCATCAAAACCTGTACCAAACGTTTCAAAGACAACCGTGTTCGGATCGCCGCCATAACTACCGACGAAAAATTCGATCGGGGCTTTGCCCTCTGAAATTTCGAATTTGCTTGTCAGCGGATCATTTGATGTATCTCCAAGTATTTTCTTGATTGCAGGTGCTTTTTCATTCACAAGCTGCTGAAATTTGATCTGGTCCAGTGTCTTGTCTCTGACAGAAGCCAGAATAAGCCCTGAAGACGCACTTAAAATCGTTAACACAACGACCATTTTTACAAGTTCATTCATTGTCACACCTTCCCTAACGCTTTTGGTCTGATTTTATCAACAAGAGGATTGACAAGATTCATTAACAGAACGGCCAGAATTACGCCATCAGCGTATTGACCGATGTTTCTGATGAGAATGGTTAATATGCCACATCCCAATCCATAAATCAGCATGGGGATGAAATTGACCGGTGAGGATGAATCCTCAGTCGCCAGAAAAAATATCCCAATGAGCGTATATCCGGTTAAAAGATGGAAAACCGGTCCGGCATAATGTTCCGGGTTGGATAAATTAAACAGGTAAGCGGTAATTATCACACCTGCGATGAATGAAAGGGAGATTTCCCAACGGATAAATCCTCTGAGCATCAGATAAGCGCCTCCGATAATCAAAGCAATACCGCAGGATGAGCCGATACCGCCTATTTGATTCCCCATAAGCAGATCGGTCGTATTGTAATTTTTTAAGACAGATACGCCAAAGTTTTTTAGTGCAGCTATCGGGTAGAGCATCGTAAAATTGAATTCGTAGTTTAAAAGAGCTTCGTCAAAATCAAAATGGCTTTTCCAGGCAACCATCAAAATAGCCACGCCAATAACTGTCGGATTAAACGGGTTGCCTCCGATACCGCCATATATCTGTTTTCCGATGACGATTGCCACAAAAGTGCCTGTTATTACCGCCCACCATGGCATGGTTGCCGGAAGAAGCATGCCGAAAATCAAGCCGATGACAGCGGCATTCCCATCTTCTGTTGCAATAGGGCGTTTCATTGCCAGATTCATCAGAATTTCCCAGAATATTGCCGATGAAACCGATAGGGAGATCACCCCGACAGCCGGCATGCCATATCTCATCAGGCCGGGGATGATGGCTATGAGTGCGGCCAGCATGATATGGACACTTCTTGTACAAATACTTCCGCCATCATGCCAGAAAGGGGCATGAGATACATTAAGTTTGGTCTGATTACGCATTATTTGCCTCCGCAGTCCTGATCTGGGCAAGTTCATGTTTTGCTAACGTGATATACTGGTAAACCGGCATTTTAGACACGCAAACATAGCTGCATAATCCGCATTCAATACATGAATCGAGATCATACATGATTTGTGCGTTTTCATACTGACCTGCCTCCAGAAAACGGATCAGAAGGTTGACAGGTACATTGGCCGGGCAAATTCTGACGCATTCACCACAATTGATACAAGGATAGTCTGAAATTTCGGGGATATCGTCTTTGTCCTGAATGATAATGCCATCCGTATCACACATGACCGGTTGATCGAACGAAAATATTGCGGTTCCTTTCATCGGCCCGCCGAATATGATCCTGTCATTTTCATTAACTTTAATTTTGAGAAAAGACAAAACATCTTTCACCGGTGTCCCGATCAGGGCGGATACCATTTTTTTTGACCCGTCCTTGTTTATTACGGTAACCATTTTTTGAACCGGAAGATTCCCTGTTTTATATGCATTTCCAACGTTGGCTACCGCTTCTGCAGATATAAACAAAGTGCCATGATCTTCGCAGTTTTTACCCGCCGTCACAACGGTTCCAAACGCATCCTTCATCAACAGTTTCGGATCAGCTGAGGGATAATCCAGACTTACTTTCTTGATATTCAATCCGATTGATGCCACGGCACTTTGAAGATGTTCGGGAACAGCCAGAGAAACATTCGGGACATTGGTCGCTTTTTTAATAACTTTGACACCTTCCTTGATATCTTCTATCTTCGACTTGACAATGAGCTGGCTGGTCGTAACCTGGAGATCGGCTTCAGCACAATTGACAACAATTGTATTGATCGTGATATCGGTATTGGCCATTGCATCAACCGGAAGGTTTCCCGGAATGTTTGCCAGAACTTTTTGAAGCGTTGACAGGGACGGTGCCTTTTTAAGGTTATCCACATTCGCATCCACAGTCTGATCCTGGGATACATCAATGGATATTTTATCGTAGGTTTTACCAAAACCGCCTATAAAGGGTTCTATCGAGGAAATTGTACCACTCGCGGGTGAAACAACAAATTCTTCATTAGTGCCTTGGCAGGAAAACAATTGTTGTCCTTTTTTAACCGCATCACCTGTCTTCAGAACCGGTGGCATATTCTTTCGTTTCATGTTCGGCAGAAACAGAACTATGACCGAAGAAGCCGGAATCTGTTCAGGTGCAGTGGTGCTTCCGTCAAGCATGTCATATTGAAGTCTCGGCTTGATCAGTCCTAAAAAAGATCTTTTTATCATAATTCAACCTTTACTGTTTTTTCGTCAATTTTTACAGAAGATCGATTCAACATCCAATTATATTACATGACACGAGCTGCAATCCACCGGCCCTGCGTCTCCGCTCTTATGGCAGCCAATGCATTGTTTGTGAAATGCATCTGAACGTTTGTAAAAATTCATGGATTTTGCTTCCCCGGCAATTTCATCAGGGTCATCATGGCATTCACTGCATGATGCAGGAAGTGAGCCATCCTCCGGAACCGTGTGGCAATCGCTGCAGGCCCTATCCATTTCATTGTTCCCCGGATGATGATTTTCGTTCGGTTCATGGCATTCAAGACAATTGGAAGGGACGTTAATCCCGATTTCCGGGGAGTGACATGTGCTACAGGGTTTGTAATCGCTCTCATCTTCTTCGTGATGATGATGGCAATCCGTACACGCAATGCTATACCCTGAATCTGAAAAATGATTTTTATGGGTAAAGAGCACTTTCCCTGCAACACATTTGAACATTGTCCTCACAGGCTTGTCCGGTTTGGAGGCCGGGAAGACCTTGTAGGAGACAACACTCAGAATAAACAACACCAAAGCCAGAATAATTGAGATTTTCAGTTCTTTTTTTGAAGTCATTATTACCCTTGGTCCTATAATAAGGTTATCTTTCAAAAAGTCCGAATTTTACAAAAATGTTTAGGTAGCACACCACTTCGTTTCTCACAAGATTTTTTTTATAAAAATGTTATATTGATAAACAATTAAAACCTTTTTCATATTCGGATGGTTTTGGGGTTGACTTTAGAAATAAGCATCGATATATTTCTATGAAACTGCCGGATCTTCCGTTTATAAAATGATAAGGTTCTATTCCAGAAGTTTTCATCGGTATAAAGAAAAACCCCACAGATTGGTCGGCAGTAAAATCCTGTATTCGAATTGTTCTGGCGTAATGAAGATACATTCTGATGCAGCACCTCAATTATTAGAGATAAATTTATAACACATTATCTGTTTCCGGCCTGACGTGAAAACAGATTTTCAGAAAGTCTGTTGCCTGTGCCGTTTCATCAGAAAATGGCCAAAACGCCGTGCTGTATACAGCTTTTTTGAACGGACAAGGAAAAGTATATTTTAGGAGGTGATCATTTATGAAGTACCATCGTGAAGGGACAGACAGGCGTAAAAGGAATCGCTATAGACTTCAACAAGGGGCCTATGCCGCCTTCAGCCCTTACTATATCAAACTTGGACCGATCGTAAATATAAGCCTGGGAGGTTTCGCCTGTCATTATTTTATTGACAGGGATCAACGCGATGACCTGGTTGAACCGTATGTGTCTTTAAGAAACAACCAGTTTTTCATCCGGGATATCCCTGTAAAAGGGGTATGTAATTTTGAAATAAACATGGAAGAATCTCATTACCTGAAAATGATGTACTGTGGTGTGCAATTCGGGCAACTGACATTTGAGCAATTCAAAGCTATTGATGAGTTTATCATTTATAACACATTGGATATTCTTTCAGACCGAAGGTCAGCAATACAAAGAAGATCACGCAAAGATCAATCTGCCAGACTTGATCTTCCCAGATACAGTTCATTCGAAACGCCTGTGGATATGAACAGACGTTCCAGAAATGAAAGAAGAAACACTACAATCAATTAGTTTTTACGAGGGCGCCTATGAATTAAGGAAGGAATTTTTTTTTCATTTTTCATTAAAAACAGACCGTGCAGCTGCGTATGTTCTGCAGCTTCACTTTAGAAGGGCTCTGTTTCATATTGCCGGCATGATACAGAGCTTATATTCAAAGGGTGATTCACATGAATCACCCTTTTTGTTTCCTGTCTATATTCTTGTTTTTCGCACCATACAATCCGCGACGATCTCCTGAGCGATATACGACAATAATCCACCGATGGGTCAGGCGGATTTATACCATGCCAGAATATCGCTCTCCTTTTTAATCGATTTTTTTTCAAGCTCTTCCATATCATCTTCGATTCTCTCCTTGAACGCCATATCATGAATGGCATCCAGATTAACCCGGACATTCAGCATGGCAGACAGGGCGGCAGATCTTGCAATAAGCGCAGCGACAATACCATCGGTAACTGCATTTTTATTCCCCAGTTTTACAACCTTTTCAATCAGAAACAGGGACTGAATGGCGTCATTTGCAACCTCAAGCGGCACTTGCGCAGCTTCCTTCAGCGCCACCTGAATTTCGCTGTTTCGAACGTCTTCGTAGGCAGCTTCTTTTGGAATCTGATAGGCAAACATGACTTTTTCATATGCGCGGGCATCTCTGTCGATATCGAGCATCAGTTTATCTTTGTATCGCCGGATCTTATCGCGAAGCATCATCATCTCCGCTTCGATTTCACGGTATTTGTCACGTCCGATGGTGAGGTTTGCAACCATTTCGCCCAGTGCGGCTGATAGCGCGCCGCAAAGTGCCGCCGCACATCCGCCACCCGGCACAGCTGTATCTGAGCCTGTGCTTTCAATATACTTTTTAACCGTTAACTCGGATAACATGTTTCCCTTGGATTCCTGCATACGATATTCCCTCTTTTGATAGTTAACAGAACACGGTTAATGCCTGTATGGTATGGAATAAATTGATAGGTCGGATAATCAATAACAACCAGATCTCCTGTTTTCCCCACATCAATACTCCCGGTCATGTGATTTTTATTTATGGCCGCGGCACCGTTCAAGGTAAAGGCTGTGATCGCTTCTTCAACCGTCATTCCCATGTAAATGACGGCAAGAGACATCATCAATGGAATGGAATGGGTATAGCAACTGCCGGGATTCAAATCCGTAGCCAACGCCACAATGCAATCATTGTCAATCATCAATCTGGCCCTGGCATACCTCTCTTTGAGACAGAAAGCGGTTCCAGGCAGCAATGTTGCGACAACGCCTTTTTGAGACAGATCTGAAATACCCTTGTCCGAGGAAGACAAGAGATGGTCTGCTGAAATGGCTTCCAGGGATGCGGCAAGCTCGGCACCCCCCTGTGAGGCAATTTCATCTGCATGAATTTTCAATTTGAATCCCATTTCCTTTGCTTTTCGGAGAAATCTTTCAGATTGCCTGATTGAAAAGACATCCTTTTCGCAAAAAATATCGCAAAACTCGGCAAGCCCTTTTGCATGAACGTCAGGCATGACTTCGTTGAGAAGAAAATCAAGATACGCATCTTCTTTAGACTGATATGGGGATGGCACGGCATGGGCACCTAAAAAAGTGGCTGATATATCTATGGGATGGGATTCATTGACAGATTTCATCACTTCAAGTTGTTTGATTTCCGTTTCCTTGTCAAGGCCATAGCCGCTCTTTCCCTCGATGGCAGTCACGCCAAAGGAAAGCATGGCATTAAGACGCATCAATGCCGTTTCGGCAAGTTCTTCCCTGGATGCCTGACGAGTCGCCATGACCGTATTTTTTATGCCGCCCCCTTTCTTCATGATCTCCATATAGGAAGCACCCTGTGTTCGCAAAAGAAACTCATCCGGCCGATAGCCGCCAAATACAAAGTGGGTATGGGAATCAATAAAACCCGGAAGTACGATTTTATTTGCGGCATCAACGATTTCAAATTGATCTGAAAAAGCGTTGCCAATCAGGTCTGATGTTTTTCCAACCCCGGTGATGATACCGTTTTCAACAATAACCGCGCCGTTTTCTATTACCCCGATATGACGCATTTCCTGGCCGCGTTTAGGCAGAAATCCGCTTACCGTAATGAGTTGGGATGCGTTTTTGATAAAAATATTTCCGTTCATCATTGATCTCACTCAACACTCAGTTTGGACTCGATGACCTGATCAATTGAAAAATTTTCCAGCCGGAGATAATAGGCTGCCACATCCGTAAGCGCCTGCATGGGTGAAAGGCCCACGATTTCACTGCCTGAAATGGCCACGCCATATCTTTTTGCTTCAATGTGTATTAACTCAAACACACGATAAAGTGAGGACTTGGTGTAATCTGTCATGTTCATGGACACCTGGACCATTTTTTTTTCTTTCAGGGCAACACCGATGGCGTTGCAATATCTTAGTCCGCCTCCGGAAAACCGGACTTTTCCGGCTATGGCGTCTGCTATTTTCAGATCCTGTGTGTGAAGATTCACATTGAATGCAACCAGAGGCATTCTGGCGCCAACTGCTGAAACGCCTGCGGTGGCGTGAGGCATGTCCGGGCCGAAATCCGGCTTCCACGCCGGGTTTTTCATTTTTTCTTTCAGGTTTTCAAACTCGCCTTTGCGAATATCAGACAGATTTTTCCGCTCAGGAGAGGATGCCGACGCCTCATATAAAAAAACCGGCAAAGTATAACGATTTGCCATTTCTGAAGCCACCTCCTTTGAAAAAAGGACGGCTTCCGCCATGGACATATGTTTCACAGGCACAAAAGGCACCACATCCACAGCGCCCATCCGGGGATGTGCGCCTTTATGATGCCTCATATCAATTTTATCCACAGCAATGCCTATGGCATCCAATAGAGGGGGTTTGATCGCTTTTGGATCACCCATGAGGGTGACCACCAGACGGTTGTGATCCTCATCTGCCTGAAAATCCAGAAAGGTCAGATTGTTATTTTTCTGAAACGGTTCAATAATCTTTTGAATGATATCTTTATTCTTCCCTTCACTGAAATTGGGAATGCATTGAACAATCTTTTTTTCCCTGTTCATTCCGGATGTCCTTTTTTTCCTGAAAGCACTTCATCAACAAGCTTTTCAAGTACAGACGAATCAGTGCCAAAGGGCAAGGTAATGCATCCCTCCCCTTTTTTATCCTTATTGTAACCGACCGCTGTGAGAATGGCGTTCCCGTTGCCTGCCCAGGCACGTCTTGCCACGCCGCCCATCACGTCCCAGGTGATCGCTTTTCTGATAATATCATCTTTTTTTCTGCTGCCATCAAGGACAAGACCAAATCCGCCGTTAATCGCGTTCCCAATTCCCACACCGCCGCCGTTATGAAGAGACACCATGCTCATCCCTCTGGCCGCGTTTCCGGCAAAACACTGGGTGGCCATATCTGCCATGATATTGCTTCCGTCTTTTATATTTGCGGTTTCCCTGAATGGAGAGTCTGTGCCACCGGTATCGTGATGATCCCTGCCCAGCATGACCGGCCCGATCTCTCCATTTCGAATCATCCGGTTAAACGTCAGTGCAATCTGTGTTCGACCGGCTGCATCCTGATAAAGGATACGCGCCTTTGTGCCGACGACCATCCTGTGTTTTTTCGCATCCCGGATCCAGATAAAATTATCCCGGTTTTGAAATGAACTTTTGGCATCAATGCATGACATCGCCGCCTGATCCGTTTTAAGAAGATCTTCTTTTCTGCCGGATAAACATACCCACCTGAACGGACCAAAACCATAATCAAAAAGAAGCGGCCCCATGATGTCTTCCACATAGGATGGAAAAACAAATCCATCCCGCGTATCTTTACCATTCCGGCACACTTCCCTTACGCCGGAATCGAATATTGCCTTTAAAAAGCTGTTTCCATAATCAAAAAAATAGGTCCCTTTTCCGGATAATTTTTTGATCAGCTGAAAATGTTTCTTAAGGGATGTGTTGACATGTTTTCGAAATTGGACCCTATCGCTTTCGAGAAATGCTGTGCGCTCCTCAAAGGAAATTCCCTGGGGACAATATCCCCCTTCATAAACCACATGACAGGAGGTCTGATCAGATAACAGATCAATCGGTATATTTTTTTCAACCGCATATTCCAGGAGATCCACGATATTGCCGTAGTAGGCAATGGCGATATGTTTTTTCCGTTTTTTAAATTCTTCTGCAAGATCAAATGCATCATCCGGATGATCCGCCACATGGCTGACCCAGCCCTGGCTGTGTCTTGTCTCGATCCTTGAATAATCGACCTCTGCGATAATTCCCACGCCATTGGCAATTTCAATGGCTTTTCCCTGGGCGCCGCTCATTCCCCCCAAACCGGAAGACACAAAAAGACGACCGGAAAGATCATGGGTGTCTTTAATTCCGAGTTTCAATCTTCCGGCATTCATCAGGGTATTATAGGTACCATGAACAATGCCCTGGGGGCCGATATACATCCATCCCCCTGCAGTCATCTGTCCGTAATTGGCCACACCCATTGCAGCTGCTCTGTTAAAATTGTCAGGGTTATCTGCAAAGCCTACCATAAGACCGTTCGTGATAATGACACGCGGCGATTCGGGAAATGAATCAAAAAGGCCGACCGGATGCCCTGAGGAAACCACAAGGGTCTGGTGACCGCTTAAAAGTTCAAGGTAGCGCTTGATTAACCGGTACTGCATCCAGTTCTGGCACACCTGCCCTGTTTCGCCATATGTGACGAGTTCGTGAGGATAGAGAGCCACATCCAGATCAAGATTGTTGTCTATCATTACCTGAAAGGCTTTTCCTTCAAGACAGTTTCCCGGATACGCATCAATGGATTTGCCTCTGAGCGGTCGTCGGGGTCTGAACCGATACCCGTAAATTCTCCCCTGAACCGACAGTTCGTTTAAAAATTCCGGTGCCATTTTCCGGTGCCATTTTTCAGGGATATACCGAAGCGCATTTTTAAGCGCCTGTACGACTTCATTCCTTGAAAGATCAGCACTTCGCCTGGGAGCCCGCCTGATACCGTCCCTGAACACCGGGGGGGGAGGCAGTCTTTCAAATAGGTCATCCAGGGTGACTGTCATCGATTTTTTGAGGGTCTTGTTGGAAATCACAGTCTGTCTCCATTCATTTACGATACATTATCAAGAAAACAGCGTAACCCGTATGTTGAAAACCTGTGAACGTTTAAAGGCATTTTAGCAGAATATCCTTGAAAAATCTATCTTTTTGATGTGACGCAGTATCGTCACAGATATCTTGATTTCCTGACACGCTTCATTTAGACTTGCCTGCATGTCGCAATGAATCTGTTTTTTAAAAATTCAAAATTCACCTTAATATTAAAATAAACGAATGAGACCTGTTCATGAAAAAAATTCTTCTGGGTAACAACGGATTTACACTTGAAAATCTGGTGGCAATTTCAAGACACAAGACGGCAATCGGGTTAACGGAAAATGCCAGGAAAAGAATAAGGAAAGCGCGAGAACTCGTGGATTCATGGGTAAGGGAGGGCAAAACAATATATGGCATCACTACAGGATTCGGTGCATTGAGTAATGTGGCCATATCCCGGAAGGATACGCGTCTCCTTCAGGAAAATATTTTAAAAAGTCATGCAGCAGGCACCGGGAACAACCTTCCCGAAGATGTGGTACGGGCAATGATGGCGCTGCGTATCAAAGATCTGGCCAAAGGCCATTCAGGTATCCGTCTGGAAACGGTCGATACGCTGATTGATGTCTTGAACAGCGATATCATCCCTGTTGTACCTGAAAAAGGTTCTGTGGGCGCCAGCGGTGATCTTGTGCCTCTGGCCCATATGGCGCTTGTTTTGATCGGCCTGGGAGAGGCCTGTTACAAACAAAAAAAACTATCCGGGGCTGATGCACTGAAAAAGAAAGGCATATCGCCATTGACTCTGGATGCTGCCGAAGGACTTGCGCTTATCAATGGCACACAGGCGATGACAGCCGTAGGGGCTTTGGCGGTTAACGACGCCCGTAATCTTTTGAAAACCATTGATATTTCCGCGGCCATGAGCCTTGAGGTGTTGATGGGAAGCAATACTGAATTTGATCCCCGCATCCATAAGGTCAGACCCTATCCGGGGCAGGCGGCGTCCGCCGACAACATGAGACGCATCACAGATGGCAGTGGCATTATTTCCTCTCACAAAGACTGCAAACGGGTCCAGGATGCCTATACGCTAAGATGCTCTCCCCAGGTTCATGGGGCCAGCAGGGACGCCACGGCATATGCGGAAAATGTCATTTCCATAGAAATGAACGCTGCGACAAACAATCCCCTGATCTTTTCCGAATCAGATACATTTCTTCTGGGCGGAAATTTTCATGGTCAGCCTGTGGCGCTGGCCATGGATTTCTTATGCATGGCTGTTGCCGAACTGGCAAATATTTCCGAAAGACGGGTAGAACGGCTCGTAAACCCTCTATTGAGCGGTCTGCCTGCGTTTCTCACATCAGACGGGGGGCTGAATTCGGGATTCATGATTGCCCAGTATACAGCAGCAGCACTGGTATCTGAAAACAAGGTGCTTTGTCATCCGGCATGTGTGGATTCCATTCCCACGTCAGCAAATAAAGAAGACCACGTATCCATGGGAACCATATCTGCACGGAAAGCTGCTGAAATCGTTAAAAATGCCGAACACGTCATTGCCATAGAACTTCTGTGTGCCGCACAGGGAATCGATCTTTTCACCAATGCAAAGCCCGGAAAAGGTGTACAGGCCGCCTATCAGACAATCAGAAAACACATCCCGTATCTGGATAAGGATCGCATCCTTTCCACAGATATCCAGTGCATGGTCCAGCTTATCAAAAATGGAGAGGTTTTAAAATCGGTGGAGGAAGCAGTGGGAGAACTACGTTGAAACTTGAACGATCTATGGGCCTTTTTGGGGCAACCGGAGTCGGCGTGGGAGCGATCGTCGGTGGCGGCGTACTGGCCTTGTCTGGTATCGCATTTGCCACGACAGGCCCCAGCGCCATTATCGCATTTGCCTTAAACGGCATCATTGCAATATTGACTATACTCAGTTTCGCGGAGATGGCCGCTGCCTTTCCCGAATCCGGCGGCACGTATACCTTCTCAAAAAAGGTCTTGTCTGCACCGGCCGCGTTCATGGCAGGATGGGTCGTCTGGTTCGCGTCTGTGGTGGCAAGCGTGCTGTATGCCCTTGGCTTTGCATTTTTCGCTGCAAATGCACTGAACAGAATTCTTCAACTTGTGCCTATGTCGCCGCCTTTTTCCGTGACATCCGAAATAAGTATTATTTTTCTGGCGCTGATAGCCATCATCTACTACAGCCTGTCCCTTATTTACAAAAGCACCGGAGGCGGTCAATTGGCCACATGGGGCAAGGTGGCGGTGTTTGCCGTTATCATCGTAGCCGGTTTCCGGTACCTGGCCGACAAACCGCTTTCTTCCATTCAAGCGAATCTTACCCCGTTTTTTGCCAGTGGCCCAAAAGGTCTTTTTCAGGCCATGGGATATACCTTCATTGCATTGCAGGGTTTTGATCTCATTGCAACGGTTGCCAGTGAAGTCAAAGCCCCTGAAAAAAATATTCCGCGAGCCATGATGCTGTCTGTGGGTATCGCACTGGCCATCTACCTGCCGCTTCTTTTCATCATTGCGACCGCAGGCGTTCTTCCCGGCCAGGACATTGTTCAGATGAGCCGGAACAACCCTGAAACCGTCATGGCCGTGGCGGTTCAGAACTACCTGGGACCTTTTGGCTACTGGCTTGTCATGACGGCGGCTATCCTTGCCATGCTGTCGGCTCTCCGTGCTAATCTTTTGGCAGCGTCCAGGATTGCTTTGGCCATGGCCCGCGACCGGACACTTCCCCGACAGCTTGAACAGATCAGCGAATCCAGAAAAACGCCGATCCATGCTACCCTGCTCACCATGATGATGGTGATAGTTATTCTTTTACTGATACCGGATGTTGCAAAGGCTGGTGCTGCCGCCAGTCTCATCTTCATGGTATCGTTCGCCCTGTCCCACTGGACCGCGATACTGGCTCGAATCCGGACCGGATCAAAGTCCATGCCGTTTTTGACGCCCTGGTTTCCTGCCACCCATATCGCTGGTGCGGCCGCATGCATCGGGCTTGCCGTTTTTCAGGGCATCCAGGTCCCATCCGCAGGCATCATCGGTATTGTCTGGCTGGGAATCGGAGGCATCCTATACCTGACTTTTTTTGCACAACGCGCAGCAGTTGTTGACGCATCATCTGCAGCATTGGACCCCCATCTCCAGGTATTGCGGGGCAGGAACCCACTGGTCCTGGCACCCATTGTGAATCCGGCCAATGCGGAATTCATGATTTTCCTGGCAACGGCCATGGCGCCGCAGAACATCGGCAGGGTACTGCTTCTTTCCATTGTAAAACCGCCGGAAAACTGGCAGCCGGGTAATCCTATCCCTCAAATATCGAATATCCAGACGATTCTTCAAAAAACGTTAACCGCTTCATGCGCTGGCGGCCTGGCCCCCCAGATATTAATAACGCTCAGTCCCGATCCATGGCAGGAGATCATTCGGGTGGCCCGCATCCATCGTTGTGAAAGCCTTCTATTGGGGCTCAGTAATCCGGAAGGAGAAAATGCAACCCTGTATCTTGAAAAACTCATGGGCCAGGTGGATTCGGATATCGTGGTGCTGCGCGCAGCAAATGGACTGGATATGTCATTGGTAAAGAGAGTACTGGTGCCTGTAGGGGGACACAGCGGGCAGGACCAGTTGCGTGCCAGAATTTTAGGCAGCCTGCAATACATGGGGATTGACCAGATATCATTTTTGCAAATACTGCCGGAAACCACCTCGGAACATGTTTTAATCCGCAGACGGGAATGGTTAAAACAGATGACAGAGGATGAGCGAATCAACAACGCTCTTATCATCGTAGAACGCAGCAGCCGACCGATCGATGAAATCATCCGCCATGCCGCAGACAATGATCTGCTGGTCCTGGGGTTGCAGCGGTTGGGCAGACATCAGAAAATGATCGGAAATGTGGTGCAACAAATCGCCAGAAACACAACCTGCGGCCTTATTCTGATAAACCGGAGGTGATAACCTGTTATAATATAAAATTTTTCCCGCAATACGCACAGGTTTTCCAGTCAGGTTCTGCACTGTTTCCACAGCCCGGTCACACTTTAGAAAGCTCCATCGTGCAATAAGGGCAGAATCTGAAACGTTCTTTTGAAATGGCTTTACAAAAGGGGCATTCATACTTCTGGGTGATTTTATCGTTACGCGCCCGTCCGGAGGCCGTCTTCCTTCTGCAATGTCAAGCTCCGCCATGACCTTGATACGGGATACAATAACCGTTTAAGGTATTAAAATAACTGAAATACGATTGGGTTAGTTTTATATACGGGATGTTACTGCGGCCAGGCCAATAGCATAACCCCATTCATGATTAAGAGCGAATTTATGCGATTCAGATTGACTCCGTAATGATTATCTGCGATTGTGGACAAAATTGATGCCATTCTTATTCAAGATATCAACGGCAAACTCTCATTCTGGAATAGTGGAGCCCCCAAATTTTAGCTGAAAAATATGGCGCTTTATAGGGTTAATCGCTTTGGCCGACTCTGTTTTTGGCGATACTCATCAGGATTTTATTTCAGTACAACAAAATTGCAGAACTTTATGTTTTAGCCATTCATCGATAAACCTATTAAACTCAAAAATTAAACTGAAATAAGATATTCGCCAGTTGCAGAAAATGGAAGCAAATTGGAGAATTGGCCAGCAGTATCACTGCATGGTTTCAATAATATTATTTTTTCAATAGTTGGATATGTTAAATTTGATGACGTCGTAAAATAAATCAGGAGGGTGCTATGAAAAAATTGAGTTTAGGACTAAAAATTGCCTTAGGATTCGCTACCGTATTAATTTTTCTTTGCATTGTTGCCTTTATTGGTTTTAACAGTCTTTCAGGTGTTGTTGACAGGGCGGGAAAGGCTGATGATGTAAATCGTATCGTCAAAATGATAATGGATACCCGCCAACAGGAAAAAAATTATATCATCCGTGGAGATGCAGCTTATGTAAAACAGGTAGACGATAGTATACAAGCTCTTATCGACCAAGCCACTGAAACAAAAAATAAGTTTAATCAAAAAACAAACAAAGATCAGATGGACCAGGTGATCGAAAGAATAAACAGTTATTCCAGTGCATTTAAAGAGTATCAAAAATTAAATTTCGAAAAATCAAAGGCTTTGGAAGATATGCGATATGTGGCTACCACTGTTTTATCGCAAAGTGAAGCTATCCGTGCAGACCAAAAAAAACAATTGGATGAATTAAAAAAACAAAATACTGCAAGTGATATAATTGACGATAAACTATTTAAGGCAGACGATGCCAACCGGATAATAAAATGGTTTGCTGATGCGCGTATAAATGAGAAAGAATTTATTATTTCCGGAGGAGACACCAAATGGCGGGATATTGTTGACGCAAATCTGGCAAGAATACTTGAGTTGTCAAATGATCTTAAATCGCGTTTTACTCTCCAAAAAAATATTGATCAGATAAATGCTGTTATATCCGGAATCCAGGAGTATCACAAAGCTTTTAATACTTTTGCACTGCAACTGGAGAAACAAAAAAGCGCGGATGATGACATGGTTGTCGCCGCCAGAAAGGCCAATGATGTTTGTGTTACGTCTAGAGCTGACCAAAAGACAGCTATGAACAATCAGATATCAATTGCAAATAAAGTTATAACCATAGGAACGATTATTGCCGTACTATTGGGCATTTTGTTCGCATTTTTGATCACCAAAAGCATTACCGGGCCCGTCAACCGCATTATCGCAGGACTGAATGAGGGGGCTGCCCAGGTCGCCTCAGCCTCGGGCCAGGTATCTTCATCCAGTCAGTCCATGGCAGAAGGGGCTTCTGAGCAGGCAGCTTCCATTGAAGAAACCTCTTCGTCTATGGAAGAGATATCGTCTATGACCAAGAGGAACGCGGAAAACGCAGGCCAGGCAGACAATCTCATGAAAGAAGCCAATCAAGTAGTCGCCACAGCTAACAGCTCAATGGATCAACTGACTCGCTCCATGGAAGATATCACCACGGCCAGTGAAGAAACGTCAAAAATTATCAAGACCATTGACGAGATTGCTTTCCAGACCAATCTGCTGGCTCTGAATGCTGCAGTTGAAGCAGCCAGGGCAGGAGAGTCGGGAGCAGGCTTTGCAGTTGTTGCAGATGAAGTCAGGAATCTTGCCATGAGAGCGTCTGATGCTGCAAAAAATACAGCCCAGCTGATAGAAGGAACCGTAAAAAAAATCAATGACGGGTCAAAACTTGTCACAGCAACAAGTGATGTTTTCAGCAAGGTGGCGACAAGTACAGCCAAAGTAGGAGAAATTGTTTCTGAAATTGCGGAAGCATCCAAAGAACAGACCAATGGAATTGAACAGGTAAACCTTGCCATAACAGAGATGGATAAAGTGGTGCAGCAGAATGCCGCCAGTGCAGAAGAAACAGCCTCAGCTGCAGAAGAAATGAGTGCCCAAGCTGTGCAACTCAAGGAGTATGTGGATGACCTTGTCGTCATGGTTACCGGAAAGATAAATCAGGATCACACTGTTCGTCGCCATAATGTAATAAAAACCATTTCGTCTAAACCCAAATCAGTTTCAGCCGGAAAGAAGATGTTATCGCTTCATAAAAATGAAATCAGGCCTGAACAGGTAATCCCGTTTGATAAAAATGACAAGTTTGAAGATTTTTAATAATAATGTTTGGTTCATCCGGTTAAAGATTTGTGGATGGAACTATCTTACAACCAAGCGGTTGCGGCCGGCTTGTTTTGCAGCGTAGAGTGCATCGTCTGCGGCTTTTAAAAGTTGTTCACTGTGATTGAGCGTTTCCTTATAGAATTCTGCTGCTCCGGCACTTGCGGTCATATGGAATTCCTTACCGTTATGGTTAAATACCAGTTTTTCCAATAAGGCTTGTAAACGATTGTAGAATTTAATGACATCTATATCGGTTCCACCAGTGCATATTACGGTGAATTCTTCGCCTCCATATCGGCAGACGATATCATTCCTCCGGGAAGCGCTTTTTAGCAGACCGGCAAATTCCTTCAGGACCATATCACCTGTGGGGTGCCCATAGGTGTCATTGACTTTTTTAAAATGGTCTAAATCCAGAATGCACAGTATTAACTCATTCCCAAAGCGTTTAGCCCTTTCACACTCCCGTTCAAGGGCCTCCATAAAATATCGCCGGTTATATAAACCCGTTAATTCGTCATCGGTTGCCATTTGAGCCATTTAAATTCAGACCGGTCCCATCAGGAAGCAAATAATCAAGCAATATCAGGTCAATTTGACTATTTGAAATCTGTTCAATTGCTGATTGGATTGTTTTGCAATGATGCAAGGATATACGCTTTGATTCCGACAACATGCTTTTTATTTGTTGATAATCAACTTCAGAATCATCCACGATTAAAATGCTGATGTCGCGATCTATTACCATGAGCGAATTATTTTCAAATCCGTCTATAGGTAAGTCGTGACGAATGGTTCTCATCCGATTGACAATTTCAGTTATTCGCTCACCAACCAAATTCAATTCCTGCAAATAAGATGTGGTCTTTTTGCGATCATCAATGTTAGCTTTCAACAAAGAAACATATCCCATCAGGACCATCAATGGCTGGCTCAATTCATTAGCAGTGGCGCCGGCCAGTTGAAGCAAAACCTTGAGTCGCTCCTCTTCAATTACTGATTTCTGTTGATTCAGAATTATTTGATTTGCCTTTTTCAGCTCACTTATCGTCTGTTTCAATTTTTCTTCGGCAGCAACACGGTCGGTGATGTCTCGAATGGATACCAAATAAGCCAGTTGATTTCCCCATTTGGTCAGCTCCGATCGCATCTCACCCACGCCGCGCTTGTTTTTGGACAGCACAATTTCGATCTCAACCGGTTTCCCTGAAGTCAGAGGATAGCCGCATTCATTTCCGACCAACATGTCGGCAGGGCGACCGAACAGCAATTCGGCACCGTCGTTGGCAAAAAGGATGTTACCCGCATGGCTGACGATAAGAATCGCCTCTATACTGCGTTGCACGATCGACTTGAAGATGGATTGGCTCTTGATCAATTCATTTGCCGTGCGCGTAAGTTCGGTGATATCAATCATGATGCTAACCAGACCGCCGATTTCACCGGCCGTGTCTATAAAAGAGGCCTTGTGAAAAATGATATTTCTCGGACTGCCGTCCGTTCGCGCAACTGTCAATTCGTAAATTTCCAGCCCAGGATTTTTCAGCAGCCGTTGATCTATTTCGTCGTGCTGTTGCGCACGATCCTGTGGCAGGAAGTCAAAAGCCGTTTTACCAATCACTTGACGACGTTCGAGCCCCTTAAATTCAAGGAAGGCTTTGTTTGCATTAATGAACCGGCCTTCCCGGTTTTTATAGTATACAGGATTGGGAATGGTATCAATGATGGTGCTTAACAGTGCCAGTTGCGTCTCGATCTCCATAAAGGCCTGCATGCTATTTATCTGCCTTTGCAGCTCCTTTTCCACAGCAATACGGCACATTGCATTGTCCACGCAGACAGATAACTGTTTGTCGGAAACAGGTTTTATTAAATAGCCGTAAAGATCGAGCGAAAGCGCCTGATGGATCGTCGAATCGTCCTCAAGTGCAGTGATGATAATGACCGCTGTGTCATTTCTTTTTTGCCGGAGTTTTTGGATGTATTCAAGACCCGAAGGACTGGGCACAGGCATTCGTAAATCAACGATATGCAGATCAATTGGTTTTTTCTCGATCAGATGCATGGCCTGAAAGACATCCTCCGCAAGGGAACAGGTGTATCCGCTCCTGGTAAGCACCCTGGCAAATTGACTCGCCAGCAGCTTGTCATCTTCGACGATAAGAATATGACCGCTGTGTATTGGCCTGTTTTTTCGATTGCTGTCCGGTTGGTTTGTAAATGATGACATGGATTTATGACCTTCCATTCATTTGAATGCCGCGCTTCATTATTTTACGCTATCAGGAATTTCCGGGGGTATATGAAGGTTCAGTCTTTCAAAAACCTTTTCTACATCACTCAGGTCCCCAAAAATTTTTCTCATGGGTGGATTCACCTTTACCAGGCTGGGGGTGGCCAGTATTCCATCCAGCCGGGCTGAATGGGGATTCTTGATCACATCAACGACCTGGAAATCGTATTCATTACCAAATTGACGTGTCAGGTAAGATGTAATGTCGGCAACCATTTTTTTGTTTCCGACCGTATCTCCTGAAATGAACATCCTGAATTCATACATAATAACTCCTATTCAATCGCGGATTGAAATAAAGCTGTTAAAAGATGTACTTTTTTTGCACAAAATATCTTTCCTCAATATTTGTCCTGTTAATAAATAACCGCTCCATTAAGGATGCCTCTGGCTAAGGACACAATTTGGGACATGGTAAGCGGTTTCATCATGAGTTCAAATTTCAAATCCTCTTTCTGAGCTGCGTTCAATTGTTCTTCAAACTCACCGAAAAAGGCCGTAACGATATAAACCGGAGTGTCAGGATTAATTTTCCTTATTTCCCGTAAGGTCTCAACGCCGTTCATCCCGGGCATTTTGAGGTCGATATTAATAAGGTCATAGGATTGTTCTTTAATCATTTCAATCCCTATTGCCCCTGATGGCGCTGTATCCACCTGAAATTCAGTTCCCTCTAACGCAAGCAGGAAAACTTTCCTGATAGCTTCATCGTCATCGATCACAAGAATACGTTTGATCATTTTTTAATCTCCTGTCTTGATTTTTAATCCTTTTTACCCGGAAGCCGCACCCCAATCCTTGTGCCTTTTCCGGGAGTACTCTCATAAACTATCTCGCCGCCATGGGACTCGACAATGCTCTTTGAAACGGAAAGCCCCAACCCTGTTCCTTTTCCCACGGGTTTGGTGGTGAAAAAGGGATCAAAAATCCGTTTCATGTGTCCGGGAAGGATACCATTGCCCGTGTCTGATAACGTTATCAGAATATTCTCCCCGGATGGACGCACTTCAAATCGGATTTCCCTTTTCGGCGCCGCCATTACCGCATCCAGCGCATTGGTCATGAGGTTGAGGAAAACCTGCTGCATGGTATTCCCCTTTGTATAAATTTTTCTGCTCTCTTCGGAAATCTGTTTGACCACCCGGACATCTTCCTTCTCGATACGATAGGCCAGGAGCCTCAGCACACGATCAAAAATGTCTTCGCAGTCCACCCATCGATATTTTTCCTCAGATGATTGCCCCATGTGAGAGAAGGTTAAGAGGTTTTCAACCAAGTCCATGCATTGTTTTGTTTCTCTTTTGGCATCCTCAAGAATTGCATGCCGTTTGTCCTGTGTTTCCGTGTGATTGAGGCAGTATTCGATAAAACCGTGTATACCCATCAAGGGATTGTTCAGTTCATGGGACATGCCACCGGCCAGCATTCCCAGGGCTGTCATTTTTTCAGTCATGATCCGCTGCTGTTCCAAAATCTTGATATCGGTTATATCCCGTATGAGTATCCACATCCCGATGGGGTTTCCTGCGTCATCTCTCGACAACCAGCGCCTCATTGATACCGGGAAGATGGCGCCGTCTTTACGTATGAATTCCTTCTCGTTTTCGTCCGCGTATCCCCGTGGCAGAATCTGTTCTTTGAAGATATTTGCATCCATGTCGTGCCACTTGTCGGGAATCAGTTGCCGGCAATTCAGCTCCAGAAGCTCCGCCTTTTCATAGCCAACCATATCCAGAAAAGCTCGGTTGGCGTCTATGGGGCGATTAAACATGTCACAAAACGCAATCCCGTCCCTGCTGGTCTCATACAGGGTCCTGTATTTTTCCTCGCTGGCTTCTAATGCTTTTTGGGATTTGATTTGCTCCCGTATATCTCTGGCGACAATGACAACGCCTAACAGCAGATTATCTCTGTCATGGAATGCAGAACCGGAGATAATTACAGGGATGGCTTCTTTGTGTTTTGTGAAAACCCTTGTTTCAATATTATGGTGCGCCAGGTTTTTGATGTCAGTTGAAGAAAGCGTCTTTTCTTCAGCGATTTTCCAGGGCGATAAGATGTTATCTTCAAACAGCTCCGAAAAGGGAATGTCAATAATTTCGCCGGGCGCATAGGACAGTAATGACAAAGTCGCTTCATTGGCTGTTTGAATGAAACCGTCTTTTGAGACAACCATTACCGCATCAGTCATGGAAAGCAGAATATTTTCCAGATGATTCTTTTGCTTTTCCAGTGCAATCGTTTTTTCCAACTCTCGCCGTTGCCGATCCAGCTGCTGAAAGATTCTGACCTTTGCCAGCAGGATCTCCGGCCGATAAGGCTTGCTCACAAAATCAACGGCGCCAGCCTCATAACCCTTGAACTCATGATACTCGTCCGAATAGGCAGCAGTCAGGAAAATAACAGGGAGATTGCGCGTCTTTTCACCATCCCGCAAATATCCAGCCAATTCGTAGCCATCCATCAGCGGCATTTGAACATCCAGGATGGCCAGTGCAAATTCGTGATTCAAAGAGGCAATGAGGGCATCGTTGCCATTGGTCGTTCTGATAATGTCCGCGTCCACTTTTTCAAGCACTTTTTCAAGGGCATACAGGTTTTCCTGTTTATCGTCCACGATCAGTATTTTTTGTCGGTCATTCACCATCAAACCCCTCATCGTCAGGATGTGATCAGCCTGACCTGGATTCATTTTTGACATCCCTGGTCAAATGAACCAAGTCGTCCCTTAACCACTCCCCGATACCTTCAATTGAAAGAATTTTATCAACCCTCGCCGTATCGATAGCTGACTGAGGCATCACCGGATATTCGGCGGTTTTAGGATCCTGGGCGATAATCAAGCCGCCATGTTCCTTGATCAACCGCATGCCATGCGCGCCGTCGCTGTTTGCACCGGTCATGAGGATGCCGATTAAACCGGATGACCAGACATACACGGCGCTTTCAAACAGCACATCGATGGAGGGCCTGGAATGATTCACCTTGGCATCAATGGAGAGCGAAAAGGTTTCATCGCGCTCAATGAGCAAATGATAGTCCGGGGGAGCAAAATATATAAATCCGGCCTGGATCTCCTCTTTATCATCCGCCTCTTTTATTGTGAGCCGGCATTTGTTGTTGAAAAGTGTGTAAATAAATCTGTTTGACGTTGCAGCCACATGCTGAACGACGATGACAGGCAAGGGAAACCCGTTCGGTAAAAAAGAAAACAGTTTTGAAAGCGCTGCCAGCCCTCCTGCAGATATCCCAATGACAATCGCTTTGTATCCGTTTTTTGTCATATAACAGACCTGTTTCACGTCGATTGTGCCTGTCACCGCTGCTTCGACACTTATAACACCTTTTTCTGATAGAGTCGTGCATTTTCGTCCATGGGGGCAAACAGCTTGCTGATGGTGGAAAACATAAGACTTTCCTTGGTCCCCAGGCAGAGTATGCCCCCGTTGACAAGGCTGTCGCTGAAAAGGTTCAGGACCCGATTCTGAAGCGCTTTTTCGAAATAGATGAGTACGTTTCGGCACATGATAAGATGCATTTCACCGAATATAGTGTCCGTGACCAGATTATGGTTGGCAAAGGTTATGTTTTTCCCCAGTGACTGGTTCAGGGCCATTGCCTCATAACGGGCATGGTAGTATTCTGAAAATGACGTGGTCCCGCCTGCCGCCTGATAATTTGCCGTAAATTTTTTGGCGTTCTCCAGGGCATATATCCCTTTTTTTGCCGCATCCAGGGCCCCATCATTGAAATCCGTTGCAAACAGGGTCGTTTTGTCATAAATACCTTCTTCTTTCAGAATAATCGCCAGCGAATACGCTTCTTCACCGGTGGCGCATCCTGCATGCCAGACCTTAACAAAGGGATGGGTCTTGAGGATGGGAACCACATTTTTCCGAATGCTTTGATATACGAACGGATCACGGAACATGTCGGTAACCGTAATCGAAAAATCCCGGACAAAAATATCGAAAAAAGACTCATCATGCAGCAGTTTGGGGATCATCCCGGAAATACTGTCGCATTCGGATTTGCTCAGAAAGTGCCGGACCCGCCTTTCGATGGATGCTCTTGAATAGTGCCTGAAATCATAGCCATAGCGTTCAAAAATGGCATCCAGCAGGAGTGTGATTTCAATGTTTTCGATAGCTGTCTTTTTCATTTTTAAACACCTCTACCGGTAAAGCCATACCCGCATCATGGAGCTTAAACGGTTCACATCCACCGGTTTCGGCAGGTAATCGCTTGCGCCTGCGGAAATACAGCGCGCCTTGTCTTCCTTCATGGCCTTGGCCGTCAAAGCGATGACAGGCAGTTTTCGAAACGTTTCCTGGTCCCTGATTCGTTTAATGGTTTCATACCCATCCATTACAGGCATCATGATATCCATCAGCACCAGATCCACATCAGGTGTTCCCTTTAAAACATCCAGCGCCTTTTGTCCGTTTTCAGCCTTTAATATGCGCATGCCCTTTTCCTCCAGAACTTTTGACAGGGCAAAGACGTTTCGCATGTCATCATCGACGACAAGGACCGTCTTGTCCTTGAACATCACATCTGTATCGTGGAGATTGGTTATCATTTTGCGTTTACTTTCAGGTAAGTTGCTCACTACCCGGTGAAGGAACAGCGAGGCTTCATCCAAAAGCCTTTCCTCCGATTTCACGCCTTTAATGATGATCGTTTCCGCATATTCGCGAAGTTTCGCGTCTTCCTCCCTGGTGAGATCCCGGCGGGTATATACAATGACCGGGGGCATCGTAATATCTTCCATGGATTCAAGCATTTTCAATAGCTCAAATCCAGTCATATCCGGCAGGCCCAGGTCCAGGATCATGCAATCAAAGGTTTTGGCTTTCAACGCCCGGATGGTTTCCGCTCCGTTTGCCGCTTCTTCCGGGCATACATCCCCGTTTCCTATCAGCTTGATGATACTCTTCCGCAAATTATTGTCATCCTCTACCACCAAAAGATTTTTCACCTCTTTGGAAAAGACACCGACAAGCTTATGAAATGCAGCGTCCAGATCCGTCTTGCTTATCGGCTTTTTCAGATAACCGACAGCGCCCTTTATGAAGGCTTCCATTGAGGGTTCATCAACGGACATCATATGGACAGGTATGTGCCGGGTTTTCGGGTTTCCCTTTAACGTCTCCAATACTGCCCACCCGTCGATTCCGGGAAGTTTTATGTCCAGAATGATGGCTTCGGGCATGTACTTCTCGGCAAGTTCCAGTCCTTCTTCACCGAATGGCGTGGATAGGCATTTAAGTCCTCTCTCATGGCAAAGCCTTAAGAGCAACCTTGCAAACTTCGGGTCATCTTCAATGACGAGTGAGAGGCGTCAAAATAAATGATGGAAAAAGCAGTCAAATTCTGCAAGATATCGTATGGAGTAGGCAGAAGCTCCCTCCGATATCTTGACCGATAGACAAAGGAGCTCTGCCAAATATAAC
>Ga0180007_10000843_pt1 | contig 46215 bp, 38 predicted proteins | sample MM_PC_MetaG_FD_121122 | JGI IMG/M metagenome (GOLD analysis project Ga0180007, IMG submission 121122) | Groundwater microbial communities from the Aspo Hard Rock Laboratory (HRL) deep subsurface site, Sweden - MM_PC_MetaG | ecosystem: Environmental > Aquatic > Deep subsurface > Groundwater... | reverse complement strand
TCGAAGTCGACATTGTCCGCTTTTGGGAAGTGGCCCAGTTCCGCGCCCGTCTTGCCGACGATTTTTGCTCGTCGCATTCCGAAAAAACGCTCGTAGGCACAGTTGACCGACACGAACCTGGCGTCCGCGGATTTGATGAAGATCGGGTACGGGAACGCATCTATCATTTCATCCAGAAAAGACACCTGGTCGGCCAACGCCTGTCTGGTCATCCTTTCGTCATGTTGGTCTGTCATGATGCCTGACATGCGAAGCGGTCTTTTCATCCTGTCGCGGTCGGTGATTTTGCCGCAGAGACGCATCCAGCGCCAAGCGCCGTTCTGGTGCCGCAAGCGGACGTCGCAGGTGAAGTGCGATGTCAGTCCATGGAAATGTCTTCGCAGTGCGTTTGAAAAGACTCGGCGATCCTCGGGGTTGATCAGACGTTGCGCGTCATTGATCCTGAGCCGCGTTGGCTGAGGGTCACTGTGGCCGAGCAGGCCCATCCAGGTTTCGTTGACCATTACCTCCCCGTTTTTGACGCTCATGTCCCATGTACCGGAGTCGGTGCCGCGGATAATCATCTCCAGGCGTTGCCGCAGTTCGCGCTCGGATGCTACGAGCCTGTGGTGTTCGAGTCCGTCATGCACGGAGTTGGCGATGTCCTGCAGGGAGCACGGTTTGACCAGAAAGCGGAAGAGATTTCCTTCGTTGACGGCCTTGCTGGCGGCTGTGACGTCGGCGTGTCCCGTGAGCATGATTCTCGTGGTGTCCGGGTCGAGGTCCTTGACGCGCGAGAGAAAGGTGATGCCATCCATGCCTGGCATCTTGAAGTCGGACACGATAACGGCGTATCGAGTGCCGGCCTCCATGGCCGGAATGATCTCGCGCGGATCCGTCGCCGTGGCGATGGAAAATTTTGAATGAAGGTTCATTCGTATGGAATCCAGGACGGCCTGGTCGTCATCAACAAAAAGGGTTGTACAGGTCATTGGGGTTAACCTTCCAGGATTCCGCTTTGAAACAAGTCTTGCCTGGGGGATTGTTGCATTCGGTCGATGGTGTCGATCGGGGTTGCTGCGGATAAATGTTTCATGTGCCATCTCATTCTTCAGGGCGATGGCGCCAATTGACAGCAAAATCTCTTATTGTCTGCGTTGAAACAAAACGTACTTGAGCAATCGCAAGCCCCCTGCCTCCGGATTATTCTCGTAGCGCGAGAACATGAACCGGTTCGACGACGGACTGGTTTTTTGCGATCTCAATAAGCCTTAAGACGGTCGACTCGCTCAATTCCGCTCCCTTGGCCAGGAGGAGCAGTCCATCCATGGTCTCGACGTGTCTGTCCAGGATCATGGATGGCTTCAATTGACGTATGGACATGGATTTGCGGCTGTACTCCGGTCCAGAATAGACAGCGTTCTTGAGGGCGTCCACGAATTCAGGAGGATGTGGGGGGGCGGTCGCGTAGAGTGTCCTGAAAATTTCACCGGGAATGAGGCCCTTGCATCTGTGCCTGTCATATTCAAGGGCGATGTTCAGAATTCTCGCCTCGGGCGTCATCGTGACGGAATGCGGCGCGTGCTGCATGCCGATGATCTGCGCCACGGTTTCAAGCCGGGGAATTCTTTCGATGAGCATGGCCCCGATGCGTGGATGGTCATGAAAGAGGGCGGTCTCTCCCGGTGTCAGATCTTTTCCCTTGTTGATCTTTTCGATGATCTCACTGCGAAGGCCAAGGCAGCCCAAATGGGAGAGCATGGTCGCCAGGTCCAGTTCCAGCGGTGCTGCAACACGCAGCAGCTTGGCCATGGGCACGACGATCTTGCGGATCCTCTGGGTCCGTTCGAAGGCCTGTGGGTTTGCCAGGCCCAGAGCCTCGGACAGAACACGGATCGTGCCGCGCAGGGTACTTTGCAACACTTCGCGTTCGGCTGCATTTTTGCCGTACAGCTGTCCGCCTGCCTCGATGGCTCCTCTGAGATCTTTGAGGGCGCAGGGCTTTTGCAGGAATCGGAATATCTGCCCCTGGTTGACGGCTCTGCCGGCCATCTCCGCGTTGGCCTCGCCTGTGAGCAGGATGCGCACCGTGGCCGGTGCGAGATTCCTGACCTGTGAGAGAAAAGTGATGCCATCCATGCCAGGCATCTTGAAGTCAGAGACGACGACGGCGAAGCTGTTACCGTTGCGGATTATGTCCAGGGCTTCACCTGGATCCGTTGTGGCCGAGATGGAGAACGAGTCGCGCAGGTTGAATTTAAGGGCCTTGAGCGCCTTGTCCTCGTCATCTACGAGCAGGACGCGCAAAGCAGCATGATCCGGTGGTTTTTCCATCGTACAGTATCTTTTGCCGGTGAGTACGGAGCGTCCTTAAAGAATCGGGAGTTTTATGTTGACGGAAGTGATTGCGCAGGTGAGATGCTCGTAAGTCCTGTGTTCGTAGACTTTTCCGCCCAGTTCGCCAAGGATGAGGCGTATTGAGTGCGATGACAGCCAGCTTGTCATCCTCAGGTTTTCCAGAGCGCTGCCCTCGCACATGACCTGGTCCTCAATATCGCTCGTCTGGAACTCGCCTGTGATTTCGATGTCTATTTCCTTGTCCATCGTGAAGCTCAGCTTGATCTGTGAATATTTTTTTGCGTTCTCGATTGCTTCACGTATGGCGGTGTCGATGACGATGGTAAAAAGAATTGAGTCGCACAGCAGAAAAAAATCAAAAATCACGCCATGCTTGAGGTCATTGAATTCTGTTTTTATATTTAGACGCTTGCTTTCGATTTTTTCTTTGTGTCGCGAGTTGATAGTTTCAACTATTTTGATAAGATCAACATTGTCTCTCATCTTTTTATATGTTTTGTTTTCTATCATAGATACAATGTTTAATATGTCTTTTTCGTTCACAGATGCATTATAAATCTTGCAAGCGTCATTTATGCTGTCCAGCAAGTCGATTTTGTTGCAAGGTTTTTGTACAAGTCTATATATGATATCGTTGTTGAATGCGTATAGTGACGTTTTCAAATCTGCATGACCTGTAATCAGTATACGTATTGATTCAGGCGTTATTCTTTTAGCAAATTTGAGAAATTCAATTCCATCCATTTCGTTCATGCGCATGTCGGAAAGAATGACAGCATATGGCTTATCGAGTCGCAGTTTGGTCAATGCTTTTATTGGATTTGAAGCGATGGATATTTCGAATTCATCCTTGTAGCATTTTGAGAAGGATTCAAGAAGTCGCTTTTCATCGTCAACAAGCAGGACTCGTTTGTTCATTGCAGTACTCCTTGGATATTTTTCTGGCACAATATGCGCCACTCATTGATCAACTGTCGATGACGCTCGGAGAAGTTTTCGAGGAAATCAAGAGTGTGCCGTTTGAAGCGATCTTTGATATGAACGAGATCGTGGTCCAGGCAGTCCGCGACGAAGAGGACCATCTGAGGGGTGACGGCCTGGGAATCCATGACACTCTCGTCATGATGGGAGCGCAGAATGCTGACCTGATCATGGCTGAAACCCCAGCGGGCCAGAAGGTAGGCGCCGACTTCGGCATGGGAGGAGCCCAGGATGCATTTTTCGGCGACGTCGAGGCTGCACTTTTCCTCTCGGACCATGGCAATGGCTTTTGAAAATTGATGTTTCATCTTCGAGGCAAAGATAAACTTCCCTATGTCGTGGAACATGGAGGCGACGACACAGTCGCTGCAATTCGTCTCGGTCAGGTCGGAACTGGCCGCTATGAGTTTGCTGAGGCTCGCCACGCGCAGGCTGTGCTCCCAGAGCATCTTGAGGGAAATTTCGGATTCGTCAAACTCCTTGAATTTTTCAAAGATTTGCGACGATTTGACGATGTTGAGCAGGGTCTGAGGGCCGAGCAATTGTACAGCGTGGTCGATGTCCCTGACCTGTTTGGGGAAGTTAAAGAATGTGCAGTTGATGATGCGGACGATGTTTGCGGTCAGTGCGACGTCCTGGGCGATGATCTCGCTGATGGCCCGAGAGGTGGTGTTCTGGTTTTCCAGTTCTGCGATGAGTTGCTCGTATACGACCATGCTCGCTGGGATTGTCTCAATTTCCGCAATGACGCTTTTGATTTCCGGGTTCAGGATGATGTCGTTGGTACGCAGCGTGTTGCGGATCGCCTCGATGAGGTCCTGGGTCTTGCATGGCTTGCTCAAGTATTCATTTGCCAACTGGATGTTCTTGATGACGGTTTCTTTGTCCGAGTACCCCGAGAGGATGATCTTGCCGACATCGGGTTTGCGTTTCTGTATTTTCCTGAGGACGTGGGTTCCGTCCATGTTTGGCATGCGCATGTCTGTGACAACCACGTCAGGCAAGAACGTCTCGAAAATGTCCAGTCCTTCGGCACCGCTGGCCGCGAAGCTCATGTCCCATTCGTTTCGCATGGAGCGTAAGCTTAGGCGCAGACTGTCCAGTATATTTCTGTGATCGTCGATAAACAGGATCTTTGCTTTCATTTCATGCGACTCTTGAATGTATTCATTGCTCTGCGTTGCTGCTCTGGTTGTTGTCACATGCGCCGGATCAAACTTCGGCGAGCCGCCGTGTTCGCGTTAGTCCGGACAGTGTCTGAATTCCATCGTTGTCCCCCCATATTATCTGATAACCGCCAGAAAACGATGGATATTATTACGTAAAAAATACCTAATTCGCGATCCTGTACTGGTGAAATTCATAAATAATGGTAAGTGCCGATTTTGCAGCTTGTGTTTTCGGAATTCTTGGGGGGATGAGGGAGTCCGATTCATGCGCATGCAGGGTTTTGGCGATTTAAAAGGTGATTTCAAATTTGTGGGAAAAGAATTTTAGAAGGCTCCATTTAGCACTCAATACCCAAAAATCGTCTAGAAAAGGATGATTATCGTCATGATTTTGCAATGAAATACAAGATTTGTTTGCAAAGAGGATTTATTGAAGATTTTCTTTTAAAATTGCAAGAATAAAGAATGTATGACATGCGTTTGTGTGATTTTTTTGGCAAACTACGTGTAATACACTGTAAATGATAATTTTTATCGATTTGTCATTTTTTGTAGTGCACAAATCTACATGCACCGCAATATCTACAAGATAAGAACACCTGTAGACGTCACCGAAAAAAATTGCGAGAGGCATCGCGTTATTCCCGCTAAAACGTGCTCGACGCGGCGGGTGAAATTTTTTGGGCTCTGTGCTGGATCCCATGCTTTTTAAGAGATTCGAACATCACTGTGCCCTTTTCGGGGGAATGCCGATCTTGCAGTGAATTCCCGTTTGGCGTTCGAAATATTTGCCAGGACGATTGGAGGCAATTCTGTGACCGACAAGATACTCATAGTTGACGATGACCCGCATATACTCGAAGGGATGCGGGCCGTGCTTATCAATTCTTTTCAAGTGCGCACGGCCCACGGGCCTGAACAGGGCCTTCAGGATTTGCGATCGAGCGGGCCTTACGCCGTCGTGGTCTCCGATCTGAAAATGCCCGGCATGAGCGGAATCGACTTTTTAGCCAGGGTGAGGGAAGTGTCCCAGCAAACGGTGAGAGTCATGCTGACCGGATATGCCGATGTGGAAACCGCGGTCGCGGCGGTCAACAGGGGAGAGGTCTTTCGCTTTCATACCAAGCCCTGTCCCACGGATGTGCTGCGTCAGACGCTCTCTGACGCGTTATCCAAGTTCAGAACCGAGAGCCTCATGCACCAGGATTCGCTGCAGGCCGCGGCGGCGAAGCGAGCCCAGCCCGCAGAAGACCCGATGCCCGGAGTGTCCGTCCCCGTACCGGGGATGCCGCTCATGGCGCTGTTGACGGGAAAGGAGTTGCGGGTGGCGGACCTGATCCGGATGGACGCTTCGTCCAAGGAGATCGCCAAGGTCATGAACATTTCCCCCCGGACCGTGGAGGCCCACCGGGAGAATATCCGCAAGAAACTTGGGCTGGCCAATGTGAAGATCAATCTGCAGAGTTATCTGAAGTCGATCATGTGACGTTGCCGGCGGCGGTTGTTACGCTAGGGGATGGCGCTGCCGGTACTCATGCATACACGAAGGCCTTGCTTGCGCATGTCCGTGCGCGTCAGCGTAAGCGGTACCGACCGCCTCTCTCTCTCTTTGGGTTCACACCATGGGCGTGCATCCGTAGCGCCGCAATTCCTGTCTGAGTTCCTCGTTTTTCGACCGCTGCCATTCGATTTCCTTCTTCAGCCTTTCGATGGCGGAGTCCTCGCTTTCCTCGTCGCATCGTTTCATGCATTCCTCGCCGCCGCCTACAAAGGTCTCCTTCCAGAAGAGGAGGCGCCCGATCGTCACCCCGTATTCATGGCTCAGAGCTTCGAGGCTTTCACCTCCGAGTATCCGCAAGGCGGCCTCGGTTTTGTGTTTTGTCTGATATGATTTGGCTTTTTTTCGGCCCAAAGTGTCGGTTTCCAGTGGGGCATAAAGGACTTTGGAAGACGCGCGATTCTTTTTCCAGTCCGTTTTTTCGATTGTCATGAATCATACCTCCTTACTGACTGTGCTGTTGGTGAATGGTGTCGGGGCCAGAGCCGGGGGCAGGGCACGCTGAACTCAAAAAAAGGAACCGTGAGGCCCGTTGCGCGATGTCCTGCGCAGGCCATGCAATGTCCGCCGATGTCATCCTGTCGCCACCAGGAGCATGGCCCGCTTCTTGGCCGCCCACATGGGCTCGAATTCGTCCCTTGGGATGGCCTTGACGCCAAAGAGCGGGTCCATGACCCAGATCGTTGCACGTGATACGGCAAAGACCGTCACGAAATGGCTGAATTTCGGGACAAAACGTTCGGTCACGTATTCGAAGAATCGCCCGTAGAGGGGGATCTTGCGCATGAAGTTGAACATGTAATGGTTATATTCCATTTCAAGGGGCACGATGATGGGCCGCCCGTTCATGATCTGCAGTTCCAGAAATTCCGTGCCGCCTGTCAGCGCATAGGCCAGTTTGTTCCGGCCCGTGGCGATGTCCTTGAGTTCGCCGACCCTGTAGCCGGTCTTCGTGTTTTCCGGCGGCGAGCGCCTAAGCAGCTCGGCCTGGCTGACCGGGTCGTCCCAGTAGGCCAGGACGCTGACCAGGCAGGCCAGGCCGCAGGAGTAGTCATTGTGCTGCGCGACGAAGGCGACCGTCACGTAAGTCGTTTCCTCCAGCAGGCCCGAGGCGGTCAGCTGTACGATATTGTCGATGTTCGAGGGCATGCAGCCTGTCAGCACAAGGGCCAGGAGCCACTTGATGAGGCCATTTGCCCTGCGGCGCGGCCTGGCGTCGGGCGGCTTCACATCGGCCCCCTGGAACGCGGCAGTCCTGCTTCAAGAAGCGGGGCGATGTCCGTGTGGTCCTGAAAGGCCAGTCCGGCCCGCTTGCCGCAGACCCAGACGGCGTGGCAGGTCGTGACATCAAGGAGTGTCCTGCCATCCGAGGCGGTCAGTGTCAGGGTCAGGACCGCCCCGTTTCGAGCAGCCTCTTTGAGGCCTTTCACGCTGCTCGGCGGGGCCTGGGAGATCTCGATCTGCAGCCCCCCGGCGCAGACATCGACGGGAGTCGCCGTGATGGTCGCGAAAGGGCCTTTCAAGATTGCGACACAGTGGTGGGGCATGACGTTTCGCACTGAGGTTCTGCGTTCGGTTCCGCGGCGCATGATCCGGTCAAGGAGTTTGAGCCGGCAGCACGCGCAGCGCACGAGCCAGAGCACGGTCAGGATCAGTCCAAGGCCTACCGCCACGGCGGTGAGCTGGATCCACAGCGCCACCCGCGCCTGACTCTCGGAATATGTTCCGCCACAAACGTCGCAGGCCGGGTGCTCCTGTTCCATGAGCTGGCAGGCGATGATCTGTTCTTCCTGCAGGGGGATACGGGGGGCGTGGTCGGCCATGGCGGTCAGGGGCACCAGCAGGAGGCAGGCGATCAGGATCGGATACAGTATTCTCATGATGGCGTTCTCGTGGCTTGGTAGTCGGGGCCTGCGCCGGCAGATCGCCTGGCGCGGCGGGTCCCGGTGACGTGCGCGCCCTGATCGACCGGCGTCCGCGGTTGCGGACCGGCATTTTGAGGTCGGCCATTACCACGGCTGGACCAAGGATTCCACGCTTCAGGGGCAGCATTGGGATTCTTTCCGTAATAATTTGTCTATGATTCGAACTCACGGGTGATGTAGTAATGCAATCATGAACTATATCGAACCCGGATTGGCCGTCATAAGCAGGTATATAAAAGGAATGAGTCCCGTCGCCCCGATCTTCGGGCGCGCCCTGAAGCAGTCTGAAACCGCGGGGCCGGTCGATGGCCTTGGGGTGGAGGCCCTCGATGGGGCGGCAGTGCCGCACGTGCAGCAGGTGCGGGACAGGATCTGCGTCATCGGGGCAGGTGGCATGATCGGCAGTGGGCTCATGCGCGCCCTGGCGGACAGCGGGCGCGGGGACATCGTCGGGACAGTCTGCAACGACGCCCCGTACTTCGGACCCCTGGACGGGGTGCGGCTTGAGCGTCTGGACCTGCGCGACAAGGACGAGGTGCGGCGGTTTTTTCTTGCGGAGCGTCCCACCAGGGTCTTTCTGGCCGCGACCGGGAACTGCGGCGCAAAGACCGCCGAGAGATCGCCGGCCACGCACCTGCAGGAGCAGTTGGAATTCCAAAACTCCCTCATTCAGGCGGCCTTCGAGGCGGGCGTGCGGCGACTGCTGTTTGTGAGTTCTGCGCGGCTTATTCCCCAAAGCGCCCAGGGACTGCTTGAGGGGCCGGATATGCTGGCCGATCCCGTAGCTTCCTGTGATGAAATCTTTGCTTTGGCCAGGATCGTGGGCCTCAAGATGTGCCAGTATTACAACCGTCAGTACGGGACGCGTTTTTTGGGCATCCTGCCTGCGAACGTCTATGGTCCCGGTGACAATTTTCGTTCCTGCATGTCACGGGTGCTGCCCGGCATGCTCCAGCGCCTGCATGAGGCCAAACACGCTCGCCTGCAGAGCGTGAGGCTCTGCGGCCGCTGTTTCGCCGAGTACGATCTGCTGCACGTGGATGACATGGCCCAGGCATGCATGTTTCTCATGAACCTGCCGGGCGAAGACCTGCGCCGGGAGCTGCTGCGTACCCCGGGGGCCTGCTTCATCAATGCCGGGAGCGGACGGGTGACCAATGTTATGGAGTTGGCAGAGATCGCCGCCAGGGTCGTCGGCTTCGACGGACGCCTGGTCTTCGACGCGCCAAATGATGCCGGCTCATCATACGGGGCCATCGATGTCTCGCGCCTTGAAAGTCTGGGCTGGAAAGCCCGCATTGGCCTTGAGGAAGGCGTCCGGGAGACCTACGAATGGTACCGCCATAACACCGCACACGCCTTCTGGTACTGAGTGCGCCGGCACGCTTCTTCCCCGCGAGAAAGGCATGGATCCCCTTCTTCAAGGGGATGACGGCTCTTTGCGGTGCTTCCTCCTTTTACCCGCCTTTGCATCAATTCGGCACGAAGATGGATTGCCGCGCTTCGCTCGCAATGACGTGTTGGCTGATGCGTCATTGCGAGAAGCCAGGCTCTGCGTGGGAGTCTTCGACGTGGCAATCCATGCCTTTTACCCGCCTTTGCATTAATTCGGCACGAAGGCAGGCGGGCATGTCGGGCAATAGCGCGAAATCCATTCTTTCCAGGCCTTTAGAAAAGGCATGGATCCCCTTCTTCAAGGGGATGACGACACTATGCGGTGCTTCCCCCTTCAAGGGAACACCGTCTTATGCAGAGCCATCAGCAAGCATGATTATCCTTTCATGTCGTACGTAATAAATACGCAATTTAATTTGTTTCCAGTTTCGTTGCATTTTACTATCTGAAAGACAGTATCAGTTAAATCCTCATGATTCTTACTATTGGATGCGAACATGATTTTTTATCTTTCATTGGTCATTTTGTTCTACGTGTCGGTCATCGCATGGTTCGCCTATGAGTGGAAGCATGCGCCCATGCTGTCCGAGAGGTGCCCTGTGTGCAACGCGCTTGGCGATGTGCACAACGGGGATATCTTTACCTGCGCCAAGTGCAGGTATGTCTGGGGATTGTGAGGTTGCGCCGGACTTTTTTTTGAGGGGCCGCAAGGGGATGTATGAAGACAGTACTCGAAGCCGGTGATGCGCGGTACGTCGATATCCGAATTTCCATGAGCGACGCGCAAAGGGAGATCGTCTCCGTCACCCCTGCCGGGAGGGCTCCGGCAGGGAGTGATGGGGCGACTGTGGTTCGTGACGGTGGGCTGGCGGATATCCTGTATCCGCAGGGCGGACGTCAGACCCCGGCATCTGGTCGCGTTGCACCGGACCTTGCAGGCGGCGAGGAAGCCGAGGCGCCGGATTTCGAGCAGGTCTTCTTGCGGGCGCAGGAGCAGTTGCGCGATATGGAGCGCGCCTTGCGCGAGCCGGCCCGCGTGGTCATCACCCTGGGCGGCCCCGCCCGCACGGCAGTGCCCCCGGGCCCGGCCAGCGAGGTGGCCGCGCCCTATCGCAGCCCGCTGCGCACTGCGGGCATGGCCGCGACCAGCTACGCCGGCCCGGGCCGGGGCGCGCGGTCCGCGATCATCGACATCAAGATATAGTCTTGCGGGCGCGGCAGGCCGGCCTCGGCCATGCCGCCGACCCGGATTGACCACCGTACGCATCCCAATCCCCGACCCCCTGATTATTACCGCATTCTTTACGTATTCGTTTTGCTTTCAATTATCTTTGCATGGAGTGTAGGAGAATACGCTGTAACGCCGATCCTCCCCTTTCCGGATGTTTTACCGGTGGGCCGGTGCAGCGGATATGCGGGCCACGGCATGAAGCCGATCGTGAAAACCCGATACGTTCTCAGTTGACTGTTGAAAAAATATGAATTTCCAGGCTGTGCAAAAATGGTGAGATGCGAGGAACAAGGAAAATACAGGCTCGATGCGTATACGACATGCGCGAGAGTGTGGATTTTCTGAAGTGACGAAGCAGATCGCCGTTTCGGGACAGCCTGTCAGGGGAACATGAAGACCATTCTCGTCACCGGCGGAGCCGGATACATCGGAAGCCACACCTGCGTGCGCCTGCTGGAGAGCGGGTACGACGTGATCATCATGGACAGCCTGGCCAACAGCCACAGCCTGGTCATGGATCGGCTGGCCGCCATCACGGGCCGGGAGCCGCTCTTCGTGGAGACCGACCTGCGCGATACCGAGATATTGAACGGCGTCTTCGCCCACATCCCCATCGACGCCGTGATCCATTTCTGCGGCCTCAAGGCCGTGGGCGAGTCCGTGGCCAGGCCGCTGGACTACTACGAGGTCAACGTCGGCTCGACGCTGGCCCTGTGCCGGGCCATGCAGGAGCACGGTGTGCGGGACCTTGTCTTCAGCTCCTCGGCTACGGTCTACGGGGCCGCCGAGGAGATGCCCATCCCCGAGACGGCCCCCCTGGGCGAAGTGACCAACCCCTACGGCCGCACCAAGCTCATGATCGAGCAGATTTTTTCCGACCTGCACGCCTCAAGCCCCGACTGGAACCTGGTCATGCTGCGCTACTTCAACCCGGTGGGCGCGCACCCCTGCGGCCTCATCGGCGAAGACCCGCTGGACACACCAAACAATCTCTTCCCCTACATCACCCAGGTGGCGGCGGGCCGCCTGCCGGAGCTTTCGGTCTACGGCGGCGACTACCCGACCCCGGACGGCACGGGCGTGCGCGACTACATCCACGTCATGGACCTGGCCGAGGGCCATCTGCGCGCCTTGGAGCACCTGGACGCAAAGCCCGGCTTTGATGTCTTCAACCTGGGCACGGGCCGGGGCTGCTCGGTGCTCGAAGCCGTGCGCACCTTCGAGGCCGTCAACGGCGTCCCGGTGCCGCACCGCATCACCGCGCGCCGGCCCGGCGACGTGGCGGTCTGCTATGCGGACGCGGGCAAGGCGCGGCAGGTGCTGGGGTGGGAGGCGAGGCTTGGCATCGAGGACATGGTGCGGGACGCCTGGAACTGGCAGTGCGGGAACCCGAATGGATATCGTGGCGGTATGGTCCCGATGGACTGGCGGAAAGTTGAAATGGAAGTGGAACAGCGCAGGTAGTGAAGCCTGATCCTGATGCACGGCGGGGAATCTGCCTTGGACATGGATTTGAAAGTGGCGGGGCGCGGTGAAGATTTGATGCAAGGAAACATTTCACGGACGGGAAGATTTTCATGGGTTCTGAAACTGTCGCGGTTGTCGGGCTTGGTTATGTCGGATTGCCTCTTGCCATCGAGTTCGGAAAGCAGTTCCGCACCATCGGCTTCGACCTCTCGGAGCGCAAGGTCGCCGATTACAGGGCCCACCGGGACCCGATGGGCGAAGTGGATGCGCAGGGGTTCGCCGCGTCCGTCCATTTCGACCCGACCACGGACCCGGCCCGCCTGCGCGAGGCCGACTACGTCATTGTGGCCGTGCCCACGCCCATCGGCCGTGACCGCCGCCCCGACCTCACCCCGGTGGAAAAGGCCGCGCAGACCGTAGGACGCAATCTGAAGCCCGGCGCCATCGTGATCTTCGAGTCCACGGTCTACCCCGGCGTGACCGAGGAGATCTGCGTGCCCATCCTGGAGCGCGAGAGCGGCCTGGTCTGGAAAACGGGCTTCTTTGTCGGCTACTCCCCGGAGCGCATCAATCCGGGCGACAAGGAACACACGGTCACCAGAATCACCAAGGTCGTTTCCGGCGACACCCCGGAAACCCTCGAAAAGGTCTCCCGCCTCTACGCCTCCATCATCACCGCCGGAGTCCACCCCACGGCCACCATCAAGGAGGCCGAAGCCGCCAAGGTCATCGAGAACACCCAGCGCGACCTGAACATCGCCCTCATGAACGAGCTGGCCATCATCTTCGACCGTTTGGGCATAGACACCCTGAACGTGCTCAAGGCGGCCGGCACCAAATGGAATTTCCTCCCCTTCCGACCAAGCCTACGCAATTTTTAGGTCGTGGACATCATCGCCGAGCTTGAAAGCTACTAAGCGTATACAAAAGCCGAAGGAAAATTCGACCTGATGTTATTCTTAAATACAAATTTGATAATAAAAAAGATAAACAAGAATGAATTCTTACCATTCATATTTTTGTCAATTGTTTTTTTGAGTAATACTCAAACAACTGTAAGATCATTAATGCTTTTGACAGTAATGTTTGTTATCAACTATAAAACGATTTTAAATATTTTTGACAAAAATTTTCTTTTATTAGTTATATTTATTTTGTTTTATTACATTATATCTATTATAGATGAAGAGTCTAAGACTGCATTTGCTTATAGCCTTTTTGCTATGCCTGTAGCACTGTATTCTGGTGGAAAATGTCTTGGATTATATGTGAAAGATGATAATAATTTAATATCGTATATTTTTATAATCAGTCTTCTTTGCGGTTTACCTGTAATAATTTCTGTAATTCAAGAAATATTTAATTACGGATTTTTTGGAAATTTTAGAAGTTTATTATATTATAATAAAGTTACATTGAGTGCAACTGTTGCTGCAGGAACTTTAGTCCCTTTAGTTTCATTTAGTAGTATAATATTTACAAAGACTCATTTGCCAAAAAAAATATTTATATTTTTTGTATATTTGTTAGTAATTCTTGTAGCATTAAGATTAGGTAGTAGAACTCTTATATTGTTAGGGATGATTTCATTATTTGTTGGTGTTTTTTATAATTATAATAAACAAAGTTTGTTTAAAACATTCGTAGTAATTATTGCAGTTTTGATACCAATATTTTTAATATATGTTAAATATTCAGATAAAATAGACTTTACTTTTTATTTTTTAGATCGAATGAATAGTGATGAATTCGGAGTTATGACTGGAGGTGGTAGGGTGGTAAAATGGATTGAATCTTTAAATTTAATAATAACAAATCCTTTTGGGTGGAAAATAAGTCTTAATGGTTATTCACATAATTTATGGTTAGATGTCGCAAGAAATGGAGGTTGGATTTCATTTATATTTAGTATTTTAATTTTTATTTCATATTTTCAAAATTTAAAAAAATATTTAAATCATAGTTCTAACCAAATATTTAAGACTTTGAATTTATCTATAACGTTTTGCCTTGTAGGCTTGTTTTGTGTTGAGCCGATTATGGATGGATTTATTTATGTTTTTGGTTTTTTTTGTTTTTTTTGGGGCCTGTTGAATTCAAAATGTAATTATGCTAATGATATATGAATATTTAATGGTTATTTTGAATAAAAGTAATAATAAATCTTCACTAAATAATTTATTTGCGAATAAAAAATTTAAATTTTTATATTTATAAATAGATACGTGATAAAAATTAGTAACGTTTTAAAAAACAATAAAAAAATTATTACTTCTATATTTGCAATATTTAGTAGTAATGGAATTTCGTCAATATTAGGTGCCGTAGGTGGTTTAATAGTGGCTCGTTTTCTTGGTCCAGAGGAAACTGGTCTTTTTAAGTCTTTTACTATTCCACTAACGTATATGACATTTCTTCATTTAGGTACTTTTGACGGGTTATGGAGACAAATTCCATATTATTTGGAGAAAAAAAATTATTTAAAAGTTGACAACCTGGCTGCTACAGCAGGGTATTGGAATTTGATCGTATCTATAACTGTGTCGTTAATATTTTTTTTGATAGCAGTATATAGTTTAATAGCTAAGGATGTTTATGGCTTTTTTGGTTGGATTTCACAATCTATTTGCTGTTGGGGTGTTTTTTATGGCGGATATCTTGGTGCTACTTATCGCACATTAAGTCATTTTGTCGTACTAGCAAAAATAAACCTGATTCAATCAGTTTTAAATTTTTTAATGGTTTTTTTATTACCTTTTTTTAAATTTTATGGGCTATGCTTTCGATCTTTTTTTCCTGTAATAGTTGGTCTTTTGCTTTGCCATATTAAAAAACCGCTTAATGTAAAATATTTATTTAATGTCAAAGAATTCCAAGAAATCGTTAAAGTTGGATTGCCTTTTAGTTTTTGGGGGAGTTTGTATACATCTATTTGGTTCGCTGTAGAGTCTACTTTAATGCTTTATTTCGGTGGTTTGACAGGACTAGGATATTTTTCCGTCGCAGTGGCAATGCGTGAGGGCATGAATGTGTTGCCTATGGCTGTTTATCAAGTGTTGTCTCCTAAGATCGTTGCAGCATTTTCAAGAGACGGAAATATCAACAGTTCAATCACGTATTGTTTTAAAATTACAATATTTCTTGTATGTTTTATGTCTGTAAGTGTTTTTTTTGTATCACTTTTTATAGAATTAATTGTTCCTCTTGCTATCCCAAAATATATTCATGGTCTAGATTTAATGAAGTTATGTTTGTTATTTTCTGTTGTGCAATCAGCATCTATTCCTAGTAATTTGCTTTTTGCTGAAAATAATCATTATAGTTTTGGAAAAGGAATATTTATTGGTCTTCTGATATTTTTAATAATGTCTTTAATTTTTGTAAATTTCATGAGTCCAATCATTGGTATTGCCCTAGCATCATTGCTTGGGCGTTCTGCTAGAGTTTTGAGTGTTTATTATGAATTATATTTAATAAATAAAAGTAATAAATTGTGATTTAAATATTTTAATAATACTAAAATAAATGAATAATAAATTACGAATTACATTTGGCATGATAGTCCTCAATGGCGAACCATTTCTTCATTATAATTTACGTTCGCTCTATCGTTACGCTCATCAGATAATCGTCGTTGAGGGTGCTTGTCCCGGTGCGGCGTCTGTTGCTACGCATGACGGGCATTCTATTGACGGTACTTTAGAAGTGTTAAAAAAATTTAAAGAGGAAGAAGATCCTGACAATAAGTTGATCGTTGTTCATGCTTCTGATGATGGATATCTAGATAATTTTTGGCCCGAAAAAGATGAAATGTCTCAAGCATATGCTAGTCGCGCTACGGGTAATTATCTTTGGCAGGTTGATTGTGATGAGTTTTACGTGGAAGAGCAGATGGATAGACTGCTAGCGATATTAGATCATGAACTCCCAGACGCTGTTTCATTTCCCTCGCTTACGTTTTGGGGTGGACTTAAATATGTTGCTGATAGTTTTTACATGATTTCTGACAATGCACGTGAGTTCCATCGCTTGTTTGCTTGGGGACCAGGGTATCGTTATAAATCTCACCGTCCTCCAACTGTACTAGATATGAATGGAAAAGATACTCGTTCAAAAAAATGGTTGAGGGCTTGTGACCTAGAAAGATTAGGAATATTTCATTATCATTATTCGCTTCTTTTTCCGCATCAGGTTTATAACAAGGTCTGCTACTATCAAGGGCGTGATGGTGAAAAGATCGCCATCGATTCATGGGAAGAGGTGGTCTATCGTCGACTAAAAAAACCATTCCGGGCGCACAACGTTTATCAATACATCGGTTGGTTGGAGCGGTATAACGGAGAGCATCCTGCTTTTGTCGAGCTAATGATGAACGATATAGCGTCTGGAACGCTTTCAGTACCTCTCCGCGAGTGCTCTGACGTAGAGAAAATTCTCTCAAAAAGATCATATAGGCTTGTTACTATAGTCCTTCGTTTTTGGGCTAAAATTTTATTAACGCAGCCATTAAATTTTTTGTTTCGTATCTATAAAAAATTTATTTACGTTTTGCGTTTTAAGGAAAGTTAACGAAAAATTGTTTTGGTTTATTACTAAGATTGTAAAGTATTTTACATTTTGCATAAGCGAAAACTATGAAGTAATATGAATATGCTTGCTGGCACTGTTGAATTAAATTTTATCATTGATATGAACTCATATTGTAATTGTTTGCAATGATACAATAATATGTCAGATTGTCAGACATGATATCAGAGGTGTGACATATTTTCCTTCCAAAGACGTATATGGGCTTTACACTGCCAGGAATGTTTGTCCCTCCCCGGTAATTGTCTCCATTCAGGGGATGCTGCAAGTATACCATCATCATATTCAGGATGGCCTATCATTGTGCAAAGTTTTAGACGTCGGCAACGCTGGGCTTCTATCGTGGCTTTGCTTTGCACGTCAGCAAGCCTTATGGCGGGCTCGGGGTTTAGTTGAACAGGAGATTATTGCAAAAATTCGCATATTTTTAGGTCGCACTGTTTGGGATGCAGTCCATGTTCGAACAGTGAATACGTCAGGATACTAATGGGTGCCTTGGCCGGAGAGGAGATGTCAGAAGGATGTGTGCTTGTATCAAATCGCGAAGCTGGTGCCGCGCAGGAGTCGATCGTGGATAGTGAAACTGGATTACTTTACCGTGATGGCGATATTTCCGAATTGGCATCCTTGCTGTTCCGACTTGTCAATGACAGACCTCTTCGTTTGGCCGTCTGTCAAAAAGATTGGGATCGATTGCAATTGATCTGGCTTCCACGGATTGCGGTCGAACGGTTAGTAAGGCTGTGTAGCGAATTATATGAAGGTACACCACTAACCTTCTACCATGACGGGCCATGTATGAACGTAGTGCCGGGATACGGGGAATAAGGGAATGCGTGTACTTTGGTTTTGCAACTGCCCCGTACTTGCTCAAGACGGTGGGGATACGGGTACTTGGCTTGATAATGCCGCGAGTCGTTTGATTATGTCTGACAAGATTAAGCTTGGTGTTGTTGCCGGTGGAGGAGACAAGGTTGAGCGTGTCGCTGCACACGGTTTTACCCAATGGGTGGCTCCGGGTTCTTTTGTTCGAAATGGTTTGCCAACAAAAGATGTAGTGGATGATTTGGTCCGCATTGTTGACGAGTTCAAGCCTCATATCGTTCACGTTTGGGGGATTGAGGGTTACTGGGGTCTGCTGATAGCCCGTGGATTGATCAAGAGTCCGGCAGTACTGACCATCCAAGGTATCAAGTCGTCAATAGCGCCACTTTATATGGGCGGGCTCACGTTTGGTGAGCAGGTTGCTTGCGTGGGATTGAAAGAGTTTCTAAGACGCCGCACTCTTTGGCAGATGAGGGATTCCTTTGCTTGCCATGCTGCCGTTGAAAGGGAGATTCTGAATGGATTCAAATATTATCTTACCAATACTGAATGGGCTGAAGCTCAAGTAACAGCCATGGATCAGCGAATAAAATTGCTTCCGGCAGCAGACGCGATCAATGAAAAGTTTTTCGATACCCCACCCTGGGAGGTTCCTGACGTACCCACAATGCTATGTGTCAGTGCCTACCCTGCGCCGTTTAAAGGGTTGCATGTTGCGGTCCGTGCCCTCGCTTTGGCGAGAGAGCGTTTCCCTTCGCTCACATTACGTATTGCCGGTTCCTTGCAAAGAAAAGGCCTTAGGAACGATGGGTATGTCCGCTGGCTGAACCGCGAAATTAATCGCCTCGGTCTCGGTCAGCATGTTGTTTGGCTAGGTTCGCTAACCTCATCCAAGTTGGCCGAAGAGTTGTTAGCAGCCTCGATGCTTATCGTTCCCTCGTTTATCGAGAATTTCTGTATCAGTATGCAGGAAGCAATGGTAGTGGGCACGCCCGTTGTTGCTTCTTTTGCTGGTGGGTTGCCAAGTTGGCCACGCTATCATGGAAAAACGTGTCTGTTTTTCCCCCCAGGGGATGTCCAGTCCTGTGCCTATCAGGTGCAGCGGTTACTAGCTGATCCGGAATTGTGTCAGAGAATTTCGACTACGGCCCGACTGCTTGGCAGAAAGTTTTGTGGAACAGAGCAGGTGATCAAACGATTGGAAGAGATTTATTGCCAAGTAATCGTCGAGACAGGTGAGCTAAGATTATGATCTATCCCCGTGTCCTGATCGTTGCTATGGGGCGAATCAATGCCGCAGACACGGCCAACAACGGCCTGCTGCTTCGAAACCTTTTTGGCAATTGGCCTCGCGAAAATCTAGCACAAATTTTCAGTGGAGGTGATAATGGAGATACAGGTTTTTTCGGGAGTTATTATCAGCTTGGACCGAGAGACAGGCGTTTTGGTCAATTATTTTTCAAGCTGAAATCCAGTGACTCGACGGCGTCGGCAGATTGCGGCAATGCCCAAGACTGTTCTGGCGACGGGTCTCGCCTGTTTTCTCGAATTAAATCGCTCGGCAAATATCTGGTGCTCGATACCGGCTTGTACGAACTCGTCTTTCAGCCGCGTCTTTCTGGCGCGATGTGTGAATGGGTGCTTAAGTTTAAGCCGGATATCATCTTCGCACAGGGCTACAACCTTACCTTCAGCTGGCTACCGGTCATGCTTGCCAAGCGCTGCCATCTGCCGATTGTGTACTACCCGACTGATGACTGGCCAGTTGATCTGTATCGTGATCCTCGTGCGGGCAAAATTATTTCTGAAAATATTGTTCGAACTCAAGTTGAAAATGCCGCGTCAGTGCTTGTCAAGAATGCTTCTGTACGATTGGCGTTCAATAAGTACATGCGCGAAGAATATGTGAAACGATATGGATTTGATTTCAATGTTTTGATGCATGGTGATTCAACAAAGAGGTTCAAGAGCATAAAAAAAATTCGTTTAGTTGATTCATCAAATTTTTGGATTGTATCTACAGGAGTTTTTGATCATCATCGTACTCCACTTCTCCATGATTTAGAAATTGCTTGTCAAATATTGAATGATCGTGGAAAACGTATTGCAGTTTCTATTTTCCATGTTAATTTATTCAAAGCGTCAAATTTTAAATATTTGAAATTTTATATGGCTCCAAACCATGATGATCTTGCAGCAATACTTCGTTGTTCAGACATGCTTTTTCTTCCTGAACGATTTGACAAAAGCGCTGAAGATGTCCGCCTTTGTATTTCGTCCAAAGCGCATCTTTTCATGTGTAGTGGAAGACCGGCCATAGTCTATGCCGATCCAAGATGCGGAATTTGCCGGTATGCCAGGGAGGATGGATGGGCCGCAGTGGTTGACCGCCGCGATCCGGAAATGCTCGCTGCCACTGTTGAGCGATTCATTGACGATCGAGAGTATCGTGAGTCTATTGCTATTAAGGCCAAGGCAACTCTCATGAAAAATCATGAACTTGCCACGATTCAGGCAAATTTCCAGAAACTCGTCTATAATTCGTTATCTTGTGGGGGAACACTTAGATGACTCCTTTTGATCGAATGCATCTGGTAGTGCTTTCCCACAACCGTATTGATTGTATTCCCCGACTTTTTGATAATTTGTTGGTGCCAGCTGCGCAAAAAGGAGTTCAAATAACTCTGGTTGATAATGCGTCTTTGATGGACCTTCGTAACTATCTGGCCGGGTATCGAACGGTGGAAAATCTTGAAATAATTTTGAATGAGCGCAACGAAGGAGTAGCAAAGGGTCGGAACTTAGGATTTATGCGCTCAAACCGTGAATTTGTCGTGTATATAGACGACGATTCTCTGATTGAGATGCATGACCTGGCCAAAGTCCCTGCACTATTTGATGCGCTTCACGTAGCCGGTATACTTGCGTTTCGCGTTGTTCACGGTGAGACAGGAGATGCTCAGAACGAGCATGGAGACAGTCGCGTGTTTGTTGGCAATTTCCACGGTGCTGGGCATGCAATCAGGCGAAGCCTGTTCGATCAGATCGGCTATCTTGACGAAGAGTGTTTTTTTGGCGCTGAGGAGATCGAATATTCGATGCGAGCACAGACCGTAGGTATGAGGACGATTTATACGCCGGAAATAACAGTACGACACTTTAGCTTGCTACGCAGTGGCAGGGAAAATCTTCAACGGCGTATTAATTGGGTCAAAAATTACGCTATGGTACTCTTCAGGTATCTTCCGACAGCTACGGCGTTCTTGTTTTGTTGCCGACTTTTCTTGTCATATATGGTGTATGGGTTGCCCCAACTAGGTTGTAATTCGTTTCAGCTGGTACCGGCCATGCTCATAGGCGCCCGGAAAGGCGTTTGCAGTAAGAACAGGCTTAATCGCAAGGCGATAGACTTTTACCGAGATCCAGCCACCCGCCCAGATCTGGGCAATGTGAGCGTAATGTCTAAGCTTGTTCGCTTTTTGAAGCGCTTGTCAGTTTAAAACGAGCCATGCGCGTCCTGCAAGTCACCAATATAATCAGTCACCATCAGTTGCCTCTCGCCTCCTGCTTGGCAAAAAAACTCGGAGGAGGGAGCTTTCGCTTTGCCGCGACTGATCCACCCGATCCTGAACGGTTAAGACTTGGATGGACTAACGAGACGATAGAGCCCTGGATTCTCCGTGCCGGGGAGAGTTCGGCAGATCGGCTAGAATCTGAGCGCTGGTGGCATGAGGCGGACATGGTGATTTGTGGAGAACGACTGTTTGATCTGATGAGACAGCGACTCGAGCGGAGAAAATTGACGTTCTATATGTCTGAGCGCTGGTTCAAACCGCCCATAGGTGTCTGGCGCCTGCTCTCCCCTAATTATGCGCGGATGGCCCTGCGTTTCAGGCGGTTGGCGGCTTCGGCCCATCTCCATTACCTCCCCATGGGGGGGTATGCAGTGGCGGATATGCAGCGGATCGCGCCCTTTGCTGAGCGTATCTGGCGATGGGGATATTTTACGGCAATGCCCGAGCGGCGTCCTGACAGGAATCGCAACAGTGGTGAGTTCCGTGTGCTTTGGGCTGGCCGGATGCTGGGATGGAAGCGAGTTGATACTTTAATTCGCGCTTTTGCAGCCCTGCTTCGTGTACGGCCAGACGCCATTTTGACTTTGGTGGGTGATGGTCCAGAGCGCGATAAACTGTTGGCGCTGGCTGGCAGGTTGGCGTCGACTGGGAGCGTCCGTTTCATGCCGCCTTGTCCTGTAGAAGATGTTGTGGAGTTGATGCGGCAGCACCACGCCTACGTCCTTGCGAGCAATGCCTATGAGGGATGGGGGGCTGTGGTCAACGAGGCCATGTCCGTGGGATGTGCGGTGGTTGCCAGTAATGCCGCCGGTTCGGCCAGATCAATTATCAGGCATGAGAAAAACGGTTTGCTCTTCTCTCCCGGTGATTGGCGCGGGCTGTCCTCTCTGCTTGGGATGCTGGCCTGCAACCGACTTCTGCGTGAGAACTTGGCGCGGGCTGGGCAGGAGGAAATTTATAATGTCTGGTCACCTCAAGTCGCTTCGGAACGTTTGCTTGATGTCACAAGTGCGCTGTTATCGGGATCTGTGGCGCCAATTTTTCAGGAAGGACCAATGGAAATTTTATGAATAATGCTGAAAGAGTTACTTTTGGGGATGATTCGACTTTGAAGCGCCTTAACATAGTTCATTTAATCTCTAACGTGGGCCAGGGTTCATTTGGCCTTGGTCCGGTAGCGCTTAATCTCGCCCGCGAGCAAGAGGTGCAGGGCAATCGTGCGACAGTCTGGAGTTTGGATGGCGAAGCGGATCGTCAGTGGGCTGCCGAGTCGAGCGGATTAAATATCAGTCGAATTCGATGTTTTTCTCAATCGGTTCCACATCTGCTCCGCTGGAGTAGGGAGATGGAACGGATGGCGATTGCCGACGCTGCGAATATTTCCATTGTCCACTTCCATGCCCTTTGGACCGGGATGTCTCGCATACCGAACCAGTTGCGGAGTCGACATGCTATCCCAACGGTAGTTACCCCCCATGGTGCGTTACAAAAGTGGGCGCTAAAGAAGTCGCGCTGGAAGAAAGAAATCGCCTTGGCATTGTATGATCGTGCTAATCTGAATAACGCCGCCTGTTTCCATGCCGTTGGTGAAAACGAGATCGCTGATATCCGTGATTTTGGTCTCAAAAATCCCATTGCGGTGATTCCTAACGGCATTCCGAACGACTGGCTTGTGAGTTCCGGTGACGGAGCGGCGTTCCGGCAACAGCATGGTATTGCCGCGGACCGTCGTGTGCTCCTGTTTCTCTCCCGGATTACACCTAAAAAGGGGCTACCGATGCTGCTAGATGCAATGGAAGGGTTGCGCCCAGCCCTTGCAAGTTGGATTCTGGTGTTAGCGGGGGCAGATGAGTTCGGCCACCAAGCCGAGGTGGAGGCCATTATTCGGAAGCGGGGGCTTTCCGATGTCGTGATCATGCCTGGTCCTCTCTTTGGGCAAGCCAAGCGGGACGCCTTTGCCGCCGCCGAGTTGTTCGTTTTGCCATCGTACAGTGAAGGTGCGCCCATCGTGATTTTGGAAGCCCTTGGAGCCGGAGTGCCAGTCCTGGCAACTAAAGCGTCCCCTTGGCCACAGTTAGTAACTCATGGTTGTGGATGGTGGACGGAGATAGAAGCCGGATTCATCGCAGATGCATTAAAGAATGCCATGGGTAAGTCACAGGAAGAATTGCATCATATGGGACTGCGCGGTAAAAATTATGTGGCCGAAGAACTCACTTGGCGTCAGGCTTCGTGCAAAACTATCCAAATGTATGAATGGATTCTTGGTCTTGGCAGCAAGCCAAATTTTGTTGTAGTGAATTAAGATTAGGAGCTATGCTCTATGATATTAAATTTTTTTAATGCGATTATATTCTTTTTATATATTCAAAAAGATTTTTACAATTTTTTAATATTAATTTTCGATTAATGATTTTCTTGTTGATTTGTCTTTCTAGATAGTCGTTCTCATTTATGTGGCTGATCTTTGTGCACTGAATCTTCAAATCCGCCGTTGACATGTCATCATTTACGCTCAGAGATCCAGTTTGCGAGCATCGAGTTTCTGAGAGCAAGAATTATATGGTTCCTGGCAAAATCTCCGTATTTCCCCGTTCCGCCTGAGCGCTTCTCCGTAGTCAGTACGTAATCAATAGGATTCACCAAAGTACTCAAGGTTGGTATCAACATTTGTTGTGACCTTGAGTTTGGTCTGTGTTTGGGTCAGTTCGATGGCCTCTCATTGCTACGCGCAATCACGTGATTGTATAATTTATTTTTCCATTACAAATTAATATATTTGCTGGTTATAATTTATAACACATTAAGCAGGGACGTAAACGATGTTTTCTGGCAAGACTCTTCTCATCACGGGTGGGACTGGATCTTTTGGTACTGCAGTATTGAATAGGTTTCTTGATACTGAAATCAAGGAAATTCGAGTTTTCAGTCGTGATGAGAAGAAACAGGAAGATTTGCGCATTCAACTCGCCAATCAAAAAGTAAAATTTTATATTGGTGACGTGCGTAATTACGACAGCATTCTCCCCGCCATGCAAGGTGTTGACTATGTTTTTCACGCTGCGGCACTGAAGCAGGTGCCTTCCTGCGAGTTCTTCCCCATGGAGGCCGTGCGAACCAACGATCTTGGAGCTGAAAACACCATGAACGCCGCCCTGGCATGCGGGGTCAAGAATCTGATTGTGCTCAGTACGGACAAGGCCGTTTACCCCATCAACGCCATGGGCATCAGCAAGGCCATGATGGAGAAGTTCATGGTGGCCAAGGGCCGTATGTATGGGAACACAAGCACTGTCTTTTGCGGCACCCGCTATGGCAACGTCATGGCTTCACGCGGGTCTGTCATCCCTCTTTTCATGAAGCAGATCTTCGATGGCGGGGCGCTTACCATAACCGACCCCAACATGACCCGTTTCATGATGACCATCGATGACGCTGTCGACCTTGTCCTCTATGCCTTTGAGAACGGCCGCCCCGGAGACATCTTCGTGCAGAAGGCTCCCGCCGCCACCATCGACACCCTGGCCAAGGCCCTGATCAAGCTCTTCGACGCCAAGAGCGAAATCCGCATCATCGGCACGCGTCACGGAGAAAAACTCTACGAAACCCTCCTCACCCGTGAGGAGATGGTCAAGGCCGAAGACATGGGCGGCTACTACCGCATCCCGGCGGACGTACGAAACCTCAACTACAACTGCTATTTCGTCGACGGCCAGGAAGATGTCTCCTGTAAGGATGACTACCATTCTCACAATACGAGGCGGCTAGACGTCGACGGCATGTGCGAACTGCTGCTGAAGCTGGACATCGTCCAGGCCGGTCTGCGCGGGGAGATGAACGGTTATGCCTGAGAAAACGATCGTCATCACCGGTGCGGGCGGCTTCATCGGCCGGAACTTGCGGGCCGCTCTGGAGCGGGACAAGGCTGTGGAGATAGTCTGCATCGGTTCAGGTGACGGGCCAGGCAAACTTGAAGATGCTTTGGGGCGCGCCGATGTGGTTTTTCATCTGGCTGGCGTGAATCGTCCGAAGGACATCCACGAGTTCGCTACAGGCAACGCCAGTTCGACCCAGGCCCTGGTCGACATCCTGGAAAAGCTGGGGCGTGCGCCCAGGGTAGTCCTTTCCTCCTCGACGCAGGCCGTGCTGGACAACCCTTACGGGCAAAGCAAGAAGGCCGCCGAAGATATCCTCTTCGACTTCGGCCGGCGGACCGGCGCCATGATCCATGTCTTTCGCCTGACCAACGTGTTCGGGAAATGGTCGCGGCCCAATTACAACTCCGTGGTCTCGACCTTTTGCCACAACATCTCCCACGGCCTGCCCATCACCATCTCCAACCCGGCCAACGTGGTCGAACTGGTCTATGTCGACGATGTGGTGAAGGCTTTCCTTGAGGTCATGGACGGCGGCGTGCCCTCCGGTTTTGTCGAGGCGGGACCGTCGCATTCCCTGACCCTCGGGGAGTTGGCCGATACAATCTACGCGCTGCATGGCATCCGCAAGAGCCTGGTCATCCCGGACCTGTCCGATGATTTCACGCGCAAGCTGCATGCCACCTACCTCTCCTATCTTGATCCTGATGATTTCGCCTATGATCTGGACATGAAGACCGACAACCGCGGGGCGTTGGCGGAACTGATCAAGTCCCCGAATTTTGGCCAGATGTTTGTTTCGCGCACCCATGGCGGCATCACCAGGGGCAACCACTATCATGACTCCAAGATCGAAAAGTTCTGCGTCCTTCAGGGCGAGGCGGTCATTCGCTTCCGGCACATCTTTTCGGATGACGTGATCGAATACCGCGTCAGTGGAGAGAAATGGCAGGTGGTGGATATCCCTCCCGGGTACACGCATCACATTGAGAACATGACCGATCAGGAGATGATCGTTCTTTTTTGGGCCAACGAGATGTTCGATCCCGCCCGGCCAGATACCTATTTCGTCGAGGTGTAGGATGCGTAAACTGAAAGTCATGACCGTCGTCGGCACCCGGCCTGAGATAATCAGGCTCTCCCGGGTGCTCGCCAAGCTCGATCAGCATTGCGAGCATGTCCTGGTGCATACGGGTCAGAACTACGATTACGAGTTGAACGAGATCTTTTTCACCGACCTCGGCATCAGGAAGCCCGACCATTTCCTCGACGCGGCCGGGGCGAATGCTGCCGAGACAATCGGGCAGACCATCATCAGGCTCGACCCCCTGCTGGCCGAGATCGCCCCGGAGGCCATGCTGATCCTTGGCGACACCAACAGTTGCCTGGCAGCCTTGCCGGCCAAGCGCCGCAAGATTCCCGTCTTCCACATGGAGGCCGGAAACCGCTGCTTCGACCAGCGCGTGCCCGAAGAGATCAACCGCAAGATCGTGGATCACATCAGCGACATCAACCTGACCTACAGCGACATCGCCCGGGAGTATCTGCTGCGGGAGGGGTTGCCGGCGGACAGGGTCATCAAGACAGGCAGCCCCATGTTCGAGGTGCTGAACCATTACCGGAACAAAATCGAGTCCACGGACGTACTGACCCGCCTCGACCTTGAACCCCTGTCCTATTTCGTCGTCAGCGCCCACCGCGAGGAGAACATCGACTCCGAGCGCAATTTCACCAACCTGGTGGTCATCCTGAACCGGTTGGCCGATGAAAGCGGGCAGCGGGTGATCGTTTCGACCCATCCCAGGACGCGCAAGCGGATCGAGCAAAATGGTGTCACGTTCCACAAGGGTGTGGAGCTTTTGAAGCCACTCGGCTTCTGCGATTACGTGCGCCTGCAGAAGGACGCTCGCGCTGTGCTGTCGGACAGTGGGACCATCAACGAGGAATCGTCCATCCTGAACTTCCCGGCCCTCAACATCCGAGAGGCCCATGAACGCCCCGAGGGCATGGAAGAGGCCAGCGTCATGATGACGGGCCTGGAGCCGGACCGCGTTTTCCAGGCCCTGGAAATCCTGGAAAGCCAGGGGCGGGGGGCGGATCGCCTGCTGCGACAGGTGGCAGACTATTCCATGCCCAACGTTTCGGACAAGGTGGTGCGGATTATCCTGAGCTATACGGATTACGTGAATCGCGTCGTCTGGAAGAAGTGACGGACGGCCCCGGATGCGCATACTCATCGTCACCAACCACTTCCTGCCCGAAGAGTTCCGCATCAACGATATCGCGCGCGCCTTGCGGGACAGGGGGCATGAAATCACTGTCATTACAGGCATGCCGGATTATCCTGCGGGTCGTATTTTTCCGGGCTACGGTGTGTTCAAGAGACGGGTGGAGACGGTCGATGGAATCATCATTCAGCGTGTACCCGTCTTTCCACGCGGGAGTGGCCCTCTGTGGAGACTCCTGCTCAATTATTTCACGTACGCTCTTTTCTCCTGTCTGTTGGCACCCTGGTACGGCAGGCGGAAACACGATGTTATATTAGTTTTCGAGACCTCGCCGATTACGGTCTGTCTGCCGGCTATCATCATCAAGAAACTGAAGGCTATTCCTCTTGTGCTTTGGGTTCTGGACCTGTGGCCCGAGAGTATGTCCGCGACCGGTTACGTGCGGTCAACCCGCGCAGTTGAGATGGTGGGCAAGCTGGTGCAGTTCATTTACCGCCACTGTGATCATATCTTGGTCTCCTCTAAAGGGTTTGTGGGCAGCACGCTGAAGATGGGGGTCGAACCGGATCGAATTGGGTATTTTCCCAACTGGGTCGAGTCGGGCCACGAAACTCCGCAGGGTGAGCATATACAAGGCAGCCTGCCCAATCTTCCAAAAGGATTCGTCATTTTGTTTGCTGGAAACGTTGGTGTTGCGCAAAGTTTTGAGACAATCCTTGACGCGGTGGATATGCTCAAGGAGCAATCCGACATACATTGGGTCGTCCTGGGTGATGGGCGAAAGCTCCCCTGGGTTCAGGAGCAGATTCAGGAAAGAGGTTTGGTTGGAACGTTTCACACCTTGGGGCGATTTCCTTCCGAGACCATGCCCCTGTTTTTTGCTCAAGCCGATGCACTTTTGGTCAGCTTGAAGAATGAACCGATCTTTTCCCTGACAGTTCCCGGCAAAGTTCAGTCCTACATGGCCAGCGGAAAGCCCATTATCGCGTCTCTAGACGGAGAGGGTGCGGCATTGGTCGATGAATCTGGCTGCGGCATGTCTTGTCCGGCTGAAGATGCGCGTTCCCTGGCCGAGGTGGTGCGTCGGATGCGTGATTTATCTGACGAGGAACGACAGGCTATGGGTGTGAGGGGTCGGGAATATTGCTTGCGCCATTTTGACAGGGCACGTCTCTTGGATGAACTCGAGGTCCTGCTGCGATTCAACGTCACGAAAGGAGATAAAAATGAAATGTCTCGACGTTTCAATGATGGCAGACCTCTTGGCCAAGGCGAATGCTAGCACGCGGTTGCGGCAGCATCACAACTTGCATGACTCCCACGATGACCCATGCCACCGTCTTGTCGTTGCGATGGTGGGCGGTTCGTACATTCAGCCCCATCGTCACAAGGCTTACCCGAAAGAAGAGCTCTTCGTGATTCTTAGCGGGGAGTTGGCTGCAGTAACTTTTTCGGGAGACGGGACAGTGGATACGGTGCAATTGCTCACGCCAGACGGAACATGCCTGGGCTGTGAGTTCCCGGCGGGGGCCTGGCATACGATCGTCCCTCTGAAAGATTCCGTTTTTTTGGAGGTCAAAGCCGGCCCGTACATGCCGCTGCCCGATGAAGACCGCGCGCCTTGGGCTCCGGTGGAGGATGATCCGGATGCGCGCAGCTACCTAAAGGGTCTCCAGGTAGAGGTCGGGAATTGGCTGCGGCTGGATGCTAGGTGTAGTCTTTGAAAATTGCTGTATGGCGGCGTATCTGTGCTGGGGTCTGGGCCTCTGAGGCCATGAGCATTGGTGATGTTGCATAGTGAGTGACAAGGTGTTGAGAATCGTCCCCCGCTACAGAGATTAAATCGAGCAAGTTAAGGTAAATAAGGGTCATGAAATGCAAAAATTTTTAAATGCTGACCAGATCAAATCATTTTACCATAATTTTTTTGTTAAACAGCAATTTGAAGACTTCAAATGTATAGCATTTCCTTTAATAAAGAATAGTAAAGTTGCTGTTGATATCGGGGGGGGGTGTGGTTATTTTGCAAATGCGATACATAAAGAGCTAAGCTTACATTTACGCGTGATTGATTTGGATCCTGTAAGCGTTGATACGGCAAGAAATTTTGGGCTTGAAGCCGAAGTTGGTGATGCGTTGTCACCCATCAAACATGGTGATGAGGGTGTTGTCTGCTTCAACTTGATTCTTCATCATCTTGTATGTGTATCTGATAGAGAAACATATTCACTTCAAAGAAAAGCGCTAAATATTTGGAGAGACACAGACACTTATTTATTTGTAAATGAGTACATTTATGAGTCATGGTTTGGTAATGTGTCCGGTTGGTTGATATACCAAGTTACAAAAAATAAAGCTCTGTCCGCGCTAGGGAGAATGGTTGCTGTAATTTTACCGTCTTTGAATGCTAACACTTTTGGCGTTGGGGTGCGGTTTAGGAGTAACCGGGAGTGGCGTCGATTATTCTCTGATGCTGGTTTCCAAGTAGTCGGTCAAGTGAAAGGCAATAAAGAGCTAGTTTCGCTGCCAAGGCGGTTATTGCTAATCAAAGAGATAAGGCGAGATAGCTTTTTATTATCCTCCAAGTAAATGTAAGAGTTTGTAAAAGTCTAAGTTTATAATATTGTATGCAAAATGACGTTATTTATTTCAAGAAATGGCTTTACTCGTACATAAAAACCAGTTTTATATTGCAAAATTAGTTTTTTTCTATTTAATTTATTTAAATATTATAATTAAACTGCTAAAAAATCAGTAGTTATGCCAACAAGGGCGTTTGTATTTCATTTCTATAACTAATTTGTAAGTATCAATATGGATTATAAATATCTTTATCGCGGAATTAGTCCGGAAATGTACAGTGTTTATCTTGAACAAAAAATGTTAACTCCGCGAAAATTGGGCCAACCTTTTAAATCTAGTATTAGATTTGACGGGAATTTCTTTTTTAATGGAAATGCAACACATGGTATTTCATTAAAAAATGCTATATTGCAGCACCAAACCGACTCTTCTAAATTTATTACAAGCGGAATTTCTACAACTCCACACTGTTATAGGGCGATTTTTTATGCAAAGCATAATAGAAATACAGGGTACATTTTGGTTTTTGATGTGAAATTATTTGATCAATTTAATATCAATTATTACAAAGTATCAGATTATATTAAACACCCCAATATTCCAGAAGATGAGGAAGTAATACTTGTTTCGCATGATTATCAACAAATCACTAATCGTATTGTAATCAAAGAAGAAAAAATATACTGAAGAAAGGCAGGGGGTCAGGTCTCGTTTTGACTTATCTTGGCAAATCTTTTAGCCATTCTCCATGTCACGCCCCTTACGCATAGAGTACCCCGGCGCCTGGTATCACATCATGAACCGTGGCCGCAGGCGGGAGAATATCTTTCTGAATTCCTCGCAGAAGAAGGCAGGGGGTCAGGTCTCGTTTTGACTTATCTTGGCAAATCTTTTAGCCATTCTCCATGTCACGCCCCTTACGCATCGAGTACCCCGGCGCCTGGTATCACATCATGAACCGTGGCCGCAGGCGGGAGAATATCTTTCTGAATTCCTCGGACTACCAGGCATTTGTCGATCTGCTGGCTAACGTCTCGGACATGTTCAAGGCGCAGGTCGCAGCCTTCGCGCTGATGTCCAATCATTACCATCTGCTCTTGTGCACGCCTGAGGGCAACATCAACCGCATCATGCGCCACGTCGGCGGCGTGTACACTCAAGGCTTCAACCGTCGGCACGGGCATGACGGCCAGCTTTTCCGCGGGCGTTACAAGGCTATTCTGGTGGATGAGGAAGAGTATCTCTCGGGCCTTGTCCGCTACATCCACCACAACCCCCTCAAGGCCGGCTTGGTCGCGAACCTCGACGAACACGCCTGGACCAGCCATCACGCCTATCTTTCGGACAGCAGCATCTGGAACTGGATGCACCGTGCGCCAGTCCTGAAGCGTTTTTCCGATGACCTGGACGAGGCTCGCAAGGGGTATCTGCGGTTCATGGCCGAGGAGGACGACGAAAGGGTGGAGCAGGCGTTCTCGATGAGGAATCTGCCGTCCATTCTTGGCGGGCTGGACTTCGTGAAGAAGATCAAGGGACGGTTCTTCACGGAGAAGCGGCATCGCGAGGTTCCGACAGCCAGGGTGCTGGCGCCGTCGATTCAGGAAGTCACGGAGGTTGTGGCGGCGTATTACGGCGTGGACGAGGCGTCGCTGTTCCTGATGCGCCGGGGCGTGACCAACGAGCCCCGGGATCTGGCCATCCATCTGACACGCACGCTCTGCGGAACGCCTTTGCAGAAGATTGCCGACCGCTTTTCCATCGGCAGCTACAGTTCGGTCAGCACCGTCCTGACCAGGGTTGGCCGGCGCCTGGCCCGGGAACCGGAGTTCAGGACAAGGTTTGATGAGGTGCGGGGCGGGTTTGGGGCTGGGTCGGCTGGGTCTCAGAGACCAAGAGTAGACAGAAATAATTGATTTTTTATTTCAAAAGGGCTGTTTTCGGGTCTTAGAGCGACTTTTTTCTTTCAAAATTCTTTTTTTATAGCTCAACTATATGAAATATAGCGTTTAAACTCGTCACGCAGCCAGTCAGTATGCCGATTGGGGCAAATCGGAGTGTTTGTACGTACTCGGTCGCTACGCCACGCGCGCGCATGTCTTTCATTCCGGCGAAATTTACGTAATCCACTCCTGCGCTTTTTTTCTCTATGTAATTTCTCCGCATTCACCGCAGTTCACGGCCATCCCCTCCCTGATGTAAGATCACAAGTCCCTGTCACGAGGCCGCACATTTTTGTCCGGAGACGATGCCGCTTCAGGGCAGGGCAGTCGCTTCCCTCGACATGTTTTCTTGTCCCATCAAAGGTAACGAGCCATTCTTATGAACACTGATCTCGCCAAGCATTTCCAAAACGCCTTCCAGGAACGATTCGGCAACGATTTTGTCGACGTTCAACTGCGGGGCCTGCCGCATGAAATCCACGGCTCCGTCCGCATGAAAAACCTCTGCCCCGAAATGCAGCGTCTGGCGCAATCGATGGAGGCGGAGTTTGCAGAAATGGATATGGCACTCACCCTAAATATCATTAAAGCCTAGGCGGCCGTTGAAAAATCCGTTCTGGACTGCGTTGCTCTCTCGATTCTGAAGGGCTTATGTAGACGGCTACACCGCGCCCTTCAGAATCGGCTCGCGCCTTGCCAGAACGGTTTTTGAACGGCCGCCGGGGAGTTGAAAAATCCGTTCTGGACTGCGTTGCTCCCCGATTTTCAAAGGCTCATGTAGACGGCTACACATCACCTTCGAAAATCGGCTCGCGCCTTGCCAGAACGGTTTTTGAACGGCCGCCGGGGAGTTGAAAAATCCTTTCTGGATTGCGTTGCTCCCCGATTTTCAAAGGCTTACCCGGGCTGGGCTCAAGCGCACCTTGCTAGAACGGTTTTTGAACGGCCGCCGGGAGAACCGTCTGGGTCTCGGAGACCAAGGCAAGAGGCTGCGCTGGGACTAGATTTTTGAGGTCCGTAGGGTCACGCTGGAACTGGCGAAAAGGCTTGCCAATGGGTCTTGACGTATCTACTATGTAGATACTTTAAGCAGGGAGGATGACATGGAAGCAAAAACCGTCAAATGGGGCAACAGTCTGGCGATCAGAATACCGTACGCAATCGTCAAGGATTGCGGTCTTTCCGAGAATACGCTCGTCGATATCTCGTTCAGAAAGGGCGAGATTGTCATTAAGCCCGTGCGCAAGAGATACGTGCTGTCCGAGCTGCTGGCCGGGATAACCCCCGAGAATATTCATGGCGAGGCCGGCATGGATGAACCCGTGGGTCAGGAGCTGTTGTGATGTACGTTCCTGATCGCGGCCATGCCGTATGGATGAATTTCAACCCCCAGGCCGGGCATGAACAGGCTGGCCATCGCCCGGCGCTGGTTATCTCGCCCGCTTCGTATAACGGGCGTACAGGGCTGGTGCTGTGCTGCCCGATCACGAATCAGATCAAGGGCTACCCTTTCGAGGTGAAGATTGAGGGCAATCCTTTGATCTCGGGGGTTGTGTTGGCGGACCAGATCAAGAATCTGGATTGGCGGGTTCGGGGCGTGAAGTTTGTATCTGTGGTGGACGACACCGTGCTCGAAGAGGTTGTCGCCAAGTTTGAAGCGCTGCTTCGTTCGGAATGAGCATGAGCCGTGCGCACCCCTTCAGCCTGTCTGGCCAGATGCGTCTCCTGCGCACGGTATCCCACCTCAAGTCTCGGCAGATCTTTTTCCAACTCCTGCGCCGCCTGGGACCAAAGAGGCGGGTGTCCGCTCCAGTGGGCATTGCCCGAAGGCCGGGCCTGTCCCTGACGCCGCCGCTACCGCGCCACTGCGGCGGCGAGCCATGGGCCCTGACCTTCATCGGCGTGCGCAAGACCTTCGATCCCGACCGTTTCGATTGGGCCTGCATGGATCAGGACAAGCTCTGGCGCTACAACCTGCACTATTTCGACTTCCTGCACGAGCCGGTGCGGTCCAACGGGCCGGAGCTGATCGAGAGCTGGATCGCGGCCAACCCCCAGGGGCGGGAGGATGCCTGGGAGCCGTTTCCCGTGTCGCTCAGGCTGGTCAACTGGATCAAGTTTTTCCTGTCGCCCGGCGCGCCGTCCCCGTTGCCTCCGGCGTGGCTGGAAAGCCTGGCCCTGCAGGCCAAATGGCTGACCGGGAACATCGAATACCACCTGCTGGCCAACCACTATTTCAAGAACGCCAAGGCCCTGGTCTTCGCCGGAACTTTTTTCGAGGGCGCACAGGCGCAAAAGTGGCTGGAGCTGGGTCTGCGCATCCTGCACGCGGAGCTGGGCGAGCAGATCCTGCCCGACGGCGGGCATTTCGAGCGCAGCCCCATGTACCACTGCATGATCCTGGAAGACTGCCTGGACCTCTGGAACCTCTGCCAGGGCAGCGGGCTGGACGCGCTCTCTGCCTTAAGGGAGCGCCTTGCGGCCGTGCTGCCGGGGATGCTCGCCTTCGCGGGCGGCCTGACGCACCCCGACGGCGGCATCGCCCTGTTCAACGACGCGGCCCTGGGCATCGAGCCGGGTCATGCCACGCTTGCGGCGTATCACGAACGCCTGGGCGGCGAGCCGTTGCAGGCCGGCCACGGGCGGGTGCTGTCCTTCCCCGGGAGCGGCTACTACCGCCTTTCGCCACGCCCCGGTGACGTCCTGATCATGGACTGCGGCCCCATCGGCCCGGACTACCAGCCCGGTCACGCCCATAGCGACACCCTGAGCTTCGAGCTGTCCCTGGACGGTCGGCGGGTCATTGTCGATTCGGGGTGCTGTCAGTACGTGGACGGGGATATCCGGAGATACAATCGGGGCAACATGGGCCACAATTCCCTGACAGTGGATGGAATGAACCAGACCGAGGTCTGGGGCGCGCACAGGGTCGGACGCCGCGCCCGGCCCGTCCATGCCAGGGCCGGAGAGGAGGGCGGAGCGCTTTATGCCGAGGGGGGGCATGACGGCTTCTTGCGCTTGTCCGGAAGCCCCGCGCATCACCGGCGCATTGTCTGGTCAGGCGAGCGTATCGAGATCCGCGACCGCGTGGACGGACGGGGCGTGCATGATCTGGAAATGCGCCTGCATGTACACCCGGATTGCCCTGTACGTCAGGATGGCGGATTTGCGGTGCTTGATATGGGCGAAGCGTCGCTGCGCGTCGAGCATGACGCGGGCAGGCTGCACATCGAGCAGGGCTGGTATTGTCCGCACTTCGGCCACGCAGAACCCTGCGTGGTTATCTGCGTCCGCGCCCGGGTGCAGCTTCCCTGGCTGGGGAGCTTCTTCATGACAAAAATGAAGGCCTGACCACTACGCGCTGCTTCTCCGGGCAACAGGACACCTGCCCGGTTCTCTACGTGCGCCATACCGTCAGCCTGCCGTGGGCGGGTGGGTTCGTGCTGGAGAGGGGAGGGGAGGCGTATTTATGCGAACCAGCTCTGTCTTTGCTTCGACCGCGTCGAGTTCACTCTCTATGCTGAGAAGTTCGCATAACCTGCGAGGGCTGATTTTGTCACTCTGCTCGATTATATGCCCTAAATAAACAGGGCTAATGCGCTCCCATCGTTCAATATATTCTCTGGCATCCCTGGCCTTGAAAAAGAACTCACGCACCGTCGGAGACTTTTTGCGTAAATTTGTCTCGAAACGGTAAAGACTATCTCCAAATGCAGGAAGTCCATCTCCGATCCGCTTTTGAATGGCGTGGAGCGTGTGATGATTTTTTTCAGAAAATTTAGCAAGTTGAGTAAGCTGTGTTTTTACATCGAGTCCTTGAATAGCTTCATTAAGGAATAAAAGATATTTGTCCGTCAACTGGGCGTGACTTGCTATGTTGTCACAAAAGTTTTCTTCCTCGTTGCTGTATACAAAAGACGCGTTATACGCATTGCTTTCGTCCCGAATGGAATGAATGGCTTCATGTAGGACGCAAAACACAAAATCCAGAATCTTGGTTTCAAAATTTACAAAAACGACCCTATGGTTGTTTATTTTTGTGTAGAATGCATATGCTTTAATTTTTTCATGGAAATCGGAAAAAACAAGATTCACGCCCAGACTTTTCAATAAAAGGAATACGTGATCGAAATTCAAGGGGGCGTCATTTTCAATGCCGCCGAGTTCCCTCAATGCCGCTGAGGCCTTTGCGATCTCCGCGTCCGTTTTCTTGTAAATTCTCAGGCTTTGTACAAGGCCGGGATCGGAGGCCTCCCGGAAGAACAATTCAAATGCCGCAGCAAGATCCGTGGCCTCTTTTTGCATGGTATCGTTGATTTTCGCATTTTTTCTGGTGCGATGCATCGGCACCGTTATGCGCGAATCAATCTCCGACAAAAAGAACGTGTCGGGGGGTGTTTCAAGCACTTTGCATAACCGTAAGAGATGCCCACCCTTGGGAACCTGCCCCTTGATCCAGTCATTGATGGCCTGCCGGGAAACGCCAACCAACTCCGCCACGCTTGTGAGCGTGAGACCCTTGTCTTTTGCCAATGTTTTTATCTGTTGACCGTGCCAGTTCATTGTGTACCTCTCCTGTGTAAAGTTTACTTTACTTATTGGCATGAGAAAGTCAACAAATGAGCCGTTTTCAGTTTTTGAACTTGACATGCCGCGATGCCTCCCGTCCCGGAAAAACCTACGTAATCCATCCGCCCGTCCTTTCTCCATACGTGCTTTTACCGCAATCGCCGGGGTTCACCGGCATAGTATTCCCAAGGTACTCTAGTAAGATACCGGGTCGCGTGGCCGCATCTTCCGATTCGCGGGCGATGCCGATTGCGCGCACACGGTTCAATTCTCGCGCAGTGGAGATTGCATGCACATTCTTTTCTTGTCCCATTATTTCCCCCCCGAGGTGAACGCACCCGCCTCGCGTACCTATGAGAACGCCAAGCGCTGGGTTCGCGCCGGGCACAAGGTCACGGTCCTGACCTGCCACCCGAGCCATCCAGGCGGGGTGGTCTATCCGGGGTTCACAAACTCGGTCCATGCCTGGGACGAGATCGACGGCATCCGCGTGCTGCGCGTCGGCACGTACCTGAGCGCCAACAAGGGTTTCATGAAGCGCATCTCCAACTACGTGTCCTTCATGCTCTCGGCCGTGGCCCAGTGCGGGAGGGTGCGGGACGTGGACCTGGTCGTGTCCACCTCGCCCCAGTTCTTCTGCGGCATGGCCGGCTACTTCGTGTCGCGCCTGAAGCGCTGCCCCTGGGTGCTGGAGATCCGCGACCTGTGGCCCGAATCCATCATCGCCGTTGGCGCAATAAGGAATCGCCGGGTCATCAGGGCCCTCGAAGGCGTCGAGAGCTTCTTGTACCGCAAGGCCGACCACATCATCTCCCTGACCAAGGCCTTCAAGCGCCACATCACGGCCCGGGGCGTTGGCGAGGAAAAGGTCAGCATCGTCACCAACGGCGCGGACCTGGAACGCTACGCCCCCGGTGGGCGCATGAACGAGGTGCGCCGGGAGCTGGGGCTGGGCGAGGACGTCTTTCTGGCCTCTTACATTGGCACCCACGGCATGGCCCACGGCCTGGGCACGGTCCTGCGCGCGGCCAAGCGCCTGGAGAACGAGCCGAACATCCGGTTCCTGCTGGTGGGCGACGGGGCGGAGCGCGAGAAACTCCTGCGCGAAAAGGACGAGATGGGCCTGACCAACGTCATCATGCTCGGCCAGCAGCCCAAGGAACGCATGCCGGACTTCCTGGCCGCCACCGACGCCTGCCTGGTGCTGCTCATCAAATCAGAGCTGTTCAAGACCGTACTTCCGTCCAAGATTTTCGAGGCCATGGCCACGGGGCGGCCCATTGTCTTGGGCGTGGAGGGCGAGAGCCGCGAGCTGGTGGAAGAGGGAGGCTGCGGCCTGTGCATCGAGCCGGAGAACGATGCCGAGTTGGCCGAGGCGGTCCGCAGGCTGGCGCAGGACCCCGGATTGCGCTGGGAGCTTGGCGAACGGGGGCAGGATTATGTTGCGCGCAATTTTGACCGTGAAACCCTGGCCATGCGATATCTGGGGATTCTCGAAGGCGTGGTCGAGAAGGGGACGAAGTTGCTGCGGGAGCTTGCACGGCGCAGCCTGTGAGGCCGTTGAAAAATCCTTTCTGGACTGCGTTGCTCCCCGATTTTCAAAGGCTCATGTAGACGGCTACACGTCACCTTCGAAAATCGGCTCGCGCCTTGCCAGAAAGGTTTTTGAACGGCCTCCCGGTGTGTTGAAAAATCCGCTCTGGACTGCGTTGCTCCCCGATTTTCAAAGGCTCATGTAGACGGCTACACGTCACCTTCGAAAATCGGCTCGCGCCTTGCCAGAACGGTTTTTGAACGGCCTCCGGGTGTGTTGAAAAATCCGTTCTGGACTGCGTTGCTCGCTCGATTCCGAGCTAGGGGTCAAGTCTGCTTTTGACTTAAATAGATAGATGTTCCATTATTTTAGAGTCTTAGTTCGGGTCCCTCCCATTCGTGTTCATTATTTTGTCGTGTATAATTATTTTGAACATGCGCAAATAGTGAACACGATTGTGGCGGGATTTCTGATGCCCGGTGGAATCAGGCCTGTTGACTTCAGGTCGCTGTTGGACTGGATGCTTGGGCGCCGAAGCCATGGGCCGCTCAGGCGCGGAGAATGTTCTCGATCAGCCTGTTGAAAAATTCAAAATTCGCAGGCCGTTCAAAAATGGTGATATGCAAGGAAGGGAAAAAATTCAGGGCGCGCGGTGTATTGCGTATACATAAGCGGTCTGGATTTTTTCGCTGACGAAGCAGATCGCCGTTTTGGGGCGGCCTGCTATCAGCCTGTACACCGTGGTGCCTCCGATGGCGCGTGGCCAGTCGGGGCAGGGCTGGGTCTCTGAGACCAAGAGTACTTCCTCGGCGGGCGCGCACATGAGCGCGGCTCGCAAGCCCGACGTACTGGGCAAGGAATACGAGGAGGCGGCCCAAGAACTGAACCGCATGGTCAAGCGCGCCCGCGAGCTGGGCGAGCTGCGGGCCGCGCTGCTGGCCCTGGACAAAGAAGACCCGGCGGCCGCGGCGGCCCTGCGTAAAGACCGCGCCGACGACATTAAGGAGGCCAGAACATTCCGCCGCGATAACGAGAAGCTGCTGCGGCTGTATCCGACGTACTCGCGGGTGCGCGAGGAGTTGGGGGCGCAGGGCCGGAACAAGCGCCTGCAGGAGGCCTATGTGCTGGACAAAAACAAACGCTCCACGAGCGTTGACACGCTTGATGAGAATATCGAAAAGCTGAAGCGTATATTTGTCGAAAAATATCGCAAAGCTGGATAGAATTCTGTCCTGACAGGGAGGCTGCCGTGGAATGGAAGGGCATTTTGACCATGCAGAAAGGGCTGCCCGGAATGGGCGTGGACGAAAAGAAGCTGAAACGGGAAAAGCGCCTGCTGCGCTGGTTCAAGGACCGGGGCTGGGACCTGATAACGGACGTGGCCAGGGTCATGGGCGTACACCGCACCTTCCCAGGCAAATGCCTGATCGCCTGCACGGACCCGCTAACTTGTGAGATGCGCAGGAAACTCCTGGCCGCAGGCGTGCCGGATAACCTGCTGCCACCGGGTACGGAGCCGAAGAGGGCGCAGGGAGGGCGTTGCCGAAGGTGGGGTTTAATTATTGTGCGTTGTGAGAGGGGGACGGCCTGCGCCATGTGAGGTGGTGATCAACCTCGGCATGCCTCTTGAGGAGCCTGACGAGGCCGGTCCGGTGCGTCTTTGAGAAACTGAAAGCCCCCTTGGATAACCTTGGGGGCTTTTTCGCAGTAAAGGCGGTATGGGGTTAGGCGGTTTTACGCCGAGCCATCGCGTCAAGCATCACCTTTCGGCATGCAGCACGCGCCTCAATCTTGTTTTGCTTCAGCAATTTTATTTCGTATGATGTCAGCATCCTCGGCCCGGTGGAGGTATCTTGCCTCAGACTCTGTAAGAGCCTCGAACCCGAATCCGAACCGTTCTTTCCACCATTTTTCAAGTTGTCCATGTTTTTCCCTCAGAGCTTTAAGAGTCTCGCCCGTCAAGCCAAGAATCGCAGAATCAGACCTGCCCGTCAACGCTGTATAGCCGACAATGCGGCCTCCACCCAAAATAATATGCCCACGGAGATTGGCAAGCGTGCCTCCTTGGCCAACAAAGTCATCCAGGAGCCAGTAAACCGCCCCGGGGATAACTTCACCCTCAAAAAGCGCCTGATTTGCCAATCGCGTCCATCCGCTTGATCCGGTATGTCCGACCTTATTGATTTGCACGATGTCACGGTCCATGGGTAGGTCAAACTGCAAGGACAACCACTCATCCATGGCCGATCCAATCATATTCACAGACATTCCTTCAAGGGCGTGAACGCCTACAAGTATCGGCGACTCGGCAATAATCGCCTGAGCGTGCCGCTCAATCCATTCATCATCCATGATGTCCATGACAAGCCGCGCAGCAGCTTCGCTGTCCCCAGTTTTTGCTGCGCTGTAGTCCGGGTGAGCCTTTGTCACAGCCTTAGGGGCGACAATGTCAACGGCCTCGTCCCCCGTCCATGGCGACCTGTGCGGATTATCCATGGCTCAAGCCCCTACATCAACCCCTTCGCCCTTGGCAACGACCCAAAAATGCGTCTGGGGTTCCGTCTGGGTCTCTGAGAGAAAGCGCCGGTAAACCGGCAAGAAGTAGCGAATGAAAGAGTCGTACGGTGAAGAAATAGCGAATCACGCCGACCTCGAGTCATGCGGTTGTGGCAGTAATGTTGCGGCTGAAGCGTTGACAGAGGCAGGTGCAGGCCAGCCATTGAGCTTCGAAATCTCCAAATTCCGAGTGCCGACCGTGTTCTCAGATCGGGAAGGCTACACAGGAAGCAGCGTTAACGCGAGTTGCTTCGTGGCTCGGCGGAGTCGTAGACCCTGGCATGCATCGGAAGCCTGGGGGTCAAGTCTGCCTTTGACTTAACTACATAAATATCGGTCCATCCGGTGAAAGCGTACGTGGTCGTTGAAAGTTCACTGGGCACCCCGGAACCTTGGGCCAAGAACGCCGCCAAAAGTGCCTTATCATCGTCATCGCGAGAAGCCAGGGTCTGCGTGGGCGTCTTCGCCGTGGCCGTGTCAGGTTCTCACGCGAAGTCTGACACGTGCGTCGGATCCATGCCTTCCTGGCAAACACTGAACCGCAAAGCGGCAATCTAACCTGCCAGCCACGAAGCCTCCAATTTTATCTGTCATGATTGACAGTCTCGTGAAAATTTCGCAAAGAAAGAAAAAATTTTGTGAAAATTTCTCAAAAAGAGGCGCTTCATGTTGATCGAATTCACCTTTGGTAATTTCAAATCATTTCGAAACTCGACGACGATCAGTTTCGTCCCCACCGGTTCAACCGACAAGCCTGAAAATATCACGCCGGTAACAATCAAGGGGCGTAAGAATAAAAAAGTAAATATATCAAAAATGTTTGCTATCTATGGCAAAAACGCCAGTGGCAAAAGCTGTGTGGTTTTGGCTTTGGAATTCTTTGCGTCGTTCATTCTGGATTCCGCCAAAAAGTATGATGCCGGAGACAATATTCCTGTACATCCATTCAAGCTGAGTAATGCAACTGTCTCCGAGCCAAGTTTTTTTGAAGCTGTGTTCGTTGATTCGTGCATATTGTATAGATATGGTTTTGAGTGCGATAAAAATTCTGTTGTAAAGGAGTGGCTGTATTGGGCTCCAAAAGGATCAGAAGCAAAAATATTTGAAAGAGAAAACGAAGATGTGATTCTGGGAAGAGACTTTTTGCATGCAAAGGCATCGACATCGTTAATCAGAAATAATTCTTTGTTTATATCTGTAGCATCACAGACAAATACGGATTTTGGAAAATCAGTGGTGAGTTTTTTCAAAAAATTCATTATTTATGATCCAAATGAAATTGACAAATCCTTCTCAGTATTGGGGGACTTGGCAAAAGAAGAGTATCTGTCAATTATTCAAAGCGCATTGAATTACGCAGATGTTGGAATTCGTAACGTTCGGCGCAAAGAGCCAACAGAACAAGAGTTGCTCGAATGGGCAAAAAAAACGAATTTATCCAGCGAAGATTTACAGAAATTTTTAGATGCCAAAAATGAAGGGACATCTTTTTTATACAGACTTGAATTTGAACACACCAGTGTAGAAGAAAGCACAAATCATTTTTTTACCCATCTTGATGAGTCTGTTGGAACTATTAAATATATGGCTTTAATCGCCATTGCGATCAGAGCATTCATGAAGGGCGGGGTTATTATTATAGACGAGATCGATGCGAGTTTGCATTCTGATTTATCAAGTTCATTTATCAGGCTTTTTTCATCTATATGCTCGCATAATGCCCAGATTTTGTTCACAACACACAATACAAACCTGCTCAATGAAGACTTGTTTCGTCGAGATCAGGTCTGGATTGCAGATAAGAATATTTCAGGAGTGTCAAAACTGACATGCGTTTCGGAGTTTTCAACACGAAAAGACAGCAATCTTGAAAAACTTTATCTGTCAGGACATTTTGGTGGAACTCCAGTATTGCATCACGGTCATCAAGAAGAGATGCTTCAGCGCTTTCGTGCCATATTGGAGAAGCACTTCGAAGAATGTGAAGTCAGTGATGCACGATAAGATGAAATTTTCCAAAGGAAGCAGACGTCCTTTAAAAAAAAGAATAGCTGGAACAAAAAAGCTCAAGAGAATTCTCATCGTCTGCGAAGGTGCGCAGACATGACCTGCCGGGTAGTGGGTCCTCAGTCAATGGGCTTCAGAGGGAGTCGAACGCGAAACGTGGTGCCCTTTCCCGGTTCCGTCTCGAAATCGAGCAGGCCGCCGTGCTTGTTGACCACGATGTCATGGGAGATTGCCAGCCCTTGTCCGGTGCCCCGGCCGACATCCTTGGTTGTGAAAAAGAGGTTGAACACCTTGTCCCGGATGTCTTCCGGAATACCCGGGCCGTTGTCCTGGACGAGGATGACCGCGTAATCGCCGTCCTTTCTGGTCGTGATGGTGATCAGTCCCTTTTTCGATGTCCCGTGCACGCCATCCCCGATGGCATTTGCTGCGTTGATGATGAGGTTCAGCAGGACCTGGTTGATTTCAGCCGGGTTGCAGTGGATTGCCTCCAATTCCGGATCGAATTCGGTGACGACGTCGGCAACGAAGCGCCATTCGTTGCGCGATATGACCAGCGTACTTTCGATATGTTCCGAGATGTCGGTTTGCCTCATACCTTCGGTTACGGGAAGCGAAAAGCGTTTCATCGCCTGGACGATGGAGCTGACGCGGTCGATTCCGTGGAAAATCCTGCCAATCGTTTTCGGAACCTCCGCGATGACGAGTTCGAGATCTATCTCCGTGGACAGTGCTTCAATGGCCATGACGAGGTCGCTGCTTCCGGACGCATCGACGGAGGGGAACTGCCCGGTCAGGCGCGCCAGCCTGCTCAGCCCGTCGCAGGCCTCGTCGAGAAAGGTCATGGAGTCGCCTATGTACTGCACAGGTGTGTTGATCTCGTGGGCGATGCCCGCGGCGAGCTGGCCCGCCGCCTCCAGCCTTGCCGTCTGAGCTAACTGGGCTTCGAGGAATTTCATTTCGGAAACGTCTTCGCCCAGAATGAGGAACCCGTCTGGGGCGCCGTGCTCGGCCAGCAGGGGGGTGATGGTCACGACATGAAAGATCTGTTTTCCGTCGGGGCTTATGTGGCAGATATTGTTGATTCGTATGGTTTTCCCGCTGTTGCGTGCGACTTCGATACTTTCGGCGAGCCTGCCCCAGGAATCGGGGAGTTGCAGGTGGTCGAGGCGTTTGCCGACAACGGTCTTGGCCGACAAATTGAAGGTTTCCTGGGCCGCCTGGTTCCACCGTGTCACCGTTCCGTTGCTGTCGAGCCCGACGAGCACTGCGGTTATGGATGAGAGTATCTGGTTGATTTCCCGGTGTGCCTGCTTGCGTTCGGCAACCTCCACGAGAAGGTGCGCGTTGGCATCGGCCAGTTCCTCCGTCCGCTCGGCGACCATATGCTCAATGTTGGAGTACGCGAGCTGCAATGCCTGCTCCGCACGCTTGCGGGATGTTATGTCTCGACTGACTCCAATGAGGCCGATTATTTCCCCGTTCGGGCCGAGGCAGGGTGACTTGACCGTGTCGATCAGCTTTCGTGTTCCGTCGGGATACGTTATCCACTCCTCGCTGCTCCGCTGACTGCCTTGGGTCAGCATGGCCGCGTCATGCCGCCTGAATTCTGCCGCGACCTCCTGTGGGAAGAGGTCATGGTCGGTCCGGCCGATGAAATCATCCTTGGGAAGTCCAACAAATTCTTCGAACCGCGAATTGCCTCCAAGGTATGTTCCGGTGATATCTTTGAAGAATATTATGTCGGGTATGGAGTCGAGCAAAGAGCTGATCAAGGCGGATTGCCGTTGCAGTTTTCCTTCGGCTTCCTTTCTTTCGGTGATGTCGATTATGACGGACAGGAGATAATGTTTCCCCTGGTTCTGGATGACTTCGCCAGATATGATCCCGTTGCGGATCGAGCCGTCCTTGCAGGTGATGAGCAACTCCTGCGGAGCGCTTTTTCCATCCTGCAGAACCTGTTGAGAAGATACGTTGAGGACATTGGCGTCTTCAATGATTCCAAGCTCCACGGCCGTGCGTCCGAGGGTCTCCTCTTTGGTCAATCCCAACGTGGTGAGCCAGGAATTGTTGACATCGACAAACCGTCGGTCGGGAAGCGAACTGAGGGCCATGGGGTTCGGGTTGAACCGGAACAGGCTTTCGAAGCGCTGCAACGATTCCTGCTCCGCGGAGAGGTTTTTCGATATACCGAAGATGCAATTGAGGCCGTTCCATGTGCCTTGCCAGATGCGCGTCTCCACGGGCACGAGAGAGCCGTCCTTGCGGGCCAAGGGGAGCGGGCAGGTCTTGCGGAAGCCTTGCAGCATGTCGCGGAAAATCGTTTCCACCTCCTGCCGTCTGTCGGACGGATGAACGTCGAGCACGTTCATGGATCGGAGTTCTTCAATGCCGTACCCCAGAGTGGTCGAGGCGGCCGTGTTCGTGAAGTGGATGGCCCCGTCGTGGGTGCAGACCCATAGCGGGTCCGTCATTGACTCGAAGAAGTAACGGAAATTGTGTTCGCTTTCCTGCAGCGCTTCTTCGACCGCCCTGCAGGCGTCTTCGCCGCGTTCAAGATCGGCTATCCTCTCCTGAGCCTTGCGCAAGTCCGCCAGGAGATCCTCTCTGATCTCACTGCAATTAATCCGATTCAGCAAAAATAGGCCTGAGCTTGCTGACGGAATATTTTTGTCCGATTCGGGAAAAATGAAAATTTCAGGCTCCGAAAAAACACCAACAACCTGCTGATCTTTGAAAATTGAAGAAAAAATAGGCACCACGCCAGCCAATTGTGCATGCGCAAGACGTTGAGCGCCGTGGCGGCCAGGAAAATGGACAAAGTGGCCTTCTCTTGGCCACGTCTGCGCAGTCGGTTCAAGCCGAGTTTCCGTTTCGCTACGCTGAAGGCGGACTCGCCTCCGGCCCGTTGTCGGTAAAGGGCCTTGGTTTCCGTGTCCTCGGCAAACATCCGCCGTCTGGCTTCGATGCGGGGCTTTTTCCAGTCCCACTCGAGCCTGGCTTTGCGCTTGGTGATCTTTACCGGACAGTCATGGCTATGCGGGCACTCGCGGCAACGAGCGGGATCAAAATGGGAAACAGTCTTCTTGCGTCCGGAATGTACTATATTTTCAACGCATTGTTGCCCCATGGGGCAGGAAATGATTGTGTTTTCTTCGGTGCGAACAAAGTCCATGACTCCGAATCCATCAGCAGGGGTTCCCGAGGGCGGGCACACAAGCTCCACTCCGTGTTCCACGCAGGCCTGCTGATTCCCGTCGCTGTCATACCCGTTGTCGGCGAGCAGAGTTTGGGGCTTGAGCCCTTTGCCCTCTAGGACTTCAACGGTGTCGAGGATGGTGGTTTTGTCCGAAGTGTTGGCGGAATGAACGCTGACTTGGGTGACTATCTTGGGATGCGGGGTGTCTTTGTCCTTGGCGCAGGTTTCGGTGAAATCGGCCTTGTAGCCGACTTTCTTGTAGTGCCCGTTGTAATGGGCGTCGGGATCATGAGGGTTGGCCATAGCCGTGCCCTTCATTTCCTTGTTGGGCTGAACGACGATCTCTTCGCCGCTCTCGACGATCTGCTCCTCGGCAAGGCGCACAAGCAGGGCAAAGGAAGGGAGCTTGCAGGCGGAAGGATGATCTTTGAATTGCGCGATAAGGCCCAACACATCCTTGGCGGCTAACAGCAGGATATCTTTGTACTGACTGGGCTTGTTGCTCGCGAACCAGGAGTTTTCCTTGGTCGGCAGATAACGGTCGCGCAGTTCCTGATCGAGTCGACCGTAGATGATGGGGTGCGCCTGCCTGAGTTCTCCCAGGAATTTCTTGATGGTAGTGGAGAAGAGTTCGAGTTTGGACATCCGGGCCAGGTTAGTCTGGACCATGGTGG
>Ga0180007_10000842_pt1 | contig 46239 bp, 77 predicted proteins | sample MM_PC_MetaG_FD_121122 | JGI IMG/M metagenome (GOLD analysis project Ga0180007, IMG submission 121122) | Groundwater microbial communities from the Aspo Hard Rock Laboratory (HRL) deep subsurface site, Sweden - MM_PC_MetaG | ecosystem: Environmental > Aquatic > Deep subsurface > Groundwater... | reverse complement strand
CGCCGCACCGTTTAGGACCTGTATCGTCAGACACTCCGTAGCGCTGGTGCCGATCTTCACAGATACATCGGCGTTGTTGCTGTCATCGAAGATCGTCACATCCGGCACCGCCGCTACTATCGTCCCATCACCGGCAATACGCAACCTTTCGGTGATAGTACCTTCGGCGGCGGAGGTCTTGATGACCATAGCCGCGCCCACGGTATCAGCAGCAGGGGTGGCGTCATCGACTTCGACGGAAAGACTCGCCACTATCGTAGCTAGGTCCACCCCGTCAGCGGCGGCCCAGTTGATAGTCCCCAGGATGTCGTTGTCGGCGACGATGGTATAGGTGCCGATGGCAGCGGCCTTGGACCTCCCGAAGGAGATGATAGGTGCCGTCGCTGCCGTGGCGCTGAAGCCCACAACACCTAAGCCGCTGTCGGCGGCGGCAGTGCCTAACACCTGCATCTCGAACGTCGTGCCGCCTGCGGCGACCTGCGCGGTATGACCCACCACCAACCCGTAGCCGTTGGCGACAGTGATATCCCCGGCCTGCCCCAACGGGGTGCTGGTGGTGCCATCCAAAATATCAGCAATAACGTAAGGGTTCTCGTCAACTTCGCTGCCGTAGATCTTATCGCCGCTGCCGTCCTTCGCAGCGTGACTCGCCAGGCTCGCTCTCAGTGTCGCCATGTGTCACCTTTATGCTGCGATGTTCGTACCCCTGATGTCTGAGGCTATGATGTTGCCATTGATCAGATACCACCGCGTGCTCTCTGTGATGATACCCATACCCGTTGCACGTGCAACCTTGGAGGGGCGTATCCTGCGCCCTACGGTGCCGGAGCCTCCCCACAGGGCTTCTCCCCACTTGCCGACACCCCAGGTGGAGTCCGCCGTGCTGAAAGCCTCCTCCTCGGTGTTCGGGGGCGCACTCTGCATTCCCGTCCGCAACATCTGCAAGTAGACACTCACGGAATAAGCACCATCGGCAGCACCGTCCACGAACGCCCACCCGTAGTTTTTCATGTGGTTCGGCGCACCGTTGACGTAGTACTTGCTCGCCATCCGCCCCAATATCGGCGTATTGTCTACGGTGATTTCGCTCTGCACGTGCATCTGGTAGACCCTGCCGTTGTCATCACCGATCCACTGCAGGTAATCCGTGTTGCCTTCGTTGAACATCATACCCGCGCTGAAGTTCAGGATGTTGAAACGCGTCCACCTCGGCGGCTTCCTGTTCCTGGCAAAGTTGGCGATGACACCCTGATCCGCAGAGGTCGCAGAACCTACGGCGTAGTGCAGATAGTACTCCTGCCTATCGCCGTTCCACAAGCCCCAGGCTACATTGCCGGCGTCCTTGTTGGCATACTTCGTGATCGGCTTGACCCACTGCCCGATCTGCTCCACCCTGAACCCCGCATAGTTGTTGGACGGCATCAGCGCCGCAGGACCACGCTCACTCATGAACACCAGATAGTTGCCGTTCTGCGCTTCCTGAAGGGTATTGTGGTTCACACACCCTAATGTCGTGGAGACGTTCTTCACCGTACTCTGGTTGAAGGTCTCCGTGGGTCCTATGCGGTAGATGCTGGACCTCTTGAAGATAAAAAGATTCTGCGAGAACGGCTTCAACCCCGTGATATTGCCGTCGTAACCCCGGTAGATGGCAATGTTTTCCCCGCCGGTGAAATCCTCTGCGTCGTTGGTATCGCTGCAGTATAGCGTGGTCCCCGTTGCCATCCACAATCTCCCCTGCCACGGAGCGGGGAAGTTTCCCGTCGCTGGTGCCCCGCCACCAAGATTGGTGGTGTGCCCTGTGGCTTCCCACTTGGCCGGGGCGTCAATGCCATCACACAGTATCAGCAGGTTCTTTACCGATGTTGCACCGTAATACATGCACCCCGACCACCGCGTTGTGGCGGCGGTGTCATTGCCAGACCCCCGCGCTCCCGTAGCGTCGGCGGTCCAGTCCGACGCCGTGTATTCGTATATCTTGCCATCCGTGCAGGTGGCTATGGCTTTCGATCCGTTGTCGAAGTCGAAAAGCCCAGACACCGTGCCCCCCATGTCCGTAGACCCTATGCGCGTGCCGCCCCTAAGACACTCCGGGTTGTCGGATTCCTTGTCGTAGACGCAGTTGTAGAGATCCCACCACGCACCGTTGGGGAACTCGGGATCATTGCGCGGTCTGATGCGGCAGATGCCCTCGCCCTCCGCATAGTGCGGCTCTTCGTGCCAACCCTTACCGCGTGCCATTACCAGTGCCTCACCGCAGACTGTGTGTCGTATGCTATAGCGGACTGCCCACGGATACCGCGCCACGACTCCCGGCGAAAGGTTTCCACAGACATCTGGTTGTCAATGCGCCCCCGGTTTTCACGAGCTACGATCTGCGACAACGCCTGCTTGTGCTGCCGGTCCCACGCCTCGAAACCCGTCCAGTCCTGATCGTGCTGGCATGCCCGGCGGCAGACGCGGTACTCTACGGCGTCGTAGGCGACCAGCGGAGCGTCGGCACCGAACATCGCCGTCGCCGCCGTCTCATTCTCGTCGAAGTTCAGAAGATACCAGAACTCCATCAAGTACACGTCTTTGGGATACGGCCACAGCACAATGCGCGGGTATTCGTCGGCGTCGTTGGAAATCACCGCAAACAACGCAGGCTTCCCGGACGTGTCACGGTGTATGTCCCCCCCGGCTTCGCGATAGATGGTCTCCAACTTCACCTGCTCGATGATGGTGTCACCGAGACCCGCCTGAATGTAGACACGCCCCTGCCCGTACTGTAGCAGCTTGATCTCATCTACATTCGACGTGGTGATGTCGTAGGTGTCCTGGAAGATGACGTAGGTGGTATCAGTGTCGGTGGTGCCCCGGTAGGCCTGTTCTATCGTCAGCGTGTTGGGGGTGCTGACGACATCTACGTCGGTGATCTTGTAGGACTCCAGGTCCACACCCACGCGGATGAACATATCCGTGGTGACATCGCCGAAGTTGGTGGCGTCAGCGCCGTCTTCGTCTACTGACGTGACAGTGGCGCTACCATTGGTGACAGCGACATATTCCTCGGTGATGTCATCCACCGTCAGAAACGTAGAACGATGCAGACCCCAGCGGAAGTGCCCCAGCGACAAGACTTCGCGTACGGCGTTGTTGGCCTCCTGGATCAGCATCTCCTGCACGATATCATCGCGGGCAGTGTCGAACGCCGCAATCTCGGGCTCACCTATGGCTAGGAGGCCTGCGTTCACAGTCTGTAGAAGGGTCTTACTCATCTGTCCCTCCTATCAGCCTGTGCCGCGAGTGAGCACCCCCATTGCGGGGACTTTGCCCTTGATCTTGTAGGTGGTGCGCAGGAACAGCCGATCTCCGGGCAACGCCCCAGTGGTAGTGACAACAACGTTGCTGGGCACCTCCCTGAACGGATCGGAGATGCACCCGCTGGGTTCGTCAGAGAAGTCCACACTACCGCTGGTGGCTTCCTCAGGGATGGCGTGAATCACCCGACGGCTCCCCAGGGACTCGAATTCCACCACCACCTGCACCGACGAGGAACACGTCCAGTCCAGCGTCTTGATGGCGTAGCGCGGGTTGTCGTAGTACTTCGCATCCTCGGTGTCCAGGAATACGAAGTCTGTGAGATCGTCGTTCTCCGCAGATGTCCAGTTGCAGTGGAGTGTCGCCGAACCCACATTGCCTACGGGCACATTCTCCACATCAGGATCGGGAGTAGGCATAGTCTATCCTTTCTTGGCCTTCTTAATAGCCCTCTTTACGACCACGGTTGTCAAACACCTGCTGACTCGCAGCAAAGGCGCCGACACCATCGTTGTAGAGACGGAGGTACTCTTTGATATAAGCCTCCGCCTCCACAACAATGACAGGATCGTCGGGATAGGTGCGTGTCCACTTGGCGACAACATCCTCCAGCGGCGTCCCCGAAGAGAGATGCTGGTGGAGTACGTATTCTGCCGCTCGTCGTGACAGCATGTTTTCCCTCCGTTAAGCGCCAGCGACGCTGACCTCCGTAGCATCCGTCCCTGCTGGATCTGCGGCGTAGAACGCATACCAGTTGACGTCCGCCGACGGCGAGGTGCAGGCCGTGAGATAATCCACGGAGTTCTTCGTCGCTGTTGCCGTGATCCAGTTGTTTGCCGTGCGCTGCGTGGCAGTGTTGATAACCAGAATCGCCGTAGTGTCCGCACCCCAGGCGTGGAGCGTGTTGTTGACGGCGAGAAGCCTTGCAGCCGCCACGCCATTGTGGATGCACGCCCCAGGTCCAGTTGTTGCCGACACCAGGATATCGCAGTGCTCAACGGTACAGGAAACCGCCAGCACCTCGACGCCATACAGACACAGGTTGACGAGATCATAGATGTGGCAGTCGCGGACCACCGTGTATGGCGATCCGACGTTGATGATGACGCCGCAGTTGTCGGGATCGAGAATGGTACAGCCCTCGATCAGCGTGTGCGGCCCACCGTCGGACGCGTCAGCCGTCAGACCCACGCAGATGCCGTCACGGTCCGCGTCCGATCCCAACATGTCGATGTAGCAGTTCCTGATGATGGTGTTGGACACCGTGACCGCAGACGAGGCGATGTTGCCAATGCAAACCGCCGCCGTCGCCGCTGTCGCCGTCGCCACGTCATCATCGAAACCGATACCTATCACCTTGCAATCGTTGCCGGTGATAATAAGCGTGTTGACATCGGTGGAATTGGCGATGATGACTTGGCTTCGCTCCCGCCGTCCTACCGGCAACGCAGACGCCAGCGTCACATCATCCTTGCTCATCGTGATCGCCGCCGTCACCGTGTAGGTGCCTGGCAGCACCATCACGATGTCCCCACGCCCCGAGGTGCAAGCGTTGAGCGCCGCCTGGATTGTAGCGAAGGGTTCCTGCGGCGACAGCCCGTCGTTGGCATCGGAGGGGCTGGAACCGTCGTATGCGGCATAGCCGGAAGCGCCGACCCAGTAGACGGCACCACCGGGGTTATTGACTCCACTGAACCCCCCCTGCAGGTTCAGGAAGTAGGAGACGTTCTTGCGTCGTGCCATTGTCCTTCTCCTTGTGAAAGTGGGCTTTGGCCGAAGCTACTAACCCGCCACGGAGCCGGGGTCTTATGGGTGCCCCGGGCGTAGCTGCTACTTTCTTACGCGATGTTCGGGTTGATCAGTTCGGAGATCGACCCGTCAGCAGGTGCGGAAGTATAACCAATGATACCGGAAAGCCCCGTCACCGCCGTCTGGAAGTCCACGGCATATTCCGCCAGTTCCGCCGTGCAGAAGATGTTGCTAGCGCACACCGACCCGGTGGCTGTGATATGGAGGCAGTGACCTGCAGCGGCGAACGAATAGAGGTGCGTATTGGTGATCTGCGTATCCGTCGCTCCCGCTTCCACTTCGATACAGGTACCGTCGATCTTGACAACACAGTTGTCTACCATCGTGTTGTCAGCCTTGATGGTTATACCTGTCAAAGCCACATTCGCAGACGCCCTATCAAAGATGCGGCAGTTGCGGATTATGCATCCTTCCGAAGCATCGGCAACGGTGATACCGATATCGTCCAGATCGTAGATCGTACAACCCTCAATGGTGCAATAGTCGGATACCACCGTCCCGTCACCAATGCGGATGGCATTGACGGTATTCGCACCACCTTCGCAGTCCACATACAGATTGCGCAGGATCGCCCCCGGAGATGCCGTGGTGTCACCCACGTCGATCAGGAACACGTCAGCCGTGGTCGCCGTATTGGTAATCGTCAGGTTCTCGACGTTCACGTTCGCGGCGTCTACCTCGATCATAGACACGGAGTCCGTGGCGCACGTGACAACCGACGGGTTGCGTATGTTCGGCCCCGTGACCGTATAACCCGTGAGTGTCACATCCGCCAAATCCAACGCGATGGCGGCGGTGATGGTGACGGTGCCGGGGAGCATCACGATGGTATCCCCGCGATCCGCCACACACGACGCGTGAGCACCGGCAGTGCCGTCAATGGTAGCGAACGGCTCCTGCGGTGTGGTGCCCTTGTTGCTGTCGGAAGCGCCCCTACCCAGATAGGCTACGGTGCCCCCACCAACGAAGAAAACCGCGCCGCCGGGCTTTTCGAGATTCACCCAGCGACCGTTTACTGTTGCGAGATTCGCCATGTCATCCTCTTTGAAAGTGATGGGGGTTTGGGCGGGATGCCTACTCCCCCCTCCCTTGCCGCTACGTGGTATCTCCCCACGTCGGGATTTACACTGTGTACTAGATACCCGGACTTCCGAACACGCCCCTCGGGTCAGTGACCCCCACACTGAAGGCCATAAGCCCCGAGTACTTCACATCCATCGTGTCGAAGTCGATGATGTGATCGCTCCAGAAGTTCTCCCTGTCGAAGATGTTGTAGCTGTGTGTTCCCTTTGCCGCAAGCAGGAACCACGCATCGCTATCGGTGAGATAGCTCCACGTCTGGTGCGCCAGCCCCATCTGCGACACAGGGTTGATGGCATTGACATCCGTCTCCGGTTCGTGGGTGGACTCCAGAATGCGCCACCCCTCGAAGATACTGTTGTCAGCGGTGAGAAGCGTCTTGGGCTCGAGCTGCAACCGCAGACTACCGCCGGAGCGGAAGTCGCGGAAGTCGATCAGCCCCGCTTCCAGGGAAGTCCTGGAAAGATCGGCTTCGGAACCGCTGGCGAACTCGTTGCGGTAGACAACACCGTCCTCGCGGACGTGCGTGATGGCGAAGACAGTTTGCCCGTCTGCCGTGGTCTCGGTGGCGAAGCCGTTGTTGAAAGGCCCCGCTGCCACGGTCTCGCGTGTCGCCATTGCCATCCTTCCGAGTTCCGCAGGATGCTGCTCCATCGTCTGATACAGGTCGTTGATGTACATACGTCGGGTGATGCGGAAACCTCGGGCATACTCGACGTAGGTGTAGTTCTTCAGAAACCCCTCATTGAATGACGTATAGTCGATCTCGGTCCCTTCGTCCTTCTCCCAGAAGAGACCGGCACCGCCCATCGTCAACTCCTGCTCCCGAACCGCCGTAGAGTCGCGTACGTTTGCCAACTTTTCGCACACCGGCTCCCGAGACGTGAAGTTGAATCCGATGATCGTGTGGATTCCCCGCGTCAGCGTACTATTCGGGAACGCGCTGGTTCGTGCCACTGTTGCCATTCGTTGTCACCTCCTGATGGCCTTGAACCGGGAGGTCGGGGCTATGGAATGTCCCAACCAACCCGGATGGGCTCAGTTAGACACCGGCTTTGCCGGTCCTCATCAGATGCTCCATGATCCGCACACGCCATTCCCCCCAGTCGCCGATCTCCAGATCCGGGCCTTCCATGATCTCGCACAGATGCAGATTCGCAGAACCTGTGGTGAGCGTGGAGTGCCCGATTTCGTGTGCGGAGATGAGCGTCACCGCACTCCCTGTCCCCGCTACCATATCGCAGTTGTTGCCGATATCCGACTGATCCGGAGTGCCGGAAGCATCATCCTGTCCGATGAAGTCCTGATCCGGCGCACCGTACACCACGACCTCGCCGGCTGTCAAAGTCGCAAGGTAGTCCTCCGTCGCGCCAACGATGACGGCATCACCCGCCGCTGTCGATTTGACTGTGCCCGTGTTTACCATGCTCACCAGGTCCCCGATGAAGATGGCGGTGGAATTTGCCGCTGCCACTTCTTTCTTCGAAGCACCCAGAATGGGAGCACACGGATTGAACCCATGAGGGTTGTCGATGTTTGCCACTTGATGTCACCTCCTACCGCTGATGAATTACGGCGTTCTCGGAACGGGGCCGAATCACGTGCCCCTCCTTTTCCGCCCGGTTTGCCAGCTTCATCGCCGCCTCGTGCGGCACACCCATACGTGCATAGGCGTCATACGTCTCCTGCCCCACGTCCGTGAGCTTCTGGCTCTTCTGCTCGATGGACGCCGGCAGGCGGTCATAGATGTCCTGGTTGCGCTGTTCCTTCAGCCGCTTTCGCTTCTCGTGGAGCTTGCGCGGAACCGTCATATAGACCAGTTCGTTGGCCCGCATCTGCGTCCCCGTATGATCGTGCTGCCAGTCCAAAGACTCGTTCTCCGGCCTAGCCTCGAAAACATAGCCCTGTGACATCCGCTTGCGCACGTTGCCGGGCGCTATCCACCGCCCCACACGGGCACCGAGATCCAGCTTCTTCTTGGTGCTGTGCGGGATGGAAAGAAAGTTGGGATTCAGGTTGTCTTCGATGATTTCGAGCTCCGGGTCCTCGGGGTCGTAGGCCTCGTCCTGAGACTTCTGCTTGCTGATGATAGCCCACGCATTAGGACCGAGTTCGGGCTGCAAGAACCACGCGAACATCGCATCCCGGTGTTTCTCCGTCTGCTTCAGGTGCGTCATCAACGCCAGCGTCTCTTCCCCAACACCGTATCTGCCCGCGCACAGCGGACACGTCTGCCGATCCGGCGACTTCCGGTAAACGAATTCCGCCGCCTTATCCAGCAGCGACATCTCCGGCACGAAAGTCTCGGCGAGATCCGCCTTGGCGTCGGCGACATCCCGCGCTTCCTGCGCGGTTTCGCTGACGGCTTCGTCTTTGCGGGGGCGTCCCGGCCCACGCTTTCCTGGCTCTGCCATATCGGATCTCACCTCTCTCTCGTATGCTGGTAGACGATCTTGGCGTCACCTACGTTGCCCGCCACATCCGCAGGAAGCTGGAATGCCCCATCCTTTGTGGTGGCAACACCCACACCATCGGTAGGCGGGATGTAGTACTTCGCCACATCCTCGTCAGACATAGCACCGAAGGTGTTGCGGAACATCCGCTTGATCTGCCGCACTTCCTCCATCATCGCCGCCTTGGAATCCGCCTGCTGGGAAGGCATAGACCTGTTGCCACCGCCGCCACCGGCAGCCATCATCGGAGGTTTCGTCCCCTTGGGCTGTACCATCGGCTGGGTTCCTTTGATCTCACCGGCGAGTTGCATACGGCGGTAGTAATCCGACAGCAGCAACTGCTGATGCGGCTGCCAATCGGGATTCTCCTGCACCGTTGCCGCCACACGAGATGCGAGCGTATTAGCTTCCTGCTGACTGAGGAGTCCTTTCTGCTGCATCTGCACGATGTCGTTGTTGACGGTGAGTGTCGCCGTGACCCCGCCGACACGCTGGTTGATGATCTGCTCCAGCCTCTGCTCCAGCCTCGCTTCGAGAGCCTTATCCTGCTGCTCGGCGATGATACGCGCTGTCTTCGTTACCGTCTCGAATACCTTCGTTCCCCCTTCTTCTTCGGAACCATAGGCGGGTCTCAGGGCTTCGAGAGGATCTTCCGTCGGCCCTGAAGGTTGGGGCTCGGGACGATTCAACCTCGAACTCAAGTTCTGGATCGCCTGCCCCATCTGCACAATCTGTGTTTGCTGCTGCGATAGCCTCGCTTCGGCCTGCTGCGCTTTGGTGTTCACCTCATCGAAGCGTTCACGTGGTATCCACTTCTCACGCTCACCGTCTCCTACCGGCTGGACTGCCGCGCCAGCGGACGGGTCTGACTGAGGAGAACCGGTGGTTTTGGTTGCGGCACCCGGCGTCGGTGCCTGGACAGTCTGCTCTGCCCTATCTTTACCGCCCGCAGTCTCTTCTGGCATCTACAACTCCGTTGTTAGTACTTCTGTCTTGAGGGCTTGCCGCCCTTGCCACCGGACTTCTTCGGAGTACCGCTGCCGCCCTTGTTGGGCTTGCCGGGACTCCCCGGGCACTTCGCCGATCCCTTTGGCATCTCTACACCTCCTTCATTGTGAGTTACCTCCCGCGTCTACTCTTGCGGGGGTGGCTGTTCTTCTCCCGCTCCGGCTTCCATCCCGTCTTGCGAAGGGTGCCGTACACATAGGCGTCTTCGTCAACGCGCTTACCCGCTCGCTTCATCTTCCCGGCGCGGGCTTTAAGCTCGCGTTCCAGTTTAACCGGCATCGCCGAACTCCCCCCTCTTCTTCATCTCCGCCTCGCACCACTCCGCGAGAAAGCGCAAGTGCTTGCGCGACAACCCCCGGTGGATCACCATAGAACTGCCGTTGCCCGGAAGGTGGGCTATCAGATACGTACCCTTGCCTATCAGGTTGCGGGCGATGCTATCCTTGTTCTGCGGACTCGGGTTTACGAAGGGCATGTTCTTTCATCTTCTCCAGTTCGCGGAGGACAGCCGTGATGCCCTTGTGGACACCGAAGGCGATCCACGTCTGCCGGTCCTCACTGCCGTTGTCCATCGTCACCAGTAGCGACGCAAGGGCCTTAGTCTGCAACCCCGTAAGCTTGTGGCCCTGCAGCAGCCACCCGTTGCTCGTCACCAGCGACCGTATCGCAGAAAGCTCTCTGTCCGCTATCGTCGTAGGCATCAACCACCTCTCAGAAAGGACGGCAACTGCGGAGGCCCGCCCTGGCCGTTACCGGCACCGCCAATCTGCCCTGTCTGCCCCGCGTAGATATCGCTCATCGTCGCCCCCATGTTGCTGGGGACGTTCTCTATTTGCGCAGCAGCCCGGTTGGACGGCATCGCTCCCTGAGGTCCGCCCTGTGGTCGTGGTTGACCGGCCTGTGAGGCTGCCGCCATCTGGGCCTGCTGCGCTTGCTTCATCTGCTGCTGCTGCTGGTGCATCATCGCGTGCTGCATAAACGCAGGCTCGTTGGGACGCCCGATGTTGTTGAAAGCATCCGACGCCAAGAAAGCGTAGGTCTTGCGCACGTGCTCCAGGTCATTGTCGTTGGGATGTATCGGTGCCGGCGTCCCGTAGCCGTAGGCGAACTCCGCCATCATGTTGTTCTCGCGGTCCTGATCCATAGGATCGGACTGCTGTACGGCGTTCTTGGGACCTATGATGGCTTCTATCTCATGAGTCCTGAGACCTACGGCACGGTAGTACTGCGCCTCCACTTCCCAACGTCTCGCCAAACTCTGGTTCGTCAGCGGCGACTGCGCTGCGGCGGCAAGAACGGCCTGCGCCCGCTGCTGCTGCAAGTGCTGGCTGTAAGCACCGTGGGAGCCGCCAATGCGGAAGTCGTACGTCCCCTGGAACCACAGATCGTCTCGTGTCATCTTGTCATAGGCGATAGTCTCCGAAGTGCCGGCGAGACGAAAAGCCCTCTCCTCGGGGCCGTACTGGATATCCAGGTCGTAGACCAGACTGCAGAGAAACGCAAACGCCTGCGCGTCGGACTCCAGCACTTCCGACATCCGCGCCATACCTTCCTGCTGCGCCCCCACGTAGCCTGTGGCGTGCCGTGCCGCAGCCCCCGTCGTCGGGGACACACCCAGGAACAAGTCGGTGACACCCATCACCCTCTCTATCAAAGACAGCAGCAGCGTCTCCTCCTGGTGGTAGAAGGTGGTGACATTCTGCATCTGCGGGAACCGGACGGAAGCGGGGTCGTCAATGGGAATGCCCTTCATCGGGCGCAGCGTATGCTCTGCCGGGTTGAACATACTGGCCTCTTTGTAGAAGTACCACGGCAGGTTCGTCGCCCACCCCACGTCGATGCGCATGTTATGGATGGTATCCAGTTCTTCCGACAGGCTTCTGACGATCTCCATCACACCCATAGAGTAGTAGCGGTTCGACACCTTCTTGTAGTGGAGCTCTATTATGGGACGCTTCCCCGTCCACACGATGTCCGACAGCCTGAAGCCGCCGAGGAACAATCGCGGGCTACGGCAGACGAAGAACACGCACTCCTCGTCTGCAGTTTCCCCGTCATCGTTCTTCAGCGCATAGGGACCGAAGCGCACCAGCACTTCATAGCGCGGGTCGAACAGCGCATCCTTCTTGGTAATCTCCTGGGTGCGGTTTATGCCTTCAGAGTCCTCCTGCTGCCTTTGACGTTCCCGGTTCTCGGGGTCGGCTTCGAAGCCGTCCTGCGACGGATAGTGGGATCTCCACCATTCCACATCGTCGTGGTCGTCGTCCAGCATGTGCGTATAGGTGCCGCGCCGCTCTTTCTTGAGCATAAAGTTCAGATACTCTTCGGCGCGGATGATAACGTGGTGCGCACCCCCGGGGTTGTGCTCGTCGTTGGGCTGCAGGTTCATACACCCGGAAACAGTAACTACGTCATCCCACTCCAGCGGATATATCGTAGGCCCGTCGTAGCGCGTCCGCTCCTCTATGATGCGCTCGAACTCCGGCGGCATCATGACAGGCTCGCCGGTGAGATCGTCTATCTGCGGCGTGCCGTCGGGGTTGAACTGCAGGACGGGGGTCTGGTCTTCGGGGGGAACGAGGATAGGAACGCGGTACTTGCTCTTGGCATACGTCACGTAGCCGTTGCCGGTACCGTGGATACAGCGGATGTCGGAAATGCGCTCCCAAATAGAACGAGCGGACATGCGCTTAGGCTGGAGGTGCCATTCCACGCGATGTGCCGCTCTTTCGGATACCGGCTGGTCGCCGGGGTCTTCCCACTCGCAGACGACCAGCGGATTCTGGTTCCAGATACCGTTGACCAACCTGACGTTGATGCTGTCCACGAGCCAGAACGGTGCCTGGACGTGGAGATGGGCGCTATTGGGCCAAGGACCGGGCCGGGGGTTGAACTTGTCCACCTGCCCCCGCTTCATCTGGTCGTAGACCAGGTGGTTCTCGTTCCACGTCTTGCGGGCGTTGACGCCATCGCGGTACTCGCGGAGCACCATATCCGCTATGTCTTCGCGCTCGTCGGCGTCGAACTCCAGAGCTTCGGGGTCCGCGAACTGCGGCGCTATGGGTTCGTTGTCCGCAGGCTCGCGCAAGTCTTGCGTTTCTTCAGGTGCTATCGGAGGTGCCTGAGCCATGCAAAAAGCCCCCACGGGGAACTATCCCCATGAGGGCCATTACGCGCCTCGCACCAGCCCGAAGGTAGGTGTGGCCTCTACGTCACTGGCCGTTGTCGTTGCTGGGTTTCTTGAGTATCGCTTCTATCACTATCAACTGCCGCGTCATCTGCTGGCGCACGTGATCATGATAGCGCCACAGTTTCGCCGCCTCATCCCGAGTGAGACACTGCTTGTGCCGGTATTGTCTCAAATCCATTCAAATATAGACTATACAAGCAGTTGTTGTCAAGGATAGGTTATTTCTTCAGTTTTCCAACTGCGGTTTCAATCTTGATAAGTCCTTGTTTTTCCAGTATGTTGACAACCTGCTGCCAAATGTTATGACCCAGTATCAAGCGGGCGGCATCCCGCTCCGGGTCCGGGTCATTTGCCCCACAGTCAACAACACCACGTAAGGCCTGCTGCAGAAGCCAGCACCGGAAGTTCCCGGTGTCCTCGAAGGCGTCGTAGTCCTCGCCCAGCTTCTCCTTGCCCTTTTCGGCGTGTTCGCCGTGCAGCTTCCGGTGCTTGCTCCAGTCCAGAGCATCGCAGAGATCAACGAGGGTCATCAGTACCCCGTGTATTTACTGCCCTGTGGCACAAAGTCATCCTGCTGCAACTGCTGGCGGAACGTCCTAGGTCTTGTCTTCTCCAGACCCATCAGCGCAAGCCACAGCGCCGACGCCGCATAGGTCTCCGACGCCCCACGCTGGATGGCACGCTGCGCGCGCTCGTTATTGCCCTCCTCGATTATCAGCAGCCTGGGGATAGGCCTTGCCTCGCCGTCAAGAAGCGGCTGCCCTGTATTCGGGTTTTTGGCGTAGGTGTCCAGCAGCACCTCCAGATCGCTGTGCATAGCCTCTGGAGCGGGGAGGTCTATCTTGTCTACCACGGCTACGGTATCCAGATCCACGAACGACGGCCATAGCTTCCTACATTCCTGGGGCACCCGGTCCTTGTTGTAGCGGCTGAACCCCTCCTGCCTGGCAACGACTTCGGATACAGACTCCGGCTTCATCGGCACCCAGCAGCGCTCGGCGAGATACTGGTCCTTGAGCGTTATCAGCGTTACCAGCAGGTCGTAGAGCCTGCCGCAGTCCGCTTCGTCCAGCACCATATAGATCCTCTCGGGTGGCTTCTGCGGCACCTCTCTGGATCTCGGATAGCGGCACTGCTCCCCAACCACGCAGCAATAGGAATGCGCGGGGATGTTGGCTTTGGCGGTTTCGGTGAAGGCGACACCCAGCACAGTGCGTGAGAATTGGATGGCGAAACCAAGCTTGTCTTCCGCCTGGATGTCATAGATGACTTCTATCAGCCCCCCGGCGCGGCGCGTTATCCGGTGCTTGGAATCTGCCATCACGCTACCTGCACGATACTGCGGACGTGGGTGCGCTCCCGGTATGCCGTATGCGTCAGATGCGACGTATCCTGAACAGCTCCCCACAGCGCCATAGCCAGTGCCACGGTAAGGTCGATGTGCCGGGACTGCCGTTGCTTGACGATGCGCCAGCCTCTTTCTCCCACCATGATGTTCGTCCATTTCAGGTGGTTGCGCACCTCTTCGTTCTCATAGGGGATGATTTCCCCTTCATCCAGCATAGCCTTCAGGTTGTTGCTGAACGCCGAGGACTGCGTGGACTGATCCACCTCGATCAGCATATCGCCATAGCCTTCCTCTGCAAGTCTCTGCGCCTCGCCCATCAACTGCCAGCGGTCAAAAAAAACTCCGCCTACGCGCTCCGTCCGGAGCCAGTGGCGGATGATATTCGTGGCATCGCGGACCCTTACCGGGGGCCGAAGGCATACGTGGCCCCAGTAGCAATAGCAGTTGAACTTCGGCTCCCGGTAGACGGCTATGAGGCCCGTGGTATCGCGGCGTATTCCCAGGTCCCAGCCGATCCACAGCAGGGGCTTTTCAGGGAGCAGGTTCATTGGGGTCTTTCCATTCGTCGCCTTTTTGGAAGACTCAACATCCACTCGTTGAGAGCAAGAAATTTCTCTTTCGTCATCCCGAAACGTTCGTAAACAGGACGATTATCTTTATCCATCGGGCGCGTTCTTTTAATTTTATCCCATTTCCAATTGATCATGCCGTCAGGATCTCCTGGTAGTTCAGGTTCCGCAGCAGTTGGTAGAACTGCCCCTTGGGGTCATCCACGACCCTTTCCAGGTGTCGGTCGTGGTCCTGCTGGCCTATCATCGCATACCACCAGCTTAGATCCGTGCCGTAGCCGGTATCGTAGACGCCCACGCTGTCGAGCCATAGCACAGCATTGCGGGAACAGAAGCGTCCGACACCGAGATTATAGGCGAAGGCCCCACGGACGTATGGTCTCCCCACCGTACAGGAGCGTAGGATCGGCGTTTCGACTCGAAACAGTTGTGGGGGTAGCGGTAGTCCGTTGCTGGTGCCCGAGATGCGGTAGACATCGCCTTGCCTCACCTGAGAGGTTTTGGTGACTGTGACGGTGTGGATGTTCACTCGAACAGCTCCGCCTCCGCGTCGGCGTCCACGACCATGATCACGTCTTCGTCACTCATCACGATGACATCCTGCCCCGACAGCTTCATCTCGATACCCGTATAGCGCCCGAAGAGAATGCGGTCGCCGATCTTTGTCCCCATAGGAAGGTGGACCTCCCTGGGTTCGCCGTTGACCATCATCATTTGGACCTTGCCGGGACCTGCGGCGAGTACCGTCCCGAGCTGGGGGCGGTCCTTGATGGCGGTGCTGGGCTTGATAATGATACCTTCCTCCTCAACATCCGGCAGTACGAGCAGATGGCTTCCCAGCGGTGTTCCCTTTACTTTCGGCATAGCGACCTCCAAGTTTAGGGTTTGTAGACCTCAATGGGAAATATAGAACCAGCGCCCGCAGATGTCAAGAGAATCGTTGACATAGTGCATATTCATATCTATATTTCCCGCGATGGCAAAAATAGACCAAATGGAGCGGGCGCGGCGAATATTGGCGTTTATCAATGCCAACTACCGACGGAATTTGAAACCGGGAGAGCTCACTTCCGCAGAGGGGTGGCCCAAGAGCGCAATAGAGTACACTTGCCACATCCACATCGGCCAATCGTGGTGTACTCTGGTAACGAAGAAGCGTATGGAAGCAGCGCGTCAACTCTTGCGGGATCATAGGCTTACGATGAATCAGATCGCCTGGCGCATCGGCCTGTGGGACGGTAAGGGGCATCTGCACAAGATGTTCAAGGCGTGGCACGGCATCTCCCCGAGTGAGTACAGAAAGCAGTACTGGGGCAAGAAGTTTCCCGAACCCATGCCGGAAGGGCGAAGGAAGCGCAGTCCCATCCGTGGGGGCAGTTACAAGGACCGGATCAAGAGGCATCCCGAGAAGGTAGGCAGAAACTATCCTATGGGAAAGGTGGTATTCCCGTGCAGAACGTGGGGAACGGAAGCGAAGATCGCCAAGAAGCTACCCTCAAAATCCTCGTAGGGATGCCGAATTATACGGCGGTAGTGAATGATAAGGTACGGTGGAACCACACCAACCTGTTCAGGAGGTGGGACGCACGGAAGATCCCGTATGACATCATCCCCGGCAAGCGGCTGTTCATTCAGTTCGTGCGCACCGAGTTCGTGGAGCACTTTCTGGCGGGCAGCTACAGCCATCTGCTGATGCTGGACGACGACGCGGTATGCCCCCAGGACTTCCTGGAGCGGATGCTGGTATGGGACAAGGACATCATCGGCCTGCCGTATGTAGGGCGCTTTCCTACGGGGTCTCCCGAGGAGCCGTGGGAAATCTGCGTCAAGGTGTGGAAGGATGAATTCCACGGCTGGAACCAGGACAATCTCAGAAACCTGCGCGATGCCGAGATGGATCAGGGGATGATACAGGTAGAAGGCATCGGGACACACTGCATGCTTATCAAGAGGAGAGTCTTCACCGAGAAGGGGATTCCCGATCCCGATATGCCACGGTATGTCGATCTCGATGACAAGGCGTCGTTCCACGAGGAGCATTTGTTGGGCAAGCCCTATTTTGTGATGCCCAAGACGGGTACTGAAGACCTCTATTACTGTTACCGCGCTTGGAGGAAGGGCTTCGAAGTGTGGTGCGACACCGACCGTTTTGCGGGGCACGTCGGCACTCCTCCCGTTCTTGGAAGGCTAGCCTTGCCGTGGGCAGACCCATCGAGAAGCACCCCCTGAGACTCTAGGCCGTGGTCTACGGTGTTGCCAATTCACTGTCTTCCTTCACGTATACAAGATGTCCTCTTCTGTGGAATGCCTTGTGACATTTAGTGCATAAAACTGTCAAATCATACTCCTTTTCGCGCCCTATTCTGGCGTATGTTCTATGATGTGCCTCAAGAAACAGCTTACCCTTTGGAGCAGCGTTACATACCTGGCAGAGTCCGCCTACTGTAGCTATAACAACAGCTTTTTTTGCCCTCCATTCACTTGAGTTAATATATTCCTCGTAGGTCTCATACGTATATCCACCTTCAGATACAATAGGATTTTTGCGCCTAGAAGTTACCTTATCCTTCATCAACGAATCAACAGATATAAGCTTAATGAAGAACGGCGCTTTAGCAAGCCTCTCTATGGCCTTTGCGTCCCCTCGTTTTGCATGAAATAGGAGAGCCTTTTCGTAGTTCTTCATCTCCCTAGCAAGTTCCGGCTCTTGGTAGTTCTCCGCTATCCGTCTTTCTCTTCTTGTCTTTCTCTGCAATGCCTTCTTGGATAGTCGTCTCCTGCGCATCGGATCACCCAATAGAAAACGCCCCTTGAGTTGAGAGAGAACCAGAGGATGGTCCTGCGACCCAAGAGGCGTATGAGGCCAATATGCGATGTCTGCCCTGATTCTCTCTCGCCGGTAATTTAACCGCAGGTGCCTGATTTGTCAAGGGGCAAATACGCAAGACTTGCGCATGGGGGATGTTGGCACCCTACTTTTTTCTCCCGATAGCAAAGATTTGTCTTGACATAGCAAAGACTAAGGCTTAAATTACCCTCGAAAGGAGACACAGCAATGATCGGACGCAAATTGAGGGCAGCGCGAACCCTAAAGGGACTCACCGTCGCACAGATGGCGAAGAAGCTCAAGTGTACCACCAGCGCCGTCCACCAGATGGAGAAGCAGGAGTCGGTGCATACCAGGACGCTGGAGCGGTGGGCCGACATCTTGGGATTCACGCCCGGCCAAGTCCACGGTATGGGCGACTTTGAGGACGAAGAGAAATAGGGTGCCGCTGGGGGACTGCCGAATGATGCACTTCGGACAGGTCAGACCCGGCAGATCGCGTAGTCCCGCTACGGTTGGGGAACCGGAGCGGGTTGCGATGCCGGACGAACGGGGGAGTATCCGAAGGGCAGAGCGCTCGCGGGATCTCGGCGGCACCCACAATCCGAAGAGAGGAGAGAGATGGGCTTCATAGCGCGCTGTGACCGCTGCTGCAAGGTGAACGTGCCGGTAGGCAACCCGAAGATACGGCTACAATCCAGCACCACGAAGAGCGATCCCTACCTGATTTATCGCCTGCTCAAGACCAACTGCGAGACTGATATCTATCAGTATAACCTGATGATATCGTGCTTCGACGCACCCATCTGTCCTACCTGTCTCGTGGAGATCATCAAGGATGAACTCGGCCATATCAACTGACACGGGCACCTGCCTGGACTGCGGTTTCGAGTCCTTCCGCTGCACGTGTGGCGTGGACAACGCCAGAGCCGCCGACGGTTGGAGGCACCGCCGTTGGGTGGAGCACGACTTCGCCGCCAACATCTACAAGACGCTAGTAGAGAACCTGTCTGAGGGTGGCGCTAAGGCGGTGTTGGGGAACCTGTTTGAGGTGATACAGGAGCACCCCGATGAGCGGACGGCGAAGCGGTTGTGGTATCACCTTCGGATTCACAGCCGGTAGACAAGGGGTGCGGCAGAGCATCCGACCACAAAAGAGGGTTGTGCGCGCATCACAGCCCCCGTTTCCTGGGTCAAAACGCCTGCCGCACCCCGCAAGACTTGCGTTCTTTGACATTGGGCGATGGGGCTTGGCGTGAACGGAGTTGCCATCCGGGGTACCTTAGCCAACTGCAGGGCTACGTGGGAAAGAATGTGGCAAGCAGGCCCGATGGTGACGATCATTTATCCGCGTGGGCGGGACGTGCGTGAGAACGCCGGTTGATCGGTGAACACGGACACCGCGAAGAAACCCCAAGTCAAGCCGTATCGCCCAAACATAGCCGCTGGAAGTGCTGGTGGGGGTTCCGCGATGGAGGTGTGCTACAGGCCCTCGGGATGTAGAGCTGGCTGGCGTATGCCGAGCGGAGGGCACTGAACCGAGACAAGCCGACTCTGTTGAGTAGGGTTCAAGGAGGCAGACCACACTTGGGTAAACCGAGTAACAGAAAGCACTCGGCCCGACGACCGGGGAAACGTGAGCGAGCACGCGTAAAGCGAAACCGGACGCAAGTCTGGCACAACGAGCCTGGCGGCGACACCGCTCACGCGAAACTCGGTCGGAAGAAGATGGGACAGCACTGGGCTTGGATATTGGCCTGCCGCTTCCCTGAAGACCCAACGGGTGGGGAACCAGACGACCCGAAAGCTGAGGCTGTGGGGGGACGGCCAGGCTACTAAGCCACAGCACGGCTTGTCTCGTAGCCGCTGGAAGTGCTGGTGGGGGTTCCGCGATGGAGGTGTGCTACAGGCCCTCGGGATGTAGAGCTGGCTGGCGTATGCCGAGCGGAGGGCACAGCAGGGGCGCGGACCAGCGGCTGCAGGAGGAGAATCATGACCACACAGACAATAGCCGAGGCGGTCAAGGAGGCCCAACGCCATGGACATGAGTGGAATATGGGCTCGTACAGGATGACCCAACCGGTCCAGGAGGCCCTCCGAAAAGCCGGAGCTAGCATGTGCGATGGGCCCACCTGGTGCGGGATGCCGACCGTGAGCACCTCATACCTCTCGGAGCACTTGCAGCAACTTGGTATCTCGCGAGTCCACTGCTGGCGCAGCCCCGGGCCCGGATACTGGGCGATGCGCTTATCCACAGAGCCCCCATATCCCGACGAGGCGGTTGCGGTTAGGATCGAAACCTGAACCCACGGCCAGCATCCTCTGCACTAAGGAGACCACGATGTCCTACCGTCCCGAATGGGCACATAGCGATCCCGCTGGCGAGTTCCAGACCCGCCAGCCGTGGCACTACCAGGCCTCTGCCGAAGCGTGGTTGGGGAAAGAGTGCTTGAACAAGATCCGGGAGGCCCGGCGTGATTCTCCTCACGCGGTTTGCCGCTTGGTCAGCGGTTCGGGCCTCCCCAACCCATCAGAGGAGACGGACGATGCCCAACCTTCAGGACGCTAAGGACGCCAAGGAGGAGACCGATGGCTGAGAGAGACCGCAAGCCCAAGTGGACGTTCAGGACCAATGTTCCCGAGACGATACGCCTGATATCGGGGCCCAGGGAGTTCACCCACGAGCAGTACGGCACGTCCTACCTCTACGATATCAAGCACAAGGCAGGCAACGGCCCCGAGGAGGACTACGTGTGGTTCGCCACGCCCTACTGCAAGGACTTCCTGGAGCGCGTCGGTGCCAAACCGACCTCCACGTGGAGCATCTGCAAGACGGAATTGCAGGACGGCAAGAAGGGGTGGACGGCGACGGACCAGCGGGCCAAGACGTACTCCACGCAAGACGCGGAGAACGCCCCAGAATCGCCGCAGACGCCACCTACAGGCCCCACAAGCGACGATCCCCCTCCAGCCGACCCAGAACCCATAACAACCAGTTACCGCCCCGTATTGGCCTCTAACGCGGCCATACTGACAAAGTGCCTGGAGTCGGCAGCCCTGATGCTGCGGTATATCGAAATGTTACCTGTCAGTCGGGGCGAGATCGTCTTCGGCGGGGACCAGGTGTGCTCCATAGCGGCTACGCTGTTCATCCAGCTCAAGCGTCAAGGTCTGGGTATCGCCCAGGACGAGGTGACGGACCTGTGGATTAAGCTGAAGGAAATCGCCGATGTCCAAGCCAAAACGCCCTAAGATCGAGCCCAACGGCTACACCTTCCAGCCACCTACTGGGGACGGCCCGTGGCTTGTCACATCCCCGGAGGCTGTGACCTACGAAGTCTATCCCGACGAAGGAGAGTGTTCATGCGCGGACATCAGGACGAAGGAGAACTGCAAGCACGTGAAGGCCATATGGGGCTTGCTCAGGGCGATGCCCACGTTGCCGGAGATCCTATCTCTGCTGAAGTAGAGACCGGCCCTATCCCGGATACGGACCTCCAGATGGCGCTGGACGCCCATGCAGCCGCTCTCGGGCACCTCCATGCGCTGCAGGAGCACTACATCGACCTGGGGCTGACGCTGCTGGCCATCGAGAACCAGGGCTGGTGGGACAAGCACGACTTCGACAGCTTCGCAGCATACTGCGCGGCACCGATACCATCCGGGGGGCTCGGCTTGAAGTCGCGGTGGCGGCAGGCGTGTATGCAGGTCGCCAGACGTTTTGTGCTGGAGTTGGGCGTGGACCCCCAGCGGCTGAAGGACCTGCCAAAGAGCAATCTGCAACTGCTGGCCCCCGTGGCAACAGAGGAGAATGTCGAGGAGGTGCTGGCCGATGCCGAGAGCCTGGGATACCACGATGTTGAGGAGCGGCGCAAGAGCGGTGCCTACACGGGGACGCCGCAATCTATGGAGCCCGATCCGCCGAAGTTGCTCACGTGCCCGGACTGTGGCTTTACCGCTGAAAGGCGGGAGTTTGCGACCTCTGAGCCCGACGCGCATCCCACAACGGAGAGAGGACGATAAAAGATGGCATCCCCATCGTTATGTTCAGGATGTAGCGGCAAAGGTTATGAGCAGGCAGTTTCCTGGGAGTGGGAACTGCCGTACAAGCAACCGAAACCACACAATGTTGAGCGCAGGAGAGAACGCCAGGGGTTTCTCGGTGGACCACCTTTGTACGGAAAGATGGTAACTACGATCTGCGCGGAGTGCAACGGGCGAGGCTGGAGAGCACCCTGAAACCTCTGGCGAAGACGCGCATCCGCAAGCGCAAGGTTGACCCGGAGTACCGCGCCCGTGTTGCAGGTCTCCCGTGCTCCGTCTGCGGCAAGCGCCCAGTGGAGGTCCACCACAAGCGCCGCGACCGGGCATTCGGGAAACGCGCCGATGACACCGAGACTTTTCCGCTGTGCCGGGAGCACCACCAGGGCAACGAGGGCATCGAGAAGATGGCGCTGGATGCGTGGGAAGCACGGTTCGGCGCCGAAGACCACCACATAAGGCTGACGCGCAAGCGCTTGCGCATGAGGAGGACGTGATGCAACTTCCCCGCAGTCTTGAAGACTACTACGCCGATCTAGGCGGCTACGAGCACCTGACGGACGAGCAGCAGAAAGCCCTGCTCGCCAACCGCCCCAAGGGGCACAAGCGCGAGCTGACACCGGGAGAGCAAAAGTTCATCACCCACCATCTGCGCTTCGTAGTTCAGGTGGCGCACTCCTACCACCGTCGATGCGGACTGCCCTTGGAGGATCGCATCGGCTACGGCAACGTGGGGCTTGTAGAAGCCGTGAAACGCTACAACCCGGACAGAGGCATCAGGTTCATCAGCTATGCCGTCTACTGGATACGGCAGTCCATAGAGACCGCGATAGGTACCAATTACAACGTCAAGGTTCCCGCCAATGTCAGGAACGATATGGGCAAGATCTACAAAACCCGCAACCAGTACTTTGCCGAACACGAGACGGAACCTTCGCTCGTAGAAGTATCAAAGCTTGCCGGTATCCCTATGGCCCGAGTGGTTCGGGCGTGCTGCGCCTTTAGATCCTACCTGAGCCTTGATCACCCTAAGCACAGCAGAACCAGTCCCGGAGGACATCACGATATCCGATGGGATGAAACCATCTTCGATCCAGACGCCGTTATGCCCGATGATGACGTAGCAGAGCAGGACCTGTGTGAGCGCATCAGCGACGTGGTAGAGTCTCTGCCGGAGCGCGAGGCACGGTATGTGAAGGGGATATTCGGATTCGATGGTCCGCGCAAGAGCTTGCGCGAGCTCGGGGAAGAGGATAGCATCAGCAGGGAGAGAGTCCGGCAGATCGCTAACCACGGCAAGGAGAAGCTGGAGTGCAAGCTGAGGGCCTACGCATGACAGATCCTTTCAGTCAGAGGCTGGACGCTGCTCTTGTCCTGCGCCTCCTGTCTCTGGGCCGCAAGGGTTCCAAGCGGTGGCCGGACGCCAAGGATCGGGCGAAGTACGAGAAGACAGAGCACTTCAAGAGACTTACGAAAGTAACCATTGCCCTCTACGGGTCCTGCGTGCTCTGTGACCGCAAGGAGAAGCTATGTCCTCATCACCGGCACTATCTGACTTTGTTCCACGAGGACATCCACAAGGACGTGACGCTAATGTGCAGGCGATGCCATGGGAACTATCACAGGGGGAGTAGGAGATAATGCCCTACTGGAGCACGGACCTAGGGAGTCTCTTTCTGGAGGAATAGTCATGAGCAATGTGCTGTACAAGGTGCTAAATGAAAACAGTTCAGCCCACAACGGTGGCAAAGGGACCTGGCATCTTCCGCAGGGCAAGCGCCCCGGCAAGTGGATGCCGCCCATTATTGGGGATCTGGTGCCGTGCAAGAATGGCTACCATCTGTGTAAGCGTGAGCATCTGGTGAATTGGCTCGGTCCAGCCATATGGATTGCCGAAGCAAAGGGAGACTACATAGACCACCCCGACAAGATCGTGGTCCGCCAAGCCCGTCTCATCAAGCGGATCGAAGCGTGGAACGAGCGGACTGCGCGCCTTTTTGCCTGCGACTGCGCAGAACACGTGCTGCATCTGTTCGAGAAGCAACACCCTGACGACAAGCGGCCACGGGATTGCATTGCGGTAGCGCGACGATATGCAAACGGAGAGGCAACTGATGGGGAATTGGCCGCCGCATTTGACGCCGCACGGGCCGCCGCACGGGCCGCCGCACGGGCCGCCGCATGGGCCGCCGCACGGGCCGCCGCATGGGCCGCCGCACGAGCCGTCGCATGGACCGCCGACGCCGCCGCATGGGCCGCCGCATTTGGCGTCGCCGAGAGAAAGTGGCAGACCGAGTGCCTGGCCGAGTATCTTGCCGCTTCAGAGACGCGATGACCCCCTACTGGAGCACGGACCTGGGCTCCCTGTGGCACGGGGATGCCGAGCAGACGGAGATGGCGCTGTGACGCTCATGCGCTTGCGCATGAGGAGGACGCATGGTACCTGAGATGCTGACGGAGGCTGTGCGCACGGCCCGGAAAGAGCATGTGTGCTCGGGTTGCCTCGAAATTATACCGAAAGGCAGCCGTTATCATATCTCCGTCTGGAGTGATGACGGGAAACTCCACCGGTCCAAAATGTGTCCAAAGTGTCATTACGTCTGGTCGCATCACTACGGGAGCTCGAACTGGACTGACGACACTTGGAATGATGGCGACCTGGCAGAGGACCACGAGCACATTCCTGAAGACGCGGACCTGCTCGCAGATATGGAAGAGGCGACGTGATGGCAGCCGGAGATCCAATCTGTTCCTCTTGCAGGCAGTATCAGTGTATCTGCGGTAGTGTGCTTGCCGGGCCACGATGTTATGGATGGGACGAAATCAATCCCCCTAAAGTGCTCAGCCCAAAGGCCGTCGCCGCGATGCTGGAGCGCCTGCTGCTGGAGCACAATACCTACCACGCCCGCAAAGCACTCAGACACGCACAGCGGGAACTGAGGAAGTTGTGAGGCGCAAGACTTGCGCATGAAGGCTGTGATGGAGCGCATCGCCGAATATCACCAGCCGTGGCAGGACTGCGGCGACGGCATAGAAAGTCGGGAAATAGTCCAACTCTACGATGGCGGGGAGGATCGCCTCAAACTCATGGTCACCACCCAGTATCGCACGAAGGGAAATATCATAGATGCCGGCAACAAACAAGAACTATGGCTGGATCGCGAGTCTCTGCTGGGTATAATGCTCCTTCTGCGCCAGGAGCGCACCGATGATTCCCCTTGACACGGGCGCGATGTGGGCTTATCTTAGGGCAGGAGTATTCTGCCTGGGACGCGGTTACATATTGCGCTCAAGAAGCGCCAGAGTTGACGGTCTACCTTCCCAGGCGGATACTCTCTCTGGCGCTTTTTCTTTTCTCCGATGAGCCCTATGGGGCCTCCATACCTGGTTATCAATAGGCAGATGATGGACGACCTTGTTGGCTCTTTTGCGCTACGGCTCCGACCGGCAGTATGGGCCATCTGGACACGGATCTTGTATATGGCAAACTGGTCCGACAACGACCACCTGAAGCGTGGACAACTCCTGACGAGTTACAGGGGATTGGCTCACGAAACGGGCCTCTCTTTGCAAACGATCAGGTCCTTGATGGACCGTCTTATATGTCAAGATTCTACTACGAAAACTAACACAGTAACTAACACACTACTAACACAGCAAGTAACACACCGGGGCCAGCTATTAACTATTGTAGATTATGACAGTTGGACGGTCACCAGAAACCAAAGTAACACAGTAACTAACACCCAAGTAACACAGCAAGTAACAACATCAGAAGTACAAGAAACTAAGAAAGGTACTTCTTCTTCTAAAGATCAGAAGAAGAAGGGTCCAAACCCGGACGTTTCCAAGGTGCTTGAAGCATATCAACAGAAGATAGACCCTGACACATCTGTCGGTAGAGCACGGTGGTTCATAAGCACCAGGGTTAAGGTGGATGGAGTGGAGCTGGTATTGCGGGCCGTGAATCTGTGGGCTCAAGAGATGGATGGGGGCGACGAGTTTATCAAGAAGCAGAAATTTAAGGGTGCTGCTTGGTTCTTCCAGTTCAAGTGCAAGGAACTCTGTAAGCGCCTAAATCACGAAGGCGATGAGCAAGAGGCTATATCTGCCGCGCTGGCGAGAGTGAGGGAAGAGGATGAACGAGAGCGAATGGAGCGAAGGGCTGACCAGGCTGGTAAATCTGTTCGCGCCGAGTCGCTGGACCACTGACCGGGGTGCGGAGTATTTTCGTATCCTGAAGCACTTGAAGCGGTCTGAGTGGCTTCAGGTGGTGGCGTCGGCGTGTCGGCGTTGTGAGCGTATGCCTTCGGCGGCGGAGCTTTTGAAGGCATCCATGGAATTGCGGCAGGGCAGCAAGGTCACGTCGTCCATCGGTGAGGGTTGCGAACACTGCGAAGGGGGGCGGATCTTCTACGAGACAGAGCGCAATGGGCAGGTTTACACGAAGTATTCTGCCTGCGACTGTGCTGATGGGGACAAGGTTGCCGTTCAGATCAGTGGACTTCGGACAAAGATGGGGCGTCCCAACAATCCCAGGGCGGCTCGATACGGTTGGTTGATGCAGAGGTTTGGTGGTTTGGAGTCAACAAAAGAGGGTATGGGGTTAACGTTGAAGCGTCGGCGGGAGATGAATGTGCCCCGGTGGGTGACGGAGGAGTAGGCGCAAGACTTGCGCGGGGAGGCTGCTATGGCAATATGTGGTGAGCAACACAAGCACCTGACGAACGGGAACGGCAAATGTTCCGTTCCAATGTGGTGTATGGGTGTGCCGGCGGGATTCTGTGATAAAAATGCTTACGGGACCCCGGAGGACACCGACGACCACCCCGGAAAGTATGCAGGATATGTGCCATACTTGGCCTGTCCTGCACATGGAGGTCCGTCATGCCCGGGCCGGGCAGATGATGAGGGGAGGCGATAGCGATGTGTGATCTACTGGAGCGGTATCATTTCACCGATGACCACGGGCATTCTATTGAGAACTGTGTGGACTATCAGGCGATCCTGTCCCGCCTGCATGCTGCCGAGGCGCAGATCGCGGTGCTGGTGGAGGCGCTGGAGAAGATCCGTGATCATGCTATTGGCTTGGAGGACAACACGCTTTATGGGCTTTCCAGTCTTCCGCTCTCCGACCTCCCCGCTGTGGCACGGGAACTGCTGGCCGCGAAGGAGCAGGCCGAGGCGGAACTGACCCGGGTGCGTCGGGAGTGGTCGGAAGAGGATATACGGGCGCACGGGTTGCTTCAGCAGGCCCATGTGCAGATCGCGGCGCTGGTGGATGTAACACGGGGCCTCGTCAAGGCTCTGGATGACGGCGAGGATATGCTGGGACCGTTGGCAGATGTCCACACTGTCCTCGCCGACCTCCCCGCAGAGGCGAAGGAGTATGCCGAGTTGCTGGAGCAGGCCGAGGCCGAACGGGACCGGCTACGAGCAAGAACACAAGAAATTCAGGAGGCCGCAGACAAGAAGTATGCCGAGTTACATCACAAATATGTCGATGCTGAATTGGAGCTATCCATTTACCGTGATGAAGAAAAGCACGGACAAGATTGGTTCTGGGATGAAGTGAAACTTGGAAAGCGCCCCTTGAACCTGAACCCGGCGAAAGCACGTATTATCGGAAATGTGTTGAATGATCGTGATCGCCTCCGCGCCGAGAACGAGCGGCTGCAGGAGGCGCTGGAGCAGATTGAGACTTTGCCTTCAGGGTTTCCGGTGACTCCAGCGGAAATTGCCCATGACGCCCTCCGGGGCGGAAAGGAGGGTAGCGATGGGTGAACGCATTGAGCGATGTTGTGAATGTGACCAGCCGACAGGTAAAGCAGGAATGGGCGATGGTTCCCTTTATCTTGATGGTGGGCAAGGGCCATTTTGCGACTCGTGCTACAGCTTTGCCGACTGGGTGCGAAAGTCCGCCCTGCGGGAGGCCATACAGAGACTCAAAGAGCCGCCTTATGAGGCTACGGCCAAAGGGATGGTAATGCGGCTGGAGCAGATGGCCGCCGAGCAGGAGGGAGGTAGCGATGAGTGCGAGTGACCAGACCGAGAAGTTGGCCAACTACATCATGGCCAACGTGGAAGGGGAGCCGTCACAGAGCGAGGGCGCAGGAGACTGTGCCATCCGCATCATCGGGGAACTACAGTCCGCCCTGCGTGATGCGGAGGCGCAGATCAGAGGCATGAGCGATCATGCCGAAGCACTACCCGCATCATGGTGCGAGGAAATAGTTTTGGAGGATAAAGCCGAGGCGGATCGGGAGCAACTATCGAACCGGTTGAGGGGCCGGTATAAGCACTGGTATTTGGAGGCAGCCCGCCTCCGCGCCGACAACGAGCGGCTGCGAGCATTTCTGGACGGTGAGAGTTACCAGCCAGAGAACTACGTGGTGGATTTGCGCAGTGAACTGTCGCAGGCCAGGGAAGCTCTTGCCAAAGCCGACCGCAGGCTATCCGCCGAGCAGAAAGCGGTGGCGCATCTTCTTGACGGTATTTCGGCCCTCCGGGGCGGAAAGGACGGGAGCGATGAGTGCGGGAACGAAGATGTTGCTCGTGGTATGGGTGGCGGTGGTGGTGACTCTTGCTGTGATAGCGGTGATGCTCACATAGCCCCGTTGCCTGAGCTTCATCCGCAGTATAAGACGCCGCTGCCGGAGTCTTACACAGGCGCATGGAGTGACGATAACAAGTATGCCGAACTTGGCGAACCCACCGGCGGGGGTGACAACAACGAGGTCCTGGAGCGCAGTGGGTCTGTGGCCGACAAAGAACTAATCCTAGCACAAGCACAGGACATGCGGACTCTGGAGCGTCGCCTCGCCGAGGTCGTGCGGCTGCTAGCAGAGTGGGAAGAAGAAGTGGCACCAGAAGATGAATTCGGCTTCAAGGCACGCAATCTGTTATGGATGCCGTGGGCGCGGAATATCCCGAGGAAGGAGGACACCGGCGATGGCGCATAGACTGACAGACAAACAGCGACTCAACTGGTTATCAACACAGACCGGTATAGCACATTTCCGGGACGGAAACTACGGAATCCTGACCGAAGAGTGTATTCTCGGCCAAGGGAAAACTCTGCGTCAGGCTATCGACGACGCTTATAGACAGACCCTGAAGGAGGACACCGGCGATGGCACTGCTTGACTTCGCCTTCTGTGATGCGATGGAGCGGGTGCTCCAGATGAACAGGAACAAGACATGGTGGTCGTATATGTCCCTGGACGAAATTCTCAAGCGCATCCGCCAGGAAGTCAACGAGGTGGCGAAAGAACTCAGGGAGGGCAACGAAGAAGATGCGGCAGCGGAGGTGGTGGATGTAGCCAACTTCTGCATGATGTTCTGGCAGAACGCGCAGAGAGGACGAAGACGTCGATTCACAACCGACTCTGAGGCCGATGAACACGCACGTATGTTCGCAGAAGGTGATTATGAGCCATACGAACCATAGGACACCGGCGATGCCCCTGAGCGATGATCCCCGCGCCTGGCCGCGATGGCACTGTTTCCGAGGAGGTCCCGATGAGAGCGCAAGAGCTTGCGCGTGAGACTGCTGTGGTGCGGCCTCCTGTGGTTAGGTGGACCATCTACGATGCGAAGATCGACAAACTGTGGGATAGGCTCCAGCCGACAGCCCGTGGTGCACGCTGGTGGGCCGAAGTGGTAATTCATGACTCCTGGCCCGAGTGCTACCGTGCCGGTCTGCGGGTCGTGAAGGTCGAACTTCGGGTAGTGTCCTAATTTGGGGCCTGATCACCCCGGCACGGACCAGGCCCCAAGGAAAAGGGTTAGCTACTGTCCTTCACGGTGATTGGAATCCCCTTCACGCCCAATTCGGGCGCGGTGACTTCCCTCCCATCAGGAAGTTTCACCTGGTACCGAAATTCAATCCGATAGCCGGGAGGCGGGGGCGGGTACTTCTTCTTCGGGATAGCCCTATCGGCATCTCCTCTCGAAGAAAGTTCTTGACTTGCCCCATGCTGTGACCGAAATTGTTGGATTCAACGGGTTCGGATCAAGGCATGAGACCCTCGTGTAGATCACGGGGCTCACTGACGAGTTGCAGCTCGCCAGGAATGCTTTGGTCTGCGAGCGCTACGTCCTCTGAGTCCCGCTCGTTTTCGGAAGAAAAAAAGCCGATGGCCTCTACGATTGCACAGGACCGCAATGACTTCGATCTGCCGATCTTCTTAGGGGGAAGCAGGCAGGCGATTCTCAGGATGCCAGTTCCCATGTCCAGTGCTGAGTTCGCCACACTGATGGCGAAACTGACTGCAAGTCTTGAGGGATTGAGAAGCGCCTTGGTGCAGGATCCAGAGAAGTCCGATGACGGAATCGCCGATAACGGCCCTGAAACAGGCAGTTGAGGGCCTGCACGATTGTAAGGCCGATTTCACCCACACGGAGCAGTCCACGTGGCGCAGTGGCCCGGAGGCGCGTTTCTCGGATCGGCACCGGGCTTATTCAAGGAGGTCCCATGATCTACCTGCTGACGTTCCTGATACTGCTGGGTGTCTATGCCAAGAAGATGACCGACACCACCAACGCCGTCCGCTACAAGCGGCCACAGTCCAAGCTCCCCTGGCCCCTGACGGACGTACACCACGCCTGGGGCAGACTCCAGCTCTACTCGCAGACCGGCGCCCTCTGGGGCCTGCTGTGGGTCTTCGGAGCCCCCTGGTGGCTGCCGCTGGCCCTGATACCCGCCTGCTGGATACTGTGGCGCATCATCCCGGAGCCGTACTGGTGGAGGCGCTGAATGCCCTACAAGGCCCCTAACAGGCCCCAGAACGCACGATCTCCACAAATACGGCTCCAGATACGGACAAAGCCCAAGGAGACACCCATGCTGACAGATAAGGAGCTCGATGCGATCGCTAAAGAGACCACCCCCAATAGAAAAAAGTGGACCCTCGCATATAAAGGCTGGGGAGTAACCTATATCCCAAACCAGAAAGAAGGCCGATACTACTGGGCAGGATGCACATTCTACGCCCAAACACTCGAAGATATCCTGGAGTGGATCGACAAAACCGGCCCCCTAACTGATACCACCATATCTTGTATACCCCCGAACTACTAACCCCGCAATCCCTAACACCATACCACTACATCTTGTAGCACCTCCGCCCATCAGTGACCCGCTGCTTGTCCCATAGATCCAGAGAACTTTCATCAAACCGAACCAGCCTGCCGCATCGGACGTAAGGGATGTACCCTGCCTTAACCCACGCGCTGATCGTGTGAACGGAGTTTCGGTACCGCTCCGCCACTTCCTGTTTCGTGAGATATTGCCGCATCTTCGCCTCCACGAAAATGAAAGCCCGGCAGACTTCCCTACCGGACAAATAGCTGAAGAAATAGGGACAGCTTCAAATAACTGCCCCTATTATAGAGCACCTTCGAACTTTGTCAAACCGTTACAGAACCGTTACAGAACATTCCACACCCACCAGTGGACCCCCTAAAACTACCCCCGCAACACCACCATCGGGCTACGACAACACCGCACACAGAGCAGAGACACCACAGCTAACTGGCGCATTCCTGCCACCAAGCGGGACAACCGCACAGTGACGCATTTCAGCACCAGCGCGCCCTAGACCCCTTCGAAGACATACCAACTGGCTGAAATGAACACCGGCACGGAATCGGGACCCATAGCCATACCCCAAACGGGAAACGCTTCCGGCCCCCTGGGGGGGAGCAGGCCTGGCGGCAAGCGCCTCCTGAGGGGCCGGGGCACCCACAACCTGTAGGGGTCGGGCCCTCCACTTGGTGGTCAATCGACGTAAACCCTTGTAAATATTGAACCGGCAACCGTTGATAATATCTCATATGTAAACTTGCCGAGCTTGATACCAAGCTGTTGGAGCGTAGGGTGGAAGGCGCCGAGCTGTAGGCTCCACGTCCCGCATTTTTTGTGGGTCATATGCCCCAAAACCATGCTTCCGGGGGCCGGTTACGCCGGGGGTACAGGGTCCAGTGGACCTTTCTCTTCTCCTGCCGCAGATTTCGCTTGACATATTATGGGGTATGCCGTATATTGTGGTGTCGGTCATCCAGGCCGACGGTGGTGGATTCGATAGCAGCCGTGCAGGACTAGATGGAGGGTAAAGGCCATGAACTGTATCCCAGAACTCAGGAAGGCGGACTTGAGGATCGAGGCACATAGCCGTCTGAATCGCCTGCTCTCCGTGGCGGCGGCGCTGGACCATACGGCACCCGACGATTCGACATATGGGGATATACGGCGTCGGTATCTGGAGGAGAGGGGCGAGATCATCCGTCGGCTCTCCCGCTCCTGACCCGCGCCGAAACGCCCCTCCTGGGGCGTCCGTGGGATGGACCCACGCTGAAGAGGCCCAACGTAGAGGAGGAGTAGCCATGACAGCGACACAGAACATGCATACGGACGCAGCGGTACTTGCGGATCTATGGTATCGAAAGCAGAGCATGAATGAATGGGGGGCGTTCTATCCATACTATGCGCCGGGTGAGCTGGATGTTGCTTCGGAGGCGCCTGCAGGTATGGAGTTAGCGCATGGCGTCCGTCTTAGCCCTGCGTGGACGCGCGATGAAGTCCGGAACCATCTGGTCAAGGTGCTTTACCGCACGCCGTATCTCACCGCCTGACGTGTGCCGAAACGGGCCTGGGGGCCCGTCTGCCGGACAGCCCGGTACTGATGAGGCCATAACCGAGGAGGAGGAGCCATGATAATCCCAGACCGCAAGACCGCGCGCGCGAATTTCGACGGTACAGACCGCCTATTTGCCTCATGTTGGAAACAGTATCTACAGTGGCTTAAGGGGGCGATAGACTCGCCTGCAGACCAGGCCGACGTTGACCAGTGGCTCTGTGGTATCGCTTCGGAGAAAGTGAACAACCCAAGGTCCACGTTTCACATCTACGGCTAGAGGAGAACGAGATGAGCGCAAGGTATTCCGACTATGCCGAGATCACAGCCCGCTTTCACAGTCGGGGGACCTGTGGTCATGAGATCCGCAAGGGTGACACCATTGGGTACGCCCGCAAGGGGAAGTTCACCCAGTGCACCGAGTGCTGGAGCGCATGGGTAGCCGAGAACAGGGAAGCGGACGCCATTGAGGCAGGGTATATGCCGTGCGCATGGTAGCACACACCCGAAGAGGAGGACAAGAGGATGGCGATCTATGGCGCGGCAATCAGTCTGACTGGTAGCTCTCAAGCCACCCGGCTGTATCGCAACCGGGCCAAACACGGGCGCACCTATTTCCCTACAAGGTCAGCGGCAGAACGGGCTCTAGACCGTGCCGCTCGCAAGGCCGGTGGCGGACGTGGATTTCTGTGGCCCATCTCTGCGGGGCCATACTTGACGGCTGCGGACTTAGCTCCAGGCCGGGAACTGCCACCCTATGTTGAGACAATAGCTCTGTAGCCCATGCGCAAGAGCTTGCGCTAACTACCACTTAGTAGGAGGACGAGATGAAAGCAGGTATGGACGAGCTCAGCGCAACTGCGCTGAATGCCAACATTAAAAAGTTGCGCAACCTGCAGTATGATCTCCAGACAGTTGCAGATAAACATCCCAATGTTGACCCCGAGGAAACTGTACGTATTGCCATTGCCGACCTCGGGAAGATCATCAAAGCGCTTGCGTACATCCACGAAGTTGCATAGTAGGCATCCTAACAGAGGAGGACGAGATGCATGCAGTATATACCACCTGGGGCAGCGTCCGGGGCGGATGCCGCCATCTCCACAGGATAGTTGCAGCGGTCGAGGCCTGCCTGGATAAGGATCACCGGGGCTGCCAGCGACAGGGAGGCTATAGCGATCGCACACTCCTCGTCTCGGATGCAGACGGTATATTCCACGATCGGCAGGGGCATTCCTATCATCCCTACGGGCCGACGTGCTCGGCACTGTCGGTCAGTGACGTGAGAGACGGACGTCGCTGACCCTGCCGAAACGCCCCTCCTGGGGCGTTCACGGGATGGACCCGTGCTGATGAGGCCATAACAGAGGAGGAGCACCATGGCATGGCATGCTGATACTGACCGTCGGGTCAAGTGTTTTCGCATTGTCCGCCTGACCCCCAGGCATCACAACCTCGAGTTGTACGCCTACTATCCCGATGACCCGGTTAACCACGGGCCATATTGCATCCAGTGGATTCCCATTGTCAAGCGGGACATCTCGCGTCTTACCAGGCGAGCTGCTGAATTGGGTATCGTACCCTTGGAATCCGTCTATGAGGAGGAGCAGCCATGATCCGCTCAAGAAAACGCCACCTGCCAAACCCTCGATCTGGTTGGTGGCTCTGTCGGCGCAGCCCCTGCTATCTCACGGGTGAGGTCGTTAGGATCGAGCCCGAGATGTGCAAGAACTGCCTGCACATCGCCCGCAAGCGCGGGCTGGAGATAACGGAGTGCACCCGGGACGCTGATGTATTGGGCGTCCCATACGAGGAGGACTGAGCCATGACGTATGAGAAGCTAGTCGATCGGTGCGACCGGGAGGCCTATTGGTCCCCCGACGAGAACGAGTACATCCTCCCCATGGGATGCTGGCATGCCTGCTTGGGCAATGCCGCCGCCCCGGGAGTCCAGGCCCGCATCGCCCTCCGGCGGTATCCACATGCTTTTCGCCGGCGGGAGGAAACATGCGACTGAAACGTCAGGTTGAGCGGCTACGCCGCTGGGAGGCTGAGGCGCAGCGGACGGTCAATACTGACCGTCACTACTCAGAGACCGTCCCCCGATGGCACCGGATTGAGGGCGACCTACGCGCCCTTGGGCGGGAGATTGCCGCCGCCTTGCGGACCGGGAAATGTGGATACGACTTCCGCACGGCGCGGCCCTATTACATCGGTCATGTAGGCGGGCGCGAGCTCATCTACTGGCCGACCGCGGATGGCAGCCCCAACCGTCGCCTGATCGGGGGACTGGTTGATATCTGCGGGGAGGGCCCACTGCTCGAGCGGCTCGCCAGCGAGATACGTCGGCAAATCGGAGGAGAATTATGAGCCAGCACACACCGGGATCATGGCATCAGCCCATCAGATACTCTGCGGAAGATGGCACGGATGTGCCTTGCGGGTCCATCGAAGACAGCCGTGGTAGGCCCATCGCCGTCATTTCATGGCCTGAGCGTTCCTCCGATCAAATTATTGCCAACGCCCGCCTGATAGCGGCAAGTCCTGATCTGCTTGAGGCGCTGCAGGAACTTGTTGCCGAGCACGATTTTAAAGCAGAGGCGTACACAGCCAAGCATCCTATGTGCTTCCCCAAGGACACATACGGTGTGGAACTTGCTCGCGCCGCCATCGCCAAAGCCACACAGTAAAAGGAAAGGCAGAGAAGCGGCGTAGCCATGCGCAAGACTTGCGCTTGGAACAACTTGATACCAGGAGGACAACCCGATGAAAACGTTTATGGCAATCAACCAGTACGGGGAAACTCTGCATGACTTGGGGCCGCATCCCCGCAAGGAACTTATGGAACGCCTCGACAGGCGACAGGCCCGCAAGATATACGTAGACACAAAAGATGGGACAACTCTCCACATCGGCTATATCATAGCTGGCGGATGGTGGACCCTCTATGAAGTCAAACCGTCCGGGCAACCCGCTTAGGGCGCTTGCCCTCCCCCGGCTTCCAGCCCGGTGTGCCGGGAACTGACCAAACACCGGGCACATTAACCTATCACGAGGAGGGAAGGGATGAAGAAAATTAGTTACTCGTCTCCTTATGAGGCGATCCAGAAAGCCCGGGAAATCTTCGCGGCTCATCCCGGGCAAGACTGGGTGATCGCCACCGACGACGAAACTGTCGGTGGGGTCCTGGGCGTGGGGCTGCATGGAGACCTCGTTCTCCATCGGTGCGGATACAGGATGTATACCGGCTCCCGGACCGTGGAGGAGACAAAGACCGCAATTCTGGCGGCCCTTGTCAACGCCTGTGCCGGGGTCAACCCAGAGGCCGTACCGGAGCTGCTCCACGCCCTGCAAGCGTTAGCTCGAGTTACACAAGAGGCGCTTGCCGGCGACTACGACGAAGAAGAGACCCGAGAGGCGCTTGATGATGCGTTGGCCGCCATCAGCCGCGCAGTGACACGACCATGACAGAATCCCACGGCAACATGGGCTATGCGCGAGGCTTCGAGTACGTGCGCACGGGGGCCGGTGTTTACAGAGCTGACTATACCAACCCTTTGACCACCGACGGATACCGCCAAGGGCTGCACTTTTACTGCCCCTTTGCCTCATGGCGCTACTCGCCGGCATACGGGACCCTGGCAGATCAGAACGGCAAACCCAAGAGGTAACAGCCCTATAACGCCACGATCTCCCTTTACCCGTATCCCGGTATGGGTTTGGGGAGATCGTCGTTTCTGCAGCCTCTCACACGCCTTAATGGAGGTTCTCGTGACTTACCTGCCACTGCTTATACCCGTGATCCTATGCCTCATAGCCGCATGGGGAGTCCACCGCTGCGAAACTCCCAGATCCAAGTTCCTGCGCCATAACTACCGGAGGCGCAGATGAAAGAACGCACAACCATGATACCCGTCTACCTGCCCCGGTCCGTCATCGCAGCCCTGGACAAAGAAGCCAAGCGCCGCAAGATATCCAGGTCCAGGGTGATACTAAGCTACATGGACATCCGCCGGGAAAGTGGCGCGGTTAAATAGGCCCATCGCCTTACCCTTCACCACAAGGGCGTCATACGCCTCGATATCTATGAACGCATCCTGACCCGCAACCCACCGGTTTTGCCATAACCGCAAATACTCCTGCGCCGGGATAGACTTATCCGTCTTCCGGGATTCCAGAAATTCTTGGGTGTGCCACGGCATACGAGGCACATGATCCCAATACACGAAAGTCCTGCCGTCATCGCTTACATAACAGGGAAGATCCTCCAGCCCCTTGACCTTATTGCCCTGCGGCTCGTCGCCCTTCTGCGGGTCAGGCTTCACAATGGCTTCATAGATGGACCACAACAGCTCCGACTCCCCGAGATAGCCCGCATATGTCGTCACAAACCTCATACTCCTCCCGAAAAGCTGGGGGATGGGACTGAACTCCGCCCACAACCGTTTAAGAACCTCCCTGTTATATGCCCACAACTCATCCCACGCACTGAGACTTACGAACGACCCGGCCTGGGAACCCGGTATCGCCGGGATCACATACACCTTGGCATACGGATTCTTGAACGTGATCTCCAATGCCTGGCAGTCCTCGACCTCAGCATGATACCGCAGCGGGTTAGTACGCTCCAGGTGCCTCAACATGTTATACAGCCTGGTATACGCTCGCTCTTTGGCCTGCCCCTCGGTATTGGCAAGACAATATATCTCCCCACCGTAAGTCCTTGCCCAGGCGTATAATACACCGGTCTGTATCGCAGTTTTCCCGCTCTTCTTGGGACATGAAAAAATCACGGTGTCGTATCTCAACCCCTTCGGACGCCCACGACCCATACCTACGGGCTTAAATATATGATTCAAGATCCGCACCTGGTGCTGCTCCAGTGCCAACCCACCCTCCGTCTCGGGCTGCAATGTATCGGGACTGATGGGTATATAATCCGTCTCGATAATGCGCGTGATGTCGTTCTGATGCCTCGGTCCTGGCATTCCTCGACCCTCACAAAAACAGCCGGCACTTGCCCGGCTGCAGCGAACTCTATACACATATAGCCCTAATACTGCGGAACCCCACGAGGTGCCACCTGCGGCGTCTCTTCACGTCCTATGACCTGCGCCACCGTCTGCCGCGCCGCCTTCCTTACTGGGCTCCACAAACCTACATGGCGCACCATCGGCAGGTCTACAGGATGACTCAGCTTATACCGCATCCACTCCACTAAGTGCTCTACGCTGGGAACCTTGCCCTCCGTCAGATACTCGCGCCCCAGCATAGACTTGTGCTCCGCCTGCGGCAAACCGATGTTCTTGGCGATGGCGAAGCGAGCAGGTATCGCTTTTGCCTTCGACCAAAAGCCACTGGTGAGCATCTCCTGCATCTCGAACCACACACCCGACGAGGAGTAGTTGGCGAACATACGCTGCGCTACCGTCCCATCCAACAAGACAGTAGCGATATTCTTCAGCTTCTTACTCGCCGCCGCGCCGTAAATCTCTTCAACGATGTCCTCTCCTAACCCCTGGGGACCGAAGAGCCTGTTGTAGAAGTTTCTCCCGCTCATGTGCAACTGCCCTACATTGGCACCGGGCATCAGAGCCGCAGGATCAGACAAAGATTCCACTATGATGCGATCCAACAGCAGCTGCTTCATCTGATCCCACAAAAACTCTCCCTTGGGATCGCTAGGAATGCCTTCCGGCGTATCGACAGCACGAATGCGCTGCTTGAAAGCCTGTATCGCCCTCCTGCTCTTGCACCTCGCCACCTTCACCGCCATGTCATCCAATAACGCCAGATCCGGCGTCTTGTCCTTGCCAAAGACCTGCCTCACAGCCTTGGACTTGTCCAAAGCATAGTTGCGCTTCGCCAACCCCAGATACCGCTTCCACCGAAAGATAGCCTCAGACCCACGCTGCTCCGCTATCTTCTCCGGCAGGACTTTTGCCAGCAACCCCGGCAAAGCAGCCTCGCTGAAGTTGTACTCGAAGTCACTCATGATGTTGGCATACAAGGCGTCGCCCATCTTGCCGTAGGTATCTTCGTCATAGGCAAGTTGCCCTACGAGCTGCTTCAAGCGCTTCATCTGCCCCAGGTCCTTGACCTGCTTCACCGCCTCAGCCAGAGCATCGACATTCTTCAACTGCCCCGTCCGCAGACTCGGAAACTCCGCAAGACCACTGGTCCATTTCCCCAGGAATGCCGCCGTATTCGGCATCTCCACCGGCGTGCTCTCCGGCACCAGCTTCGTCAATTCCTTGTACGCCACATCAATGAAATGCCCCGTAGCTTCGCGGGAGTCCACAACCTGCCGCACTACGGCATCCTCAAAGTCCCCCAGATCTATACCCGCCCTCAACGGGAAGTTGGGATGATAGAGCCACGGTTCCCCCTGATGAATTGGCAATCCCCTGATGCTCTCCCGCAACTCACCGAAGGACTTCAACAAAGCCCTGTTGAAAGGCTCATCGATATGCTCCTTGATAATGTCGGTGGTAAGAACACCTTGGCGCACATACTGCTCTCCACGCCGCAGCATGTTCGATTCCGTCAGCGCCGACGCCGGCAGCAGATTCACCGGGATACCTAACTCCTTCGCCGCCTGCCGTATCGCCTGATTTTCGCCGCTGACACCCATCTTGCCGAACCACTTGGCAAAAGGCTTCACCGCCTGCTGGAGACCGAAACCTACAGCCCTTGCCCCCACCTGGCCCATAGCCTCACCCAAGGCCCCTCGACTGAAGGCGGCACCGAGAGCACCGAAACCGGGAGGTTTCTCCTGCGCCCCGAACATATCGGCGACAGAAGTCTGCGTAGCCCGCCCCAGCATAGCACCACCACCGGCACCGGCGATCATACCCGCTACCGTGCCGACACCGGGCATGGCTATGCTGCCACCACCGGCACCCATCAGGCCTCCAGCCGTACCATACACTACTTCCGGCAGATACCCTACGAGGTCGGCGATGTCGCCGATGATGTCACCCCAACCACTGGGATCGGTAAGTCTTAAATCACCCTGCTTGTCGCGGATACCCAGCTGCTTCATGTCCTTGAGCCACACTATCTCCTCGCCGTCATCAAGATACTGCGACAAGATCTTCTTCTTGCCCTCCGGCGTCAAGGCAAAGGACTGCAAAGCCCGTAAACCCCACCCGATGGCGGGCTCGTTGCCGTAGTAATTGTTATCGTACTGGTCCGGCTGCTGCTGGAGCAACAGTTCACGCTTGCGCTCGAGCAACTGACGCTTGTACTCCAGCGCTTCGCGTCGCGTCATATTACCTATGAGCTCATTCATTCTGGCAATTCCAGTATATGCTTGTTAACACGCTCCAAAATGCTGTCAACAGTGTGCATTTGCATCAACTTAACTTCTGTGGACAGTGGTGTTCCTGGAGGAGGTAGTGCTCCACCGCCTATAGGTTTGCGTTCATAAGCCTCGCGGTAGTCCACAAAGATCGTCTGCGGATCAAGGCCCCAACCCGACACCTGTTCTTTTCTCCATGCTAATTCATCCGTGTATCTCCTGTCCGCAACATCGTGCAGTTTCTGCCCAACCTGTAGGATGTATTTCCGTGCATCTTCGCTGAGGAATGGCGCTGACCCTATAGTTTCCTTTTCTAGTTTCTGCCAAAGCGACCTCAACCATCCCATCGCGGCCTCAGCCGCTGTTTTATACTCTCCTTCCCTGACCACACTCCCAGGGTCCAAGAGCTTCGCAAGAGATACGATCAAGGCCAAGTCTCCCGGACCTGTCCTGAGATTGCGAACCTCCAGCATGTTCTCATAGTTGCGCTTGACATCTATATACTGCCTATTGGCGTTGAACCAGTTCTCGCCCAATCCCCTAGAAAGTTGGATGTCGTCCATTGTCATCATCTGATCATAGACACGCGTGCCGTTCAGTTGCTTGGAACGAGGGTCTTTTTCCTTCAAAGCCCATACGAGATATCCCCTATCGTTTGTTGCGGTGTTATCCCTGCTTGGCGCGGGCATCCCGGTGGGCATCCCGAAGTCGGAATCGTGCTTCCACGGCCATCGGTACTCGCCTGTGATGGGATGAACCCATTTGCCGTCTTCTTTCGTCCACCCCGCGTCAACATCAGGCTCTCCTATGCCAGGAACGTACTTTGGCGCTTCTCCAAGCTGTGTGGGCATCTCCAGCAACCTGTCACCGATGACCTTGTATTCCGGCATCTGCGGTTCCGGCTGCTGCCGCATCGCCGTCCCTATGATATCCAACAGTGGAGCAGCATTCGGGTCCTGGGAGATGCGCGACAACTCGAATAACCTCTCTGGCCCCACTGGGCGAGGTATCGTCATCCCCAGCCGTTGCGCTACAGACGCTTCTCCCGCCCTCTGCCGCTGCTGCTGCCCCAGCAGCTTCGCCTCGGCACGCCGCTGGAACAGGCTCGCCACGTTGGGGCCTATATCCTGCATCCCCGCAAAGAATCCTCTGCCGAAACCCATGATAACACCGTCGGTTAAATTGCAATTTTGAACATATTGGGGATGTTGCTCACTAACCCACCCAGAGCAGACCCGGCGTACTCACTCCACCCCGGCTGGCTCTGCGTCTGCAACCCCGTCAGCACGTTCGGCGACACGTTGGTCCCCGACAGCGCACTCAGCAGCATAGACAACGGCTGCTCCGTCAGTTGCATCCGCTGTGCCGGTATCTGCTCCTGCACCTGTAGCAACTGCAGGGCATTGTTGAACGCCTGCTGCAGATCCTCGGCAGTGGCCCCCATACGCTGCATTTCCGCCATCCGCCTGTTGAGATCCATCGTCTCGCCGGTGGTGATGGCGCTTTGCAAGGCATCCGCCAACTGCAATGACGCCGAGAACCCCGTGGTCTGCTGGCTATAGAGCTGATCCAGAATGCTCGCGGCGGTGCTCGTGTCGGCTCTACGCTCCCCGCCGATACCCTGAAGGAACTGCATCTCCGCGCTGGCCTTGGCGATCTCCTTCTGCTTCAGCAGATCCGCCCGCGCCTGATCGGCGATGGTGCTGTTGCCGATACCCCGCGCGGCAAGCGTGGACTCCAGATCCTGCTGCGCCTGCCCAAACTCGTCCTCAAGCTGCAGCATATACGGGTTCTGGATGTCATAGCGATCCGGCTGCAGCAGACTCTCGACGCCTACGGTCCCCAGGTTCGCCTGGGGAATCTGCGTCTTGGCGAGAACATCCTTGAGCAGCCAGTCCATATCCTGCGCCGCAGGCTGACCCCCCTGATAGACCTCCTCGGAGCCGTAGTACTGCGGCTCCGGTGCCCCCGGGAGGTTATACTGCTGCGTCAGGTAGTTCTGCGTCAGCGTGTCGAAAAGATCCGACGCCGCACCATAGAGCGGAGCAAACTGCCCTTGGAAAAAATCCGATAGTCCCAAACTACGAAGACCCTGTACGGCCTGCGTAATCTGATTGATCTCCTCTGTACTCATCGTTGCAGCGCCAACCTCTAATCTCTTTGTCAACTTCGTAATAGTGCTATCGACTCTGGGATCGGACTTATCGAGTTCACCTCTATCGAGTAGGTCTATCACTATCGCAGGATTGCTGGCAAGATCATCTGGAGTTTCATTGTCCGTGACTGCTGGTTTTCTCGCCCCGCCTTCTATAATAAATCCATTCTCGTCCACGAAGATACCTGGGGAGACTTCAGTTCCAAGCGTTTCTGGCTTGTTTGTATTATAGCGTTCTGGGTCTCCCATATTCTCGAACAACCAAGCGTCACCAACCCATTTGGCTTGATCTTCTGGAGAAAAAGGATGTCCCTGTTGTTCAAACATCCTAAACTCGTCGCGCACATCCACCCCAATATCCATAAGATCGTTTATCATGATAGACATATCAGCAGGCGTACTATTACCATTGAGAACCCTTTGGGCGATAGGATTGCTGAACTGTCTATCAAACTCAGTTTGATTAGGGAGATACGAACTGTTATACCATTCGTTGTATAATGCTTGGTCTGTTACCTGTCCCCCAGAAAATCCTGGTATCGGAACTCGACCGCCAACGGGAGTTCCCGTTGTTCCTTCGGGAGGAGGCCCAGCCCCTTCTAATATATTTCCACTTGCACCGGCTCCGGCTGTCCCTCCCGGTGGATAGGTACGCCGGTACCAGTCGGTATATGCAGTTTCATCAATGATATTTCCTTTATCATCAACACCAGGAACCCCTAGCCACGGGCTTTTCGGGCCTTGAACTGGAGGTTCTGTCCTTGCAGGTGGCGGAGCCGTCGACACACCGAAAGGCTGTATCGTCGTCGATGGCGGTAGACCTACCCCCGTCACGGCACCCGTAGCATCCCGTATAGCGTTAGCCTGCGGTATCACCGTGCCCCCGCCGATCTGCCCCGAGGGAGGCATCGGCGGCAACTGCGTGGGGGTCGTCACCCCAGCTTGCACGGGACCGGCCTGCCCATACAACGTGGCCCCCGGCGGTACCCAACTGAAGCCTGTCCATTGATACCCCTCACCGGGCTTGTATATCTTGTTCCCGTTGGCATCAAGGCGGAACTCGCCCTGGGCGTCAAAGTTCACGGGATATGTCGGGGCACTAGGAACCGCTGTTCCATTACCCCCAACGGGAGGAACGGTGCCGTTGCCACCCACCGGAGGACCCGCACCAACAGCCGCCGCGCCGGGGCCGGCACCTATTAAATTCCCGGCGATATCTACGGTGCCATAGTTCGGAATGGTTGCCGCGAAAGACGGCGGCACCGGCGTAGGTGCTACCGATCCAGCGCCACCCTGGTTTGCCGTGATCGCGTTGCTGATTATCGGCGGAAGAACAAGACCCGTAGGAGGCCGCAACCCGCCAGGAACTTCGGCCGGAGTCCCCCTACCAAGATCCCCTGGAGTAGCACTTGTGGCGACATTGCTGAATACCGTAGGATTCCCCATGACTCCAGGAATCAGCGTCGGCGTCCCCACATTCGCCTGTGGTTGTGACCAGAACTGCCCCTGCTCATCATAGTACCCGCGCCCATACGTTGGGTTCGTAGTGAACTCGATGGTCCTTGAAGATGCTGTGCTGGGCATGGCTACGCCTCGATCCTCTCCCAGTGCGGGAGATCGTTGAACTTGTTAGCGGAAAAGTCGTGATCCCCTTTCCAGTCTCCACCCCATCTCACCGGTATCCCCATCTGCTGCGCCGTCGCCTGGACGTAGCCGCCGAAGTAATACCACCTGCGGATGTCCTCCCAGTCTATGGGATACGGCGCTACGTCCACGGCGTTGGACGGCTCAGTATTATGCTTGCCTCCGGGCCAGTGGACCTTGCTCTTGCCCTCGGCAACCATCTGCTCCTGGCGCTCCCGGCCTCGGTGTCCCTCCAATATTGAGCAGTCCACATACTTCACTACCTCGCGGAACAACCGCTGCAGGTCTTCGTGGCACGTCTCCAACCGCTGTCTGGAGATGGCGGAGAACTTAGGCACTGCGTCTGTCCTCGCTTTCGCCCACCTCGAACCTCAGCCTGACAATGGCGTCCAGCTGCTCGATACGCTTGCACAACGTCGCCATACTCACCACCTGCTCGCTCAGGGTCTTCTCGACATCATACAGCACCAGCCCTATGGGCTTGGGGACACTGGATGGCGTCCTGAGCATATCCGACTTATTCCAGCACCGCACGATATACTCCTTGAACAACCACGCGCCCACAGCGGCGAAGAAGAACACCGCTATGATGCACGCGCACGCTGCGACGGTCCACATCACTTCTCCAGCCTGTCAAGCCGGTATTGGATCACCGCGAACTGTTTGGAGATCTCGCTGCGCTCCTCGGCCGCATCCCTCCACTCCTTGCGAGCGGCGACCATAAACTCCGTCATCTGCGTTGACAGCTTGTCAAAGTTCTTCTGTGTATTCTCGATACGCTGCTGGTTGTACTCGATGTCCCTCTGTTGTATTGCCACCTGGACCCTGGTCGTCAAATACGACGCACTTATCCCAACAATCACGGCGATGACGATGGGGACCATGAAGTCGAACAGCAGGCGCAGCACGATCTCCGGCTTGCCTGAGACGGGAACCGGCGATGTGTGGTCCATAGCCTACGCTTTCTTCCTGTTTACCCACCACGTAAACATCGGGACTGCGGCCTTCAGAATATCCTCGGCCTCCTTGATGAGTGCGTCCATCTCCTTCGGCGTGATGTCCACACCCCCGTCGCTGGCCACGTTGCGCACCTCACGCAGCTTCATGATGAACTCGAAGATTTGAACAACAAGATTCTTCAGCTGCTTGCCGCGCCACCAGCCAAAAGCTATGCCTCCAACGGCGACGACGGCGCTGAAGACGTTTCCGATGCCGAGATCAATTCCGAACATTGTCCGTTCTCCTTGATATCCTTCAGCCACTCGCGATACACATCCAGCCGGTTCAATAGCACCTGCAAGGCCCCGTCGGACTTCTGCATGACGTCAACCCGCTCCTGCGCTGCCTTCTCCAGACCCGCTATCCTCTGCTGCAAAGCCTCCCGATCCATCTGCGCCTCCCTATACCGCCGTGATGTACGTAGCTCCCATCGCAGTAAGAACCGCGATCATATCCGCCTCCGCCTGCGCCAGCGGTGCGCTGTCGAACGCCACAGCCTGCGCCTTGCGGTTTTGCCACTCAGCGATGGGGATCACAGTTCCATCGGGAGCCTGCACTTCCGTCTGGTAGGATAGCAACTCCGCGTACTCCTGATCCCCATGGGTAGCGATCTGCTTCACATATGCACTCAATACCGTAAACTTGGCACCCGTCACTGGGATGCCTGCATAATTGATGTCACACATCACGGCCATCGTCATGTCTCCAAGAGTTTTAGGCCTGTCTGCTGTTCCAGCCGCTCGAACGCTTCGCGGAATTTACTGTACACTTGCCAGAGCCCATCGTTGAGATGTATCACGTGGCGTCCGATGTTCCACAGTCCGCCATTGGCGACAGTATCGCCAAGAATCCCGGAGTCTACAAGATACTGTTCGTCATAGACCACTTCCTCGTCATACTTGCTGCGTACCAGCCCCGGCGCTCCGGCTTTGTGGCGCATCAGCGAAAATGCACGGGCGATATGAGCGTCCCGCTCCCGGTCCGTCAAAGCAACCAAAGTCGTGTTGGTAAGGTGAAGCTCCCCATCTTCGTCAAGGACCATCCGCGCCACATCAGCTCCGCTTACACGGCATCGCCACGAGGCAATATTCCCATCTGCCGTAATATCCGCCAATGCATTTGCGCCGTTATGCTCAGACACATAAGTATCGACCAGGCCCAAGGCACCGGCATTGGTCTTTGTCGTACCTGCCGTTCCCCCATAAGACACAAACTGCAATACCACTGGCTGTCCTGCGGTATCCTCCATCGTCGCCTGCATACGAACACCGCCCGCTGCCGCTGTCGTCTTCTGTATGACAAAAACATCGGTGGTCTCTTGTGTCACAATCGCAGTGGACGTAAGACCCGTGTCAATATCCGACGATTTCAAAGCCAGCAGTTGGTTGTCATTCGCCCCCTGGTTGATCGTCAAACCGGTGATCATGTTGGCGTTGGCAGTATCGCCGACGAAGATCGTAGACGTTGCCGACAGAATCAGGTCCTTGGCGATGCCTACGCCACCATCGGTGTGTATCGACCCCGTGGTGGTGCTCGTAGACTCCGTAGTGGCATCTACGGACACAATACCGCTGGTCGTCACAGTGGTAGCTGCCACCGCAGCGGGCGTCGTAGCCCCAAGGATCGCGTTGATACCCCCATCGTCTATCGTCAGAATCGTGGCGTCATCGACACCGATGGTGATCTGCCCCGCGTTGGCACCGGCAGCGGCGGTGGAGGAGACGATGTTCACACTCTCCGCGCTCTTGTTCGCCGCACCGTTTAGGACCTGTATCGTCAGACACTCCGTAGCGCTGGTGCCGATCTTCACAGATACATCGGCGTTGTTGCTGTCATCGAAGATCGTCACATCCGGCACCGCCGCTACTATCGT
>Ga0180007_10000841_pt1 | contig 46249 bp, 38 predicted proteins | sample MM_PC_MetaG_FD_121122 | JGI IMG/M metagenome (GOLD analysis project Ga0180007, IMG submission 121122) | Groundwater microbial communities from the Aspo Hard Rock Laboratory (HRL) deep subsurface site, Sweden - MM_PC_MetaG | ecosystem: Environmental > Aquatic > Deep subsurface > Groundwater... | reverse complement strand
TGTACTCTGGTATCTGCCTACCAGTAGGCATCTGACCGCTGTCCTCTCGCTGTATAATAAATAAACTTTATTACACAAATTTATCTACGTTTTTAGCGTAGATGTCTATGATAAAGAATCTAATTTACCAAAGTAGAGTTAAAATAATTCATTTACGGTATAGATCTTTAAAAATTCCCTGGGGTTGCTTACAGGGATTTTTGATTTTTTTGTAATTACATAATATACTTCGTTAATTGACGAAATAACGAAACAATAATTTTTTCACAAGCGGAGTTTTGACATGGAAAATCTAGACGAGAACCAGGGCATCGGTTTTTTTGAAAAATATCTGACAGTTTGGGTTATCTTTTGTATGGCTGCCGGTGTACTGATTGGTAAATTTTTACCAGGTATTCCTGGTTTTTTGCAGCAGTTTGAATATGCGAGGGTGTCAATTCCAATCGCAGTCCTTATCTGGCTTATGATCTATCCCATGATGATGAAGGTTGATTTTACCAGTATCAAAAATGTAGGAAAAAATCCAAAGGGTTTATATGTTACCTGGATAACCAACTGGTTTATAAAACCCTTTTCAATGTATTTTATAGCTTCATTATTTCTCTTTGGTGTTTTCAGGGCATTTATACCGGCAGATCTCGCGAAAGATTATCTCGCCGGCGCAATACTTCTCGGCGCCGCGCCCTGTACCGTAATGGTGTTTGTCTGGAGCCATCTCACAAAAGGAAATCCCGCGTATACGGTAGTACAGGTTGCCACAAATGATCTGATTATCCTTATTGCATTTACCCCCACAGTTGCTTTTTTGCTCGGCATAGGAGGAATAACCATACCCTGGGCTACTTTGCTGTTATCAGTTGTGTTATTTGTTGTTATTCCCTTAACAGGAGGAATATTGACGAGGATAGCGGTGATTAAAAGAAATGGCGAAGAATATTTTAATAATAAGTTTATTCCTAAGTTCAATAATGTAACAATCGCAGGGCTTCTTTTAACTCTGATAATAATTTTCTCTTTTCAGGGTGAGGTGATACTGAATAATCCTTTACATATATTTTTGATTGCAATTCCGCTTTCAATGCAGACTTTCCTGATATTTTTTATTGCGTATTTGCTCTGTAAAAAATTAAAACTTAGTCATGATATTGCTGCGCCTGCCGGCATGATAGGCGCATCCAATTTTTTTGAGCTCTCGGTTGCGGTCGCAATATCATTATTTGGTTCTTCTTCGCCTGTGGTACTGGCTACGATTGTCGGGGTACTGGTTGAAGTGCCGGTAATGCTTGCCCTTGTGCGAATTGCAAATAGTACAATAAATTGGTTCCCCGTAGAAAAAAATTCTTAATAGGATTACGCGGCAGTAATGATAAATTCAAATTATTAGCAGTGTATGTACCCATAGGATCAATTTAATGTTAGACGATTTTATAAAAATAACAAAAGCCCTCTCGGACAAGAACAGGATAAGGCTTTTTTTTGCACTGCGCAAAAAGGAGTTATGTCTGTGTCAATTGACAGAATTTCTTAAACTCGCACCTTCTACTGTTTCAAAGCATATGTCTGTATTAAAACAGGCCGGTCTTGTAAAATGCCGTAAGGAAGAAAGATGGATGTACTATTCTCATGCTGATGCAGTTGGTAATAAATTATTTAAAAACACATTTAAATGGGTTTCAGCTTCGATTGGAGAGAGTGCCGAAATAAAACAGGATGAGAAATTAATTAAAAAAGTTTTATTCTGTTCTTTCGGAGATGTGTGCATAAAACAAATAACTAAATAATAAAGGAGAAGTATTTATGAAAAATTCTGAAAACAAGAATGAAACAATTATCAGCGATGAAATCAGGAAAAATGTCAGAATGCGTTACGCGCAGGCAGCAAACCGCGGCTCGTCCTGCTGTTGTTCATCATCATCATCATCATCATCATCATCATCATCATCATCATCATCATCATCATCATCATCATCATCATCATCATCATCATCATCATCATCATCATGCTGTTCAGAGCCGAGTCCGGATTCTGTATCATCCAGACTTGGGTACTCAGAAAAGGAAATATCTGCGGTTCCGGAAGGCAGTAACTTAGGTCTCGGCTGCGGCAATCCTCATTTAATAGCTTCTTTACAAGAAGGCGAAACAGTGCTTGATCTTGGCGCAGGTGCCGGATTGGATTGTTTTCTGGCATCGCAAAAAGTCGGAAAAAGCGGTTATGTAATCGGAGTGGATATGACGCCTGATATGGTAAGTAAAGCAAGAAGGAATGCGCACAAAAACAACTTTTTAAATGTTGATTTCAGATTAGGTGAAATTGAAAACCTGCCGGTAAAAGATAATTCAGTCGATGTCATCATCTCAAACTGTGTGATTAATCTCTCCCCTGAAAAATCAAAAGTATTCCGGGAATCGTATCGGGTATTAAAAACCGGCGGGAGGCTTGCAATTTCCGATATAGTGGCGGAAAATGAAATGCCGGAAAAAATTAAAAATGACATGGAAAACTATTGCGGTTGTATTTCCGGGGCATCGGCTATTGATGAAATTACACAAATGCTGCATACCGCCGGATTTAAAAAAGTAAATATTTCGGTTAATGAAAAAAGTAAAGAGTTTATCAAAGACTGGATGCAGGATGCTGAAAAATATATTGTGTCAGCTATCATAGAAGCAGTGAAGTAAATGGTTTCAAAGCATTGTATAATTCACTATGCGTGAATTTCTTGAAACCATCATTCGTGAAGCAGGCCGGATCAGCCTTGAAAGTTACGGCCGCATCGATCCTGCTGCAATTCATTTTAAAACAGAAAAAGATCTTGTAACCGACACTGACCGCGCAGTTGAATTGTACATTACTGACGAAATTAAAAAAAAATATCCCAACCATGCACTCTATGGTGAGGAAACCGGTATGTCCGGCAAAGCGGAAACAACGGGGTACCGCTGGATTATTGATCCGATTGACGGAACAACTTCTTTTGTACACGAAATTCCTTTTTACTCGGTGTCTATCGCGCTTGAATACCGTCAGGAACTCGTACTGGGTGCGGTATACGCCCCTAAACTCAATGAACTTTTCATCGCCGAAAAAAACAAAGGCGCGTTTTGCAACGGAAAAACTATCCGCGTGAGCGGTCGGCAAAAACTTGCTCAAAGCCTCATCGGAACCGGTTTCGCTTGTCTGCGCAGTGATACCGACAAAAATAACCTTCCGTATTTTAACCGTGTTGCGCCTCGTGTACGAGGCGTGCGAAGAATGGGTTCCGCCGCACTCGACCTCGCGTATACCGCATGCGGGCGGCTTGATGCATTCTGGGAATGGCATCTCAAGCCGTATGATTACGCGGCCGGAATTCTTCTGGTTCGTGAAGCGGGAGGTGTGGTTACCGATTTATCCGGCACCCATGAGTACGAAACCCGTGGTATCTATGCGGCAAATCCTCACGTGTACCGCGAACTTTTTAATATATTACAGGATCCTTAATAATATACCTTACCATTCATGCTGAAAATATTTAACTACCACACACCTGAAAGCGTCCGGCGGGAAGGGCTCGGTACATCAGCAAAAAGTACATCCCATTTGCAGGCAGCGGTGTTACGCTCAGCGAACAAACTTTTTTTTACGCGGATTGCAAATAAAAACAACAGTGCTGATGTGTACCAGTATACTGCAGATATTGTACATGCGGTGCGGAAAAACGGCGACCGTGCGCTTATTGCGTATACAAAAAAATTCGATAATGTGCAGCTTGCTCCCGGAACAATTCGTGTAACCGAAAAGGAATTCGAACGGGCTGCCCGGTGTGTTTCACGGCCGGTAAAACAGGCAGTCGCTGCGGCTATCCGGAATGTGCGTGCGTTTCACCGGCTTCAGAAAACTAAAAATGCCCTGACCTTCCGGGGGACGCTTGGTGAAATTCTTACGCTCAAATCATCGCCTCTCGAATCGGCTGGTATTTACATTCCCGGCGGGCCGGGCGGTACGACACCGCTCATCTCCACTCTTATTATGAACACGGTTCCTGCGCGTATTGCCGGTGTGCCCCGCATCGCCGCGGTTAGTCCTCCGGATAAAAATGGTTCACTTAATTTCAACCTGCTCTACACCATGTCAACACTCGGCATAACCGAAGCGTACAAAATCGGAGGCCCACAGGCAATAGCCGCGCTCGCGTACGGTACACACACGGTTTTTCCTGTAGATATTATCACAGGGCCGGGCAATACCTGGGTGAGTACCGCAAAAAAAATTGTCTACGGCGATGTAAAAATAGATGGAATATTCGGCCCGTCCGAAATCGTAATTATCGCCGATGATTCCGCCGATCCCCGTCTGCTGGCCGCAGATTTGCTCTCACAGTCAGAACACGCCGGCAGCGAACTCTCCGTACTTATAACTAATGATTCTGAACTTGCGAAAACAGTAAATACAGCAATTTCATTGCAGATCAGCGGTTTAAGCCGGAAAGATATTATAAAAAAATCGCTTACTGCACGGGGCAGTATTCTCATCGTGCCTGATCTTAATGCCGCGTGCGCTGCGGCTGACTGCATCGCACCTGAGCATCTTGAGCTTGCCGTCCGCAGGCCTGAAAAACTGCTCAGGCTTATTAAAAATGCAGGCGCGGTATTCGCCGGGCATTACGCGCCCGAACCAATCGGCGACTATATCTGTGGAACAAATCATGTACTGCCTACTGACGGTTCAGCCAGATTTTCCGCTCCGCTTGGGGTTGATATGTTTATTAAAAAAATGAATATCATCAGATATACTCCCCGTGCATTCCATGCATATGCCCGTCATGCAGCGGTTCTTGCAGAAGCCGAAGGTCTTACCGCACACAGGAACTCTCTTGCAGTACGTGGCGGACTTTAAAACAGTATTTTCACAAAAGCGGGCTGCGGTAGAAGCTCATCTCCGGAGTCTCTTTGAGTCATCCGTATATCCTGCGCAGCTTAAAAACTCAATGCGGTATTCCCTGCTCGCAGGCGGTAAACGGCTCCGGCCGGCAATAATTCTTATTGTCGACGATATCATCCGGCGGAGGAATGGAAAATCTTTATCAAACGGCACAGGTCATTCTTCTTCAGGTATGAGCCGTTTTTCTAAGACTTCAGTACCTCATGCTGGTCATAGCAGCGATATACTTAATCTCGCGGCAGCGCTTGAGTGCGTGCATACCTATTCTCTTATTCACGATGATCTTCCCGCGATGGACAATGACGACCTCCGGAGAGGCAAACCAACCTGTCATGTAAAATTCGGCGAAGCGGCAGCCATTCTCGCAGGCGACGGTCTTCTTACGTACGCGTTTGAAATAGTTGCACGCTTATCGCAATGCCGGCCGAAATCTGCGGTTAAATGTGCCGAAATCCTTGCACAATCCGCCGGCCCGGCAGGTATGGTAGGGGGGCAAATACTCGACCTTGCCGCTGAAAATACAAAAATATCACGTGCCCATCTCGAAAAAATTCATAATCTTAAAACCGGAAGGCTTTTTTCTGCCGCATTTCTTCTTCCGCTGTATTACCACGGTTTCACACTGGACAAACCCCCCGGCACACAACTCATCAGCGCTTTCTCGGAGTTTGCCGCTCATACAGGGCTTCTTTTTCAAATGACAGATGATATCCTTGATGTGACTGAGTCTTCACATACGCTCGGCAAGAATGCCGGATCAGACAGCAAAAACAGTAAATCTACTTATGTAAGTCTGCTAGGTCTTGACGGCGCCCGTAAAAGCGCGGTACGGACTGCATCGTGTGCAAAAAAAGCAATTGACAAAGTGTCGGCCTGCATGCAAAAATATGACGTCGGGCTGCTGGTGCAGATGACGGATTATATTCTGGAACGGACCGCTTAACCGGAGAGGGAAAGTATGCTGGCATATCCGAATACATCTTCAGCTCAAAAAACGGCTTCTGTAGTTACCATTATCAGCCTTGTAGTAAATACCGTACTCTTTGTTTATAAATACTACGCAAGTTATGTCACCGGTTCCATAGCACTGCGCGCTGATGCGTGGCACACGCTGTCCGATTCACTCACCTCAATTGTAGTGCTCTTTGGAATTCGTTTTTCCGCCAAGCCCGCGGACTCGGACCACCCCTACGGGCATGGAAGAATGGAAATTATCGGCTCTCTCATGGTCGGCGTACTGCTCGGTTTTGTTTCTTTCGAATTTCTTAAGCAAAGCATACAGAATCTGCGCATGGGGCAGACTGTTAACTTCGGTACTATCGGTTTAGTGTCGGTATTAATTTCGATAGTTGTTAAAGAAGTCTTGGCGCGTATCGCAATCTGGTACGGCCGTACGCTTGGTTTAAAATCGCTTACTGCGGACGGCTGGCATCACCGTTCCGATGCAGCTTCATCGGTAATCATCCTTGCCGGAATCGCACTGAGCAGTTACATACCGCGGATTGACGCTATTCTCGGACTTCTCGTTGCGCTATTTATTGCTCAGGTAACAGTTAAAATCATCAAAGAAGGAATCAGCGCGCTACTAGGTGAGCGGCACGACAGCAGTCTTGAAAGAAAAATACACCACTGTATACATCAGATTACTGAGGAAGATCTGCAGCCGCATCATTTTCATCTGCACCAGTACGGCAATCACCGGGAACTGTCGTTCCACATCCGGATGAAGGCGGACACCGCGCTGGAAGAAGCGCATCAGACCGCGACAAGAATCGAAGAGCTCGTTCTGCGGGAAACAGGCATCACCGCAACTATTCATATTGAACCCACTTGACAAAAGAGAATATTGAAAAAGGTATCGAGATAAGTAAGCAGCTTTGTTAGCAGTAACGCGCCTCACGGGAAGAATCTCCCGCGGAGGCGCTGAGGCGCAGAGAAAGAAAAAAGATAATCAAGCAGCTTACATTTATTTATGCCAAGCCAGCAAAATTCCATGACCAGCGGTCACATGCTTTGAATTTTGGCGCAGATAATATGAAATCCGGTATCACCCGGTGCGTAAATGGCTTAGAGGAATAACTTTCAAAATACCGTCAACTCCCGCATTCCCTCTCCTCTCTTCTCCGCGTCTCTGCGCCTCTGCGCCTCTGCGGGAGTCTTCCGATTGCCTGTTTATGCACGAGAGTTTTGATAATTGTTCTGAATGAAATTCTGCATCTCAGCGGGAGTCTCCCTGGCCGGGTAACAGCAGCAGCGCAAGTATTACACACTATGAATTAAAGATGCCGGCATTTTCGTACGATAAATTATTTCAAACCAAATATTTGCTTTTCCTTAAAAATTGTATTATAATTACGAATAGAGAATGAGAAATTTGTTTCTATGCAGGAGGCAATGTATGCGGATTATTAAAAAATACATTCATATATTTCTAATAGGGTTACTTGGTCTCCCGTTCCTGAGCGCAGCAGCCTGGTACAATGCAAACTGGACATGCCGTATACTTATCACCAACACTAGCCCTGCTCTAGGCGGCGATCTTACTAATTATCCGCTGCCGGTTGTTCTTACAGGCAGCTCTGCAGCAGCACTGAGTAACGCGCGGGCAGACGGCTTTGATATCTGCTTTACCGGTTCGAATGGAACTACCCTTCTTTCCCACGAAATAGAGTACTTCACCAATATAGGAGGCAGTATTGAACTAAACGCGTGGGTTAAGATACCGGCAATTGCGCAAAATACCGTGCATACAATGTACCTTTATTGCGGTAATCCTGCTTCGGCAAATATGCAGGATTCGGCGAATACCTGGAATGCCGGGTATGTGATGGTCCATCATCTCAATCAATCAAATACCGCGACGATGCTCGACTCAACGGGAAACGCGCTCAACGGCACCACAAATGCTGTCCTGAGCCAGGGTGCAGCGGGCATAATAGGAAAAGGATTATTCCTCACCGGAAACGATAAATCCTATGTAACTTTCGGAAACGGAGCACTCCTCCAGCAGAGTAACGCACTCTCTGCCCAGCTGTGGATCAATGCATCAGAATTAAAAGCTGTTCAGTTTCCGATGGCTTTCGGCGACACGGGCTTTAAAGGCTGGATTATCATCGGTCCTAATGCGTCTTCAACAATGGAGGCACGCGGTGGCGATGCGGTATCAACACAAACCTTTCGGTTCACTCCCGCCCTTTCCCCAACCGGAGTAGGAAACTGGCATATGGTTTCGCTTGTTTTTAATGGAAGTACCTATACATATTACTTAAACGATGTACCCCAAAGCAGCGTAAATAACTCATCCAGCAATATTGCCTATACCGGGCTTGCGGATGACTTTTTTCTCGGTAATGCATCCGGACTGAATGCTACACGCTACTATCACGGATTTGCCGATGAGCTCAGGTATTCCTCGAATGCCAAAAACGCCGCCTGGGTGAAGGCAGATTATCTGTACATTGCATCAAATAGTCAGTATATCAAGCCCGGTTTAGTGCAATACACTACCCCGCAGGCCCGTGTCGAAGTACCTGCTCCTACCGTTGTCGGCATACCGCTCATTTTCAGCAATACTTCCACTGGCGGGACAAGCATGAGCGGAGGCACATCTGTCATTACCAACTCTGTGTTTATGTTCAGTGATGGTTCCGCTGTCACCAACACCGGAAGTGAATCAAATGCGATGCTCCCGGTAACAAAAACATTTAATCAAGCCGGCGCCTCAACCAATTTGCTGATTGTTATTGATGACAGTCCTGTTCCGCGTCCAACCACAAACCGTTTTGTTCTTTCCTTAGTCGACTATGTTCATCCAAAACTTTATATGTACTGGGTGCCCGCGGAACCTGTAGTCGGTCAATACGTCCGGTTTATCGCAAACAGCTCAGCAACCTACGGCACAGTAACGAACTGGCAGATAGATTTCGGTACCGGATCAAAATACATCTGGCGGCAGTATATGACTAACCACCCCGTCGCCTACCGGTATCCGTACAGCGGGGATTTTGCCGTCCGTTTCAGCGTGGTAGATCAATACGGTTATTCAAATGTGCTTACACTCACCAACAGCGTAACTGACTATGGTGCGCGAGATGTTACAAAGATGTCCCAACGTGTTTTTAAATACGGCCGGGATTTTCCGCTGATTTTTAAATACAGACTTACCGGTACGGCAAGAAAAGTGCAGCTCCGTATTATCCATATGAACGGAATGATTCTGCGTAATCTTGGTTTCAAAGAAGCTTTTGAGGGAGAAGATCTGATTTTTACCTGGGATGGCAAAACGCAATGGGACACCTACCTTACCCACCCGCCGTGCTTTCTCAGATATGATGTATACTCCGAAGACGGATTCATCGAAACAAAAATCGAGGTAATTGTAGTGTATTGACCGGCTTATTGTATTTTCAAATCAAGGCTCATTTTCTTTCTTCTCCGCGCCTCTGCGCCTCCGCGGGAGTCTCTCCCTTTCCTTTCCTTTCCCACTCTGCGCCTCAGCGGGAGTCTCCCCATCGTCGGCTGACCCAAGAAAGCATTGTAAAATACGCAATGATAAAAGAAAGCATCCCCTTTTAGCATGGAGTTATAGGCGTGAATGAAAATGAAATTGGAACAATAGTACTTACTGTTGCAATTGATGTACACAGAGAACTCGGACCTGGCTTGTTGGAAAGTGTTTATGAAACAGTTCTTGAGCACGAATTGGGTGAACGCGGATTAATCGTTGCGCGTCAGGTACCAGTATTGATAACGTATAAAGGAATAGAGTTTACAGAAGGATTTCGTGCCGATTTAATTATAGAAAATAAAGTCATTCTCGAACTTAAATCAGTAGAATGTATTCACCCTGCACACAAAAAACAGGTGCAAACCTATCTCAAGTTAACTGGATGCAAGTTGGGATATCTGTTGAACTTTGGCGCAGATATTATGAAATCCGGTATCACTCGGTGCGTAAATGGCTTAGAGGAATAACTTTCAAAATACCGTCAACTCCCGCATTCTCTCTCCTCTCCGGGACTCTGCGCCTCTGCGCCTCTGCGCCTCAGCGGGAGTCTTCCGATTGCCTGTTTATGCACGAGAGTTTTTGGTAAATGTTCTGAATAAAATTCTGCATCTCAGCGGGAGTCGCCCTGGCCGGTTAACAGCAGCAACGCACCTACACCACAACTATCCAGAAGATAAACATCTGCCTTGACATATAATTGTGACATGGTAATATTTATAAAAGAAATTCCAGTGAGGCAGAAAATGAAAAAAAAACAATAGCCATGGCAGTATTTTCCGTAGTTTCCCTTTCTATTTTATTTTTCAGTTGTGCAGACAAAACCAAAATCAGACAGGTTGTTTTTGCGGTTGGCGGTACACCTAATGAAATTGCTTTCTGGGAAACGCTTGCCGGAGAATTTTCGGCGCAGGAAGGTATCGGAGTATCAATAATCCGTCAACCTACAGACACCGATCAGCGCAGGCAGGGTCTTGTGGTGTCACTGAAGGCACAAAAAGCAAGCCCTGATGTTTTCCTGATGGATGCCGCCTGGATAGGGCAATTCGCCGTTTCAGAGTGGCTTGAACCGCTGGATGCGTACATAGAAAATTCCCAAATGAACACAGAGATATTTTTTCAATCTGTCCTGGAACAAAGCGGTATGTACGGGGGTAATCTTATCGCGTTTCCCGTATATATTGACGGCGGTGTACTCTATTACCGAAAAGATCTTCTTGACAAATATAAAATAACCAGTGTCCCCGGGACTTGGGAAAATTTACGCGATATAGCGCTTCGTATCCAGCAATCGGAACGAAAAAACAACCCGGGTTTTTACGGGTTTGTCTGGCAAGGCGCTCAGTATGAAGGGCTCATATGCAATTATCTTGAATTTGCCGGAAGCGAAGGAGGCATTCGTCTGGATGAGGAACCATCGGTAAATAATGCTGCAAACAGAACCGCGTTGAAGTTAATGGCTGATATGATCGGCAAGGATAAAATTTCTCCGCCGAATACCTATACGGAAATGAAAGAAGAGGAAGTCCGGATTTTTTTCCAGCAAGGCAACGCGCTTTTTGCCCGTAACTGGCCCTATGCGTGGCCGCTGCACCAGAGTGCTGATTCTCCGGTAGCAGGAAAAATCGGCATAGCTCCGCTGCCCCGGGCTGCCGAGGGCAAAGCGGTTTCCACTATGGGCGGCTGGCATATCGCAGTATCCCGGTTCAGTAAAGCAAAACAGGACAGCTGGAAATTTATCCGGTTCGTCACTTCTTATGAAACGCAGAAAAAATTAGCGTGTACTCTCGGATGGAATCCCGGCCGCAAAGACATTTATTCAGATCCGGAAATAATTAAAAAAATGCCGCATCTTCAGGCGCTGCAAAATGTATTTGAGAATGCGGTGGCACGTCCGGACAAACCATACTATACAATTGTTTCTGAAATACTTCAGAAACAAATAAACGCGGCGCTCTCAGGGGCAGTTACGCCGGAAACTGGTCTGAAAAACGCGGAAAAAGAAATTCAAACCGTTAAGTCGCGGTATGAAAAATGAAATTTTCTGTCAGTGAAACTGCGTATACGCGGTTTTTTACCATTCCTCTCCTTGCATTTCTGGTTCTTTTTGTCCTTATTCCGGTAGCGGGGACTCTTGGTACAAGTTTTTTTCAGGATATCTCATTCCTTCCAAAAAAGTTTATTTTTTTTGATAATTACCGCTATCTTTTCAATGATCCTCATTTTTTACAGGCGCTTCGTTTTACATTATTATTTATTATCACCGCGGTCCCGCTTCAGATTCTTTCAGGCATCTTATGTGCTGTGGTTCTGCACCAAAAAATGCCTTTCAGAGGAATTCTCCGGGCATGTATACTTATTCCTTGGGTTATTCCTTCAGCGGTGTCTGCTCGTACCTGGGAATTGATCTTTAATTACAGCTACGGAATTGCGAATTTTTTTCTTTTACGCGCCGGACTCATCGAAGCCCCGGTTAGCTGGTTCGGTACTGCGGCAAGTTCTTTCTTGGCACTTGTCGCCGCAGACACCTGGAAAACCACTCCGTTTACCGCCATTATCATTCTGTCCGGTCTTCAGGTTATTCCAGCCTCAGTATATTTTCAGGCGCAGATTGACCGTGCAAATATTTTTCAGCGGTTTTTCAGGATAACACTTCCTCTGATTAAGCCGGTTATTCTTATCGCGCTGCTCTTTCGCACAATTGACGCCCTTAGGATTTTTGATCTTGTGTATATTCTTACTAAAGGCGGACCCGGCGGAGCAACCACTTCGCTTTCCATGTATAGTTTTAAATATTTTCTTTCCGGAGATTTTGGTTACGGCAGCGCGGTTACTACAGTTCTTTTTATTATCTCTCTTATTCTTGCCGTTGCGTATCTGCGTATTGGTCAATTTAATAAATCGGTGTTCACTTGACTGCAGAACAAAAAATACATAATTTTCTTTTCGCAGCGGGCGTTCTTCTTCTACTTGTTTTTTGTCTCAGTCCGTATATGTATATGCTTTTTACCAGTATCACCGACACGCCGGAACTGCTTACACAGAATGAGGCAGCGGTATTTAAATTTACCTCTGCGCATTACCGTGAGGTTCTGAGTTCCCCGACACTGCATTTCAGGGAACAGCTTATAAATAGTCTAAGTATCTCATTTATAAGCGCTTTCTTTAGTGTGTTCCTTGGAGCACTTGCCGCATATGCGGTTACCCGGCTTAACCTTCCGGGCGGCAAATATCTGCTCATTGGTACGCTTGCAGTATCCATGTTCCCTCAAATCAGTCTAATCGGATATCTTTTTAAGATCATGACCAGAACGGGTTGGATTAATACTTACGCAGCATTGATTTTTCCATGCATTGCATGGACACTTCCGATATCTTTATGGATTCTTGTCAGTTATTTCAGCCGAATTCCCAAAGAACTCCATTTCAGCGCCTATATTGACGGTTGTACACCATGGCAAATTTTTATTAGGGTCATCTTACCGGTCGCGCGTCCAGGAATTTTTTCAGCAGGACTTATAGCGTTTATTTACACTTTCAATGATTTTCTGTTTGCGCTTATCCTTACTCACGATCATACCGCAAGAACAATCCCGGTCGGCATTGCGCTCTTTCAGGGGCTTTACGGCGAAACGCCCTGGGGTAATATTATGTCCGCAGCTGTATTAAGTACCGTGCCGGTAATTTTACTCGCAATAATTTTTCAGAAACAAATTATTCAGGGTCTCGCAAAAGGAGCAATAAAAGAATGAGTGTACACATACACGGACTTTCAAAAAAATTTATTTCACTCAGAAGAACTGTAGATGCAGTGCGTGACATCAATATCTCACTCGATCCTAAAGAGTTTTTTGTATTGCTTGGGCCGAGCGGATGCGGCAAGTCAACTCTGCTTAATTGTATCGCAGGAATAGAAAAACCCACCGACGGGGAAATCAGGTTCGGCAATACCGTTTTTTTTTCAGCAAGAAAAAAAATATTTCTTCCGCCCCGAAGCAGGAATGCGGCGATGGTATTTCAAAACTACGCTCTCTATCCTCATCTGAATGTGTTCGATAATATTGCATTTCCTCTGCGTATACAAAAAATGAATAAACAGGATATTGAGCACGCGGTGTATAAAACTGCCGAAATCATGCATATAAGTAATCTTCTCCGCGCGAAACCATCGGAATTAAGCGGAGGACAGCAGCAGCGCACGGCAATAGCACGTGCGATAGTTAGAAAGCCTGATCTTTTTCTTCTTGATGAGCCTCTGTCAAATCTTGATGCCCAGCTCCGGACTTCCACCCGGGGTGAACTTAAAAACCTTCAGCGGGCTTTAGGCATACCCGCGGTGTACGTGACACACGATCAAACAGAAGCGATGACGCTCGGTGACCGTATTGCTGTAATGCTGGACGGCAGTATTTCTCAAATCGGTACTCCCGCTGATCTTTACGCCAAACCCGCAAATTCTTTTATCGCATCATTTATCGGTTCTCCCCCGATGAATCTTTTAAAAGGTTTTCTTAAAAAAGAAAATGGAACAGATATATTTCAATCAGATCAGCACCATTTTAATTTCAGCACGCGGGGAGAAAAAAGGGATATTCCATGTGGAAGTGTAATACTGGGTATACGGCCGGAAAATATAACCGTATGTGCGGAATCTGAAAAATTGAACAAAGAGAAGACCGTTAATGATTTACCCGAAAATATGATAACAATTAAAGCTGTAATAAGTGTATGTGAACCGCTCGGCAGAGAAAATTTAATACATGTACGTCTCGGTGATCAGATAATTTCCGTGCTGACCGCAAAAAAGAAATTTCATCCCGGAGATTCAGTATTGATTTGTTTTTATTCTGCGGATATTCATTATTTTAAAAACTAAAGTGTGGGGAATTCACTGATTATGATGTACAATAAGATAATTATTTTTCTGTGTGCAATTATTTTTCTGCAGGCGGCGAATGAGGATGAAAGGATTGCGGGTACAAGAAATGTACGGTTTGATTTTCTCGCAGGCGGACTTATTACAGACGCAAAAACCGGGTTAAAACAAATTAAATCATCGCTTGATTTCAATTATAACAGCCTGTGGATACATGAAATAAGCATATTCGGGGGATATAACCAGACCATGGAACACAGACGGACTATCAGCAGAATAGCTTCGGTGTCGGCCCGTTACGGAAAGAGCATTTCACGGTCATTGTATTTCTTTCAAAATGCAGGAATAGACAGTAATTACGCGCTTTATTTAAAATACCGGCCATATGCTGATACCGGTCTTGGATATTGGGTTTTTGACCGTCCTCAACATATAAAATTACTTTTTGAACTGGGCGGCGGCTGGGCGCATCCGGTGTATTCATTCGGCCTGACAGAAAACAGTTTTCTTATGAAGTACCGCAACCTTCTGGAGATACATATGTTTTCACGTATTACGCTTGGTTATGATTTTGTCCTTTCAGGTGTTCCTCCTGCATTTGTTGTTTCTTCAGCAGTATTACACGCGTATTTAAACACACATATTTCCGATACATTAAAAAGCCGGATTATTTATGAGCTTTATTATGACACTGCAATACCGACGGATCAAAAATATACGTGGCAGATTAATTTTGCTCTGGAATGGACGATAAAAATAAGTAAAACCAAATAAGTAAACTATCAAAAATTATTCTGACCCGGGAACGGCCTGAGCACAAGAGCACTGTAAAAATTAGCAGTATTGTTGGCAGAAACGCGCCTCACGGGGAGAAATCCTCCCGCTGAGGCGCTGAGGCGCAGAGAAAGAAAAAGAGAGAATCAAGCAGCTCACATTTTTTAGCCGTGGTCATTCTTTTTTAAATTGTTTTAGCTGAAGCATGACACTAATCAGATTTTTTTATGCCTATCCAGCGAAATTATATGACGGACGAGTACATGCTTTTTAGTCACAACAACTGAGCAGTGATCTCACCACTACAGCACTCCCGCAGGCAAGAGGCGCCCGCTTATTTCCCCCTCGCGGGGTGCGAGCTCGTTTCGCACTTCAGTGTGCAAGAGTCGCATTCTCTTTCCTTCCCTTTCCCTCTCCGCGCCTCTGCGGGAGTCTCCCCATTGCCGGTTGACAGCAAAAACGCGCCTACACCGCTATAGGAAAACTTATTTTCGGATGCGCGCGGTAGTCAATAACTTCGGTATGTCCGGCTTCCCAGTTGAAAATTCCGTTCCACGAATTGGTCTGTATTCGCGGAAGAGTCAGCGGTTCGCGACTTAGTTGTTCTTCAGCGCCGGCAATATGGTCTTCGTAAATATGCACATCGCTGAGCATTCCGCTTAATGTGCCCTCTTTAAGGCCTGCTTCTTTAGCCAGGAGGTGCAGAAGCAGCGCGTAACTTGCGAGATTAAACGGAATACCAAGCATAGTGTCGCAGCTGCGCTGAAACCATGTGAGGTTAAGAGTATCTTCGATAACGATGATATGAAAAAGTACATGACATGGTGGAAGAGCCATTTCATGCAGGAACGGGGGGTTCCACGCGCTCACTATCATCCGCCGGTTCATCGGATCGGTCTTAAGTGTACGGACAACAAGATCAAGCTGGTCATAACCCGCCTGTTTCCCGTCAAGTGTGCCTGAAAAATGACGCCATTGAAACCCGTAGATCGGGCCCAGTTCATTTTCTGCTTCCTGAGCTTTTTTCCGGTCGGAATTGGAAAGGTTTCCGGGAATGCACACCGGTGAAGCCCATTCATTCCATATCGTACAGCCGCGGTCTTTCAGCCATTTTTTATCGTGAAGACCTTTAATAAAAAATTCGAGTTCGGTCATCATTGATTTGACCGCCATTTTTTTTGTGGTAAGCAGCGGGAATCCGCTTTGCATATCGTGTTGAAGCATTGCTCCGGCAATTGTGAACGCGGCGGTTCCGGTACGGTTTTTTTTTAATTTTCCTTCGGTGAGGACTTTTCGTACCAGGTCAAGATATGCTTTCACAAAACGGGCTGGTTATTTGACGCAAAGCTCCGAGTTGAGCGCGATGATTGCCTTTTCATATTGTTCCCGGGAAACTACAAACTGCATGTTTACCTGTCTGAGTGACTGAGAAATACAATCAATATTAATTTTGTGCGCGGCTAATGTCTGCGCCGCATGTGCGAGTACGCCTGGTTTGGCAATATTTGAACCGATGGCGCATACCACAGCGACATTCCGCGCAGTGACCAGCTCGAAACGGGCATTCAGTTCGCTGAGCAGATTATCGGATACATCTTTTTCCCAAATTACATGGGTGATGCTGTTCGCGTTAGTCGCTTTCATTATGTAACTGATGTTTTTTTTATTGAAAATTTCAAGTATACTGAGATCGAACCCGGGCCTTCCGACCATGGATGAATCATGAATTTCAATCAGAGCGACTTTTTTACTTCCGGTGACAATTTCCACCCGTGATTCTTTTCCTATGTAATCTGTAGTGATCAGTGTTCCGGGATGATCAGGCTCGAATGTGTTTTTTATCCGAAGGGCAATTTTTTTTTTTTCAAGAGGTTTTGATGCCTTTGGGTGTACTGCTTCCATACCAATATCAGCGAGCTGATCGGCTACATCGAAATTAGTAAAACCCACCGGGACGGATAATTCTTTACCGACAATTTTAGGATCGGCTGAGGAAAGGTGAAATTCCTTATGAATGATCGCTTCATCCGCCTCAACTTCTACCGCAACTTTTGCAAAAGTAATCTCTGAATAGCCGCGGTCAAATTCCCGCATAATTCCTTCGGTTCCTGAAGTGTACCCGGTGGCGACGACAATAGTTTTTGAAAAATTAATATTTCGGAATTCTTTTGAGATACGCTGATCGATGGTAAGTGCATCTGTATCGTAGAACCCGCTGAGATCGACGAGTTTTGTTTCTATTCCGTGAGTATTCAGAATTTTTACTGAATTATACGCCGAGTGCGATTCTCCGACAGAGGCAAGAATTTCACGGGCGGCAAGAAGAAGATGCTCTTTGTTGACATATCCGGAAGCGAGAATGTGATGAATGCTGTCAAGATATGCTTTTGTTTTCTTGAGTCGGTCGATGATGTAAGAGTCAGCATCTGTGGTATCAAGCCCAAGAGAAGTAAACCCGTGATTTATTTCGATCAGTTTAGCCTGCAGTGTCAGGAGCGCTTCTGCATAACCGTTCCCGGAAGCAAACAGGCTGTACACCCCGTCCTTTCCTGTTTTTTTGTGTTCAAGAAGCCAGTTTGTTACATCTGCGTAGGCTGAAACAATGAATATACGGTTAAAAAGTCCGTCGTTTGTTCTTTGTTTTTGAAAAATGTTTTTAAGACAATCACCGAAACAGGACATAGAGGTGCCGCCGATTTTTTCTACAGTGAGCATTGATTCTCCTTAATGGTATATATGGATTTATAAATAAAAAAATCTGTAAATAACGGTTAAATATTAGTATTAAAGACAATTAAAATCAAGAAAAAAAATTTCACTTTTTTCATGTTTTGGTGTATCATTATCATAAGTATGGAAAGAAAAGTTTGCTTTATACCCCGGATTTTTAAAAATTTACCCCGAATTTTCATAATTTTCACTTTCTGCGGGCTGGTTAAGGCACTGCATCCGGCCGGAGCAGGCGTTATTCTTAGCTCCGGACCGCAAAATCCGCCTTCACGCACCGTCTCTAATGTATACGGTCAGGTTATTCTGCTGCAGATCAAAGTCTTTCATGATCATCCGGAAAACGCATATCTTAAATCGTTCACCGTGCATTTTTCCGGATCCGGAAACGATGCCGCTTGTATTGCCGCAGGCACGGTACGGCTTTACCGCGATAATAACAGCAATGCACTGATTGATTCCGGCGATGTGCAGAAAGGAATCGCACAAACCATCACTGTCGATAACGGAACGGTATTTTTTTCCGGGCTCAGTGATCCGCTTCTTCCGGGCAGTGCTGCGCATTTCATCGTCGCGGCTGATTTTGCCGGTACTGCGTACCCAGGAGATTCATTTTCAATTTCGGTTTTATCACCGAATGATTTGGCAGCAGAGACTGTGTCAGGCACCGGACTTTCAGTTTATGGCGCACCAGTACGCGGAGCATCGGTATGGATAAATACTGATACCGCAGCTCCCCGATCTCTTGGCGATTGGCCTCCCGCCGACAAAAATCCTGCCGTCCCTCCCACCAACGTTATTTTTTCCCTTACATTTGATGAACCTGTCTATACCGGCGGACGTCTGCGCATCACCGATTTTCAGGCAGCCGCACTGGTCACAACCAATATACTTTTTACCGCCAATGCAGACAGTATCTCAGCAGAAATGGATTCGTATATAATCGAATGTGGCACCTGGGATGACAGTTTTGTATTCGCTAATTTAGCCAATAACCGGAGTTTCTATAATGGTTCTGCGTATTTTACTCTGGAAGGTGTGGTGAACGAATGGTGGAGCGCCTCAAGTGTCAATAACGGACAGCTCAATTTTTACATCGCTTCTGGTGCGGGAACTACGCTCACACTTGAACACAGTGTGCCTGGTATTGCTCCCTTCGACAGAACATGGACTCAATTCACCAATATAAGTGCGCCGGTTAAGCCTGGATGGCGTATCGGGATCTATGCCGCAACCGGTCGTGCGCAGCATGGGTACGAAACAGGCACGCTGCTGCAAAAAAATAACGCGCATTCAGGTACCGAAGTGTTCACCTCTGCGTCAGGATATCTCCCTGCGTTGTATGCGAGAGGATACGCATACAGTACGTATATCAGCAGCGCGCTTGATACCGGGAATGACACTCCTGACTACCGGCGCGTAATATGGCATGAGGCTTCCGAATTCGGAACATTATCGGCAGCGATAAGAACGGCCGCCGGCACCAATATGAGCGGCGCTTCCGCATGGGTATCTGTCACCAATAATCAGTTATTAACCGGACTGGCCAAACAGCGTTACGCGCAGTTTCGTCTTGACTTTGAAGCATCGCATGACGGGGAAAGCGGGCCGCGGATTGACGAACTTATAATACTCCATGACATTTCCAATGTACCCGCGCTTGTAATTCTGCAATCTAATTTTGCTGATGCCTCAGTGTATGCAGTTGATGCGGACTATCTAAGCGGCAGCGGCAGCGGGCCTTTCAGTATGCAGGCGCCCCTTGCCGCCGGTTATAACGGCACTGCGGAAATGCGGGCGTCCGTGTTTGATTTCCTCGGCAACTATGTCCCGGAAATGCCCGCGGGCAGTATTATCGTTGACGGACTCATTCCCGATATCACCAACCCGCAATGCTTTGCAGATGTATTCATGACAATTCCTGTTACAAACCATGCGGTAATTCCAGACAGAACGGTTACCTTTTTATTTAATTCATCACCGGTTATCAGCAAGGTCCGGTATTATTATTCTCTGTCAAATCAGATTCCCGCTTCGATTGACTATACGTTCCTCTCTACCGCAAGTAATATCCTCTACGATATGCCGCTTTTTACCGGCACCAATTATTTCACTGTACGCGCAGTTAATGACGCGGGTACATGGGGTTCTCCTGCAGTATTCTCAGCGGTATTTGAACCGAAGCCGCTCTATATCCAGCTTGGGTCTATGAGCAGACCGGATCAGTATCTCGCATCCGGAAGCGCGGACCAGCCGCTTCTCCAGATATCGCTCAGTACCGACAGTACCGGATATTCAGTGCACTGGCTGAGAATATTTACCGACGGTACCCTTGACGGGCAGCAGGGTTTCGTTCCTTTATCCTTCGCCCTCTACCTCGATGACGGAAATGGTTTATTCGACGGTACGGAAATACTTCTTGACGGAAGCCGTTCATTCAATCCGGAAAACAACAGTATCACATTTATGCACTTCTCAAATGTGATTATGCCGTTTACTAATGTGCAGTATCTTGTGGTTGCCGGCATCGATCAATCTGCACAGGGCGGTGCGTATTTTACTTTGCGGCTCGATCAGGACGGTTCCATTTCCAATACCGCGCTCGATTTATCCGCAACAAATGTTGGCTATGGTCTGCCCATAACCGGAAACAGCAACATCATTCAACCCGTCAGTATGCTTACTGCTGTGTACGGCAGCGCGAATGATGCACCGGGAATAGTTCCCTCCGGCAGCGCGCATGTGCCTATGCTTCAGTTAACACTTAGCGCTGATGCTGCAGATGACGTTACCATAACCAGCTTTTCCATCCGGGGGTCCGGAACAGGCAACGAAGCGGTGCATATACGCAGCTCCGGTGTGATGCTTGTGCGTGATATTGATAATGACGGGATGCTCAGCGCTGAGGATGTTCCTGCAGCAGGCGGGAAAACATATTTCAACGATAACGGCGCCGTATTGTTCAGCGGCCTTTCCATTCCGGTACAGGCCGGAACCGCATGTAATCTTCTTGTGCTGTATTCATTTGAGGATGCGGTTCCCGATTCCAGTGATTTTATGCTCACCGCTGAAGACTGTGCGGCGGTGAGCGTCCGGACAGGAGCCGCTGCACTCATTCAGGGGCTTCCCGTAAGCGGGCCGAAACGGGTAATTAACACAGACGTCACTCCTCCACAGATATACATCAGTTCTGCCGAGCCAAGCCCCGCAGCAATTACTAATGTCAGTATCATTCTTGCAAGCGACGAAGCGGTCTATTCCGGCGGCCGCGTATTAACAGATACAGACTTTCCCGGAGGATTGGGTGATAATCTTATTCTTGCTGCGGGTTCCTGCCGGATAAATACACTCCGGCTTTTCGGCGGATTTACCAATAGCTTCAACGGAAACCCGTCTCAGGGAGTGCTTCAGGCTGCTAACCGTCCGTGGATAAATACCGCTGCGCAAAGAAGCATAAATACCGGCGGTGTAATTACCATGTACGAAGGAGTGAGCAGAACTGCAGGTGCCAGTCTCTATTTTTATCTCATGTCCAACACCGGAGGAAATAATTATGTTTCTCTCACCAATCTCACCTGGAGTACCGGCACGCCGTTTGCAAATACCATATACGCGGTATCAAATGTAAGTATGCGTGCAAGTCAGGGAAATTTTCCGGCAATGTATGTGCGTAATGGAACTCCGGGAGGCGCGAGAAATGCCGCAGGATCCGACGGCACCGCATACAGCACCAGGAACGTTTTCCCCGAAAGCACTCCGGCCGCTTACACCATGGTAGGCGGAAATAACGACAATGTATACCTCGCCGCCCATGGGTATGCGGTAAGTACCTTCACCTCAAAACCGCTTGCGCTTGATACAGGATACTCCAACATACTTTATTTTGACTGGACTGAAAACCTGAGCGGCGGCGGTTCTGTTAGGGTAATGGCGCGGGGTGCGGCAAACGAAGCTGGCCTTGATGCAGCATCATGGTATTCCGTTCAGAAAAAAACAGCACCCTCCCCGCTCACCAATGAACTAATCCGGTATGTACAGTACCGCGCAGTGCTTTCTGCCGCATGGCCGTACGGAGGAACTATTTCTCCCGAACTCACCTCATTCAGTATCAGTTACGGATGGAAGGAACAGCCCGTATGTTTCAGCACCGCGGGCGGGATAACGAATTACTCTGTGTACCATGGGCACACTGCTGAGGGACACTATATTTTTTCAAATAATTTTGCGCCTCAGCCGGGCAATGTCAATTTTTATGCTTCCGGTATCGACCGGTACGGTAACGCCGCCTCTGACTTCTTTGCCGGAAGTATTATCTACGATCCATTCCCGCCTGCAATAAGCAATCTGCAGTGCTGGCGTTCTCCGCTTTATGCTGATCCTGTGTCAAACGGTGTGTTATTTCACGATGAAACGGTAAGCTTTACCTGGGATCACAGCGGCCTCGCGCCGGCTGTCTTTTATTATACGCTGACCAACACTTCTGAAACAGTCATATTCTCGGAATCATTTGCATTTACCGATTCAAAATTTATTGACGATACGGGGCTTCCTGCGGGCACAAACTATATGCACATCAGAGCGAAAAGCGGGGCAGGTCTCTGGGGGCACACAGCGGTCTTTACCAACGTATATGCCGTACCGGTAATACTATGCGACCCGGGCGCGAATTCACCGCTTCCCTATACCGCTCCTGCTTCAGCGGTACGTGCGGCTATTATTCAGGTACGTGTATATAACGGTACCGCTTCATCCGTTACACTGCGTGACATTGTATTCAGCGCCTCGGGCAGCGGTAACGAACTCAATGGCCTTATTTCGGGTGCGTGCCGCCTCTATCTGGACAACGGTAATGGCGAGTATGACGAAGCCGATGTGCTGCTTGACAGCACCGGCTTTACTGCAGATGACGGAACGCTGTCTTATCAGCCCGAACTCCTCATACCGGGATCAAGCTCCCGGCTGCTGCTCGTTACCTATGATTTCAGCGGTGCTGCCGAAACCGGTCATACATTCCGACTCAGTCTTGAGTCTGAAAATTTTCTGGATATCCGCGATGAATCAAATATCCGTCTCACCAACGGAATTATGCAGTTTCCGCTTTCCGGTGCGTTCATCACTGTACAGCAGCCTTCATTCATTTCGCTTGACGCAGGAAGTCCGACGGCACCTTTGAGTAAAATAATATCTAATTTTTATCAGGATGTGGTCATGCTGCAGATCAGGGCGCACGCACCGGCCGCAGAAAACGTCAGCCTCAATTCATTACTATTTACCAGTTCAGGAACAGGAGATGATTCACTTAATGTAGAATCGGGATCAGTCCGTCTGTATTATGACAGCAACCGGAATGGTTTTCTGGAAAAAGGATTCGATCCGCTTCTCTCCGCAGGTTCATGGAACGCAGATAACGGAACTTTTTCCGCATCCGGTCTTACGCACATCATCCCCGCCGGGACCAATCATCAATTCTTACTCGTGCAGAATTTTAATGCTACTGCAGTGCCTTCAAAAAATTTCCGCGCGTACCTTGCTTCTAACATACACCTCGAAATACATTCTCTTGTTACCGGGCTTGCAGTGCCTGTAACCAATGCGCCTGTATTCGGCACACTCTGCACAATGGAAGGCGATGCGGATCCTCCGTTTATTCAGCCCTATATGTCTTTCAGTGCTCCCTCTCCCGCAGAACCGGTTTCAAATGTTTCTGTCTACACCTATTCCGATGAGCCGGTAAGAAATACAAACAGCGCAGGGGTAACCAACAACTGGCCGGATATCCGCATCATACAGGGAGCTGAAGTCCGGCAGGCTCAGTACTTTTCAGGCGGGGGAAGCGGACCGTTTACCCATTATGCGGATTTGCGGGGATTCACCAACGGCAGCGCACAGGTATGGGCTAATAGTTTTGACTTCGCCCTTCCGGCAAATCATACTAACCGCCTTGTGGGGATACTCACTGTGCTGAGCAATATATCATCAGGCACACCCGACATTATTTGTACCAAGTCAAATTTTGTAACTTCGCCCTTTGCCGGCGGCACTATAACCGGCACGGATTTAATTCCGGGCAGTACGGTCACCTGGGTGCTGTATTACACAAACCGGGGAGACGGTACGGCATGGAACACCCGTTTTGAAGAAGTCCTTAACCCTTCAGGCCCATTTCTCGGAATTATGCCCGCTGAATTTTCTGGAATAGATTTAATAGAGTACGCGCTGGATGAAACGTATACCGGATATACCCCGCCGACTGAAACCGCGGCTGATTATTCGGTCCGTAAAATACGTATGACCGTGTTTTCCATTCCTCCGGGAGCGGCAGGAAATATAATGTATAAGGCGGTGATACGGTGAAGCATATGGTAAAAACAGGATTATTACCCCGCAAAGATTTTTCGGCGCGGGAAATAATCAGGGAAAGTGAAAACACTTCCCTGAAGGGATGTGCGGCGTATTCCGCAGCTTATAGCTATGCGAAGATTCCGCTGTCCCCACATAAAAACAGGAGCAAATAAATGAGACACTTAAAATTTTCAAAATCATCACTCATCAGAGCACTCGTGCTTGGTGCGGTAATCGTTACCGGAACCGTTTCTGCGGCAGACCCGGGCGCAACCGCCGCAGGCACAGCGCTCTATTCGACCAACACGGTCATCACGTTTACCAACTCGGCAGGAGGAAGTTTTCAGGCAGCCGGTGAAGCCTCTACTCAGACAGTTTTGAGTATTTACGGGTTCGAAAACTTTTCTCCGCTGCAGATAAGCTACACCAACGACATGATCGCTGCGGGAGCGGTACTGTATTTCACCAATGTATTCACAAACTATGCGAATACAAACTCGGTGTTTAATTTCAGTTCCGCATCAGTATTCAGCGGTACGTTTGGATCCCCCTGGACGGTAGAACTGCTTGATGCTTCACTCACACCGGCCGCAAGCGCGTCTGTCGCAAAAGACAGTGAGTACAAGCTCATCACCCGTGTAACCATTGATGCGGCGGCGCAGAACAATGCGCTCGGTCAAATCAGTATCACCAACGCGATACTTACTCCGGAAGAAATTAGCCGGCAGGCAAGCTACAGCAGCACGAACGGGTTTGCATACGGCGGTGTGCAGATGTGGAATGACCTGATTACCATCCGTGTCGGCGGACCGGTTATTGCTGCGGTGAAAACCGTCAGTATCACAAACCAGGCCGGCGGCGCGGGAATCGGCGCAAACGATCTGGTGCCTGGTGCGGTAATTACTTACTCCATTACATATACCAATACCGGAAATGCGGCGGCGTATAACGTTTCATTTACTGAAGCGTTGAGTACTGTCCTTGCCGGATTTCAGACCGGTAGTGTAAGCGGCGCAGATGTGTATGATTATTCCATAGCTGGAACCTGGGGACAGACTCCGGCAGCCGGATATGATCAGACCATTGACGGTATCCGTTTTACGGTAAACTCAATCGCAGCCGGAACCGGCGGTACGGTTACCTATAAAATAGTACTCAGGTAAGAAATCCAATACCTGTGGTTAACTGCGGCTAAAAAGCCGCAGCTGACAGAACCGCGATGCGTCATTTTTTAAGGGCACTGTTTGTGCTTCTTTTCCTCCTGATCGCGAGAATAAAAGCGATTGAATATGAGCTGATACACTCGAATACCCTCATCACGTACCAAAACGAACATGGTGTGTGGTATGCGGCATCAAACGCCATGAGTAACCTCACTGCCCGGGAAAGACCATTCGCCGGGTTTCAGCTCATCACCAACGGAGGTCAGCTTAAAGCACAGGAGAACTTTAACCTCGTGCTGAAAGCGGTAGATGACGCAGGCTACCATGTAACCATTACGAACAGTACCAATGTGCTCCTCAGTGTCAAAAATGCGGACAGCACTCCGGCGGCGGGAATTCTGACGCCGGATGCCGTTTCTTTCATCAGTCCATCTGTTGTATTCCCGGATTTTACCGGGATTACTGCAAATTTTATGTACTCGTTGGCAGGAACAGTCCGCATTATGACCGCGGGAGGTATTTCGCAGAGTACGGATCTGCTGTATTTTATACCGCCCGATGCCGTCGCACAGATATATTTTTCTACAAATATCTATGCAGGGTATGGTGCGGATGTACGCGTTACGGTTTTTGATCCCGCGCGTAACAGCAACAGCATGCTCACTGAGTCGGTTCAGTCCGTGCTGTACTCATCAGGCAGCGGAGGCATATACACAAATACTCTGTATGAAACCGGTCCGGATTCCGGGTACTTTTCCGGCATCGTTCCCATTAACTGGGTTTCTTCTTCGGACAGTCTGTACCTGAAAGATGCGGATATACTCACCGGGTCGTATACGACGGTAACTGCGGCGGTGCGCTCAAATCAGTACGTCACCACGTTCAGAGAAATACACTCGCTTCACCCGCAGGGACCGGTCTTTCTTGCAAAAAATGAAAACGCCATTCCTCTTTTCTTCGGAAAAGATCCGGCCGGCGCGCTGCATAATATTTCGGCACAGCTTTCCTTCACAAGTAAAAGCAGTGTAGTAACAGTTCCGACCGGCAAAACTCTTTCGTGGACTAATCCCGGAACCGGTATTGTGTCAGGTACTTATGGGTATGACCGTACGCTTTCCGCAGAAAGCATTGTTCTCGCGGCAATTGACCACCGTGTGCATACCCGGATTACTTCAGGAATAAGCGCGGATATTCCCCCCGATACATTTACCGAACCAGTTCATATAGATCTGCGTTCAGCGGACAGTCCGGGAGGTGTATACGCAGTTACTGATTACAGACCGTATATCAGGCAAGCCTCGCTGAATACCGCGCTGTATATTTTTTCTGAAAAAGCGCAGCAGCTTACCATTACCGCCAGAAATCTTGCGCAAAATGCGCTGTTACCTTCAAAACCCGTTACGCTTACATACGGATATTCCGACACTGACATTGCAGCTGACCGGCGGATAGCACCCGAACATTTCCGCGTGGTACGGCTTACTTTTGAGGGTTCTGCAGCGGTATGGACGGATATGGAAGGAACTACTGACCATGCAAATCATACGGTTCAGGCATCAGTGCAGGCACCAGGAGTGTATACACTAGCCGCGGTGCTGACCGCACCGGAGGGATCGATTGAACAAACCGCACTGTACCCTAATCCGGTAAATTTTTCAAAAGAACCTTTCCTGTATGTGATGAATATACCTGAAGATGCCGAATATATACGTATATTCCGTTCAAGCGGAAGGTTAGTCAGGGAATTGACCCCCGCGAATGGTATCGGATGGTATTCATTTTCTTCTACTGCATTCTTCGGCGGGAGATGGGACGGAAAAGACTCTGAAGGCCGTGAAGTGCGCATGGATATGTATTTCATTGAAATCCGCGCAGGAACAAAAAAGACAGTGAAAAAAATTCTCGTACACCGTTAATTCCAGACCAGTGAAATACAACTTACACTTATTTTCCCTGATATTATTTATGATAAATATCTGTGCTGCGCAATCAGTATTTAAAATGACACCTACCATTGAAGGCCGGGCACTCTCGGGAGCATACCACGCGTATGCTGAAGATTCTGAAGCAATATACTTTAATCCTGCATCTACATGGTTTGGATACAAAAATGATATGTTTCTCACCTATAGTTCCTGGATTGCGGAAACCAGCCTTTTTTCAGCCGGCTACCGCAGGAAGGTAAGTTCTTCTCTCGCAATTGGCATGGGTTTCACTCTTTTTACCTCCGGTGATATTGCCGGTGCGGCAGCAGGAACCGGGCAGTTCGGCGCAAGCGGATTATGGGAAAACGACAATGATGTTTTTTCGTATCATCAGTACAGCGCGGCGGCCAATATAAGTTACCGGTTCAGAATCGGCAGGTTCTTTTTTCCGGCTGGGATAAATGTAAAAACAGGCAGTACCGGCTACAGCGGGGCGTCAACCGTACTTCTTGCCGCGGACGCAGGTCTTCTTTTCCCTATCCATAATAATATCGATAATATTTCTGCTTTACATCCTGTCCTGCGTGCGGTTATTCCCGAGAGAGTATCGATATTTGCTAAGGACATAGGTATTGAATTAGCTCCGCGCGGAGTACTCACGCATCAGCCGGCAGAAACAGCATTTGGCGCGGCACTCGGACAAAATATTCTCACCACGAGGAAGGAGTTATACAATCTTCGCCTTGATTTGAACTGGAACACGTACGACGGAGTACTGCTCGGCATGATCAACACTTTTACCTTTACAGAATTTTTTTCCTGTAAACTGCTTGGCGGCATTAATCCGGACAGCGGCAATATCAAGCTGAGCGGCGGCACAGTCGGCCAGATAGAAATAAAAGGAATAGATTACACACTGGGTTACGTAATAAACAGTCTCGACAGTCTCGGTATTTCACATCAGTTTTCATTTTCTATAAATTTTGATTTTGATATTATTACGGTATTCGGCGGGAAAAAAACCCTGGATCGCAGATCTCAGAAAATCCTGCAAGAAGCAAATATGCTGATTTTCAAAGGTAATTACCGCGAAGCAAAGCTGCTGCTTACCGCGCTTCAGAAAAAGTACCGCGACAACAAGCAGATAATAAAAATACTTTCAATACTTGACGGTTTGGAGAAGAATAAGGATTGGTATCTGAATGAAATGTAAAACTGAAACAGTAATTGAATATGTATCTTGGAAAGTATGCAAAATACTATTTAAAAGTAAATTTCAAAAATTAAAAAAAAATATATTTTTTATGTGTGTGATTATTTTATCCACAATGCTTTTGCCCTTTGCGCTGAGGGCTGAAGAGGTAATCCGGAATTCACCCCAGACCAAAATACGGAATCTTGATATCGGCGACTCTGTCCATGCGAATAATCTTTCGGTAAAATTAAATGGTATTGCATGGTTTACCGGCCCTACAAATGCAGAGAGTCCCGAATGTTATCTCGCCGTTGATTTTACTGTGAATAATTTACAAAGTGAGATGATATGGGTGTTTGAAGAAAGTGAATTTTATCTGCAGGACTCACGGGGTTTTAAATATCTTTCCGAACCGGTTCTCAGCAGACGGGGAGACCTGAGCAGTAAAATTATTTCCGGAGGGCACAACAGGGGCGATATATATTTTAAAGTACCCCTGAAAGTAACCGGACTGACCATTGTGTTTGATTTTACTGATTTTGGAGCAGAGTGTGTCTCGGAATGGATACTCGGCGATCCTCCCTCTGAGAAAGATATGAAAAAAAACTGGAATGCCGAGGTGCGGCCGAAAAGCATGTACAAAGAAATTTTTCTTGTCAAAAAAAAATTAAATGCCCTGGCTGAAATGACTGTTATCCGGGAAACGGAATATCTTATTTATAATCAGCATGACATTCTGATCGAAAAAGGCACGTACGAAAACGGGAAACTTAAGGGTCTTTGGGAATCCTTTAACAGCGCGGGAAATGTTGTTATACGGGCAACAGTCAAGCCGTCAGGGGAAATAGTTGAATGGATCCGTTTTTCATATTTTGACAGTGCGTATACCAACGCTCCCCGTATAAAACAGCAGTCGTCCTGGAAAAGCAACATGCCTCATGGACAATGGATTATATTTTTTGAATCCGGCACAATTATGGCTGATTATACAATTACTGACGGAAGGATAAACGGAACCGCAAAGGTATTTTATCCATCAGGAACCATCCGCGCGGAATGTTTCTATAAAGACGGCATACTGCAGAACCGCTGTGTCGTTTTTTATGACAACGGTAAAAAACACATAGAAATGAAGTTTAAAAACGGTGTTCTTGCAGGTGCTCCGAAATTGTTTGATGTCTCCGGCACCGTGAAAAGCACCGAAGGTTTTGATCCCGGAACAGACCCCGTGTTTTCTGAAATTACTAATATACTCAGTTCAGGCACTTCATCAGGCATTCAGGCCGGGAAACTCTGAGTTTAACAGCCCGCGCGTTCTTCGATTGCGTCCATAATGGCGCACAGGCTGTTTTGCCAGAGATTCTCAGGAATATCTTCGGTAATGCCGATGATAAACCCTTCCGGGTTTTTTACCGCGTCGATAAGATCGAGGGCTGTTTGTTTTATCTGTTCAGGCGGCTGAAGATGCACCGATGATGGATAGTTTATCCATAAAACTTTGCAGGGCCATGCTTTTCGTGCTTCTGCCATGGTCATATCAGTATCAGGTGCAGGGGTAAAAGCTTCGATGTAATCCAATCCGGTGCCTGCAATATCGTCTTTCAGCAGCTTGCAGTTGGCGTCAAAATGTACACCGATGAATTTGCTTTTTTTATGCAGTACTTCGGCCGCTTCGTTATAATGTGGAACGTAATATTTACGGAATGTATCAAGACCGATTATTTCCGGGGTAACATTGCCGCCGTAATTAAAATGAAGCGCGGGCGATTCGGCGGCTATTTTATAAGTTTGCCGCCGCTTTTCTACAAGAATATTGTACAGCTTTAAAATTTCATCGCGGTTATCCATCCATTCGTATGCAAATATTGCCGTGTCCATAAAACCTGAGATAATTGACTGAAGCGGCTCACTGCCAAGACCGCCGCGTAAAATTATATCTTCACCCATCATTTGCTGGTTTGTCAGAAATGCATCGTATGCAGGCAGGATATTTTGATCGTTAAGATAAAATTCCAGTGCCTTATAGTCTTCTTTATTTTTAAACATATGTGCATGAGTCCATGAGGTAAACCCGGCAGGCTCGTGTACGGTGTTAAGGGTTCCGTACGGTGTTTCAAAATAAGTTGTTATCTGTTCATGGCCTTTTTCATCAAAAACTGAACTTTTGGTTACACGCACATTAGGTGTTTTCACACTGAAACAGGGAGTGTGACGGTTCACAATGCATAATCCCCGGTTACGGAGATCGCGTTCAACACTGCACTGCGGCAGTTTGTATTCGTATATGGTAAACGGAATTTTATCGATGTACTGTTTCCGTAGCGCAGCTTCTACTCTCGCCCGCGGAGTAACTGTTTTTTTAGGCATGTGAAACCTCTGTATGTATCAAAAGAAAGCGATTTATTTTAACAAAACCCATATTCATTTTACCATGATAAACAGAAGAGCGGCTTTTTAGTTGAGTGAAATCTTCAACGCAGCTATTAAAAAACACTTTTGAAAAGAATACGCAACCCGTAACTCAAGCGCGGAAACTGTTGGGTAGTAGTGTTGCTTCTAATAGTCAAGTGAAAGGGTTTCGCAATTCAGAGCGGTTAACTTGAAATGCTTCCACGACGCTTTAAAGAATGAGACTACCTGCAAGAATCCCCTCTGAATTGCTCAGAGAAAACCCTTTCACGTCACCTGTAGAAAAAGACCAACGGCAAATCTCAACCTGAATTACCGGTGAAAACATTTCCAGATGCCTGTTAAATAAATTGCGGATACTTATAAGGCTTTTGTCCTGTTACTGCACATATTCCAGTAATTTACGTGAATAAACCGGCGCTTTTAATTGTTCAATCGCTTTTTTTTCTATCTGGCGGATGCGTTCTTTGGTCAGATTGAGTTTTTTGCCGATTTCAAGCAATGTGAGAGGAGCTTTCCCTTCCAATCCATACCGCAGTCTGATTATTTCGGCTTCTACTGAGCTTAACGAACCAAGTACTTTTTGGAGATCCATTTTTAAATTAACTTCTACGGCATGTTCATGAGGAGATATGGTATGAGAATCCTCTATAACATCTTTCAGGGTATTTGCAGCGCCTCCTTCAGAGCATGTTACTTTGTCAATACTGGCATGCTTTTGTGATAATTGCAGCAAACTCTGGATGTCCTTTACAGGTAATTGTGTTTCTTTCGATATGGCCTGTATGCTGGTGTGGGTAATTTCACCGCAATGATCTTCACGTAGTGCGCGTTCGATATGGGACATTGAATTATTAAGATTGAGGGGGATTCGGATAATTTTTGATTTTTCGGAAATAGCTTTAATGATGGATTGTTTAATCCAGTGGACTGCATAGGAAATAAAATGAAAACCCCGGTTTGGATCGAAGGTTTCTACCGCGCGGATGAGTCCGAGATTACCTTCGCTGATGAGATCAAGAATACTGATGTTGCTGTTTGAATATCTTTTCGCGGTTTGTACCACGAACCTTAGATTTGCGGATATAAGCCTCTGTTTTGCTTTTTGATCTCCTTTTTGTGCTCTTACTGCCAGTTTGTATTCTTCATCTCTGGTTAAGAGCGGAATTCGGTTGATTTGGTTCAGATAAAATAATAAATGTTTATCGATATACGACATGGTATGATCCTCCATTTAATAGCAAATTTCGTGCCACAAATTCAGATCTCTTTTTTATTTGAATCTTTGTTTTTGCCTAATAATGTCTCTAAACGGGTTAAGTTACCCTTATCTGGAATAATTTTTATTATGATTAAAATTTTACTATTGGTCAAAATGACACAGTATTCAACCGATTACCCAATTATTGTGTCAAACTGAGCATGGAAGATGAAAGATTTCCGCGTCCCTTAAAAAAATAATATAATTTCTGTGTAGTGTAATATTGCAGTTCTTTACAGCCTGAAAGCCAGACCGAGATTAAGCCCAAACTGTATTTTAGAATTAAAACTGGGTGCGACAATAGCTCCGACATTAAATTCCGGAAGCAGAAACACATTTTCCCGTATTTCAGCCATGTATCCGACCGAAACTAACGCATTCAGTTCATTATCACTGTCAGATATTATTATTTTTTGGTATGGATTTCCCGTGCCGTGGGTAAGTTCACCCCGGAGAAATTTATTAAATGACACACCCGCGCCGAGCCAAGTGGATTTGATAAACAATTTTACCAGCCCGGATATAACAAGATACTCTTTTTTGCCGCTGCCGGTATATACAACCGAATCCAGAGTATATGCAGTAATTGACCTGTCATTTTTACTTAACTGGAGCTCTGCCTGAAGTCGTTGTGAAAAGGGAGCAGCGAAAAAGGCTGAATACACGAGCAGAGGATCGCTTTGAAGAACATAAGTAAATCCGATTTTAACACCTACTTTGTTGCCGGAATCGAGGACGGAGGTAGAGGATCTCTTTTTTAAATCCTGTTTGGATGTTTTGGATTCTTCTTCAAACAAATTGGTAAATACGTCTGTATCACTCACTTGTGCGAAGACTGCGGCTGCGAGAACTCCGGAAATAGCTGCAGATCTGAAAAATAATAAAAATTGTGATTTCATGATTTTTACCTCACACCTTGTCTGATTATCGGCATTGCAGGCCTTATTTTAAATACTGTGAAGGCATACGTAAATTTCGGGTACTTTTGTTTGCACGTTTGCCCTGTTTCGTAAATACAGTATATAATACCATATGGATGGGAAAAAATAAATAAAATTTTACGTATTTATGAACAAACCTCAGATAGTTATCCTTGACGCATATACGACTAACCCGGGCGATTTATCCTGGGAACCCATGAAGGAGCTCGGGAGTTGTACAATTTTCGATCGCACTCCGGCGGACAAAATCCTTGAAAGAATACGTGATGTTCCAATTATTATCACCAACAAAACTTTCATAACAGAACAAATAATTGAAAACGCGCCCGGACTGGAATATATCGGACTGCTTTCTACCGGAACAAATGCGGTAGATCTGAAATCCTGCGCCAAAAAGGGTATAACTGTTACCAATGCGCCGGCATACAGCAGCGCTTCTGTTGCGCAACTCGTTTTCGCGTTTATTTTAAATTACTGCCAGCGGGTTGCCGATCATTCCCGCGGAGTATTTGAGGGCAAATGGTCACAGTGTGCGGATTTTTGTTACTGGGACTTTCCGCTTGTTGAACTTGACGGTAAAATTCTCGGAATCATCGGTCTTGGAAGTATCGGAAGTCTTGTTGCCAAAATCGGAATGGCGTTTAATATGCGTATTATCGCTTCACGGAATAGCCCTGGTCTGACGAATCCCTTGAATGTACAGATACTACACAATGAAGAAGTTTTTAAAACAGCCGACTTTGTAAGTCTTCATTGTCCTCTTACTCCTGCTACTAAACAAATTGTGAATAAACATACGCTTTCGACAATGAAAAAAAATGCCTTTCTGATCAATACCGGCAGAGGTGATCTTGTGAATGAAAATGATCTGGCATATGCGCTGCAAAACGGGGTTATTGCAGGTGCCGGCCTTGATGTGACCTCTCAAGAGCCTCTGCCTTCAAATAGTCCGCTGCTTGGCGCTCCACGCTGCTGGATTACGCCGCATCTTGGGTGGGGTACCACCGCAGCAAGGCAGCGTCTAATTAATATTGTTGTTGAGAATGTACGGTCGTATCTATCAGGAAAACCAATTAATAAGGTAATATAACAGTGTGAACGAACACTTTTTCATTTATCAAAAATGTGTGTATTCGAACCATTAGAAATACATATGTCACAGGAAAACGCAAACGGTTTCAGTGGTCAGCTGTTACCTACATAATTTTAGTTAGTCTCTGGAGGCTGTATGCTGTCTTCTGGTGTCTACCGACAAAGTCGGTCGACCTCTCCGGCTTTGCCGGCTTAGGACTACTTGCCGCTATCTACATATTTTTTTCTGATTCGCGCATATTCTTCACGTTTGGTATCATCGTAAATACGGTAGGTGTTTTTTCCTGAAAATTTTGCATCATAAAGCGCATTATCGGCTTCTCGCTGGAGATTATGATACACTGTCTGCATCTCGGTGGATGAAATGCTCGTTAGATCAGAAAGTGCAATTGTAACCACAGACACACCCGCGCTCGCGGTGACTGATAACTCTTCGGTAGAATATAAAATTCTTGAAGCACGTATTGCAGTCATTATTTTATCGAGAACAACAATGGCGCCTTTGATATCGGTATGGGGCAGCATTACATCGAATTCCTCTCCGCCGAACCGGATGCAGTAGTCTGTTGGCCGGGTACTGTCTTTTATGACTGTTGCGGTATTGTGAAGTACTTTATCTCCGATGTCGTGGCCGTATTTGTTATTGAACACGGAAAAATTATCGATATCGAGACGGATATAACAGACCCGGTACTCTGAACCACTTTTGCCGGTAAGCGCCCTGGAAGCGGTCTTAACAACATTTTCGAGATAATTTTCTTTGTATTTAAGGAGGCCGGTCTTAGTGTCGATATTAATATTATTTTCAAGGACTTTGATTTTTTCACTCAGACTGTAATGATCAAGCTTTAATTTTCTTAAAAACTCTATGACTTCGTCGAGATCTTCAGGCTGCGCATTCTGTCTGAGAAAATATGCCATCACATGGACTGTGTATAAGTCAAAACTATCCATGTCAGCGTTAGTAGTATTATTGTTCATATAAGATTTCCGTGAATCAAAAAAACTTTATAACACAATTGTGTTTTACTTCAGGTCATAATATCATTGAAGACAATAAAATACAACAGAGTGACATTTATCCGTTATTCGCAATATACGGCAAAAGCGATAGAGCCGAATAAAAAAAACGGAAATAATAAATTTTAAAAAAAAGGGTTACTATAAAAACCTTTTTATGATATTATTTTATGAATCTGCGCGGTTACTGGGTTGTTATGTTTATATTTGCTGATAGGAGAATATCACATGAAAAAAAGAAAAATAAGGTTTGCTCCTGATACATATAACGGAGTAATACTTTCCGATGCCAACAGACAAATTACGATCCAGGGTATTATCCGAGACGAATCTTACGATGGGTGCTGTGGAGTTTTCAGAAAACCTTTCCCTTTTAAAGAAGGACAGCTTATATCAGCGTGTATAGGCAGATGCCCTGAAACATCCGGAGTTGTCAAATGGATCAGAGATTTTGACGGTGTGTTTATAAAAGCGGGAATTAGTTTGCTGATTACAGGGGCAAGAAGCACAGTCTGCACAACTTCGGATATTGATCGGGGCAAAAAAAAAGTTAAATCGACCAATCCAAAACAAAAAGCAAAAAAAAGTAAAATAAAAAACCCAAGCCCGTTTAAAATTAAAAAAAAATAATTTTTATGAATTTCTTGACATTTTTTATTTTTAATATTATAAAAGGTAAAAAAAATCCAGGATTAATGTGTGAACATAATTAACAGACATAAACATATAAATATCATGTATAATAAATTGCTGGCGCTTGTGTTCGCCATGAATTTCTGCGCTTTAATTAAAGACAATAATAAAATTACTCTTTTGGAATGTGCAAAAAAAAACCCAAAAAAAAATAGCAAAAAAAAAAGTGATGAAGATCCCGGCGACGAAGAGCCGGACAGTGAAGACATTGATGATGAAGACCTCGGCGACGAAGATCCTGACGATGAAGGTCTTGACGGTGAAGACATTGATGCGGACGACATTGATGACGAAGATATTGATGACGAAGACGATTTCGATGATGACTTCGATGATGATTTCGATGATGACTTTGATGATGATGATGATTTTGACGATGACTTCGATGACGACTTTGATGAAGATGACGATGATTTCGATGACGACGACTTCGATGACGATGAAGACTTTGATGAAGATTTTGCCGACGATGATGGTTCTGAAAGAAACGGTGATTCCGAGTACTTTAACAAAGGGGATAGTGATCTGGAATTAGACGAATTTGACAAAGAAAATGATGATTGGGACGATGATATAGATACGATTGATCGCTCAGGCGATGAACATGATGATCTTATGTAACTCTTTTTCAGTGAGGAAAAAAAAACCATTATTACAGCTGCTTTTATGTTCACTGTCCGTTATTTATACAGGGTGCGCCGGAAAAGATCTATATCTTGTCGATAAATCAACTCCTGAATCAAAACGTGCGCAGGTTATAGTGTCAAAAGGACTGACCGTAACTGCGGTAAACGATTTGCCGGTAAAAGCAAAAAAAAATATATTTCTTGAGTCGGGTGCATTCCGGTTTAAAGTCCGTGAAAAGTACAGGTTGGGTGTAATGGTGCTGCCGGTGCGGGTGGGAATTTCTGCACAAGCCGGAAGCCGGTATATAATTTACCGGGATAAAAAAAAATTTACATCGGAGAGCTTTCTGAATTACCGCTTACTAATGCGGGTCAGATAAAACTGGATTAAATTCACTTTAATCATAATTAAATTATACAGGAGAAAATATGTTCGGTTGTAGTCTAGGGAAACTATTTCAAACAACAATAGCGGGAGGATCTTACCAGGAAGGACTTACCGCAGTCATTCAGGGAGCGCCTTCAGGTATGTATCTTACCGAGGCGGAAATATATGGTGATCTGTTACTCAGAAAACCCGGCGCAGATGAGTTGTCATCCCCGAGAAAAGAACCGGATCTGCCGGTTATCTACACAGGTCTCAATGCTGCCGATACCATAAAAGGCGCAGGAAATGCGAATAAAACAAACGGCACACCTCTTTCGGTTCTTATACCTAATCTTGACCGACATTTTATCCATATCGAGCAATACCAGGATACCAATAGGACGCCCAGACCAGGACATGCATCGTATGCGTCGTTTATCAAGTACGGGCCGGATGACGACGCAATTGGCGCCGGTATTTTCAGCGGCAGATATACCTCAACAATTGTCGCCGCAGGATACATCGCAAAAAAAATACTCTCTCAGATGGGTATACACGTTTTTTCTTTTGTACGGGAGCTCGCCGGTGTAAAACTTCCCGAAGTAGACTTTACCAAAGCATTTGAATATACCAAACGTTATAAACAAATGCGTATCGACTTCGATCCTTTTTATCAGGAATTATATACCGGAAAAAGACTCACCATGTCAATGCGTTATCTGGAAAAAATGGCTGTGCTCGCGAAAGTCGAAAACGAAATTGATGCCATCCGTGATAAGGCATTGATCCCCGATCATAAAAAAATTGTCGAAAAATATAATGTGCATCATGTTTTAAACTGCCCTGATATTGAGGTAAGCAATGAAATGGTTAAGGCATGTAATGCAATTTCTGCCACAGGTGATTCTGCGGGTGGTACTGTCGAAGTAATTGTTCAGAATGCTCCTGCCGGCCTTGGCGAGCCGGTTTTTAACAAGCTTGATGCGGAACTTGGACGAATGCTCGGAATAGGCGCGATTAAGGGTGTAGAGGTTGGCGCAGGTTTTGGGGTCAAAGATATGACCGGCTATCAGAGCAATGACCAAATGCACAACGAAAATGGTAAAGTTGTTTTTGATTCAAACAACGCCGGTGGAATTACCGGTGGTCTTGCTACCGGTCAGGACATAATAGTTCGCCTTGCAGTAAAACCGACACCGACCATTGATAAAAAACAACAGACAATCGATAAATATACTAAAAAAACCACTCAGCTCGCCGCGATAACAAGACGGGATCCGACAATCGTTGCAAGGGTATGGCCGGTTGCAGAAAATTACACAGCACTCGTAATTCTCGACGCGTTAATTGCCGACTATGGATATCAAAAAATGAGGAGTTTTTTTCTCTGAGATCAAGTATTACCTGAGATCAGATCTTCGCTGCATCCTGCTCGGCTTTTTTTAGAATCTGCTCGCCCCGAGTCTCCGCGACTTTGAGCAGGTTTGCAGCTTGTTCTTCTGCTGCCTGGACTTTTTTCTTGTTTGTGCCGGCGGCTTCTATGAGTTCCTGACCTTTAATAAGCGCTTCGTTTTTCAGCGAAGCAGCCTCATTCTGAGCATTTTCGATAAGTGTTCTGCGTGCAGTAATCTTAATCTGGTTAATTTTTGCAGCCATGTCTGACTCAATGTCCTTCGCTGTCTGTTTTGCTTTTGTGACCTCTGCTTCCATCATCGCGTTCTGCATAATTGCGGTATTTTTTGCTTTTTGTTCTTCTTTAAATTTTTCCTCTATCCCGGAAAATTCTTTTTCTAATTCCGCATATTTTTTTTTTGATTCAGTGAGACTATTTTGATACTGCGTTTTCTCTCCCTGCAGTTCATTGTTTTTTTTTTTTATTTCTAAAATTCGTTTTTGGTAATTCAGAACATTTTCCATAATAAAATCAAGCTTTTTACTGATGTTCTGTATAAGGGAATTTCCTTCGATATGGTCTGTTTCTTTTGTTTTTCCGCTGCTTTCCTGTTTTCCTTCTTCTTTACCTGCTGCATCGTTTTTGACGTGAGAATCTTTCACGTATGTTTCTGTGTCATCTGCCGAAGTCTGATCAGGCTTTTTTCTCAGATAAAGTCCGTTCAATTGTTCATGTGCCAATACAGCTAATTCATTAAATCTGCCGTTCCAGTTTTCAAGCGTTTCAATTATTTTGTCCCGCAGCGTTTCATGTACATTGTTGTGGTTATAGACAATAAATGAGATTGTATCAAAATCATCCCATCCCGGGAAAAACCTATCGGATGTAATTTTTTCATCATGCTGAGGTACTCCGTCGTTATTCAGATCAATCCAGTTCTGCTCTATTTTTATTACGCGGTTTAATTCTCGGCTGATTCCCAGATTTTCACCGAATAGCTGCCATGCGGATAATGTAATTACTATGCAGACCTGTTTAAATTTCATTTTCATATGTTGTTTTGATGAACTATTAATAGAGGTTTATCTTAATCAATGCTTCTGGTTCCCTCATCATTATTATCGGCCCTCAACGGTATAAATTTTATTTTAGGAGGCGGTTTCTTCCGCATGGTACAATTATCATATGACGAGAGGACGTAAACCTGTAATACAATTACTTGATGTTGTTCTGCTTTTTTTTGCTTATTTTGTAACAATTCAAGTCAGATCAAGATCAAATCTGTATTTTTTCTACGATCAGCTTTCCTATTCTCTGCCTCAGGTGTATAACGGGTTTATTCTTTTTTTTGCTCCCTTTTACCTGCTGCTTTTGTATATATTCGGTTTTTACGAGGACCGGATAAAAACAAATTTTTTCCTGCTCGCAGTCCGTCATCTCATTGTTTCATTGTTTCTTTTTACTGCGATTACCGCGGTCAGTTCCTTTTTCAGGCTTACCGAAATTCCCCGCTCTATTACTGTTTCATATATATTTTTTAACTTTTTTTTAATGATTATCTGTCGTATTTTTATTCAAACACTTGGGAAAAAAAAAGTCTTCCGTACCGTTGTTATCGGTGATCCTCGGGAAAGTACAACGATTCTGAAATTATTAAGAAAATTTAAAAACTTTCGAATACAAATTCTGGGCATTATCACGTATGCCGGTAAAGAAAAAAGGGTGTATATTTATCCGGTGCTCGGCAAATTGACCAAACTGACAGAGATTTTCAGTAAAAATCCATGTGATCTCATTCTTATTGCCGAAAAAGATGTAATAAAAAAACAAAAAATTCTTGGTGAACTGAATGACACAATTTTTGACCGCACCGCCATTTTTGCTTCACCTTCAATATTCGAAATAGTGGTAAGTCAGCCCGAATACTTCAGAATTCATGATATTCCGTTGATTAGAATTGAAAAGGCAATTATCAAATATGCCTTAATAAAAAGAATTCTTGATTTTTTCTTTTCTCTCTGTGCAATAATTGTGCTTTTTCCAGTACTGGTGTGTATTTTCATTCTAATAAAAATTACTTCTCCCGGACCGAGCATTTTTAAGCAGAAACGGGTCGGTTATTTGCAGAAACCGTTTAATATTTATAAATTCAGGACAATGCATGCCGGCGCCGAAGCAGTTGTATATCAGGCAAAAAAGAAAGATTCCCGGATTACCCGGCTTGGAGGGTTTCTGCGTTCCTCAAGACTGGATGAACTCCCGCAGCTTTTTAATATCTTTAAAGGGGATATGTCTTTTGTGGGGCCGCGTCCGCTCGTAGACAAGGAAGTACACGAAGGTTTGCGCGGCACACCAGGATATGCGCAGCGTTTTTCAGCGCTTCCCGGTGTCACCGGTCTGGCTCAGGTACATGGCGATTACCATACGCTTCCCGAATATAAAATTAAATACGATTTGTGGTATATTTACCACTATTCTCTGTGGCTTGAATTGTCGATTATTTTCAGAACCGCGCAAACGGTATTCCTGCGGAAAGGTACATAAACTACGTTACTGCAGAGTTGGGTGTTTCGCAATCGTAGAATGGTTATTTTTCACCCAGTACTTTTTTACAATACCGGATTATTTTTTCTTCCTTAAGCATACCAAGTTTTAATAGCGCATCCTGAAACCGTATCCCGAGGTTTTTCTGCAGATCGAGCGCCAGTTCATACTGCTCAACTGAAATTAATCCTTCCCTGATAAAAAACTCATACATAGTGAACCTCCGTGTTGACTATATTGCTATAGACATCGGCAGTTTTTAAAAAAAAAGTATTATTTTTTTATAATACCCAGTATGGAATTTATCGGAATCAATCCGAATGAGCGGGAGTCTGCGCTATTATCCCAGTTATCAGAAAGTATAAAAAGCATTTCAAAAGGAACAAAAACCTGCGGCAGATTATCCCGCGGCGAAATGTCTTCCGGCAGCGATCTTGAATCTCCGAAATACTGAGGCCATGTGGGAATATACAGGCGCTGATTAATATAGATTTGCTTGTTTTTGATGTATATTGTTTCGCCGGGAAAGGCGATAACCCGGCGGATAATGTGTTTTTTTTCATAGGGAATATACCAGCCCATCGATGCGGCCCGGATCAAAAACTGAAAAAACCGGATTATTGCGGGACTTTTTTTTATATCGGGGAGACTGACGCATATTACGCTGCCTCTCGAAATATGTGCGGATGGCTGAGTTTTGCTGACCCGGGTTGAATACGTTATTTGCTTTGTAAACGTTACAGGGTACGCGTGCACGGGTAGTACGGTGCCTTCGGGAAACGAGGGCTGCATTGCGTTATCCGTAATTTTGGCAGAAAAGAAAATTTTCGGCGAAACGAAAATTGCCGCAAAAATTGTAATTGGAATAAAGATTATCAGACGTAGTTTTAGTGCATGTATATGTTTTTTTAAATAATACCCCTGAATAGTATCCTTCTTGCTAACTTTCATAGATTAATTATACAATGTGTCCATGAAAGTGGTGATTGCTGTTGATGAAAATATTCTTTTCGGTAAAGACGCATTCGGCAGTTTGGGGGAAGTGAGATTTTTCCCCGGCCGGCGCATCACCCGAAAAGAATTATCCGATGTCCAAATTCTTCTGGTGCGGTCTGTTACTAAAGTAAATGCTGCGCTGCTCAGCGGTACAAGCATTAAGTTTACCGGCACCGCTACCGCAGGCCTTGAACACGTTGATCAGGAATTCCTTAAAGTCAATAATATTCAATTCGCGCATGCCAAAGGCAGTAATGCCAAATCTGTCGCCGACTATGTAACTGCAGGCGTGCTTTCCTATTATCAGGCGCAAAAAAAAAATATTTCAGGATCCACTGCTGCAGTAATCGGCTGCGGCTTTGTGGGCACACAGGTATTAAAATCATTTCAGGCTCTTGGTCTACGCACCATTGCGGTCGACCCGCCGCTGCGTGAACAAACCGGTAATGCGCAATACAAAAACATCGGGGAAGCAGTTGATGCAGATATTATATCCGCGCATGTGTCCCTGGAGCGAACCGGGCAATACCCAACTCTTAGTCTGTTTAATAAAGAAATTTTCAGCAGATTTACCCGCAAGCCGCTTTTTATTAATGCATCGCGGGGCGAAACAGTAGTAGAGCCTGATTTGCTCAGCGCGCTCAATTCAGGTTACATCAGTGATTGCATACTTGATGTATGGAACAATGAGCCTCACGTAAATCACGATCTGCTTAATCGCGCATGGATTGCAACACCACATATTGCCGGGTATTCATTTTCCGGAAAAGTAAAAGGAACTGAAATGATTTATAAAGAGGTCTGCCGGTTTTTACACACTGCGCCAAAATGGAATGCTGAAGACACCTACCAAAAGCAAACCATTTCCGCAGATAATCAGGATGCAGTAAATGCGGTTGTGCGCACTGCATACAATATTCAGGATGATTCTCAAAGAATGAAAGCGCTCATTTGCTTACCGCCGGATAAAGCTGCGGAAAGATTCGATGAATTGCGGAAAAACTATCCGCGCAGGCTCGATTTTACTGATATTAACGTCTCAAACGCACCGCCGTCCGTTTCCGGCATACTTGCTAATCTTGGTTTTCGCATTCATGGATAAAAACGATATCACACTTGTTATTCTCGCGGCCGGAATCGGAAGCCGGTTCGGCGGCCTGAAACAGATTGAGCCGGTCGGGCTGAACGGCGAAGCTATTATCGACTTTTCTGTATTCGATGCTGTTCGTTGCGGATTTTCAAAACTGGTATTCGTCATACGTCCTGAAATCGAAGAGGCATTCAGGAATTTCGCCGGAAAAAAATATGAAAAAATAATTGAGACTCAGTATGCATATCAGACCATCGATAAAATTCCCGCCGGTTTTACTATTCCCGAAGGCCGCACAAAACCATGGGGCACCGGTCATGCGCTTCTATGCGCCAAAGAACAGACACATACGCCTTTTGCCGTAATAAACGGAGACGATTTTTACGGAAAAGAAGCATTTGAAACCATTGCTGAATTTCTTTCAACAACAGATGCTGGAAAACCGCACTGGACCATGGCCGGCTATCACCTGCGCAATACGCTCAGCGATTACGGGACGGTATCACGCGGTATTTGCAAAACCAATAACGAAAGAATGCTGGCCGGAATTACCGAACACACGAAAATATCAAAAACAAACGGACAAATACTCAGTACAGAACCCTCCGGCAAAACCGCTGTTTTCACCGGAGATGAAACCGTATCAGTTAATTTTTTCGGATTTACGCCGGTGATTTTTTCTTTTCTTGAAACACAGTTCGTTTCATTTTTATCGGATACCAATGCAGCCGGTACAGGAGAATTTTTTCTGCCGTCAGCTGTAAGCAGCCTTATTCACCGCGGGAATGCCTCTGTGGAGGTCCGCACCTCAGGCAGTTCATGGTTTGGAGTAACCTACCGTGAAGACAAAGCGGGCGTTACGGCTAACATTCAGGCAATGATAAAGTCCGGAATGTATCCGGAACGGTTGTGGACATAACCCGTACTCTTTTTCTAAAAGCTGAAACAGCCGGCGATCCGTCGGTTTTTTTTCAAAAAATATTACTCAACACCGGCAAAGATTTTCCGGCAGTAATCTGTGATATGACATTTCTTTTTCACGCGTATTGGCTTGAGCACACCCACCTTGTGCGCGCGGTATATTTCGCTGAACAGAATTCAAATGTGCAGACCACAGGCACAGGCAATTCTTTAAAGATATGGGAATGGAGTGTTTCCATGCAGCCCGGTTTTTCTGAATATACGCACTCTGCTTTACATGAAAAAATATCAGAAAAAAAAGAAATTTCCCAAGCCGAAGCGCGCGCGATACAAGATGCATATAAACCTTTTGTACGGGTTAATTTTCCTTTTGAACTTTCTACGGTAACAGTTAATAAACCATGGGGAAAAGAAATATGGTTTACCGGTGTTGAAAAAAGAGGTGTGTGCGGCGCTGTGGTCCAAAATACGGTATACGGACTTCCCTGGCTGTTTGCGGCAGCCGGCGATGCGTGTATCGGAACAGCGAAGCAGCAATTAATTCTCCTGAAAATACTTGATACATTACCCGATCCGGATAAAGGCGACTTATATTATGAGATGCATCGGATCAAGAAAGAAGTATATATTATTACCGGCGTCGATAATGCGGCGTGGCCGGACGGAACAGGGGAGATTAAACTCGGTTTTAACAGAAAAAAAATTAAACAATACGGAACTTTCAGTGTATTTCTTGAAGAAATGAGCTCTGCGGTGAAGAATTATAAAAAAGTCCGCGATGCAATCGATGGATATGGAAATAACGAAATTCCTTCATATCTGACAGAACAGGAACGGGAACTCCGGGGTATTATGGAGTCTTATATGGGTATTGTCCGGGTGAGTGCCGGCGACACTATCTGCATCCCGAATTACATGCCGCATTCTCTCCGGCATGGCATCCGCGTACTTGAATTCCAAACCCCGGTGTATGAGCGGCTTATTATCAGTTTTACTCAACGGGTATTGACCCAGAACCATTGGGATACAGATGAAGCATTTTCAATTATCCGTGAAAAATACCAAGACGGACAAATTTGTTATGACGTGGACAATACATCAGGTCAGCAAAACAAATCTGGCGAAAACCAAAATCCGGACGTATCATACGGCAGGACCAAAATAGAGAAGATTGTTGATTTCGAAGACTTTTACGTAAATAAAATTTTATTTTCTGCAGGAAGCAGTATCAGTGAAAATACCGGTAAAAGCTATATGCTCGTGTTTATTATCAGCGGGCAGCTCAGGTATGCACAGCAACCAGGAGAAAATTCCATTTTACTGCAACCTGGGAAAGCATATTTTATCCCGGCTTCGTGCGGCGCGTATATGCTTTCAAATATGAATATGAAATCTGATAATACTGATCAGGCAGTGTGCTGTATTGCGGTACCAAAGCCGACCAAACACGGCTTTTAAGTTCCTGATTAGTGTCATGCTTCAGCAAAATTATTCAGCGGCTTTTCCTGCTTCCTTCACACACATCACAATGCAACAGGAGAAGACTGCTGCATTATTCATTTTTTTGCCGCGGCCAATTTTTTTAATTATTTTAACTGAAGCATGACACTAATCAGGTTTAAGTTTAATAATTTAAACGCCGTAAACCGTGGGCATCAAGCAGATTTTCGGCATAGGTAAGTGATACAGGTTTCGGAATATTTGATATCCAATGCGTAATGCGCCATGGCTGCGACGAATTTTTTTCTTGTGAAAATAAGTATGTTACTTCAAGACGGGAATTCCAGCGTTCCCTGTCCGCTTGCGGTTTATGTACAGGCGGGCGTAAATGATAGATGTCGGTTTCAGCCATGAGCTGATTGCTGATAATAAATAATGATTTACCTCCGTAGGTTGAATGGCGGAAAGTTTCGACACGGGGAATATAGGTTATTTTCCGGACTTTGGACGGTTTATGTCCTGCGATCACCTCATCAAAGAGAAAATCAAAAAAAACCATGGGCTGATCGATGATTACACTGCTGTCTATTATAGGCAGTTTCCGCTGCACCCGTGTATAATTCATTTTCGCACCCCAGGGATCAGTACGTTCGGCAAAAAAAGGAGTTCCGCAGGAACAAAGAAAAAAACTGAGTACAATGAATAATAATGTCCGCATGTTATTCATTTTACATTAAAATTCCCGCAATTTTTATTCGGGTGAAGGGGGTACAAATCCGGGAAACGTCCGTCGGTAATTCCGGATTTGTACCCCCTTCACATAGCCGAAAACAAAAATTGCGGGATTTATTCCCCTCTTTACATATATTCAATTATAGTTTATTATTATATAAAATTCAACATGCCCTTTTAGCTCATAATTAATGTTACCGAAAAGATAGCGGATAGCTCATAATTCGTGTTACCATAGGGATTATGACTATGGCAACAAAAAATGAGATATTTAATCGATATGTAAATGAATAC
>Ga0180007_10000840_pt1 | contig 46249 bp, 54 predicted proteins | sample MM_PC_MetaG_FD_121122 | JGI IMG/M metagenome (GOLD analysis project Ga0180007, IMG submission 121122) | Groundwater microbial communities from the Aspo Hard Rock Laboratory (HRL) deep subsurface site, Sweden - MM_PC_MetaG | ecosystem: Environmental > Aquatic > Deep subsurface > Groundwater... | reverse complement strand
TTGTCAGGAGCTTCGGAAGGGGTTTGCGATGGTGTATTAACTGCCAAACCGGACATATAAGTAATTATAAAACCAGTTTATAATTATAGCATATATTTAACAATCAGGCAAGTATCTTGACCGCAACAAAAAAGCGTGATTTTTCACGCCCTTAAGTCCCTTACCGCAAAGCGATCAGGAATGTTTCGCGATGATTTTCAGCAGATCATCTTTGTGATGAACTCCGACCATATTTTCAACCGCTTCGCCATCTTTAAAAATAATCAGGGCGGGAATACTCATAATGCCATACTTTCCGGCGGCCTCCTGACTATCATCCACATTGACCTTGCCTATAACGGCCTTGTCACCGATTTCAGAGGCCAGCTCATCAATAATCGGCCCCTGCATCTGGCATGGTCCGCACCAGGGCGCCCAGAAATCAACAAGAACAGGTTTGTCTTTTATATCCAGAACTTTCTCCTTAAAATTTGCGTCAGTAATGGTAAGAGCTTCCATAATTTTTTTATTTAAAAAATAGTAGCGTGTCTCATCATAAAGCATGACATTTTTACTGGCAACAAAAAACCCCTCCGTTGTACACGAAGGGGTTCTTAGTTTGCAGGCTAAAAATTAGCGAACAGCATCCTTAAGAGATTTTCCAGCCTTGAAAGCGGGAACGTTCATAGCTGGGATCTTGATTTTCTGAGAAGGGTTGCGTGGGTTTACACCAGTGCGGGCAGCCCTTTTGCTAATACGGAAAGTACCGAAACCGGTAATGGTTACATTCTTTCCTTTCTTGAGCTCTTTGGTAACAGAGTCAAGAACTGCTTCGAGAGCATCGCCGGCAACTCTTTTGCTAACACCAGCAGTAGAAGCTACAGCAGCAACTAAATCTTGTTTAGTCATGTTGAAATAAATTATGAAGTAAATTCTGAAGCCAGTATAATGCCCCGCAGGAGCACAAATCAAGGGTTTTCCCCTTAAATAAGCGAAAAAAGTACTATGAAGACATTTTTTATACAGAAATAACCGCTTTTTTTAGCCATTTCATTCAAATTTGACTAAAGAAAAATTTTCATGTCAAAAATATATTGATTTTGTAATAATTGGCTTAAATAAAGTAAGAAACGGGCCCTATATATAGGTATAGCATTTTGAATTTTGATTTTTGATTGTTGATTCTTAATTTTTAATCTTCAATTTGAATATCGTTTGACACTCTTCCATCGGCTCCTGTATAGGTAAGCATGCAAATCAAAAAATATTCTTCTTTTTATGAATCATCTGATCATTGTCGAGTCACCGGCTAAAGCCAAGACTCTTAAAAAATTCCTTGGGGCCAAATACGCTGTCAAAGCCTCGATGGGACATATTCGGGATCTTCCCAAAAAAACCATGGCCATCGACATCGAGCACGATTTCGCCCCACAGTACGAAATCTCTCCGGACAAAAAAAAGATCGTGAAGGATCTGAAAGACGCGGTGCACAAAGCGCCCGACACAGTTGTCTGGTTGGCGCCCGATGAGGACCGCGAAGGAGAAAGTATCGCCTGGCATCTGGTTTACGCGCTGGGCCTTAAAAAAGGTCAGTTCCGCCGGATCGCGTTTCATGAAATTACCAAACCAGCCGTACTCAAAGCGCTCGAAAACCCGCGTGCCATCGACATCAATCTGGTTCACGCACAGCAAGCCCGCCGTATTCTGGACAGGCTGGTGGGTTACAGACTCTCTCCCCTGCTCTGGACGAAAATTAGAGCCGGCCTTTCCGCCGGACGCGTGCAGTCCGTGGCCGTGCGCCTGATCGTCGACCGTGAACGTGAAATCGAAGCCTTCAAAACGGAAGAATACTGGAAGATCGACTGTGATCTGAGCGTCAAAAAAGGCCCTTTCAACGCCGATCTTTCCAAAATCAAAGGTAAAAAGGCGGAAGTGAAGAATAAGAAGAAAGCCGACGAAGTCCTGAAAGACCTGAACAAGGCAAAGTACGAGGTCACCAAAATCGAGAAGAAATTCACCAAGAGAAGTCCGACAGCCCCCTTCATCACTTCCACCCTACAGCAGGAAGCCAGCCGCAAACTTGGTTTTTCGGTCAAACAGACGATGGTCGTGGCCCAGCAACTTTACGAAGGCGTGGAGCACGGCCAGCACCACACAGGTCTTATAACCTACATGCGTACCGATTCCTATAACTTGTCATATGAATTCCTTAAGACTGTTCCTAAAATCATCACCAGGTTGTACGGCGCCGAATACGCCCTAAGCAAGCCACGGATCTTTACTAAAAAAGCCCGCGGCGCTCAGGAGGCCCATGAAGCGATTCGCCCCACCGACCCTTCTAAAACGCCAAAGGATTTAAAATCACATCTGGATCCCAAACAATACCGACTGTACAAACTGATCTGGGAACGCACCATCGCCTGCCAGATGGCCGACGCCGAGGTTGACGTGACCACCGCTATCATCAAGGCGGGCGATTATGAACTGATAGCCAAAGGCGAAGTGATCCGCAAAGCCGGCTTTATGAAGGCTTACGTGGAAGGAACTGACGACGCGGAAGAGGCTCTTTCCCAAAAAGAAGTGATTTTGCCCGAAATGAAGGAGGGCGAAACCTGCAACCTGAAAAAAGTGAACACCGAACAGAAATTCACTCAGCCTCCGCCAAGGTACACCGAAGCCAGCCTGGTCAAAAAACTGGAATCGGAAGGTATAGGAAGGCCGTCCACTTACGCACCCACCATTTCGACGATCATTTCACGCGGGTACATCGAAAAGAAGCCGGACAAAAAACTTTATCCAATGGACATCGGCATGATCGTGAATGACTTTCTGGTGAAACATTTCCCTGACATCGTGGACTACCAGTTTACCGCCAGGATGGAAGAAAATCTGGACGACATTGCTGAAGGCAAAACCCAGTGGCAGCCAATCATCAAAGAATTTTATGAACCTTTTGAAAAAACGGTCGAAAAAAAGAAGAAGGAAGTAAAAAAATCCGACGTGATCCATGAAAAAACGGATGAAAAATGTGACGTCTGCGGCGCCCCCATGGTCGTAAAACTCGGCAAGAACGGCAAATTTCTGTCTTGTTCCAAGTACCCCGAATGCAAGAACGCGCGCCCCATGAAAGAAGATGCGGAAAAGGAAGAAAAGCTTCAAAAGGAGTTCAAGGATGAAAAATGCGACAAGTGCGGCAGTCCAATGATCGTGAAGAATGGCCGTTTTGGTGAATTCCTGGCCTGCTCGGGCTACCCCAAATGCAAGACCACTCGTCCGCTGTCCCACGCCCTGAAAGTAAAATGTCCGGAATGCGGCAGTGACATCGTGGAAAAAAGAACCAAACGCGGAAAAATCTTTTATGGCTGTACAGGTTACCCGGCCTGCAAGTTCGCCACCTGGAAAAAACCGGTCGACGACAAATGCCCAGTCTGCGGAGGAATCCAGTTACAGGAAAAGAAAAACCTGACCAAGTGCCAGCAATGCGGCAAGGAAACTGAAACCGAATAAGCGCACACAATACGCGACATGCAGAACTTCGCACACAGCATCCACTTGTGCTAATATAAATGTTGCCATAAAAACAAGCCGATGAAGAAAGACATACTTAAAAAGCTCCATCTGAAACAAGTGAAGAAGATGTCGAAGCTCGACCAGGTGCTTCTTGGGCTGATCGGACTTGGCGCCGTCGCACTGATCGGTTTTTTGCTGAACCTGGCCTATATGAACTGGCCCCAGCCATCCGTGGCTACACTGCTTCCTGCCAAAAACACGATCATGTACGTGGAAGTAAACAGCCTGAAACTGCCGACCAAACTGGAAGCCGGTGAAGACCAGATGAAGCTGACAGAGTCCTTGGGTCAGCCTTTCGGAGTGAATTTGGTACCTATGCTGGAAAGCTTTGCAGGAGACGGATTGGCTTTTGCCATGATCAAAGAACAGAGCATGCAGAATCAGCCCTTGCTCTTTATTAAAACCAAGACAAAACGCAGTGCCCTGAATTACTTTGAAAGCCTGACCCTGCCAAATGAAGAATTAATAAAAACGGCAGGCGAGAATCCTGTTTACTACTACCCTCAGGGCCAGCCTTTTGCTTTCAGGTTCATCAAAAAATATGTGGTAATCGGCCAAAGCCCGGATGCCCTTGCCCTGCTGGACAACCTGGAAGGACAAACGCTCCAGAATGATGAAAACTACGAAAAATCCGTCGGCAATCTGCCACGAAGAAGCTGGATTTTGGCCTATGTCGATTTCCGCAATCTGACTTTTTCGGACAACCCTGCCATTAACAGCATAGTCGAGCCTCTGAAACACGCTATCCGTCACATTGCCCTGGCCGTCCGTCAGGATCAGGAGGGTTTTCATTTCAATACCTTCCTGAACCTTAACAAAGATTTGCTGTCGCTCGACCGCGGCGAAAGTAAGGGTAAGTTTGCTTACGAACTGACCGGCTACCTTCCGGAAGAAAACGTGGCCATATATATTGGCGGCGCCAACCTGGAAGCCGAGTGGCTGAACACGTTGGAAACCATTTCAAACCTGAACCCGGCCTACGGCGTGATACTGGAAGGTATGGTCCGCGCCCAGGCGAATGAAGTTTTCGGGGAACAGGTTGATCTGCGAAACGATATCTATCCGCTTTTTGAGGGTGAATACGCCCTGAGTGTGGGCAGTGGCGAAAATGGCCGTGAAATCAGTTTGATTTTATCGCACGACAACCGTGAATTCGCCGAAGCAAAACTGGAAAAACTGGCCCGGGGCTTCAAATTCCTGGCCGCCAAATTCGCCCCTAAAGTGGAAGTGGTGACTCTGCCCGACGGCACCGAAAGCCGCGAGCTGGTACCCGACGACGGCAAACTGGAAAGTACCGGAGAAACGGTGAATGGTTACATCGTAAACTGCATCGAGGTAACCGGTACATCGGCTGGTTTCTGTTACGCCGCCACGGATGAGATCATCATGATGACCAATAGCAAAGACCGCCTGCTTAAAACGATCGATCTGACAGGCACCAACCTTCTTTCGGAGAGCGCTTCTTTCAGAAAAAGTCTGGCCAACCTGAGCAAAGTGAGCGACGAAGTGACCTATATGAACTTCGAAAACTTCTACAAACTCACCGCCAGCAATCAGTATGTTCAGGCCCTGCAGCCCCTGCTATCTAAACTCGAAGCCGGCTCATGGGTAAAACACTACTTCACGGACGGGGTGAGCACGGAGGGGTATGTGTTGGTGAAATAAATCTTGACCCGAATTTCCTCTTTGCTACAATAACTTAGCACTCTATAATAGTTAGTGCTAATTTTAATCGTTAACAGATAAACAGATGAAGATTAAACCTTTAAACGGTTACGTGGTCATCAAGCCCCTCGCGGCCGAAGAAGTGACCAGGAGCGGCATCGTTATTCCTGATACCGCCAACAAAGAGAAACCCAAAGAGGGTGAAGTAATCGCGGTGTCCAAAACCAATATTACAGACAAAGGCGCCGAGCTCCCGATTGAAATGAAAGTGGGAGACAAGGTCCTTTATGGCCAATACTCCGGTGAAGACGTTAAAGTCGAAGGCGTGGAATATAAGATCGTCGAAATGACCTCCGTCCGCGCAATTGTGATGTAAGAATAACTATCAATTAAGAAAAATAACTCTATTTATTATGGCTAAGCAACTATTACACGGCGATGACGCAAGGCAGAAACTCCTTGATGGAATCGAGAAACTGACCATGGCCGTTAAGGTCACCATGGGACCTAAAGGTCGCAACGCCCTGCTGGATAAATCCTACGGCGCTCCTACCATTACCAATGACGGTGTATCCATTGCCCGCGAAATCGAACTGGAAGACAAATTCGAGAACATGGGTGCCCAACTGGTCAAGGAAGTGGCCAACAAGACCAATGACGTGGCCGGAGACGGAACCACCACCGCCACCGTTCTGGCTCATGCCATCATCAAAGAAGGCATGCACCACCTGACCACCAACAAAGTGAACCCTATGCTTCTTAAAAAAGGCATCGAATCAGCCGTAAAGATCGTCATCGACCAGCTGGATAAGATGAAGAAGGAAGTGACCACCAAGGAAGAGATGGAACAGGTCGCCACGATTTCCGCTCAGAACGAAGAAGTCGGTGCCCTGATTGCCGAAGTCTTTGAAAAGGTCGGCGGAGACGGCGTGGTACAGGTCGAAGAAGGACAGACCATGGGTCTTTCCATCGATTTGGTGGAAGGAATGCAGTTTGATAACGGCTACATTTCGCCCTACATGATTACCGACGGCGCCCGTATGGAAGCCAGTTACGACGATGCTCACATTCTGATTACCGACAGCAAGATCCAGAGCATTCAGGAAATCCTTCCCCTGCTTGAATCTATGGCGCAGGCCGGACGAAAGAACCTGGTAATTATTGCCGAGGACATTGAAGGCGACGCGCTGGCTACCCTGATTGTGAATAAACTGAAAGGAACCTTCAACACGCTGGCTATTAAAGCCCCCGGCTTTGGTGACCGCCGAAAAGCTATGTTACAGGACATCGCTGTTCTGACCGGAGGCCGTGTGATCAGTTCCGAAGTCGGCCTCAAGCTGGAAACCGCCGCACTGGAAGACCTGGGAAGAGCAAGAAAAGTCGTGTCTTCTAAAGACAACACCACCATTGTGGAAGGAAAAGGTCATGCCGACGCCATTCAGAGCCGTGTCACTCAGATCAAGCATGAAATCGAGAAGTCCACGTCTGATTTTGATAAGGAAAAACTCGCTGAACGTTTGGCTAAACTGACCGGAGGTGTCGCCGTCATCAAAGTCGGTGCCGCGACCGAGGTGGAACTGAAAGAAAAGAAGCACCGCATCGAAGACGCCCTTTCTGCCACCCGTGCCGCCATGGAAGAAGGCATTGTAATAGGAGGAGGTGCCGCCCTGCTTCAGGCCAGCAACCACATTGACCCAAAGAAATTCAAATCTGCTGAAGAACAACTGGGTGCCGAGATCGTCAAAAGCGCTCTCAGCTATCCCCTCAATCAGATAGCTGAAAACGCCGGTGTGGATGGTGCCGTGATTCAGGCTGAACTGCAAAAAGCCTGGGGTTCACACAAGAATTTTGGTTACGATGCCACCACAGACATCAAGGCAAAGCCTGCTGACCAACTAGTGGACATGTTCAAGGCCGGAATAATTGACCCCAAAAAGGTCACCCGCTCTGCCCTGACGAACGCCGCCAGCGTTGCCGCCATGTTCCTGACGACAGAAACCGCAGTAACCGAGATCCCTAAGAAAGAATCCGAAATGCCGATGGGCATGGGTGGAGGTATGCCGGGGATGGGCGGGATGGGGATGATGTAGGAAGTGAAGAATGTATAGGTTATAATACGAAATGTGTAGGTTTTTATGAAAAATGTGTAGGTTTTTGACATTTATTGATGTATACTATACTCTGAAAGATGTATAGGTTTTTATGAAAAATGTGTAGGTTGTAATAATAAACATGTCTGAAAATTATCAGGAATTAAGCATCGGAGAAGCTGCCGGCATACTGGGTGTTTCCATCGAAACTCTAAGACGCTGGGATCGTGCCGGAAAACTGCAGGCAACAAGAACCCAGGGTGGCCAGCGGCGGTATACTTTGGATGCCCTTAAGCCAATCCTCGAAAAAGACCTGTTTTGGAATGCCAAACTCTGGGCAATGGAAAAAGGCAAAGAACCATATGAAGGATTTTATTGTCCCACCCGCCCTGTATTCGAAGCCCGGAACTCGGTCATGGAGAAATTGCTTGAAAGAAGCGTAGGTGAAGTCTATTCATTAATCTCAACTTCTGCAGGAGAAATGGGTAACAATTCTTTTGATCACAATTTAGGCAAATGGCCGGATATTCCGGGTATTTATTTTAATTACAGCATTTCTGAACGAAAAATTGTGCTGGCCGACCGGGGATTGGGCATACTTAAAACTCTGCAACAAATCATTCCCGGACTAAAAGATCATAGCGAGGCGCTGAATATTGCTTTTACCGAGGTAATAACTGGCAGAGCTCCGGAGAAACGGGGTAACGGACTAAAATATGTTAAGCGTAATGTGGAAAATGGTTATTTCAGCTTAACTTTTCAGACGGGTAACGCTCAACTAATTCTGAAGTCCGGTGAAACCTTAATAATGGAAAACATCAAAACAACCGCTTCTGTCATTCGGGGCTGTATAGCACTCATAGAATTCTAACACACCGCAAAAATGCATATTCAATTAAAACAATTCGGCTCATCACTTTCTTCAAGGCAAGCGGGCAAAGACGCGTATGGCGGTTTTCAGACCATGCTGACAAAAATGAAACCGAATGAGCCAATCGAAATTGATTTTGAAGGCGTTTCATCGCTCTCACCGTCATGGGCAGACGAATTTCTGACGCCACTGGCAAATGAGTATGACAATAAGGTGATTCTATTTAACACAAAAAATCTATCTGTTGACGCGACAATTACCTTTCTGGAAGAAATAAATAAGCTGAAGTTTAACAGAAAAAGCTGATGCTGATACTCACAAAATCCGACTTCATCAAATTGCTCCAGTGCCGAAAATACTTGTGGCTGTATAAGCATCGCAGGGATTTATTGCCGGAAGACATCGACCTAAGCTTGGAGAAAGTATTTGAGGAGGGCTATGAGGTGGAGAAATACGCCTGCGAGCTGTTCCCCAAAGGCGATGGGGCGGTCTTTCAGCCTACCTTCAAAAGCCCAAAGCAAGGCATTATATGCCGATGCGACATTCTGAAGTACACCAGCCCAAAAGAAGTCGAACTTTACGAGGTCAAAAGTTCCACCGAGGTAAAAGATTACCACCTGAGCGACGTGGTGTTCCAGAAGCAGTGCCTGACGGAAAGCGGTCTGACCGTGAAAAAGGTCTGTCTGATTCTGGTGAACAATAAGTACGTGCGTCATGGCCCCATCGAGCCCAAAAAACTGCTGAAAATCGAAGACGTGACGGAAGAAGTGGAAGAACGTATGGAGGAACTGCCTGCGCGCATAGAGGAAGCCCTGAAAGTCCTCAGACTCAAAACCGAACCCGATGTGCGGATCCTGAAACAATGCTCTAAGCCCTTCGCCTGCCCGCTCATCCCCTACTGCTGGAAAAATGTCCCCACCCCGTCCATCTACGACGCGGGCCTGAATGAAAAGAAACTGAACATTCTGCTTGATAAGGGAATCCTCAATATGAAAGACGTGCCTGCCGGCATGATTACCCCTTCCAAGAGGAAGTTCTACGAGTCTGTCCTTACGGACAAACCGCAGATTGACCGGAAGGCTATTGCGAAGTGGATTGAAAAGCTAGTCTACCCGCTTTACTTCCTTGACTACGAGACTTACAGCTCGGCGATTCCCATGTGTGACGGCTACCGCCCGTACCAGCAGATGCCGTTCCAGTACTCGCTCCACGTCATCAAAAAACCCGGTCAAAAACCGCTCCACTATGAGCACCTGGAACTGAAGGCCGTGGACCCGGTACCGGCATTGGCCGCAAAACTGAGTAAACAGCTAGGCCCCAAAGGGAGCGTGATTGCCTGGAATATGGGTTTTGAAAAGGACCGGAATTCCGAAATGGCCGAGCGTCTGCCCGCTTACGCCAAATTCTTCAATGCTGTGAACAAACGGATGGTGGATCTGGCCGAGCCGGTTAAAAAGGGTGCCTACGTGCATCCGGACTTTTTGGGCAAGTGGTCCATCAAAGCCGTCCTACCGGTGATGTGCCCTGAACTGAGCTACGAAGGCCTGGTCACCGAAACCGCCACCGCGTTTGAGTACTGGCCGGAACTGATTAGCGGCAAACTACCCCCCGCCGAACGGGGAACAATGGAAAAGAAGATGCTGGCCTACTGTAAAATGGACACGTTTGGGATGGTGAGGATTTTGGGGGAGATGGAGAAGACGCTTGGGCATTAGACTGCGACACATTTCAAAATGCACAGCTATCGCCCAAATTCTGGCTAAACCAACTCCAAATATATAAAAACTTATTGCTAAGAAACAATAAATAGTTGACGCTGTCCACTTAGCACTCTAAAATACACAGTGCTAAAACTCTTTACAATGACAGCATCCTCAAAATTAAATAAATGTCAAGGAAATTTTCTACTTAATTAATATAAGCATAATATATTTTGTGCCCGTTAAATATAAATTATGTATTTGCGGCATGCTAGAATAGTGACAACGCTCACAAACTTCACCCAGAAAGCACCATGGACCGAATGACCAAGCAGCAACGGAGTCACTGCATGTCCCAGGTTAAGGGCAAAAATACCCAGCTCGAGATAAACTTCCGCCAGTATATTTGGTCAAAGGGCTTGCGGGGCTACCGGCTCCATGCCAGCCTGCCAGGCAAACCGGATATATACTTCGGACCTCAAAAGGTGGCCGTATTCATTGACGGCTGCTTTTGGCACCAATGCCCCGAATGCTACAAGGCACCCAAAACCAACAAGAAGTTCTGGAATTCCAAAATCAGAAGCAACGTTGAACGGGATCTGGACAATGATATCAAGTTGAAGGATTTGGGGATTGAACCATTGCGCTTTTGGGAACACGAAATAAAATGTAATATAGGTTCGTGTTTCAAACGACTAAAAAAACTTCTTGACCAGTGAACAAATGTTCACTAAACTGATTCCAGTTCGATAAAAAAATAAATCATGTACAAATTCATTGATCTATTCGCAGGCATCGGCGGCTTCCATCTGGCATTCCACAGACTGGGTGCCGAATGCGTTTTTGCTTGTGAATGGGACAAACATGCCAGAAAGACCTATGAGCGCAACTTCAAAAAAATGTCACCCGAACTGTTCAGGAAAAAGAAGTTCTATGGTGACATCAATTCGATTAAGGACATAGATACTGAGATATCCGATTTTCAAATTTTGACAGCCGGTTTTCCTTGTCAGCCATTCAGTCAGGCGGGTTTTAAAAAGGGATTCGCAGATACCAGGGGTACACTATTCTTCAACATTGCTGAAATACTTAGGATTAAGAAACCTGAAGCATTCTTTCTCGAAAATGTCAGGGGCCTCCTTAATCACAACAATGGTGAAACATTCGCCACAATTAAAAAAGTCATTGAGGAAGATCTTGGTTATTCATTCCACTGGCAGATTGTGAGAGCTTCCGATTTCGGCTTACCCCAATTACGGCCCCGACTGTTTATGGTTGGTTTCAAAGACAAGAAGATCGATTTCGAATTTCCGACACCGATTAAGACGAAAATGACGATGTCCGATGTCTGGGGTGGTGATTGCAGCAGAACGATCGGCTTCACCCTACGCTGTGGCGGTCGCGGTTCCCGCATCAACGATAGACGGAACTGGGATGCCTATCTTGTTGACGGCAAAGTAAAGCGTCTTTCGCCTGATGAAGGCAAGAAAATGCAGGGTTTTCCCGACAATTTTGTTTTTCCGGTAAGTAATGTGGAAGCAATGAAACAGCTGGGTAATAGTGTCGCAGTCAATGCAATTCAGGCTGTCGGCGCCGAAATAATCAAAATTCTTGATACATCCTTTAACCCTACCGTTCAATTCAACGCGCACACTTCAAACATCAGCAAAATGGCAGTACATGCCAGAAAGCTAACACCTACACCACTTCATTAATAATTTTATGGGGCTTTTACACGACATTGGTATCGTATCAGGCAAAGATACTCAAGCTGCGAAAATATTTGAGGAGCTTTTTCCAAACTTCTTGGAGCTGCCATACAAAGTGCCCTCAGAATACATTTCCAAATGTTGGGACACTTATGTTGAGTATGACAAGAAAAAGAATCTGGCAGGTAATTCCAATGGCGAGATATTTGAATATCTTCTCGCCACTCTCTTCATCAAAGAAGGATTATTGCCCCTATTTCTACAGGCCAATGTCGCATTTGTTCCGAATGTTAGTTTTGATCTGATGCTCTACACATTGGAAAAGGGACCTATTTGTTTAAGCGCAAAAACAAGCCTTAGGGAAAGATATAAACAAGCGGATTTGGAAGCAATGGCCCTCAAAAATGTTCATCGTAAAAGTATTTCGTATTTGATTACGCTGGATAAGAAAGAAGCGGCAAATCTCAAAGCCAAAATTGAAAAAGGCGATACGCTGGGATTGGATAAAGTAATTATCGCAACGGAAACCGAATTTGATCAAATGATCGTTGAGCTGGTAGGCTACACAATAACCGAACCACCTCAAGTAGAAGTTATAGAGGCAAACAAAAAGATAACGGAGGAAAAAATCAAGAATCTCAATTTGCAAACTCCCCCATCTAATATAAAATAATCACGTTTTCTTTTATCAAGAGTGCAGTGAGAGCCTTGACTCTATGACCTGCCGGCAATTCGCCGCAGCGAATGCCCTTTTCAAGATTAGATAAAATGAATATGAATGAAGCAGAATTGAAGGCGCTCTCACAGGAGCATATCAGGCATGCCGACAAGTGGTACCGTATGTGCGCGGGGCTTTCTTCGGATTTGCAGCGTTATGAAGACGGGATACTCTATCTGGAGATCCATAATACCGAAAGGCAGCTGCCCTCCGATTACGCCACAGCCTTAAAAATGGCCCGAAGCTGGATAAACGGCAATAAGGAACTGAGTGACGCCAAAGGCTTTGTCGCTGTCTTTTATAAGACCAAATCCACGGGTTTTATGATAGGCGCCGGCGAAGCAGACCACAGCAAACTGGAGTCCATCTGCCAGGAACTCCGGGAATCCCAAACGAAAGAGCCTGTATTAACCGCTATTCATGCCGGCTTATTTACCGAGGAATAATTAACTAACTTTATTATAAAGAGTAAAATTAAGCCATATGGACGACGAAGAAATCCTACAATTAGTGGCCGATGGCGAATTAGAACCCGAAGATATCGAGGCTTTTAAGGCATTGAGCGACGAGCTGCAGGAATTGGTTACAGAGGGCGAATTAGACATGGATGATCTAGGTGATGTCAATGGATAATGCTTGACGGGTGAACAAATGTTTACTAAGATAAAAACACAATAACAAATATGTATTACCGAAGAAAAATTTTATTGGCATTACTACAGGAATTTGGTGGTCGCCTGAACGGCACCGATTTCCAAAAATACCTGTTTTTGCTAACAAGGGAGCAGGTAAGCCCGGCCTTTGATTTTGTGCCTTATAAATTCGGCGGTTTTTCCTTTCAATCCTATGCAGACAAAAGAACAATGACTGGCTATGGCATGATTAAAAATATGGACAACTGGTCGATTAGTGATAAAACAGACTATATTTCTCAGCTAACTCAGGATGATCAAGTATCTGTTATGAAAGTCAAACGGGAATGCGGATCGCTCAATGGCAAGAGTCTGGTAAGGTATGTTTACTTAAAATATCCCTATTACGCCATTAAAAGTGAAATCGCTGTTGATTGCCTCAGTAAGGATGAACTGGCTGAAGTTAATAAGCATAAACCAACGCAGAATGGATATGCCTTCTTTACCATTGGCTATGAAGGAAAGACATTTGATTATTACTTAAACCAACTCGTCGAAAATAATATCCGTGTTTTATGTGATGTACGTAAGAATCCGATTAGCATGAAATATGGGTTTTCCAGGAATCAGCTCGAAGATGCTTGTAAAAAACTAGGTATTGGCTACATCCATTTCCCGGAACTTGGGATTGAATCCGCCAAAAGAAAGAACCTGGCAGACAAAACGGACTACGAAAAATTATTTAAGGAATATGAAAAAAAGACCTTACCTGCAAATAAGGTGAGCCTTGAAATACTTTATCAGGTATTCCTAAAAGATAAGCGAATTGCCATCACTTGTTTTGAGGCCGACCATAACTTTTGCCATCGTCATAAAATAGTGAAACAAATAAAAAAACAACCGAATTGGGCATTCCAAATTGAGCACTTATGAAAACACGATTATTGATCCTTGTAAAAACCTACCCCACTCTTTCCACCAAATACGACGAACTGGTCTGTACCGCCGGCATGAAAGAAGACAGTACCTGGATACGGATTTATCCTATACCCTTCCGCAAGCTCTACTTTGATAAAAAGTACGCGAAATACCAGTGGATTGAATGTGAATTGGAAAGGAATAAATCCGATTTCCGACCCGAAACTTATCGCCCCAACCTAGATACGCTTAAACCTTGCGAAAAAATCGAAACAGACAAAAGCGGAAGGTGGCGCGACAGACGGAAACTCGTACTTAAGAATGTACATCAGAACATGCCACAGCTTATTGCTGATGCGAGGAATAAAAGCAAATACACTTCATTAGCTGTTTTTAAACCAAAAAAAATTATTGAGTTTATTACTGAGCCTGTAGAAAGAGAATGGGATATGCAGAAACTCAAGAAAATTGAGCAAAACTCGGAACAACTGAATCTGTTTAAAGAAAAGGATAACCCATTTAAGCTGGTCAACAAACTGCCATTTAAATTCTCATACGTTTTTGAGGATATTAATGGCACCAAAAGCAAACTAATGATTGAAGATTGGGAGATAGGCGCACTGTACTGGAAAGAACTAGGGCGATATGAAGGCGATGAGGATAGGGCTTGTGAAAGTGTAAGAAAGAAATATTTTGAAAATTTCGCAAAAACTAAAGATACGCACTTTTTTCTCGGAACGACCCGTGAACATCACTTGGTTGGCAAAAACCCCTTTATTATCATTGGTGTATTTTATCCGAAAGCCGATGATCAGTTGGAACTCTTTTAAACTTCAGTTGTCAAAACACTCAACGCTACATAAACTGAACTTAGCAGCCAAAAGGAATTATGAAACTATCTAAACAACAATTATTCGATCTATGGGGTGTTGACGGACCATACTCGGAGGCAAATATTAAAATTCAAACCCGAATTCTTGATGACAGTGTTTCGCGGGTCATGGTTGAAGTCGAAGCCAATATCAATCCATTGACTTTCAGGATCGTAAAGGCGGCTAAAAAGGCGTTTACCGACGACGAACATCTTCAACAACTATTGGATCACGCAAAATACATGGGTAAGAATCAGGGTTATGTTGTAAGTTCCTTTTCTAAAGAGTATACAGATGAAGACGTGATGAATGAGGCAAAAATACACCTGAAATACACTGAAAAAACTATCCTGAAGATGCACAAATACGCAATGGATTTACTGGGCATAGGATAGAATTAACTAGTTTCATATTATGCCACACAAAAAGACACCCATACTGCCCGACATCAAATTAAAATATAGTGAACGAAGGCGAACACCGGCATTCACCGGCATTACTTGCGCTGCCTGCAGACGGAAAAACGTCAAAATCGGCTCAGCCATTGACGCGTATACGGCTAATCCGAAATTTGTCTGTGAGGAATGCACCATTTTTCACTATCAGATTGATAATGGCATTTCATCGCTTAAGGCGGCCGCGTCCAGAAGACGGAGAATATTTGATGTGCCGTATCTTTTTAACGAAATGTTCACAGATCGGTATATGGCGCAATTTGGTCATTCTTCATTGGATGACCTGGAAGACAGCAACCTGAGTGACATCCTGGAAGCCTCGGGGGACTTGTATAATTATCTCTACACTAAAGAAGACAAAATGCGGCTTGAGAAAATCGAAGATCAGAAAGAAATCGAGTGGGAGTTCAGTCAGGTTCTGAGCAATCTGGATTTATCCAGGATATTTCCACACAAAAAAGTGCGATAATATTACTAATAGCTTAGGATCAGCAAACATTAACAAAACAATCATGAAAAAACAACTTTTAGGACTCACCGCCCTCCTAATCTTCTTCCCCTATCTGAACACCAGGGCAGCAGAGCCAAATATCAGCTACTATCAAATCAGATATCAGATCGCCTGTCGGGATTTTGACACGACTGATGCCAGATGCTTTTGGAATAAGGTGGAATTTGTCCACGCCAAAGAAGTACTCGGTAGAAGTGATGTCAAAGATTATCTGACCAATGCTGAACTGGAACGAATCACCAAAAAGATTGGATTCTTGGAGTCGCGATACCAAACCTTCTGTAAAGAAGCCGAAGAACCTTCCTATTTCTGTCCGGCACTCGGTAAGCTAGTTGAAAAGGGCCAGCATTTCGTAGACAACGAACAAGTTTATGCAGAAGAAGAATTACATGAAGCTGCACCAAGTGCCTATGAATGTAGTTCGAATACCTACAACTGTTCTGACTTTTCTACCCAATCAGAAGCGCAAGCTGCACATGATTACTGCTGGGCAGAAGTCGGCAGTGACATTCATTCCATTGATGGAGATGGAAATGGAATAGCCTGTGAAAGCCTAGACTAATTAACTCGAAAGGATCTATGAGCATCAAGTTTTCTAGAGACCTAATAAAAGGCCGCATTACCGAAGTCATATTTGAGCAAATGATGAGAGAGGAAGGCAACTATACTGTCATCCCTTTTGGCTATGAGCACACAGTGCCAACTATTGCCCAGTATCAAGACTCAACAGCAAGGGATATCTTAGACAATATTGCTGACACACCTGACTTTGTTCTTATTTCAAACGATAAACGAAAAATTTATCTTGTTGAGGTGAAGTATCAAAGAAAGCTCAACATGGATTATTTGAAGAAGAAAGCTAAAAAGCTATCTGAACGCTGGAAAAAGCCATGGATATTTTTAGCAACACCTGAGAAGTTCTATTGTACACTCTGTAAAACGATACTTGAGGGTGGAATTAACGAACTCTCAGAGAAGTGGGTTAAGAAGGGGCGGCAAAAAGCCTATTTAGAATTGCTAAATGAATTTGAAAAATAACATGAACTCACAAAGTACAACTGAAACCAATGTACTACCCACCAAAAAGATTGAATACCCCCAACTGAAAAAGATTGGTGGCTTCAAGAACTTCAGTAAAAAAGTATTAGTCAAAACCGTTATAATTGTGCTCACGGCGACACTGGCCGGTTATCTGGCAGGGTATCTAATGCAACAAAACTTCAGGGAACTGACTGGCTATAAATATGACCAAACAGCAACAATCGAACTTGAGGCCAATGAAGCCGTAATGCGACCAACTAACACAAGATTCCAGAAAGATGGAAATCTCTTCATTCACATTCTCAGCGACACGATTAACATGACTACCAATGCACTCACTGTAGTAAAAAACAGTGAAATCATACAAGCAGCTAATCAGGCGTCATTAAGTATTATCCTTACAATACTAAGTCCCCTATTCTGGATACTCGATTGGGTGGCTTTCTGGCTACCATTCACCCTTGTATTCGTGGGCGCAGCATGGCTGACAAACAAGCTGATAACACTGAAAAGTCAGGTAATAAGTAATGGTCTCGATCCACAACTACTTAAAAATGTGGAGCTGCTCGAAGCTAAGGTGAAGGAATTAGTGGACCATGCGAACCAAAACCCAAAATCTTGACAACTCCCCCATTCCTATATATAATCACCATCCCTAAACAGCCTTCTAAATGAAATACTTCATTAGAAAGGTTGCCACCCCGATTATCATAGGCATCTGCCTTTTAGTTGCAGGCATCACTTTGCTAGCCCCACACCTGTCCGCCGCGGAGGGCGATGAAACCACCTATTACCTTCTCACCGACCATCTTGGCAGTGTGGATGTTGTTTTGGATGAAAGCGGTAATGTGGTGGAAAGGCGGGACTATTTACCGTACGGTTCTGCACGTGCAGAAGTGACCACCCCCGAAGCTCCCGTCACCGCCCAGGGCTTTACGGGCAAGGAGTTGGACGATGAAACGGGGCTGAATTACTACGGCGCCCGCTATTACGATTCCGCCATCTAACAAACTATTTAGCGCTAAATGCTGGCTTTTCTGATTTGGATGCCTTCAGCATTGCATTTTATAACCAGATGACCGACAGTGATCCGGCGACTGGCCCATGGTCAAGTCGCGAAACAAGGCAGTTGTATCACTTCGCCACCCCAGAGCAGCTCGGAAAACTACATAGTCAGGCAATGAATACGAGAAGCCACAAAGATATTGGCACATTTCTGCATGCATTCCAAGACAGCTATTCACATGCAGGCTATGGGCCAACAATTGGTCATGTGCTTGATGAACATAAACCCGATCAAACCTACCTGGCCGTACAAGAAGCAATGGAGATGGCAAAAAATAGCTTCTTTCACCTTCGCACCTTCAATTTAATGGAGCTTGGACTCACAAATAATGAAGCAATTGAAGCCTGCAACAATGAAAGCAATCAAATCTGGGAGAATATTTCAGGTGACGTTCATGATTATCTTGAACTTGAGCTTAAACAGATATCGGAAGTCGGCGAAAAGATAAAATACAGGGAAGACGATGCAGAAATCGGATAAGTAGTTTAAAATACAAATGAAATGAATAAGTCACTTATGAAAAAACATCGCTTTCTTATCATCCTTTCACTAATCACCCCACTCGCACTCCTTTTGGCCTTCTGGTCAGGCGGCTATGGTCATGGCGATTATCTTGCAGCCAACCTCCTTTTCCCTTTCCCCATGGCATTAGCCAGCGTAACCGGATCAATTTCAGCCCTAAGCCTGATTATTGCCGTAATTCAGTTTCCCGCCTACGGCTATTTGATAGACAAAAAGAATCCAATCGTGATTTACGGCCTGTTGGCTGCTCATGTGATCATGGCCGTCGGCGTCAACTGCTATAGCGGCAACTTCTACTAGCTTTTCTATTGACCAGTGAACATTTGTACACTATGCTAAGAAGGCATGATTGGAAAAAATTACGCCTTCATCGACAGTCAAAATCTTAACCTGGCCATTCAGCAATTTGGGCAGAAGCTGGATTTCAAGAAGTTCAGAATTTTTCTGCGGGATAAATACAAAGTAGAAAAGGCCTTCTTGTTTATGGGCTACGTCACCGGTAACGAAATGATGTATGCCTCACTCCAAAGCGCAGGCTATGTCCTGATTTTCAAGCCCACCCTCGACAAAAATGGAGTTATAAAGGGCAACTGTGATGCGGAACTCGTACTGCGATGTATGATTGAGTATGACAACTTCGATAAAGCCGTAATCGTTTCAGGTGACGGAGACTTTCATTGTCTGGTCAAATACCTGGCAGAACAAAACAAGCTGCTTAAAATCGGAATTCCCAACAAAAAGCAGTATTCCTCATTGCTCCGCAAATACACAAAATACTTCTTCTATGTGAGCGACCACCTAGGTAAACTCCACTACAGAAAACAGCAACAGAAAAAACATCTTAAAATTGTTAAAATAAAGAAGCAGGCAAAAACAAAGACAAAAAAACGGTGAGCATTCCTTTCGGCACCGACACCTCAGGTAGCTCACCATCGTGATGAGTGAAGTCTAGCAAAGCAGGAATGTAAAGTCAAATTTAAACCTATCAATAATCCATAACCCATGTCCACCTACTACACCCCCCTCCGCACCCGCAACATCTACGACCCAAACTCAAAAGAGCCCTTCAAACTCAGTCGATCCAAGATTGAGAACTATGTGAAATGTCCGCGGTGTTTCTATTTAGATCGCAGATTGGGGGTCAATCCCCACCCGGGCTTCCCTTTTACCTTAAACTCAGCGGTGGATGCCCTGTTTAAGAAGGAATTCGACAAATACCGGGCAGAGCAGAAACCTCATCCGCTCATGCAGGAATATAAAATCGATGCGGTCCCCTTTCAGCATAAAGACATTGATGAATGGCGGGAGAACTTTAAGGGTATTCAGTTCCTGCACAAACCGACCAACCTCTTAATTGCCGGAGCTGTCGATGATGTGTGGGTAAAGCCCGATGGGCAGTTGATCGTGGCCGATTACAAAGCCACCTCCAAAGCCGAAGAAATCACGGCGCTGGATAAAGATTGGCAGGATGGATACAAGAGACAGAGTGAAATCTATCAATGGCTCCTTCGGCAGAATGGATTCAAGGTAAATAAGACCGCCTACTTTGTTTATGCCAACGGCGACACCGATAAACCTGCCTTCGGCAACAAGTTAGAATTCGAAACCAGACTGATTCCCTACAAAGGGGATGACAGCTGGGTGGAACCAACCCTCAAAAAGATCAAAAAATGCCTGGATAGCAATAAAATTCCCAAGAGCGATCCCGATTGTGACTCTTGCGCCTATCGGGAGGCAGTCGCCTCAGTCATGTTCTGACGAATAAAAGAGGCAACCGCTTTAACGGTATCTTCTTTCAATTCAGGAGGGCTTTGAGCGACCCAGACCGCGAAATTATAGAATTCCTGAGTGCCGACCTTTATCCACTTTTTATTCTTCATAAGAAAAAGGAGCAGGGTCGTAACAGCAATACGCTTATTGCCATTTTGGAAGGGGTGATTCTTCACAAGCAGATAGAATAGGATGGCCGCCTTGTTCACTAATCCCCGATAAAGCGTTGTGCCACCATAAGTAATAAAAGGCGTTTCAAGACAACTCTCCAGCTTATTCTCAAACCGTGTGGAAAACGCGGGGATAGGCTCATCCCATGCCAGAAATTTCTGAGCAAGAGTATGAGCCAAGAATTCTACCTCATTGATGCTAAGTTTCTTAATCATCAATTATCTTTAAGTAATTCTAAAGTCTCACCATATTCTTTAATAACCTTGTCGACCTCCTTTTCGATCTCCCTTTTCCTTGCATCTGTCAATTCACCTTTTTTGGAATAATTGATAATTACATCACGCGAAATGATGTAATTACGTCCAACTTTAATAGCCTCTATTTCACCGGATTTAATTTTGTTAAAAAGAGTGACTCGGCTAACACCCAAAATCTCTGCAGCCTCTACAGTTGATAGGAATTCTTTCATAAGATTAACATATGTTAAATAAATATTCAAAGAATACACAATAATTTTAACATAGGTTAAAGAGAAATGTCAATATCAGACACATGATGATATGCAGGTAACTTGTTCCAAACTGGAACAGGTCCAATGATAAAGAAAACCCACATTGTCAAATATTCTGACAGGCTAATATGTATTGACAGTTATCATCGCCTTTCTGTATAATGAAGTAAACAAAATAAACCATAAAAACTAAAAAGATGACTAAAAAGCTCCATATGCTTATTAAAGACCTTCGTACAAAGCGGGATATTTCTCAGGCTGACATGGCTCATCAACTCAAGATGGCCCGGCCAACTTATATCCAGATTGAAAAGGGTGTGCGACCACCCACCGCGCCGGAAATCCAGAAAATGGCGGGGGTCTTCGGTGTTCCAGTTACCTTTTTCTTCGAGGGCGGCAGCCAGGCAACTAGCTATTCAGTTGAACTCCCAAAGTCAAAAAAGGTCGCCGACAAGAACAAACCGGATATCCGCATCAGTGTACCGCAGAAGAACCTTGATAAGTTCAGGGAAGTCCTTCTGTATGTTCTGGAAAAAGTGGGTGCCAAGCCAAATGTAGGTGAAACAGTAATTTACAAATTGTTGTACTTCATCGATTTTGATTTCTACGAGAAATTCGAGGAACAGTTGATCGGCGCCACTTATATCAAAAACAAATACGGCCCAACACCTGTGGAGTTCAAAAAGATTGTGGAGCAGATGATTAAGAATGGTGAAATAGAGGCAGTTCGAAGCAAGCATTTTCAATACGAACAAAAGAAATATCTCCCCTTAAGAAGAGCTGATTTAAAGAAGCTGAACGCGCAGGAAATAAATCACATTGACGATGTACTGGCACGCCTGAGCGACAAGAACGCCAAGGAACTCAGTGATTATTCACATAACGATACCCCCTGGATGATCCATGAAATGGGTGAATCACTTGATTATGAATTGGTTTTTTATCGCGACGAAAAACACTCTGTAAGAAACTATCCTGATGAACTTTAGAGAAACAAAAGAATTCGAAAACGATTTCAAAAAACTCAATAAAAAATTCCGAAGCCTTCCGGAGGATTTAGAACGACTCAAAAAACTGCTGACAAAAGAACCACTGGGGGTAGGAAAGCATTTTGCTGTACTCCACAACTCCCCCAGCCTAAGCATCGTAAAGGCCAGACTCGCCTGCAAATACCTGAAGAACTCAACCTCATCACTTCGCGTCATCTACGCTTATCACGAGGAAACAAAGGAGATTGAGCTGATTGAATTCATTGAGCTATACTTCAAGAGTAGTAAGGCTCGCGAGGATTTTGCACGGCTACAGGAGTATCTCAAAGCACATAAATCTTGACAACTCGCCAATTCCTATATATAATCACTCTCCCTAAACAGCCTTTGTAATGAAATCTCTCATTAGAAAGGTTGCCACCCCGATTATCATAGGTATCTGCCTTTTAGTTGCAGGCATCGCATCCTTGGCCCCCGGTCTGTCTGCCGCGGAAACAGCAACGCGGAAACAGCAACTTTGAACCTGTATCAAAGGAAAATCCAAACAATCCATCCGAAATTCTTCATCGTTTTGCCGGCATCACAAAAGAAAACGAACTGTTCTTTGTCCAAATCAAAGAAGATAAAAAGACAGGTAAAAAAAGATTTATGTCTGCTTATCCGGACAAATAAAAAGGAGCTCCGCCAAGTGTGGTATATGAACCACGGCCGAACACCTTTTCTGAAATAATGATAGCAAAACAGGTGCGCAAAGTCAAATCCAAACAATACAAATCCATGTCCAACTACTACACCATTCTCCACTAATTAAGCCCCGGACAAGTAGCTACCGAAAATCCCCGAAGCGATCGATCATGACGTCAATGGCCTGAAAGACGGCTGGCTGGTAGTCGATTTCGAGTTGACCAAGTTTCTTACCTATGCGCACTCGATCAATAATACGAAGTTGTTCGAATTTAATCTTTGAATCACACTTCAATCCATTGCTCTTAGAGCGATTAACCAGAACCTGATAGGGATAGACCTTTTCAAGTTGCTTACTCGTAAGTGGAGCTACAAGGAATACCTGTGCAATATGCCCTACCGCATTCGTCTGCAGAACCACGCAAGGTCGCTTGCCTACTTGTTCAGAGCCTTTTCGTGGCTCCAAATTTACCTGATAAATTTCAAATTGTTTGATTCGCTTCATTCTCCTGAATCAATAATTCGTAAATAATCATCAAAATCAGACATAGCCTCAGCTACATCTTTATCCGTCTGAGAGCTAAATCCTTCTATTAGATCCTTGCGAAGTTTGTACTTGCGATACATATCCAGAGCCTGATTGATAATACGTGTCTTAGTGATTTCCTTCCTTCGCGCCTCAGATGTCACAAATTGGGCGTTGGGTTCTGTAAGAACAAGTGAAGTCGTCATAATATTATGATTAGATAATATAATTATATATTATAAAAACATATTGAGCAATCAAAAATCAATCCCCACCCAACAACAAATGGAAGAGCAAATTGGTGTATACTGATTATGTGAAAATAAAATTTATTAATCTATTATCTTTTTTATATGAACGAAATGACATTATTTTTGGCTCAAATCTTTGGGCCCGTACTTGGCCTCACTGGCCTAGGAATTCTACTAAATCAGAATTTCTACGCAAAAGCCTTCAAGGACTTTAGCAAAGAAAGCTTTAGTTTAGTGTCTATCGATATGGGCATGATCGCCATTGGGGTAGTTCTTGTCACCAAACACTTCATGTGGGGTAACCTGGCAGAAGTGCTTGTTAGCTTTATTGGCCTGGGCTTTCTTGTAAAAGGAGTTTTACTGACAGTCATGCCTAAAGCTTTCGATGGCCTGGTTCAATCCTTTTACTCAAAGAACTTGATAAAGTTCGCTGGTGGCCTATGGGTTATTGGCGGAGCATATTTATCTTACGTAGGATTTCTTGCCTAAGGCATTATAAGTATAAGAACAATATGGATCCAGATCTTTCAAAAATCTTCGAAGCTAAGGAGTTCAAAAAAGGCGATATTATCCTTCAGCAGAATGACAAAGTAGATGGACTATACGTCATCAAGTCCGGAAAGGTGGATGTAGAGAGAGACGGCGAGATCATTGCCACGCTGGAAGCGGGTGATTTCTTTGGCGAAATGGGATTACTCCTGCATGAGCGGCGTTCCGCCACCATCAAAGTAACTTCAGATGAATTATCCACGTACTTTCTTTCTAAAGAAATCTATGCAGAAGTCAAAGACGAACTGGGAGAAGATGTAGTTGAAAAAGCATTGCAGAGGTACAGCGAAACTTACAAAAAATATATTTGATTATAGCCAATAAAGCATTATGTGAACATTACCCATTGACTATTTCAGAATTTACTGTATTATCAGACAAGTCCATTAGGAAAATTTTTATAGGGTTTAGACAATAAATTCCAATAAACATTGCTTAACGGAATTTATTTTTTAACCTTTTATTATTATGGAAGGTATCATTAAAAAGCTCAATGAAAAGGGCTTCGGTTTTATTACTCCGGAAGGAGAAGACAAGGACGTTTTCTTTCACAGAAACGATCTTGTCGACGCTGATTTTAACGATCTGCGCGAAGGTGACAAAGTTACCTTTGAAAAAGAGGCTTCCGACAAGGGGCCAAAAGCAGTCAAGGTTACACTCGTCTAAGCTGATAAGTTGGATATATGATTCCAATTGAATATCTTAGACAATTTCGCTTTGGTGGCTACGCTATTTTTGATCTTGTAGCGGCCTTTCTGGGAATGTATTTGCTGTCGCCCTTGCTATCCTGGCTATTTCGTAAGATCAGGCTGGATATACCAAAACATAATTGGCTGTTCTTCACTTTGCCAATAGGCATCCTTTCCCATCTGCTAGCGGGCAAAATTACTCCTATGACCAGTGATTTCATGGATATTCATAGTCACTATCTTATAAAGGTATTGATTATAGGATCATTCATTCTTGGACTAAGAGGCATAAAAATAGTCAAAGAATAACCAACATCTACAACCAGGAAATTATTATTATCCTGTAGCTGTCATCATTCCGCCTTGCTACTTTCCCGAATATGACATAAACTCCATCCTACTAACTAATAAAGTACTATGGGTCAATATAACAGATCAGACAACAGAGATAGCGGAGGCGGAAGAGGTGGTTTTGGTGGTGGCGGTGGAAGGGGTGGTTTTGGCGGTGGAGGCGGAAGAGGTGGTTTTGGTGGTGGCAGAGGTGGTTTTGGTGGTGGTGATCGGGGTCGTCCCCAGATGCACAGGGCTACCTGCGCCGACTGCGGAAATCAGTGTGAAGTGCCGTTTAAACCTACGGGCGAAAAGCCTGTTTTTTGCAGCGAATGTTTCGAAGGCAGCGGACGCGGTATGTCCAGACCAAAAAGAGAACATTCCGCCCCACGATTTGAGGATAGGCCAAAAGCCGACAATTCAGAGCTCAAAGAACAGCTGAATAAACTGGACTACAAACTCGACAAAATCTTAAAGATGCTGGCACCAATTGTTTCTCCGGAAGCAAAGGAGGTGAAAGAAGTTGCAGAAAAGCCAGCTAAGAAAGAGGCAAAAGAAGTGGTTGAGGCACCGGCCAAAAAAGCTGCCAAAAAAGCTGTGAAGAAGACGGTTAAAAAGGAGGCTAAAAAGAAGAAATAATACCTTCGCCCGTTTCATGTATAATAGAGGAGTAATTCTCTAACAAACTATGAATATGAAAGGTTTTTTTGCAAATATCGAAAAAGACACTCTCGAAAATTCAAACTTTCGTAAGGTGCTTTATTCGGCCAAACACTGCCAGCTCGTGTTGATGAGCCTGAAGCCCGGTGAAGAAATCGGCATGGAGGTGCATGAAGAAAACGACCAATTCTTCCGCTTTGAGTCGGGAGAAGGAATGTGCATAATAGACGGCAACGAATACCAGCTGAAAGACGGTGTTTCGATCATCGTGCCATCCGGCGCTCAGCACAATGTGATCAATACGTCCGAAACCGATGAGCTGAAGATGTACACCATTTATTCTCCGGCCCATCACAAAGACGGCACCATACACGCGACAAAAGAGGATGCGGAGAGCGATGACGAAGAATTCGACGGAATGACAACCGAAAGCTAACCAAAAAAATATGAACGCGATTTATAAAGCCCTTATTTTTTCGCCCAAAAATGAGCATACACTGACCGTCTTAAATCCGGGTTATCTGGTCGTGTCTAAAACAGGACTGATGGAATACGTGGGTAAAAAAGACCCCCGACGAAAGTACAAGGGGTACAAATTTTTTGATTATTCGGACCGCCTGATCTGCCCGGGCTTTGTGGACACTCACAATCACCTGCCACAGTACGCGTTCGCTGGGATCGGCGACAAGGACCTTCTGCCATGGCTTGAAAATTACACTTTCCCGCGCGAAAAGATGTTCGCGAAAAAAGAGGAAGCTCAAAAATCCGCCAAAATCTTTTTCGGCGACCTTATAAAAAACGGCACAACTACGACGCTGACTTACGCCACCATTCATAAATCCGCCACCGACATCGCTTTTCAGGCGGCAAAAAAAGCCGGCCTGCGCGCCGTGATCGGCAAGGTGATGATGGACCAGAACAGCCCAGCCTATTTGACGGAAAACACGCGGCAATCGCTGGCTGACTGCCAGGAGCTCATTGAAAAATGGCACGGACATGGCGGCAGACTGTTCTACGCTTTAACGCCCCGGTTTGCCATCACCTGTTCTTTTAAGCTGATGGAAGCCGTGGGCAAAATGGCCAGAGAAACAGGAGCTTATATTCAGACCCACCTTTCCGAGAATCTGGGGGAAATCGCCTTCACCAAAAAGCTGTTTCCAAAATACCGGAATTACACCGACGTTTACGATAAAGCAGGCCTTCTTGGGCCTAAAACCATTATGGCCCACTGCATATATTTGGGCGAAGCTGAGCAAAAAAGAATAAAGGAAACCGGCACCAAAATCTCTCACTGTCCCACTTCGAACCGGTTTTTATCCAGCGGTATTATGCCCTTCCGCCATTACCGGCAGACCGGCCTTTGCATGGGTCTTGGCACCGATGTGGCGGGCGGTTACAGCCTGTCGATGCTGAATGAGATGAAAGAAGCGATCGAAAATTCCAAACTTCTTGCGGTATTTTCGAAAGGGAAAATGGCTCCGCCCATGACTCTTCCGGAAGCTTTTTATCTGGCCACTTTAGGCGGCGCCAAAGTGCTTTCAATGGAAAAACAGACAGGCAGTTTAGAAGCAGGCAAACAGGCAGATTTTCTGGTCATCGACCACCGGAAGGCCGATCCCGCGAGACAAAAAAGCCTCTACATGAAACCGGAACAGATTCTTTCTAAACTGATTTACCGCGGAACTGCTGAAATGATCGAACAGGTTTTTGTCGGAGGGAAAAAGTTAAATTAATGTTTTTTCCACCTGACGAAGCATTTTGCATACTCATTCCGGAAAATTTTGCAGACCAAAGGAGGAGGTATGTCGTTTAGAGTACTTTTTTACGTTTAACATCAGCGGTGCCTCATAGGTACCATTACATACCCTGTGATGTAAATCAGAATTCCATACCCTCAAAAAGGTACCCCTGCCCCAGATTCATTTTCCCCGATTTTGACAAGTATGTTTGCCCAAAGTTATTCATGAGTCATCATATTCTTGTAAAAAATTCTAAAAAATGATATAATATACAGATTAATCATTAAAAAATGCTCGAAGACAACCTGAACAAAAAGAAACTGACCGAGATGATCGGCGACGCGAGATTTAACACTCCCGAAGAATTCAAAGATTTTCTGAAAGACAAAATTCAGGAGAACTTTTTAATCGATCATAAACGTACGCTGGTTAAAAAAATGCCCGAAGCCAAACGTTTTGACCTGCACATTCTGGACAACCTGACCAAACGCGAAGTCCTGATTGTCATAGGTTTAAAAACCGTCAGCGCCACTCCCCAAATCACGCCGGAAGACATTGAAGTGTTCCATAAAGACTGCCAGGCCGTACAGGCCCTTTACGGCGTACTGATGACAGAGACCGAAGTTTATTTCTATGAATACAAAAAAGAAGGACCGACGAAAATTCCTGAGATCCAGCCTCTGAATTACATCGATGCCGAATTCGAACGGAAGATGACCCCCAAGAAATACAAAGATTATCTGATCGCCCATAAATATTGGGTCATCGCGATCGTACTGATAGTCATTTTAATGATCGCCTCCAGTCTGGCCCAGGCCAAGATCTGTAAAACCAGCGGCCCGATAAAAGCCGAAGTAAAAAGCACCGGTGAAAAAGTCTATTTCCTTCCGGAAACCACCGGTTACAGCGGACGCACCACCGGCGACCAGCCCGGCGAAAGGCGCTATTGCGATGAAAAAGATGCCATCAGTGACGGCTTCAAGTTAACAAAGTAAACTTCCCCCAAAGAGGCTCTTTGCTTATAATGTCCCTGTTAATTAAGGAACATTATGACTTTTAAGATAAAAAACGCCCGCGATTTTGTGGGTAAGGAAGTTACGCTGGAAGGCTGGATGTACAATCGCCGTGGCAGCGGGAAGATTTATTTTCTTCAGCTCCGCGACGGTACCGGTTTTATGCAGGGCATTGTGACCGAAAATGAAAGTGGAAAAGAATCCATGGAACAGGCCGAAAAACTCACCATGGAAACCTCGTTGCGCGTCACCGGCCTCATCAACAAACACCCCAAACTCGAAGACGTTTTTGAAATGGTCGTCAAAAAAATCGAGCCTCTTCAGATTCCAGCTGAAGAATACCCGATAAGTAAAAAAGAACACGGCCCGGAATTCCTTCTGGACAACCGGCACCTCTGGCTGCGCTCCGGAAAACAGTGGGCCATTCAGCGGGTGCGCAATACGATTATAAACGCCACCTACGAATACTTTGCAGGCAATGATTTTATCAAAATCGATTCCCCTATTTTAACTCCCAACGCCTGTGAAGGGACAACCGAACTTTTTGAAATAAATTATTTTGATGAAGACACCGCCTACCTGAGTCAGTCCGGTCAGTTGTATTTAGAAGCCGCCATTATGTCGCATGGACGGGTGTTTGATTTCGGCCCCGTGTTCCGGGCTGAAAAAAGTAAAACCCGCCGGCACTTAACAGAGTTCTGGATGATGGACGCCGAGATGGCCTACTGCGACCACGAAATGAACATGAAGTTTCAGGAGGAACTAGTTATGCATATCCTCAAACGCGTGCTCGAAAAGAATTTAAAAGAACTGGAAATTCTGGAACGCGACATAGCACCGCTGAAAAAGATCAAAGCGCCCTTTATCCGCAAAACCCACGCTGAAGTCATAAAAGAATTACGCGAAATGGGATCAGACATTCAGCCAAATCACGACCTGGGCGCTGATGACGAAACCCTGCTGACCCAAAAATATGACCAGCCGATTTTTGTGGAAAAATATCCGGCCGAGGTGAAGGCTTTTTACATGAAGCGCGACCCGGAAAACGAAGCTGTTTGTCTGAACTGTGATCTGCTTGCGCCGGAAGGTTACGGAGAAATAATCGGCGGCTCCCAGCGTGAAGACGATCTGGAAGTCATGCTGAAAAGAATCGGGGAACACGGCCTTGATCCCAAAGTCTTCGACTGGTACCTGGATTTACGCAAGTACGGCACGGTGCCTCACAGCGGATTCGGTTACGGCCTCGAAAGGATCACCGGCTGGATCACCGGCACTCACCATATTCGCGAAACAATTCCCTTCCCAAGGCTTATCAACCGCCTACGGCCTTAAATGGCATTTCAGACAATTTCTTGACTAGTGAACATATGTTCACTATATTAAAGATGTTGCAAAAGCCAAAAAACACTTGACTTTAATAACGCGACACGTTATTATTTTAATGAACCATAAATGATACGTAGCTTTAAATGCAAAGATACCGAAAGACTTTTCAGAAGAACCGGATCATTCGAGTTACCGGGAAGCATCCAAAGAGCAGGCCTTATCAAACTCACCTACCTTAATGCTGCCATCAGTCTGAAAGACCTGTCTTTACCTCCGGGAAACAGACTGAAAAAACTTACCGGAAAACGTAAAGGGCAGTACAGCATCAGAATCAATGAGCAATGGAGAATATGCTTCGAATGGAAAGATGGCGACGCTTACAATGTTGAAATTATTGACTACCATTAATCAATATGACAAAAAAAATTAAACCAGTTCATCCGGGCGAAATCTTAATAGAGGAATTCCTCAGGCCATACGGCATAAGCCAATACAGACTGGCAAAAGATATCAGTGTACCGCCTAGGCGAATAAACGAAATTGTATTGGGCAAAAGATCCATCAGTGCCGACAGCGCACTCAGGCTCGCCAGATATTTTGGTACCTCAGCTCAACTATGGCTGAACTTACAAATTAATTATGATCTGGAACTGCAGAAAGATTTATTAAAAGACAGACTGGAAAAAGAAGTTCGCCGTTTTCAGTTTGCTGTATAAAACTATTTGATCCAGATTTCGCGCTTGCGGGGACCGTCGAACTCGCAGAAGTAAATGGCCTGCCAGCGCCCAAGCCGGATCTGCCCTTTGACTACCGGCACCTGAACGGAACTGCCGATAAGGGCGGCTTTAATATGCGCGTCGGAATTACCTTCCGCGTGCCCGTATTCAAGATTCAGGGGGACCAGATCATTCAGGCGGCGAATAATGTCTTTCTGAACCGCCGGATCATCGCTTTCGTTTATGGTGACGCCCGCCGTGGAATGCGGACAATAAACGGTCACGATGCCATCTTTGATTCCCAAATCCTCAACCGCCTTCTGGACCGGATGATCGATGTTGATCATGGCATCCCTGCCTTTGGTTTCAAGTTGATAAATGTGCATAAGACAAGCCTATTATATATGGTATGATTTGATTTAGATAATACAAATCAAAATGAACACCATCATCGCTGTTTCGCCCATCGCGATCCTGATCTGGCTGATGACGAAAAAAAGATCCATGCCGTCCCACCTGGCGCTTCCACTGGTTGCTATTTTACTTTACCTGCTTAAGATTCTGTATTTCGGTTCGGATCTGAAACTGATGAACGCCACTCTGATCGACGGTCTGCTGACTGCCTGGACGCCGATACTGGTGATATGGGGTGCCATTTTTTTATTCCGTACCATGGAAAACACGGGCGGAATGCAGGTGGTGCGGAACTGGCTCAACGGTATCACACACAACAAGGTCGCCCAGCTCATGATTATAGGCTGGGCTTTCGCGTTTTTGATCGAAGGGGCTTCGGGCTTCGGCACACCGGCCGCGCTGGCCGCCCCCCTGCTGGTGGGCCTCGGGTTTCCGGCACTAAGCGTGGCCATGCTAACCCTGATTATGAACTCGGTGCCGGTTACTTTCGGCGCTGTGGGCACGCCGGTCTGGTTCGGGCTGGGCCAGCTAGGCCTCACCGACCCCCAGCTGATCGAAATCGGAGCCAAGTCCGCCATCATACACACAGTAGCCGCCCTCGTCATTCCGATTATTGCCTTGCGTTTTGTGGTGAGTTTTAAAGAAATCAGAAAAAACCTGCTCTTCGTTTATTTGAGCATTCTGGCCTGCGTGATTCCTTACGTTTTACTGGCGCAAAGCAGTTACGACTTCCCTTCCATTGTGGGCGGCTTCATAGGACTGATCATTTCCGTCTGGATTGCCAAAATGGGTATCGGACTGGAAAAGACGAAAAAAATCAGGGCCGATAAGATTTCTTTGAGCGCTATTACCAAAGCCACTTTCCCGCTGTGGGGCACCATGCTGCTGCTTTTGATTACCCGTATTCCGGCCATCGGCTTAAAGGCATTGCTCACATCTTCCGCCCACTCGCTCAGCCTGAGCCTGCAACCGGTTGCCGACCTGCTGATCAGCTCTTCACTGGTGCTCCAGCTAAAAAATATTCTGGGTACCGGCACCAATTTTTCCCACGCCCTGCTTTATGTGCCATCCATCATTCCTTTCTTTGTTGTCAGCTTCATCGCCTTTCTGATTTACAGTAGTAAGGGCGAAGTCATCAAAAATTCCTGGTCGCAGTCCTGGCAGCGGATGAAGAAACCCATCATCGCGCTTTTGGCCGCGCTGGTTTTTGTGAAACTTTTACTGGTCGACGGAGACAAAGCCCTGACTCTGATGATCGGCCGTTCACTGGCGGATTTGACAGGCGGTTACTGGCAGTACTTTTCCGCTTATCTGGGTGGTCTCGGCTCTTTCTTCTCGGGTTCCAACACGGTTTCCAATCTGACTTTTGGCGGCATTCAGCAGGGCATCGCCACCAGTTTAAACCTGAACCTGACCACCATTTTGGCCGCTCAGTCGGTAGGCGGCGCTATGGGTAATATGGTCTGCATCAACAATATCGTCGCGGTCTGCTCGGTGCTCGGCCTGATGAACGTGGAAGGCAGGATCATCAAAAAAACCGTGATACCTATGCTTATTTACGGCATAATTGCCGGAGTGGTTTCAATTTTTCTTGTATAACCCGTCATACTTCTTTTGGGTTATATGCGAATCATATATACGATTGTATATGTAATACACCTACTATTACGCATATAACCTTTTAGAAATATATACCTGAAGGTTTAAAAGGCTATTTCTTCTTCGCGAATTTGTATAAGAAGTACCAAAAGGGCCTCAAAACCAGATCTTTCGCTTTCGGATACGCGACCACCTCGCCCCCGAACTTTTTTTTGAACCCGGTTACACCCAGCCAGGGGTGCTTTACCGCGCCTTCAGGAGCAATGCCCAGAAAGTCATAATACTTGCATCCTCGTTTTTTGGCTTCTTTAATTGCTTCCCACTGTAACAGGTAGGGCGCCATCACATTGCGGTAGTGGCTATCGGAAGCGCCGTAATAATAAATCCCCCACTCATCGAGATACACAAATATACCGCCTGCCACAACGCGGTCCTCGTAACGGGCCACCAAAAGCTGGGCATTCTGCCCCATAGCAACCAGGAGATTCTGATAATATTCTTTTTCATGAATCCCAAAATCATCGCGTTCACCGGTTTTTTTGAGCAGATGATAAAAGGTTTCGATATCCGAACTCACTTCCACTTTCACATCGTGCTTTTCGGCCACTTTAATGTTGTAACGCCCCTTTTGCTTCATCTGCGCCAGGATTTCTTCTTCGCTCACGCTCAGATCGATGACCAGGCTTGTCTGCGGATGGCGGTCAAATCCGGTATCCGGAATATTCAGTGGCAAAGATTGATATGAAGACATGCGGATAAAAACGGCTTTTTCCGCTTCAGCCGCATGCCGGATATCCTCAAGAATTTTCTGCAGGGATTCCTGATCTTCAAAAAGAGGGCCCCTTGGCACTTCAAGCCAGCAAAGATTTAGTGGCATGCTGTGTTTGACCACAATAGCCCGTGCGCCGTCATTCCCGAATCGCCAGGTTCGCCTGCCAACAGACTGCATAAAAGTATCCCAGAAGGGATGCTGCCAAAGACTCCTGTATTTGTAATCCTTCCAGTCTTTCATTAGCCGGCTTAAGACATAAGTTCTTTGGGATCCCTGCCTTCCGCCAGCGCTTTCACCACTTTGGGGTACCATTCTTTTTCAAGTGCCTGCACTTTATCTTTCAGACTTTCGGCCGTGTCACCCGGTTCCACCGCCACTTTTTTCTGCAGAATAACCTCGCCCCCGTCCACCACTTCGGTCACCTGATGAATTGTCATGCCGGTTTCGGTTTCACCGGCGTCCAGAACTGCCTGATGGACGCTTAAATTCATCCCGCCGGCAAACTTTGGAAGTAAACTCGGATGAACGTTCAGAATCCTGCCTCGATATTTTTCCACCACAGCAGGCCCCAGGATTTTCATATAACCGCCAAGCACCACCAGATCAACATCAAAGAAAGCCAGGGTGTCAGCAATGGACTGATCGTAGGTTTCCCGGCTCACAGGCTTTGGGTCAATAAAATAGACTTTTATTCCCGCAGCCCGGGCCTTGTCGGCAGCACCGCACATGGCCTTATCGGTAATCAGACAGCAGATTTCAACGCCTTCCAGCTCTCCACGATCACGGGCATCGATAAAAGATTGTAGGTTCGTTCCATTAGTGGACGACAGTATGGCAATTTTGTACGACATCATTATCAGTTTTAAAAAGTTTACTCCAGTACTATAATACTATACCAAACAATCCGAAACTTGCTAAAATCCAGTCAGCATTTTGTAATTTAAATACCATGGAAAAGAATAAGAACTCCCGTATCAGTAATATGAAGTTGATACTGGGCCTTTTACTCATATTAATTGTTACCGGCCTGCTTGTTAGCCAGATGAAAAAAGGGGGCGGAATTCTGCCTGCGCCCGAAAGCATCACCTTTGAAGGCCATCAGAAGGTCAGTGAAACATCATCACTTCGCATGACTTTTCCCGAAAAGATGGACACCGAAAGTCTGAAAGAAAATATGGACGCGCCCATTGCCGGAGAAGCGACATGGGAAGGTAACACCATGGTCTTCGAACCCGCCGAAGACTTGGAAAAAGGTGAAACACTGACTTTCGCAGTCAATCGTCAGGCAAAGTTTGCCAGCGGGAAGCCGCTTAATAAAGATGTGGAATACCGCTTCACCGTCGCCGGTCCGCCGATTCTTTCTTCAAACTATCCGTCAGCGGACGCTACCGGCATCGATACCGATTCCAAGATTCATTTGGTCTTTGACCGTCCTATCATCCCTCTTTCGGCCGTGCAGGGCAGTGGAGCCAAAAAATACCCCGACATCTGGCCTGTCACCATCACGCCTGCCATAAACGGAGAATGGCGCTGGCTGGGAACCACAACAGTGGAATTAACACCCGGCAGTAAACTGACACCCGCCACCACTTATACGGTGAGTGTGCCCAAAGGCATCACCACCATAAACGGCGACAAAACGCTTGAGGATTTTTCATGGAACTTTGAAACCGTGCGGCCTCAGGTCATCGGCACCGACCCCTACGACTATTACTCTTTTAACGGCCCCGGAGCCGAAATAACTCTGAGTTTCAATCAGGAAATGGAACTGGAAAAAGCCATCAATAACATCAGAATCAGTCAGATAACAGAAGACAAACCCATCGAGCTCTCATTTGATTTAAAGTACGGCTACGACGAGGTGGACGAGAAAAAACAGGAGAACCGCAATAAACTGATGGTGGTTCCCGTTAACCCACTCAGCCTGAACAGCGCTTATCAGGTCACGGTGAGCAAAGACATTAAAGGGGCCAAAGGTGATCTGGGAAGTATGGCGGATTTTGTGCTGAACTTTTCCACCGTGGGTGACCTTAAAATAAACAAATTCGAAAACGCCTACGAACGGCTTTTTATGGAATTCAGTAATCCTGTCGACAACGAAACGCTGAAAGGCAATATCACTCTTGAGCCGGCACCGGAAGGCTGGGATGAAGTGGAGCTTAAAACCAGTGAATGGTCTGACAATCGCGAACTGTATATTTACACCAACCTGAAGCCCGGCACAGCTTACAAACTCACTCTGAACAATCAAGTCAAAGACTCATTCGGTCAGGGGCTTATTGAACCATATACTCAGGAATTCACCACTGATGCCCTTGATCCGAATCTGGAAATCCTGAGCAAGGGTGAGTTCGGAATTTTCGAAAAAGACCGGACACCTATTTACCCTTTTGAAGCGGTCAACATAAGCCGTATTGATTTGGAAGTAGCCAGAGTCCCCTTCGAAAAATTCATCCAGATTCGTCAAAACGAAAAAGACAACTGGCGCTTTACCCCCAATTTACAAAACTACATCGGCTACCGGAAATTCAGCCTCAAAACCGCCAACCAGCTGGATGTGAGTGAAATAATAAATTTTGATATCGAGAAAGAAAAGGGCAGTAAACTGATTCCCGGCATTTACGCCATGCGCGTTCAGGCACCTGAGTATGTTTCCACTTACGAAAACAATCAGCCCATAATCACCTACCAATATTTCAGCCTGACCAACAACGCCATTACCCTAAAATATTCAGGCAACAAGGCTTTGGTATGGCTGGTCAGCATGCAGACAGGGGCGCCGGTCGCCGAGGCCGATATTGTCTTTTACAACCTGAAAGGCAATAAAGTTTTAACGGGTAAAACGGATAGTGAAGGCTTTTTTGAAACCGAAATCGACCTGAAACAATTTCAGAGCAACAACAATGAATGGAGTCCAGAGTTCTGGGTCACCGCCACCAAAGACGGAGACTTTACCTTTTTGGGCAGTAACTGGAATAACGGCCTGGAACCATGGAACTTTAGCCTGCGTGATTCGTTCCGCGGCCCGGAACAGGGTGATTACGAAATGGACGCCTACCTTTATACCGAACGTCAGGCCTACCGCCCCGGAGATACAGTTTATTTTAAAGGTCTCACCCGCGTCCGCAACAAAAACGGCATCATCAGCGTTCCCAAAAACTTTGACGCGAAAGTTTCGATTTATGACGCGAGCTACAACGAAATCTACAATAAGACCCTTAGCCTGAATGAATACGGAAGTTTTTCCGGCGAGTTACCGCTGGATGCCGAAGCCTCTTTGGGGCGATATGAAATGTCCATCACCCTGCTTCCGGAGGACAAAGTTGAAAACAATTACCGTAACCACTCTTTTTACGTACTGGAATACCGAAAACCTGAATACAAGGTCGAAGTCAGTCCCGAAAAAGAAGATTACTTTTCGGGCGATACGGTAAGTTTTGAGATCAACGGAGATTATTATTTCGGCGCCCCCATGAGTGACGCGGATGTCAGCTGGAATGCAGTTATGAGTGATTACTGGTTCAACCGCTACACCGATGGCTGGTATTCGTTTGCCCTGGAAGACAGCTGGTGCTGGTGGGATTGCGCGGCCGAAACTGAAAGCGTCACCGAGGGTGAAGGAAAGCTGGACAAAAACGGTGATCTTAAAATCAGCTTCCCTGTCAGTCTGGATGACAAGGGTACCAGTCAGATGGTCACCGTATATGCCGACATTACTGATCCAAATAACCAGGTAGTCAGCAATAATCAAACCGTTCCAATTCACAAAGCCGACCTGTATGTGGGCGTTCAGATGGCTGACTATGTGGTCAGCCCCGGTGATAAAGCGGGAGTTAATGTTGTCACCGTCAACCCGGATGGCAGTACCAGAGCCTCGGAAAAAGTCATCCTCAGTTTATATTCCCGCGAATGGAATACGATTAAAAAGAAAAATGTCGACGGCTACTTTTATTATGAAAACGAGCCCAAGGACACCTTCATCAGGAACACCACAGTTACCACCGGTAAAGACGGCAAAGCCACTGCGGAAATACTCATCAATAGCGGAGGTTCTTATCGGATTGTCGCCGAAGCTAAAGATTCGGGGGGAAGGTCGGCAAAGGCAGGCACCTCGCTTTATGCTTTTTCGAGCATTTATATCAACTGGCCTCATTCCAACAACGACCGCCTTGATGTGATTGCCGACAAACCGGAATACAAAGTGGGTGACACCGCTAAGCTACTGATAAAATCTCCTTACCAGGGCAAAGGCGTAAAGGCTTTGATAACGCTTGAAAGAGAGAACGTTATCAGCCGCCAGGTTATCGACGTGGAAAGCAACGCCCAGCCTATCGAAATTCCGATTACGGCCGACCTGATTCCGAACGCCTACGTGTCCGCCGTGATTGTTAAAGCCCGTGATGGAGAAACCTTTGACGAAGAAGGCAAAGACACCGGCATGCCGGCCTTCAAAATAGGTTATGCCAAACTGCTTGTGGAAACAAAGCAGAAAGAACTCACTCTGAAAGTAGAAACGGATAAACAGAAATACGGCCCCGGCGAAACAGTGAACGTTAGTATAAAGTCCACCGACTTTGCCGGAAGTCCGGTTCAGGCCGAAGTATCGCTGGGTGTGGTGGATCTTAGCGTTCAGGCTCTTCTGGGCTTCCGGTTACCTGACCTGATTCGTAATTTTTATGAAGAAAGGGGGCTGGGCGTCCAGACCTCCCAGATGCTCACTTACCTGGTCGAAGCCTTCAAGCCCGGTTCCAAGGGGGGCGGCGGAGGTGATGCAGAATCCAGAGCCCGAAGCGACTTTAAAGACACCGCCTACTGGAATCCGAATGTGCTGACAGATGAAAACGGTAATGCGACACTGTCTTTTCCTCTTCCGGACAACCTGACCACATGGCAGTTACTGGCCATTGGAAGCACTAAAGATAACCAATACGGCGCCGTCGTGCACGAGATCATAGAAACCAAAAGAACCATTGTCCGTCCGCTTCGCCCGCGTTTTGCGGTGGAAGGCGACATGATTGACGTGGGTGCAACAGTTCACAATTTTACGGACAAAACTCAGAACTTCACCATTACTTTGGATGGTGAAGGTTTTGTGACCACGGAAGGATCTGAAAAAAGACTCACCATAAAATCCGATGGAATGGAGAAAGTTATTTTTCCGGTTACCATTAGCCCGGTCACACAGGTTAGTTTTCATTTTAAAGCCGAGGGCAAAGACGCTGTGGACGAAATCACCGAAAGCATTCCGGTTTATGAATTCGGAACGCCTCAGTCCGTCGCCACTTCGGGGGTGACCGAAGAAAAAGTGACGGAACAGATTTATGTACCTTCTTCCAAAGAAGCCAGACGCGGAACCATTACCGCTGCCATTGCTCCCACGTTGGCCACTTACCTGCCAAAAGGTCTTGAGTATCTGGCCCGATTCCCCTACGGATGCGCAGAACAAACAGTTTCCGGCTTTCTGCCCAACATCGCCCTGAAGACCCTGCAGAATTTTAATGCCTTCAAGATTGTGGACGATGCAACACTCGAAAAGAACGTGATCGGAGGACTGGAAAAACTTTATAACTTCCAGCGCGGTGATGGCGGCTTTGGTTACTGGACTGGTAGTGCAGAAAGCTACCCCTACCTGACGGCCTACATTGTTTACGCTTTGAATATGACCAAAAACGCCGGTTACGCGGTCGATTCCAACGTAATCTTTCAGGCCAACGACTATCTGAAAAACGTGCTCAGAAATCAGGACATGGAAAATAAAATCGACCTGACTACCCGCGCCTACATTCTGTACGTTCTTTCCGAGAACAAACAGGCTGACCTGAGCATGCTGAATAACCTTTATGACAAACGAAACGAACTTCCGATTTTCGCCCGCGCTTATCTGGCCATGGCCTATGGTAAAAGTAACGCGAAAGGAAAGACGATACTGCAAGAGATTATCGACCGGGTGAAAATCGATGCCCGGGGCGCTCATTTTGAAGAAGAAAACGAAGGCTACTGGCGCTTCTCGATGAATACCAATAACCGCACCACCGCGCTGGTCCTTCAGGCCATGGTGCGCCTGATGCCGGATCATGATATGGTTCCGAAACTGGTCCGCAATATGCTGGATGTACGTGAAGCGGGACACTGGGATACCACGCAATCAACCGTGGCCAGCTTGTTTGCGCTAACGGAGTTTTTAAAGGACACCGGTGAACTGAATGCCGATTATTCCGCCAGCGTAAAAGTGGATGATGAAGAAGTGCTGGCTCATGACTTTAATGCCGAAAACATTCTGACCAAAGAAGAAGTCGTCAAAGCCTTCGAAGATTTAGACCGGGAATCTTATGTTGATCTGACCCTGAGCAAAATTGGCGAAGGCAGACTCTACTACGACATCAGCATGGATTACTTTTTGACCCTGGATCACCTTGAAAGTACGGATCAGGGAATCGGCATCACCCGCAAGATTACCCCGTTGGATGAAATGGAAAAGGGTTACCACGTACAGGGAACCTACAAAACTAAGCTGACCATCACCGTTCCGGAGGACCGTCAGTTTGTCGCTGTTTCAAGCCCGCTTCCTGCCGGCTTTGAACCGATTGATTTCACGCTTCAGACTTCTCAGCAACACTTGCAGGATGAAGTGAATCAGGGTGATAGCAATCAGGGCGATTACTGGTGGTGGAATCCCATTTGGTACTTCAATCACACTGAATTCCGTGATGATGAAGTCTTTTTGTTCGCCGACTATCTGCCTGCCGGTGTATATGAATACGAGTATCTGACCCGTGCCACTACGGCCGGAAACTTCCGCGAGCGTCCGGCCCGCGCCTGGGAGATGTACTACCCCGAAACTTTTGGCCAGACGGATGGCGACTGGTTTGAGATAAAAGAATAGGCGTGAAAAAACTTTCGAAAAAATGGCTTCTGCTTCTGTTGGTTCCTGTTGCCGTCCTTGGCCTGTATCTGCTCTGGCCACTGCCCCATGCCCTGCAGACCGGAACTGAAAACCGGTCTGTCCGGATTCTGGACCGGACCGGAAAACTGCTTTACGAAAAAAGGCAGAACGACTTCGGTTCCCGGAACTTTCTGGAATTCGAAAAAATCCCAAAAAATATTATCGACGCGGTCATCGCAATTGAAGACAAAAATTTTTACAGCCATTTTGGCATCAATCCCAAAAGCATCATCAGAGCCGCCTGGCAAAATTATAGCGCCAAAAAAATTGTTTCCGGAGGGAGCACCATCACGCAGCAACTGGTCAGAAGCCGCCTGAAACCGGAAAAAAGAAATTACCTTTATAAAGCCAAAGAAGCCCTGCTGGCCATCAAACTGGAAACCAGGCTGAGCAAAGAAGAAATACTGGAAGCCTATTTGAACAACGTTTACTTTGGCCATCAGGCTTACGGAATTCAGGCCGCTTCACAAACCTTTTTCGAAAAAAATGTGGCTGAACTCTCCCGGGCGGAAAGCGCCTTTTTGGTGGGACTGATTCAGTCACCCTCAAATTACGACCCCTACCGGAATTTTGAAAAAGCCAAAGAAAGACAGGAACGGGTCATCGATGCCTTTCCGATTTCGGAAGATGAAAAAGAAGAGCTAAAAAACGAGCCGCTCAGACTTGGTTCGGGAAAAATTGATATCAGAGCGCCTCATTTTGTTATGTGGATCATTGATAAATATGGAGATATCAATGACACCGAAATCCGAACCACCTTAGACCTGGACCTGCAGATGGAAATTGAGCGGATTGCGGAAAGACAGCTGAAAAATCTGGAAGATAAGAATGTGAGCTCGGCCGCCGTGGTGGTACTGGACGCCAAAAACGGAGATCTTTTGACCATGGTGGGAAGTGCTGATTATTTTGACAGCGGGCACGACGGTGCGGTAAACGTTGCCCTTGCCAGCCGCCAACCCGGCTCGGCGCTGAAGCCTTTTACCTACGCCCTGGCTTTAAAAAACGGTGCCACAACGGCCACCACGATTGCCGACATCGAAACACAGTTTTTCACGCAGGACGGAAACCCATACATTCCCCGAAACTACGATTACGGATATCATGGCCTGGTACGTTACCGCGAAGCTCTGGCTAATTCCTATAACATTCCCGCGGTCAAAGTGCTTGAGAAAGTCGGGGTCGAAAACCTGCTTCACTTTTTACAAAAAGCCGGTCTGACCACCCTGACAAGGACCCCCGACCACTACGGGCTGGCCCTGACTCTGGGCGACGGGGAAGTGAAGCTTTTGGAACTCACGCAGGCTTACGGCATGCTGGCCCGCGGCGGAAAAACCCTGCCGGTCAGAACTCTGCTGGATGAAAAAACCGACGACGGCAAACGCCTGCTGGATGAAAAAATCGCCTGGCTGATCACGGATATTTTAGATGACGATATTGCCCGCCTGCCCGAATTCGGCGAAGGCGGCCCCTTAGAATTCGATTTTCCGGTGGCCGCCAAAACCGGCACCACCCGTAACTCGCGGGACAACATTACAATTGGTTTCACGCCGGAACGCGTGATGGGTGTGTGGGTAGGAAACGCCGACAACAGCCCCATGCGCGGAACCTCCGGTATCACCGGCGCCGGCCCCATTTTTCACGAAACTATGCTCGCCGCCATGAGAAATTTGCCCAAAGCTTCATTCAAAAAACCTGATGGGATCATCGAAAAAGAAATCTGCACGCTTTCGGGAAAACTCATAACCGACTACTGCCCCCATAAGATGAAAGAATGGTTTATACAGGGTACGGAACCAAAAAGTTACGACGATCTTTACACTCCGGTTGCGATCGATACCCGCAACAGCCTTCTGGCCGGTGAAAACTGCCCAAAAGAATTCACGGAAGAAAAAATCTTCGTCATATTCCCGCCAGAACTTAAGACCTGGGCCCGCGAAAACGGCTGGCCTTCACCTCCCGCCGAATTTTCTCCGCTGTGCCTGCCAGGCAAAGAAAAAACGGGAAGCTGGCTTACCATCGAAAAACCGAATCAGAGCGAAACCTTTTTATTGGACCCTTTGATTCCTGACGAAAACGAAAAAATCATTCTCTCTGCCAGCGCCAGCGATGACATTGAAGAAATTGACTGGTACATCGATGATCAAAAAATCGGCACTGCCACCCGCCCTTCCTTCCGCATGGAATGGCAACCGAAAAAAGGCCTTCACGAAATTATCGCCAAAGGAGTAACGGCAGAAAAAAAGATTTCAATTGAAATAGTGGAAATAAACTAACTCCTATTTTGCGTAAAAATCGTGCGATGGAAAACGAGAATCATCTGATCCCTGCCCCTCATAGTGAAACTCCCCATAATCAATAAACTCAAGTTTATCAGCAAGCTCCTCCAAATCAGCAATTGTTATTTCCTCCACATTACGCTCCAAAATAACCGAAACAAAATCGGCGCCACTGCCAAAATCTTCAAAATTTCTTACCATAAACCAAACCGGTCCTTTCTCCAGAATATCCGCTTTCTCAAAAATAGAATGACAATCAAGAAGCCTCAGAGCTGCTTCACGTTTTTCGGCATCAAATCTCAAATCAGACACTCTGAATCGGCCAGGATGAATATCAAAATACTGTATCTCAGGAATTTCGCCACCCGCATATTCAGGTAACTTTAGCCGTACCGCCATTCGATCAAGCAACTCACGACTAAGTTCCAGGTCAGATTCATCTAAAACAGCAGCCGCAAAAGCCTTTATTTTTCCATACGGCGGAAACTGAAGTTTTTCAATATCAGCCAGATGCATAACTCGTATTGTTTTACGATCATAAATTCCACAGGCAAAAAACAGTTTCTTGAATTGATGCAAGCGAGTCGCGGAAATCTGAGGCAAATTCAATTTTTCAGCCAGTTCATATAAATCGGACGAACTAACACTATACATAACTTTGCCCAGAACCGCGCCGGCAAAAGCATAACCTTTACCAAAAGGCTTAAATTCAGTTTCATAAAATTTAATTGGACCCATGCGCATCAAACCGGATCTGTCCCAAATCCCACAATGACGCAGAGAATTCCTATAGTCGGCAAGTGAAATTTTAGGATAATTTAACGCGTCAGCCACTTTATGTAAATCATCTTCACAAAAATAAGGAATAGAATAACCAAAAAGGGCGCTATAAAACGCACGGCCTTTTCCAAAAGGCGGAAAGTCATGATCTTTTTTGTTAAAAGCAGACACACCCAGGGCAAGAAGACCAATTCTGTCTTTAACCCCATACGACAAAAGCGCTTGTCTGAATTTGTCCAACCTTTCTCCTACCACAAAAGGTAGTTCAAGCACATTAGCGATATCCCGAAGAGTATCTTTTTTTGTACGCAAAGCTTTTTGCCCTAAAACAGCACTGGCAAATGCGTCACCCTGACCATAAGGGGGGAATTCCATCTTTCTGAAATTGTTTATTCTAAGAGCAACCAGACTACCCCGATCATGAATTCCATGAGCCGCCAAAGCTTCAATAAAAGTTGGTGGAGATTCAATCAATTTCAACTTACTCCTGCTGTCATTTACAACTTCAGTTTCATCTGAAATCTCAGGCATCAGGTCTTCCTCGTTCAAAATGAGGGCAACTTTTTCCATAATAAAACAAACTAAATTTTGCGAAGGAAACAATTTACAACAAAAAAGCTCAAAAGTCAATAATCTAAACGCGCAGAAAAATCAACTAATCTTCTCGTTATATAGGCCTCTGTATAAGCATTCCCCTGGACTTATAAAATAATCCTCCGCGCTTGCTGGCTTATTGGTGTAAGACACTTTCGCGTCCCGGATTAAGACAAAAGGCACACTGGCATCCGTTTCACCCATTTCCAGATTCGCCGCGCTGGCCAGATTGTCCGACACGGCCACCTGAGTATAAACCATCTTCCTGCCATACAAGTCTTTCGCGCCACGATCATCCCGCACTCCCATTATTCCCGCCCAGCCGATGGCAATACCCGAAGTCCCCATGCGCAGGGGCTGGCAATGGGAGTCGCTGATTACGATACCGAATTGACCCAAACCAAATTCGTCCATCAGCTCCTTTCGAATATTCTCCGCCGATCCAAAAGGGTCATCCGGCCACAAAACCGCCTGCCCCTCAGGCACATTACTGCGATCAATGCCGGCATTCGGAATCAGCACCTTGTTTTTCATAGTCAGTACCATGTCACCTTCTTCCAGCACCCTGTCCGCCTCAGATCGGATAAGTTCACGAAAGACTTCATCGGAAGCTACAGACCTTAAACGCCCCTGACTGTAAGCCAGAACTTTGGAAGCGATCACAAGAATATCTCCCGACCTAAGCTTTAAGTTTGCGCGCTCGAGCGCTTGAACTACGGCGGATACCAGCTCGCTTCCGGATTGGAGCCGCTGGCTTTTTAGGGGCAGAACTTCCATAAGTTTGCAGAATTAAAATCGCGCCAATAACGAACCAGAAGATCATGGAGAGATCATTCTTCCAGAAAGGCGTGTCAAAAAGTCCGTGAATGACAATACCCCACAGCGCGATCACCGGATAAGTCAGGCGGACATGGGCGAGGATCAGAAAAGCCAGTAAGGCCAGTAACCCCGGAATCCCTGCATTCAGCCAGAAGGCCAGAAAAATATTATGAGGATGAGGAATATTCCACTCCATCGGCGCCTTGCCTAAAATATCCGGTCCTTTGGTTTGATAGTAGCCCTGAAAAAGCCCCGGCCCAACGCCAGTAAGCGGGTAATCGCTGATGAGTCCCGAGGCTACCTCATATATTTCCAGCCGCACAGTGCTGGAGGACCTGTTTTCAAAGTCCATAAACTGCTGAAACTTGGGGGAATTCCATTGGCTAATCATAATGGCCAAAAGCAGGATTACCAGTCCGGCTAATCCCGCCACCAGCTTTTTCATGCCAAACTTATACCTGACCAGCAGAACCAGAATATACAGTCCCAAAGCGCCAAAAACCCCGATTATAGCCGCGTATGATTGTGTCAGAAAAAGAGCGTGTGCCATCACCGTCACTGAAACCAGGCTATAAAACTCTTCGCGCCTGCGCAAAAAATTTTCCTGAAGCAGATAGTAAACCCCCAAAAGAAGCGGAGGCCCCAGATAAAGTGAAAGATAATTGGCCGACTCAAAGAAGCCGGAAAGCCTGAAATCATAGGTAAAGCCGGCGTCAACAATGCCCCAGACATAGGCTAGGAGAGCAACCAAAGCACCCGAATAAATAAAATTCAGAAGCAGTTTTTTCAGTTTGTCACCGCTGTCAACCACCTGCGTAAAAACAAAAAAGAAGAGCATCGGCGCCACCACCCACCCCTTCCAGACCCCCAGGGCCGCCTGTTGACTGTCCATCAGAACCCCGCTTGGAAGGGCAATGTAATGCGGGGCCGTGATTACGCCCAGCGTCGCCCCCAAAAAAAGAACAAAAGCTGAAAGGTAATACCATCGGGCCGGCCTTTCCCATCGGATCTTCCGGGTTTTCAGCAAAACGGCCAGCAAAAAGACCGCAAAAAACAGATAACAAAAACTCTCCAGAACCGTAAAAGGAATGCCATAAACACTGAAACGGACCAGATAAAGCGGAAAAACAAAAGGCGACGCATACGCCAAAAGCAAAAGGAGCTTCTCCCATGATTTTATGCTGGAGCTCTTCATTTATTCCCTTTCAGAAATATGACGCGTTTTGTTCTTGTAATACTCAATGGGTCCTTTAATTTTTTCAAGAACATCGTCGATGGCCGTTTCAAGCGAATTACTGCGGCTCTCGGCACGCAGTGTGTCTTGCGGTACAAACAAAGTCAAAATACAGATATAAGCATCTTCCTTTTTCCGGGACTCTTCATGCGCCAGATCCACACGTATTTCCGTGGACTCATCTCCTATGCGGTCCGCGAATCTTGTCAGCTTTGCAAATTTACCGCGGATAACCTTTTCCCGTTCCGCGCTAAGATAAACGTCACGAGTAAGAATCTTAATTTCCATAAGTGTTTTGATTTAAGTTCAGGCTTATTATACTGAATTTTATTTTAATGGGAAATGCTTGAAAAATAAGGGGTAAAAGTGCTAAATTAATGTATGTAACTTAAAATAAAAGAAAAATGTCATTCAAAATACTTGCGGATACTTTTTCAGTCGCCCGTGACTCAAGTCATTTTGTTCAGCTAAAAACACTCAAAAGCCCCCGCACCGAAGATCAGCTCTGGGTGGCCTTTAAGATTGAGGGAGACACCAAATTCGCCCGCTCTACCATGCAGGACATGATCGACACA
>Ga0180007_10000839_pt1 | contig 46273 bp, 46 predicted proteins | sample MM_PC_MetaG_FD_121122 | JGI IMG/M metagenome (GOLD analysis project Ga0180007, IMG submission 121122) | Groundwater microbial communities from the Aspo Hard Rock Laboratory (HRL) deep subsurface site, Sweden - MM_PC_MetaG | ecosystem: Environmental > Aquatic > Deep subsurface > Groundwater... | reverse complement strand
TACTATGAAAACCACTACTTTGAACATTTTTTTGCATGAATTAGTGGAGTGAGAACATACCTTTATATAGCCGTTATATGTCGTTTATATAGTCGTTTCTATGAACCTGATGACATTCTTGCCTTAACCCTTTAGATAGGACTGTCGAGCATTATGAAAGTCATCACTTTGAACTGTTGATTACTATGTGAAATTGAAATAAAAGTCTATTTTCCCCAGACAACTCTATTAATGTAATCTGTGTAACTTAGAATAATTTTGACTACTTTATCTGATACATTATCGGCAATATAGTCTCTTACATCATAAACTGGTTTTAAGTTTGAATCCAACATGTTAATTCCTTGAAGGACTCTGTCTTTTTTAACTCCCACCATCATCACAGCTCCTTCTTCCATTGCTTCAGGACGCTCATGAGTTTCACGAATATTCAAAGCTTTAAATTTAAGCATTGATGACTCTTCACTGATTGTTCCGGAATCACTAAGTACAACTTTTGAAGAGAGTTGAAGTTTATTATAATCAATGAACCCAAGTGGTTTTAATGTTTGAATTAAGGAATGAAACTCAATTTGTTTCTCTTCGATCATATTGCGAGTTCTAGGATGCGTAGATACTATAACAGGCAATTGATAGGTTTCAGCAATGGTATTTAGAGTTTCTACCAAGTGAGAGAAGTTATCTGAATTAATATTCTCTTCTCTATGAGCTGAGACTACAAAATATTTACCCTCATCTAGTTTAAGATCTTCCAATATTTTAGACTGTTCAATTGAATTGATTTTATTCATAAGAACTTCGTACATTGGACTTCCTGTTTTTATAATTCTATCAGAAGAAAGTCCCTCAAGTATTAAATGATCTCTAGCAATTGTACTATAAGGTAGATTAATGTCAGCGATATGATCTACAATTTTTCTATTTGTTTCTTCAGGTACTCTTTGGTCAAAACAACGGTTGCCTGCTTCCATATGAAATATGGGAACCTTCTTTCTTTTAGCAACTAATGAAGCTAAACAACTATTCGTGTCTCCTAAAATTAAAAACGCATCTGGTTTGATTTTCTCAATAATAGGATCAATTCTTATCAAGATATTTCCAATTGTTTCTATCGCATTTCCAGTTGCAGCGTTGAGAAAGTAGTCTGGTTTTTTTATATTTAAGTCCTGAAAGAATACCTCATTCAACTCATAATCAAAATTTTGACCAGTGTGAACCAAAGTGTGTTCTATAGTTTCATTACTATTTAGCTTCCCAATAACCGCTGACAATCTAATTATTTCTGGTCTAGTACCCACAACAGTCATGACCTTTAGTTTCTTCATAATAGTTTATCTCCTTTATAATTTGTAGCTCATATAATACTCTTTATGGGTTAATACCCACTCCGACATTTCCTTAACCATTTCATCATATGAAGGAACCTCGAAATTAAAATCTGCCCTTGTTCTAAGTAGTGATTTATCTATTTTGACTTCATCGTTCTTTTCGATTTCTATTGAACTATTTCTGAAATACTTATTGAATAAATGTAAAAGCTCATACTTAGAAATACTTTGATTGTTAACCAAGTTGTAGATTCCTGTCAAATTTTGCACTATTGCTTGCTCCATTGCTTTTGCTAATGTCACTGTTGTAACTCCAGTCCACATTGCCCTAGAATAACCTTCTATAGGCTTTTCCTGCTTCATAAACCAATTAAATAAGCCAATTCCATTTTCATTAATATCTGGTCCGATTATTGAGTTCCTAAATGTTAAATCTTTATTGTTAACTATTTCTCCTAAAGCCTTACTTCTATCATAAAAAGTCTCACCATCTTTGAAGTCATATTCGGAATATTGTCCTTTTTTGCCAGAGAACACGCAATCTGTACTCATTTGAATAATCTTTGTTTTAGTATTTTTTGTCAAATTTGAAAGATAGTGTGGTAAATAGCTGTTTAAATAAATTGCTTTATCGGGATTATTATTAGCGAACTCATTCAAGATACCAACACAATTTATAATTGCATCAAAATCACCCTCGTTAATAATATTTGCAAGTTTAATTCTTTCAAATACGTCTAAAACTATATTCTTATTTGGAATTAAACTAAAGTCATTTTGTGTTAATGTTAATACATCATATCCCTTTTCTTGAAAATATAACGTTATTGTGTGACCTGCCATCCCTGAAGCACCCAGAATCAGTATTTTAATGTTCTTCATATTCATCTCTCCCATTTTATTTCATCTAATTTTAGAAGTAGTTCCTTCATTTCTTTCACATCAAGTCTTTTTGTATTATGAGAGTGATATGAATCAGTTAGTTCGATTTGCTTATTTCCCTTATCAAAATACATGTCATAATTTAGATTTCTGTTATCAGCTGGCACTTTATAGAAACCACCTAAATCAATTGCCTTAATCATCTCTTCTTCTGTAACCAACACTTCATACAATTTTTCTCCATGCCTTGTACCAATATAAACCGGTTTAAGTTTGCTACGTTTTAGTTCTAGCACTGCCCTAGCTAAAACTTCAATTGTACAAGCTGGTGCTTTTTGAACAAATAAATCACCCTGCTCACCAAATTCAAAAGCATATAGTACTAAATCAACTGCATCTTCCAAAGTCATCATAAACCTAGTCATTTCAGGATTTGTAATTGTTATTGGTTTATTTCTCTCTATTTGGTCAACAAACAAAGGAATAACAGAACCACGAGAGGCCATAACATTTCCATATCTAGTTAAACATAAAATGGTGTCATTTACTCCTAATTGTCTACTTCTTGCTACTACATTCTTTTCCATTAGTGCTTTACTCATTCCCATAGCATTAATCGGATAAGCAGCTTTATCTGTTGATAAGAAAATTGCTTTCTTGACCTTATTTTTCACACATGCAGAAATCACATTATCACTCCCTATAATGTTTGTTTTAACAGCCTCCATTGGATAAAATTCACAAGACGGAACTTGTTTTAACGCAGCAGCATGAAAAACATAATCCGTACCAATGAAAGCTCCTTCAACAGAATTATAGTCTCTCACATCACCAATATAGAATTTGAGCTTATCATTATTGTATTTTTTTCTCATATCCTCTTGTTTTTTCTCATCTCTTGAAAGAATACGTATCTCTTTAATTTGACTATTTAAAAATCTCGATACAACAGCATTCCCAAATGAGCCTGTACCACCCGTAACTAAAAGTATTTTATCTTTAAACATTTTCACTTTACCTCCATTAGGTATTTTAGTCTTTTTTTGAACTTTTCATTTTGTTTGTTCTCTATATAATATGATGCCTCATTTATATTGGTTAATTTTCCCATTCTATAAACCCTATAATTCTGAATTAGTTTTCTAACAATTCTACGTATAATCTTGTTGTATATTATCTTATACTTGAAATATAAGTTAACCAAAATACTGTTGTTTTTTTGGTATTGGCTCTCTTTTAATAAATTTGAATATTTTTCTATTAATAGAAATTCTAGATATTTTATGTTAAATTTATCTATCATCATTTCCATCTCAAAATCACGGAGGGCTTTTATGACTGTTTCAGCCCATATTGTTTCAACACTATAAATTTGTGGTATTAATTTTTCCCAAACATAATTCTCGTGACCTTTAAAATGTGGTGCATCACTTAATTTCCCTTTGTGTAATCCAGTTGCAGAGTCAGAAGAACCGCTTTTTTCACAAATTCCAGAAATTGTTATAGGAAATGTTGTTCTAATGACATTTTTAGCTTGTAAAGAGGCAGAAACAGCAATATAAATATCAGGTGTTAATCCTCCAAAAAATTTGCCTTCAATATTTGATTTAATCACATCTTTTCTGAGCATACCATGGTAAAGCCTTGCTAAATCAGCAATCTGATATTCTTGGCCAGCTTTTCCTAAAAGTTTATGTATACCATTTTGAGTATCTACAAAAACTATTTTTGGAACTTTTTGAGAATAAATTAAGAGTCCAGATTTGCTACCCTTAATAATGTCACTATTACTTGGCCAAAAATATACGGCACCCAAATCGGGGATAATTGCATCTATATTATTATTATAAGCATAAGACAGTAATGGAAACATCTCTGGTAAAATTCCATCATCGTCGCCAATCGCAATTAAATAATCACCTTTTGCTTTTTTTAATGCATAATCAAAATTATCCACAAATGAGACAATACCCGGATTATAGTAGTATTTTATGCATTTAGTGTTTAATTTCTTAATTTTATATTCCAGATCCCTGTTATCACTATTATCGCAGACTATAACTTCTACTTCGAATTTTGAATCTTTAATAATATTACTAATTTGTCTTAACGATTCATAGCAATAATATTGCCTGTTTTTAGTTGGTATTATAATTGATAGATTATATTTCATTGCTTAAATTCTCCGTTTCATAAAAACTTAGTTTTTCTTCACTCAAAATTATGCAAAAAGTGAAATTAATGAATATTCTATTTGATATAAATTCATTCTATATAACAAGTGTTTGATTCCTAATTATATTCTTTAAATCTATATACTCAGCTACAACATATGGGACAAAAACTACAAGATCTATAAAAACAACAACAACCCATAACTGGTAATGTTTTGTTAGAAAAAGCACCATAATAATTTTAAGAACGACTGCTATACCGTACATTATTGCTTGCAATTTTGTTTTATTAAAACCCATTGCAAAGGTTGATACCGTAGATTGTAATATAAATACACCCCCAAATATTGCGAATATAGTCGCCCACAAATAATTAACAATTGGTGCATTTTCTCCTAACCAAAAATTAAATGCGACTTGAAGTAATAATATGGCAACTAATTGAACCAAAAAAACAAATAGTGAACCTAGTATCATTAAGTTAAAGTATTTGTTAATCCATATATAATTCTTCTCCACATGAGCCTTGGTAACTGCGGACCATAAGGGTGTAAGTGCGAGCATGTAAAGCGAACCCGCTAAAATAAAAACTCTGTAATAAATTTGATATTCAACAACATGTTCAGGACCCATAAAATAAGAAATTATGAATGCATTTGAAGCAGTTAATATAAGATATAAAATTTGATTTAAAAAAATAGCTCCACCGTTGAACAAAACAATCTTTGCTTTATCTTTGTTGTAGTACTTAAAATTAGGACCCATACCTTTTAAATCTTTCATAAAAATATAAATTGTTATAAATATTAGCGGTAGAATAACACTTAAAAGGTGAACAATAGATAATACTATCAAATTAGACGCTGTACTGTCTCCTTTATAAATTAATACAAACAAAAGTTGCATTGAAGCTGTGAGCAATGCTAAAAAATTGTTAATTGCTGATTTATTTAGAGCATATATTATAGAGTTTATTAATCTCAAAAAAAACTGTAATAATATTGCAAATATGTTAATAGAAACAACTTTTAGTAATAAGTCGTTGTTAATTATTGTTTCACTAATATTAAAAATTTTATTCCAGTCTAATACAATAACTAATGGCATAATGAGAATAGTTATTATAATTGTTAATATCAATAAAATATAATAGGAAGACGAAATATATTCTTTAATCTCTTTAGAATTATTTTCTTGTAATGGTTTTACTATTCTATTTCTTAGTCCATTCCCGATTCCAAAATCAAATGTCAAAACCCATGTCAATACTGACAAAATAGTAAACCAGAGTCCTAATATCATATCATTATCAAAATACTTAATGTATGCTGGAAGACTAATAAATGAAATAAGTAAGGCTAACCCCTTTATAAAAAAGGCAGAACCAATATTAAACATCAGTCTTTTATCGTCTTTTCCCAAATTTTCATCTCCTTTGCTTATGTAAAAATGTTCCAAAAATAATTTTGCTATTATTCGAAAATGCCGTCTATTTCACCTTGAGTTGAAATTCTTTGTTTCCCTGTTTCATAAAATAAATACATAATATTTTTAACACAAATGTTGCTTTAAAATAGATATTGATTTCTAAAATTATAGCTAAATATCTTTCTTTTTGTGCAAGATAAATCTTACTTGCTCCAGTAATATACTTAGTGCATTTTCTTTAGAGTGTCGACTTAGTGACATTGTATAGTTATTTTCACCTAAACTTTTCAATAATACATGGTCTTTAACTAGTTTTAGTATTGAAAAAGACAATGATTCAGAATCTCCAGGAATAAATGTTAATCCATTCACTTCATGGATAATCAATTCTCGAATATTAGGAAAATCACTGATAACAGCAGTTTTCTTTTGTATACCAATTTCGAATACGGGTCGAGCTTGATGAGGTTTAATCATTGGGAATATCAGAAAATCTGCGGCTGAATAAGCAAGCGAAATATTTTTTTGAACTCCTAAAAAATATACTTTATCTGCGATTTTATTTTTTCTAATAAAATTCTTGATTTTCTTCGAATATACTACTTGCTTATACTTTTTGATTTTTGTAAAATAATACCTGATAAAATTAGGCTCTTTAAACACACCATCATCATTTCCTGCGATAATTAAAGATATTTTTTCATTCTTTATGCTTGCGAGAGCTTTTAATACCACATCCACACCTTTTAATCTATTAATCCCACCAACAAAAAGTATATTAGTTGTATCAAAAGGGATATTCAGTATCTTACACGAATTAGTTTTGCCATAGAAGTCAACATAGTCACTTTTGTCTAGAAAATCTGGTACCACGAATGCGTTGGTTTTTTTTAAGTTAGTTTGCTGCAAATCGAATTCTGATAGAAATGATACAGCAGAAAAGCTTTCAAGATTTCTATTCATATACTTGTTTATCAAAGAATTCTTCTTTCCTGCAATTGTTTCACGTACAAAACAAAGAGTAGCAGATTTTTTAAATATTCTTCCCATCCATGAAAGTACTTTAGAGTTTACGATGATTAAGTCAGGATTTTCCTCACTTTCAATTCTCTGCCAATATTTAACTTGAGATAACGAATGTAATGCGTGATACCAAAATCTAGGCTGAAATATGTTATTTCCACCACTATAGTGAGTTATTTTACCTAACTTAAAAGGAAAGACTTTTGGTGTAAGTCCTTTACTGGTTAAAAAATCAAAAAGCTGACTAGGGTTGTTGGGTATGTATGTTACAACCTCATAATGTCGTTGCAATTCGAGCCAGGTATTGTACAAGCTGATTCCTGCTCCGCCATGTAAACCTGAGTGATGAATTATAAGAATTTTCATTTAATCAAGCCTCATTTCCAAAAGAATTTGTAGTTATCAATACCCAAACTTCCTCCTTGAGTTGTTATTAGGAACATAATCAAAGGAAGTATTATACAGGCAATTATAGATGCGATTCTTAAGTTCTTGTCTTTTATGTTCATAATAACATTTGGTATTAGAAGTGTAGTAAAAACCATAAAATAGTAAATTAGCCTTTCAAACAAGAAGATTTCTGTGGCAAAAAAATATATGACTACACTAAAAAAAGATAATAATAATAGCTTCGAATTTAGAGAATCGGAAGCGTTTTGTTTACGCGCTGGTCTCCAAATGATTAACACCGCTAAAGGAATCAAAATATATACTATAATGATTAATGGGTTTATATTAGCATCGAGATGCAAATACCTTGCCAAATATCTTTCTGGAATAATACTAGTAACTATTGGTATCAATATAAATAATGCGAAATATGTAGAAAGCGAAGTAAAATATAAAATAAATGCTTTCAATTTTGTCATTTCAAAATCCTTAACTACATAAACTAATAAAAAAATAATTGCTGAGTTGTGAAAAAATGTAGCTAAGATAACAAAGAAAATAAATAAAAGCTTTTTATTATTCATTAAACACATAAATGCAATTATTGTAATAGTGACAGCAAGACTTTGCCTAATACCAGACATAGTCATAGCAAATAGCCCTAAAGTTATAAACAAATAAAAACTTAATATTATGTTTTTAGAGTATTTTCTATATAATCTGGATATTACAGCTACTATAAATCCTGCTATTATAAAAAGATATAGTTGAAACCCTATTCCTGATTTACTAAAAATCAAATTAAAGAAAGAATAACCTCTTTCGGAAGTTCTAAACTGAAAGTATTGTTCTGGGTTAATAAATTCGTTATAGTAACTTATAACGTCTGTCCCAACTGTAACATCCCTTAATCCCATAAGGAAAAGAATTGATCCCCCCGCAATATAAACATAGATATTTCGCTTTCGTCTTAAACTTATGCGATCATTTTGACTTACAAGTAAACTTATAAAGCCCCAAAGACCAATAACAATTAAATATATTGTCATCCTATACACCAACCTTTTTGAAAAAATTCTCAATATCGATTTTCCATTTCATAAAATCAAATATATTGGTTTGATAGCAATAATCTTTTAACATGTTTTTTTGCTGATTATTTTCACTTAATATAGTTATAAATTTAATCAAATCATAATTTTCACTTTCGAGGTCAAGGAAAAAACCGTTTTTACCCTCAACGAGATATCTATCTAGATCACTCGTCTTTGTAGTAATAACCGGAACGTTAAGTTTGATGCTTTCAGTAAATTTCGTAGGAAAACCAGAATTAGATGTTATGTTACACTCTCTTAATAAAATTGAAAAATCGGCTTTAGCTATTTCCATTTTTAGCAAATTATTGTCAATTTTTCCAAAAAATCTGACGAACTTATTAGAAACACTAATAATTTCTCGATCTTCAGGTAATACTTTCAGATATTGTTCTTTTGTCAAACCGTAGATATCAAAAAATATATTTCTCTGTCCAGAAACCAATGCATCATAAACTAATTTTATAGCAATATCTAGTCTATCTTTTGCTAAACTTCTATTTTTTAATTTTTTTCCCAGTTGAAATGGAGTGCCAGCATATATTATTCTTGTACTCTCTCCTAAGTTATATACGGGTGTAACATCTTCTTTTGTATAGATTAATGTAGGAATGACTACTGACTTTTTATTTTGGTAGTAGTTGCATAAGAAATGACTAGACAAAATTAGTGCATCAACTTTTTTGTTTAACACTTTCATTCTCAAATTAGAATCGATAGCTTTAATGAATCTTAGTATATAATTATTATCTGATTGTGTATACCATTCGGTTGTGTCAGAAATCATTTTTATATTATGCCTTCTACAATAATTACGAATCAAAAAAAATGGAAACGAGTGATAATTATAGCAAATAATCGCTTTTACATCATTATATTTTTCTATTACACTAACCACTTGTTTAATACTTACCATGAATTTAAACCATTCAAGTTTTCCATTGGGATATGATCTTTCCCAAACATCAAATTCATCAATTTTCGAATAAGTTATTTCATTTATAATAGAGTTTTTTTTAATACCAATCAGCACCGTTTGATAGCCAAGATTAGTGAATAACTTGGAGTTCGCAAAAACTCGACTTGCTGATGCATTTTTATTTGGCAGCTCAAAACCTCCAATATAAATTATTGTTCCATTATTCATCTTTTAGTATCTCCTTGTAATGAGATATAGCTACTTCAATTCCTTTTTCAAAATCCCATTCAGGTTGATAATTCAATAGCAGTTTAGCTTTTTCAACACTTGCATTACTATGCTTTATATCACCTTTTCTAACAGCAGCATAAAGTGGTTCAATCTTTTTTCCTAATTGTTTAGATAATACCCAATAGATGTCAATCAAGTACTCTCTTCCCCCATAAGCAATATTATACACTTCACCTGAATTCAAACTATCAGCAAAACAGGCTTTGAGATTAGCTTCTACTACATTTTCTATGTATGTGAAATCTCTACTTTGATTTCCATCTCCATGTATAGTTGGTCTTTCGTTTTTTAGTAGTTGCTTAATGAATTTAGGTATTACAGCAGCATAATCTCCATTAGGGTTTTGTCTTTTACCAAAAACATTAAAATACCTGAGACCATATGTATCCAAATTATAAAGTTTTTTATATAGTTTTCCATATTCCTCGTTTACCCTTTTAGTAATTGCATATGGAGAAAGCAGATTACCTTCTCTTCCCTCAATCTTTGGCAAATTGGGTTCATCACCATAGACAGACGAACTTGAGGCGTAGACAAATTTCTTAATGCCGTTTTGCTTAGCTGCTTCAAGCATGTTTAAAGTGCCTTTTATATTTATTTCTTCATACAATAAAGGCATTTCTATGCTTCTAGGAACGCTACCCCATGCAGCTTGGTGTAAAACATAGTCAACTCCAGAACAAGCTGTCATACAAGTATCAAAATCTCTAATATCACCCAGTAAAAATTCAAAATTTGGATTTGGAATGAACAAATCTACATTTTTTTGAAAACCAGTTGATAAATTGTCCAAACACTTAACCCCATAACCCATGTCAAGTATTGATTCAACTAAATTAGATCCAATAAAACCAGCACCACCGGTGACTAAAAATACTGAATTTTCAGGGAATTTTAAGTCTTTATAACTCATTTTCATACCTCTATAATCGGAAATAATTATATCCCAATCTCTCATATATGTTTCTATCTAATATGCTCTTTATATCGATAATCACTCTATTTTTATTTTGATTTCGTTTGAACAACTTATCTATTTCATCAATAGAAAGATTTCTGAAATCGTCATGACTAACAGCGAAGACAATAACATCCATCTCTTTCACAGAGTTGATACTCATCAGTTCAATTTTGTATTCATGATATGCTTCGCCTTTGTCAGCTTGAGGATCAACAACGATTGGAGTTATACCATATTCTTGTAGTTCGTTGTAGATATCTATTACTCTAGTGTTCCTAATATCAGGACAATTTTCTTTAAAGGTTAATCCTAATATTGCAACTTTCGCATTTTTAATCGAAACATCAGCTTTTATTAGTTGCTTAATGATATTCTCTACAACATACTTTCCCATATCGTCGTTTATTTTGCGACCAGATAGAATTATTTGGGAATGATATCCTACTTGTTCTGCTTTGTATGTCAGGTAATAAGGATCAACACCAATGCAATGACCACCAACAAGACCTGGTGTAAATTTCAAAAAGTTCCATTTAGTACCTGCAGCGGCTAAGACAGACGATGTATCAATCCCTAATTTGTTAAAAATAATGGATAGTTCATTCATAAATGCTATATTTATGTCTCTTTGTGAGTTTTCTATCACTTTTGCTGCTTCTGCAACCTTAATCGAATTTGCTCTATATACTCCTGCATCTACAACCAACTCGTAAATTTTCGCAATAACATCTAATGATTCATCATCCATACCAGCTACTATTTTGACAATAGTCTCTAGTCGATGAATCTTATCACCTGGATTAATCCTTTCAGGTGAATACCCTACCTTAAAGTCGACACCACATTTTAATCCAGATTCTTTCTCTAAAATCGGAACACATATCTCTTCAGTAACTCCAGGATATACTGTAGATTCGTATACTACAATCGACCCTTTTACGAGATTTCTACCAACAGTTCTTGAAGCAGATTCAACTGGTCTTAAATCGGGAGTATGATCTGCGTTTACTGGTGTTGGAACAGCAACAATATGGAATTTTGCGTCTTTCAGTTTATTCTCATCACTTGTAAAGTAAACGGAAGTTTGCTTAATAACTTCATTTCCAACTTCCTTCGTTGGATCAACGCCAGTTTTGTATAAGTCAATCTTTTCTTTAGAAATATCAAATCCAATCACACTTGCTTTTCTAGCAAATGATACTGCAATTGGCATTCCAACATAGCCTAAACCTATTACTGATATTTTTTCTTCACCACTCAATATCTTTTCATATAAGTTCATTTTAACCGCCCCTTTATTTTATCAATTTCATTTAAATAAGTATTAATTATGATATTTCTATCAAATTGTTTTTCTATTTTCATACGAGCATTTTGTCCCATTTGCATTTTTATCTCATAAGGTAATTGGATAAATTTATCAATAGCTTCAATAATACTTTTTGAACTCCTAGGTTCAAATCCAAAACCACTTATACTCTCATCAAAAGTTTCTTTACAACCTGGGATATTTGAAGCTATAATTGGTCTACCTATTGATGCAGCCTCTAATAGGACATTAGAGAGACCTTCATGATAAGATGGATGAATGATGGCATGGCATAACTTAATCTGCTCACGAACATCGTTTAATTGACCATGATAGAAAATAGTATTATTTGCATTAAGTTCTTGAAGTTTTTCATCCGATTCCGTTTCATTAAATCCAATTATATGAAATTCAATATCAACTGAACCATTTTTAAAATGTTTTGCTGCATCTAAAAGCTCAGTAATTCCTTTATCTCTCATAAGTCTTCCAATAAATAATAATCGGATTGAACCATTTTTCGGATATTCTTGAAATTTGTATTCATCTAGATTAATTCCTGAACCTGGTATAACTATATATTTTTCATTAATAACTTTTTTATTGAGGAAATAGTACTTATTTGATTCATTTTGAAAAAACACACAAGCAGCATTTTTAAGTCCTAAGCGATACATAAATAAGGTAATTTTTTGTAATAAGCCCTTATTCTCAATAGAAGTGCCTAGTCCGGTAATATTTGTCATATAAGGTATTTTATACATTCTGCTAATAAATCCCCCATATATATTTGGTTTGATAGTATAACTCAATATAAGATTGGGTTTTACGATCTTCACTATCTTTCTATATTGGAGTAATAGAGCAAAATCGTTCAGAGGATTTGTTCCTCTTCTATCAACTTTAGTATCTATAAATTTACATCCCAAATCAATTAACAATGGAACATAATGATCATAGGGTAATGAAATATATATATCGTCTCCAAGTTGAATCAATTGCTGCAAAAGTTCCTTCCTAAACTTAAATAATCCCATTCCAAAATTGGCGAAAATTAGTATTTTCATGATTCTAGTCTTTTTATTGGAACACCTATATAAGTCCCAGAATGAATTACATCTTTAATGACTAGTCCTGCTGCACCAATTATGCAATCACTGGTAATACGAACATTATTAACTACTACACTTCCAATACCTAACCACGTTCTCTTTCCAACAGTTACGTTACCACCACATCTTACACCAGGAGATATGTGCACATAATCATCAATAATGTTCTCATGGTCAATACTTGAGCTTGTATTGATAATACAACCCAACCCAATTTTGCTACTATTATTGATTACGGAACCAGGCATAACAACAGTACCGGCTCCAATTTGGACATCCTTACCAATAATAGATTGAGGGTGAATTATGGTCACAATATTGCATCCTAGCTCTATAAGTTTATTACTAATCTTCTCTCGAGTAAAATTGTTTCCGATTGCGACAAAGAAATCATGAGTTTCTTTGAAATCGAAAGCCTCTGATATGGTTCCAATAACACTTACTTTTGTTTCCTTTGATTTTTCTAAATCATCATCAAGAAATAATATGGAGTACCAAAGTGACATAAGATCAGCTATTTCAGCTACTACTTGTCCGTGACCACCCGCTCCTACTATAATTAGATTCTTTTTCATCATATCTTTTCCTTATCTAATTGTATATAAAATATAAAATATCTAGTTTTCACCACTTGAACTAGTTCCTATAAATTCTTCCATTGTCGAAGAAGTTTTTGATGAAACCCCTTCGCGAACAAGTACTTTATGGACAGTCTTGAACATAATAGACAAGTCTCTAAGTAATGATATATTTTCAACATACTTAATATCTAATTTGAATTTTTCTTCCCAAGATATACTATTTCTACCATTGACTTGTGCTAGTCCAGTTAAACCTGGTCTTACACTATGCCTTTTTCTTTGAGATTCATTGTAAAGTGGTAGATACTTTATAAGCAAGGGTCTTGGTCCGACTATACTAAGATCACCTTTGATAATATTTATGAGACCAGGTAGTTCATCTAAACTTGTGGCCCGAAGAAATTTACCGAATTTTGTCAGTCTATGTTCGTCTGGAAGCAATTGACCTTTAGAATCTTTTTTATTAGTCATTGTTCTGAATTTATACAGATTAAAGATCTTTTCCTCTAGACCAGGACGTTGCTGCTTGAAAATTATAGGACTACCAATGATGAGTCGTACTAAAATCATAAGAAATATAAATATAGGAGATAAAACTACTAAAGCTAATAAACTAAGTAAAAAATCTAATGGTCTTTTTGAGAACTTCTCATAAAATCCCCTTTTATGCATTTTGAAATACACCTCTTATGGCAATAATGACTTTATCTTGTTGTACTTTTGTCATCTTAGAGTCACATGGTAAACATAGACCACGACTAAACAAATCATCTGATACTTTATTACCAATGAAGTCATATTTCTCAAAGAATGGTTGTAAATGCATGGGTTTCCACAGTGGTCTAGATTCAATATTTTCTTTTTCGAGGGCTAAGATTAAATCAATAGGACTAATTTTTCCTCTTAAAGTGATGCTCGTCAACCAACAATTAGAGTAGTTCCAATCATTCATTGGCATGAACTCTATGTCTTGAATGTCTTTTAAGGACTCTTTATAGTAATGATATATTTGTCTTTTCTTTTCAACTCTTTGATCTAAAACTTTTAATTGTCCGCGACCAACTCCTGCAACCACATTGCTCATTCTATAGTTAAAACCTAATTCTGAATGTTGATAATGTCTTGCATAATCTCTAGATTGAGTAGACCAAAATCTAACTTTCTGAATTCTTTCTAAATCATTAGAAACAAGCATACCACCACCGGATGTAGTAATAATTTTATTCCCATTAAAACTGAAAATACCATAGTCACCAAGTGTACCTGTGTATCTTCCTTTATAAGTAGTACCCAGCGATTCAGCTGCATCTTCAATCAATGTAACTTTGTACTTTTTGCATAAATCAACAATCCGATCCATATCTGCTGATAATCCATATAGATGAACAATTAGAACTGCTTTTGCATTGGGATACTTGATTAATGCTTCTTCAAGATATTTAGGACTCATATTCCATGTTTCATAATCACTATCTATAAAAACAGGAATGGCATTTTCATAAATGATTGGATTAGCAGTTGCAGAAAATGTTAAAGACTGACATAAAACTATGTCTCCTTGTTTAACTCCTGCTGCTTTTAAAGCCATTTGGATGGCAGCTGTTCCAGATACTAAAGCAGCAGCATAACCAATTCCAACCTTAGCAGCAACTTCATTTTCAAATCCAGTTACATTGGGTCCTAGTGGAGCAATCCAGTTTGTATCAAAAGCCTCTTTAACAAATTGTTGTTCATATCCTTCATCACTCATATGTGGTGAAGCCAAGTATATTTTTTCTTTCATTTGTTTTCACGTCCTCTACTTAATCAAAAAATTGAATAATTTTAGATCTATCGTAATTTTGTTCCAGAAGGTTACATATAATCTTGATTCTATTGGTGTAACTGGAAATTAAAATTCCATCATGAGAAATTTTCTCAATTTGATTTTTTGAGATAATATCCGTTTCCACTACTTGCTGTCCAATTTTATTCGCATCATCGTCAATTACTGCCAATACGTTTACACATATAATTTTGCCTGATTTAATTGTATGCAATAGTAATTCAGCAACTTCTCCAGCTCCATACAAAAATATATTCTTAAATCCTTTTTCTTCAATCTGTATTAAAAACCGCTCAATATTCTCTTTTGCTGAATTATATAAGTTTTGTGATGCATTTAAATAACCAATATTTAGTACTTTTCTTCTCTCAAGTCCTTTTTTTGTCACAAAATACTCAACTGTTTTAGTTGAGAGGTATTTTCTTTTGATATATCCTTTTTGTTCATATTCATCAAGGAAATTGTTTACCATCGAAACTGCTGACCCTATCGCAATGCTCATTTCTCTTTGCGTTATATTTTTATTTTTTTCAATGAGATCTAGAATCATAAATTCCTTGTAAAGCGGGGTTGGTTTGAAAAAAGAGTTATTACTCACATACTCACCTTCTATTTGTTCGTTAACTGAATGATTGTATTATATAATAATGAATTAGATTTTACAAGGACATATGAGACTTTTTGTTCTAAAATCGAATAAAATAGCAAAAACCAGTTTTCAGATTTTCAAAAAAGTGGTTCCGCGTATTTTAAACGTCCCCCTGTGCGGTACCCCACAAGCTCCTTTATTGAGCTATGGGGGGGGTAAAAAGCGCTGTAGAATTTTTATCTACAGCGCTTTTACACCAGATATTATATTTTCAATCATAATTAATGAAGCTTTCTTTCCCTTAAAACGATCATCCCAATACTCAATAAATTTGTTATTTAAAATCTTTGAGATTCTTCTTTGAACTATCGTATTAAATTCTATGTTAGTAAGAAATTCTTTTTCATACTTTAGTAATGTTTCAACCATAATACCCATATGATCATAATTAATAATTTTTGATATATTAATTCTCCAAAGTATGTCTACATATAACCTGATTATTTCTTCTGGATATTCCATATCCTTCATAATTTGATTAAGAGCATCCTCAAAAATACTTGGAAGATTTTTTATCTCTGCTTCATCATTGAACCGCAGCACAATAAAGATTCCCCCAGCATCGTTCATGAAGAACAAATATATTTCTTTTTCCTTTATTACTTCTAATACCTGCCACGAATAAATATGATAACCAGGTACATCAACTACAAGGTAGTCTTTACTTAATGTATCAAATGCTTGTTTATTACAATAAAACGTCATTTGACCCTCACTTTCTTTTTTTCAATTTATAATAAACTGTACAATCTTTTCGTTACAAACTGTAATTACTTACCAGTTGAATTATTATTTATAGTGGAAACTGAAGTTATCGAAGTAATACGCTTTTTTTATTACTGCTTTTTTCAGAAATACAATTCAGAACTCATTTTCAAGGTTAGATAATCAAATACTCAAGGTATGCATATTCAAGCATAATACTTTTCTTTTGTTTTATTGTTTCAAGCTAACGACCATTATTGTGGTAAAGAAAAAGCCTAGTATCTTCTAGACTCTTGTTCTTCTACTGCTTTTCCTTTGATAACTGTTCTTTTGAAATCAGTTGGATTAAATCTTTTTATTTGTTCTTCGGTGAAACGCCATTTGCTTCCGAGTTCAATCTCTTTAAATTAACCTTTATTAGGGTAGTTATCCTAGGTAGTTATCGGGGTAGTTAGAATTGTTCTATTGAAATATTAAGCATTTTTGTAACATTAAAAACATCTAATACCTTCTAGGCTCTTCATCTTCTACTACTTTTCCTTTGATTACTGTTCTCTTTGAAATTAGTTGGATTAAATCTTTTATTTGATCTTCGGTGAAACGCCATTTGTTACCAAATTTAATTCCTTTTAACTGGCCAGTACTGAGGAAATTATAAATCGTTCTTGGTGACATTTGTAATAATCCAGCGACATCGTTTATCGTATAGATTTGTAAATTACTTGTATTCTTGATCATCTTCTTTCACTCCCATCAATATATTTTTGGATATTCTTTGTGAAGATTCATCATGTAGTTTCGCAAGATTATGGGCATAAATCATTGTTGTTTCAATCCTTTGGTGTCTGAGTAATTGTCTTGTTTGCTCAATCGTGCCACCTGTTTCTAAGTTAATTACAGCACAAGTATGACGCAAAGAATGGATGGTAATTCTTTTTGATTTTATGCCCGTATCATTTAATAGTTTTGTAATGTGGTACCGAATTGCATCTGGAGATAGTTGGTTTTGGTGTAATATTGTATGATTGCTTGAGAACACAAAAGGGTTGAGATCATTTCTTAAAAAGAAATATTCATCAAGCAACTTTTTTACTGCTTCTGGAAGTTTAACAAAATCGTCTGTTCTTTGTCGACCTTTTCCTTGGATATACAAAACATCATAGCTTCGCCACTTTTTGATATCCTTTCGTCTGGCTCGTGACACTTCAATGATTCTAAGACCAGTCGTAATCATCAAAAGTACAATACAATAATTTCTGAGTCCCACTATACTTGTAGCATTATCTTTTGCAGTTTGAATCAGTAACTGTGCTTCTTCTAATGTTAATGGATCTTTTCGAAACGTTCTATTTAAATTTTCATTTCTTACACTATCAGAAATATCAAATTGATACTGTTCATCAAATCCGTATTCTTTATAAGAAAAACGAAGCCATTTATAAAAACCTTTTATAATAGTAATTTGCTTTCTGATTGTGTTTATAGATAATCTTTCTTCTGTCATAACTTTTTTATATCTGATGATATCTTTTCTCTTGGGATATTTAATGTTATAGCATTTTAGATAATGAACATATCTTTTCAAAAAATTTTCATAATCGTATACTGTTTTTGGTTTTAAATCGAGATTCTCAATGTAAATAGGATATATATCTTCTAACGGGTGATTCTTCAGCATATCGTTCACCTCCAAGCAAAAAAAAGACTCTTTATAACATAATACTGTCGTAAAGAGTCTTTTGCTTGAAATTTTCTATACAATTCCCGATTTCGTGATTTTATACCTTTAAGTTTAGTTTTAGATATAAATCAAAATATTCGAGCAATTCATATATTCCTGTCGATGGATTATCTTTCACGTTTGGGTTAGGTAATTTATCATCTAACTTTTTAGCCCATCTGAAAGCATTTTTTATATCTCCATGCTTTTCTAGTAATCGATATAGATTCGTTTCATTCTTCTCGTATGTTAATCCATTTTCTTTTTGATTTAGGATTTCATTAATGCTCGGTATATAACTGCCTCTAGATAAAGCTGCATCGCTATATCGGAAATGTAATAATACCCAAAGTTCAAAACATTCATTAGACCAAAGTGCATGCCATCTTGTACCTCTAGCATCGCACGTATCATTCTCATCATTTTTGTATTTGGCTTTATTTTTGGAAGTGATTTTGTGATATGAATTATCATAATCATCTTTACTAAATGAATCCTTGTCATAGAATATCCAAACATGATCGACTTTTATACCTTTACGAATTCTTTTAGCAACATCATCTTCAGCATACTCTACAAGCCCTAATGTGTTTCTTCCGCCACTCTTTTCATCAACAACAATAATATCACTTGCGGTCATATTATAACGAGTTGCTAATACTTGCTTCATATCTTCAACATACTGGGGTTCTGTCTTTATACCTTCACCATAGAAGATATGTGTTCCAAACTGTTGTAATACTTTTTTTGTTGTGGAACGAGTTGGTGGGCTACTATAACTATTCTCCATACCAATCTAGCCCCTTACGGATAAATGGATCAGCTCCATATTTACCTTCCATATATTGTTTAGAATACTTAGCATCTTTTCTAATACGTTCCCCTTTGTAGTTCACAATATCACTTAAACAGGTTAATTCAGTAGCAAGTTCTTCATTTCTGTATGTAAACCAGATTTGATCTCTCCTAAAGTTCTCTGGTACCATATTCCACATATCATGAGAATTAAATATAAGTTGATTAAATTTATTCAATTTGGAATTAAAAATGCTAATAATTTCTTTCACTAATTTGGGATGTAAATGAGAGTCCAATTCATCAATCAGGAAAATAGTTGGTTTATTCTTTCTAGATGCAATAATTGACAATAAATAGATCAATAATGCAGTTCCTTGGGATTCTTGTTCAACACGCAATTCATATGTTTCTTCGTTTACTTTATGTGTACAAAATATTTGGTAATCTCTTTTTCCTAATTCTTTTGCATATATGTCGCTGATTTGAATATCTAAATTATTTAACGTTTGAATGATAAACTCTTTATTCTGGATAATCCTGTCAGCATTGAATCGAAATATATTTGAAGACATTACTGATAAGTTAGATATTAGACTTAATGATCTAATTTCTTCATAGATATCTGCAACAAATTCTAAATGTTCACCCTCTACACTTGCTAAATTTACCCCTTCTTCTACATTGATATAATTAACATATAAATGTCTCAATAAAGTCATATCATTTGAAACCGGCAGTTTTGAAGCTCCAATAATATCTAATATTTCATTTGCTATTATTACATTTTTCTCTCTTGAAAAAACAACATCATAATTCTTTTCAGAAAATCTTTTAACTCCTAAAAATTCATCATGAATTATCATCATTGAATTTCCCTCATCAAAAAACTCTGCAGTTAGTCGATACCAATATTCGACTCCTTTGCGAGCAAATAATAATGATACCTTCATGAGGTTATCTTTCTCTAAAGTAAATTCGAATGGAGTATATCTTTCATGGTTATTATGTCTGTATCTTGGATTTTCCCTTGATAAACGTCCACTAATTAACTCTCTAACAAATTCTAGTGCATGTAGAAGATTAGTTTTTCCACTCGCGTTCGGTCCATAAATAGATGCAACTTTCAATAATTTATTATCTTTGTCAAGGTTAGTTACAAATTCTGGATGTTCTGTCAATTCTTGAATAGACTCCATGCTAAATGTAATCGATTCTTTTATTGAGTTAAAATTACTTATTTGAAAACTCTTTAACATTATCATCACCCCTATGAGATTTTTTCTCACAGTCAGTATAGCACAATATAAATTTGTTTACAAGTACATTAACTTAAGAAACTTTCTAATAATAAGATTTTTTTTATCAGTCGGCAAATAAATCTTTAAATAGCTTCTGAATTTCACTTGAATTGTTTGTCTTCCCAGAACTTGTTAATCTTTCAAGATTCGTTGTTATTGATGATTCAAAGTAAATATATGGATCATCTATTTTTGTTGATGATCTGGATGCATAATTACATAAATACTTCGTAGCATCATACAACAGACTACTATCATAAGTTTTTCCTAAATCTTCGAATAGTTCATTGTATTTGTGGATATCAAGTGAATATTCATCAAGATAACGATATGTGATTAGACATGAAGTTAAGTAATGCTTATAAGGCACCTTTTCTTTGATATCTTTTATTCTTTGATTCATTCGTTTTTGTTTCTTATTAGGTTTTGTTTCTTCTTCAATTAAACCAACAGGATTTTCTGTTTTAACTTCTTTATTAATTTCATCTAATAGCCAATACGGATATTCTTCTAGCTTTTGCCTTTTCTTAGCTGCATTAACAAACATCTCCTGGATATCAATGGATGTAATAATACCATTAGAAAATAACTGTTTATCAAATAGCTCAAGTTCTACAGTATAAAGAATAATTTCCTGAAGCTTATTTCTACCATTGATGTATTTGGATGGAATATGCTTCAACAACAAATACGCTAATGTATCTAAATCATATTCAACAAAATAGCCTTTGGAATAGATATGACTGATAATGGCCATATAGGATGTGAATCCTAATGGCCCATATCGTTTCAATAGTTTAAAAATTCTTACATCTGACAAGATATTTACATCTACACTAAAATACTCTAACCCCTTAATCTTCGATATCATTCTTGATCTCAACTTTGCGTTCTAATTGTTGAATGTAATCTTTGATTTGATTGTGTGTAAAACGCCATTTATTTCCCATTTTGATTCCTTTAATTACTCCATCGTGTAAATGCTTATAAACTGTTCTTGGAGCGACCTTTAAAAAGTTCGCTACATCATTGATGGTATAGACTTGTAATTCATTTGATTCATTTAACATATTCTTCTACTCCTTCTTAAATAATTGATTGCTGATACGTTCTACAGTATTATCTTTAATACGATTTAAATGATGCGCATAGATTAGTGTTGTTTCGATATTAGCATGACGTAATAACTGTTGGGTTGCTTCTAAGGAACAACCTGATTGTAAGGATAAGGTTGCACAGGTATGTCTTAAGGAATGAACCGTTACCTTTGAAGATGAAAGTCCGGCAAAATCTAATAAGTTCTTTAGACTATAACGTATCGCATCTGTTGTAATTGGGGTTGTTGTTTCTTTATTATGATTAGAGATAAACAGATATTTGTTTTTGTCAGATCGTAAAAACAAATATTCTTTAATGGCATCTTTTACAGGCTTTGATAATTTCACAAAACTATCTGTTCCATCTCGACCTTTTCCTTGGACATATAACACATCAAAATTATCGATTATACCTAAATCATTTTTTTTAGCTCTTGATACTTCAATCGTTCTAAGACCAGTCGTTAACATCAATAACAACATACAGTAATTCCGTAATCCTTTTAACGTCTTTGTATATGGTTTAGATAGTTCGATTAGGTTTCTCGCTTGCTCCATAGAAAGAGCTTCTTTGCGATGCTTCTTCTCGATTCTTGCACCTTTTAGACCTTCTGATACATCGTGTTCATAAATCGATTCAAAATGATAGTAATTTCGATTAATCCGAATCCACTTATAGAAATTTTTAATGACAACCATCTGTTTTTGAATCGTTGTTGCTTTTAGATCATCTTCCCACATGCTATCTCGGTATTTAATAATATCGGAGCGCTTCGCAAATCGGATATTATGTGTTTTTAGATAATGGACATATCGATTGATCATCATTTCATAATCTTTGATTGTTCGATGTTTTAAATCAAGATTTTCAATATAGATATCCCTGATTTCTTCTAACGGATGATATTTAATCATTTACCCACAGCCTTTCTGAAATTGGTATTCTGATTCAAATTTATATAATTCTTCTAGTGTTATCTGATAAGCCTTTGCGATTCTACCCATCAGTAAGAACGAAGCCTTATCGCCTTGATGTCCATTCTCAATGTTTAGTATATAGTTATAACTCACATCAATCGAATAAGCAACGTCTTCTAAGGTTATCCCTAGATCTTTTCTTAAAGCTTTTAAATACTGTCTTTTCATATTTTAAAAACATGCACGAAAGTGCTTTTATCAACATTTATCAATTTATCTTTTTCCTTTCCTTTTTCTTTCCTTTGTTAGGAAAATACCTACTAATACCATAATTTTTACATATCCGGATAATGCAAAAAAGTTGATTGTCATCAACTAGCTATATAATATGAGGAAATGTTTACGCCATCTCAAACCTATCGTTATCTATATATAAACATAGACAAACACATTCTTGAATACGGTACCTAAGATATCTCCATGGACAAAACCTATTGTTTGGTGAAAACAAGGCTTGGTGGAAGACGTCTATATATTGTTTTCAAAATTGATAAGTAAAGTGGGAACCCCACACTACTAACTAGCCAATAAACCTGCCTGGCTATATTCATTCTAGCACTCTTAAAACCATTTGAGAGAACAATAAATATTTCATTGTTTTCGATTAATATCTTGCAATAAAGTGTGCTTTAAGCTTGTGTGATAATACTAAAAATCACTCAAAAGTGGTAACTTGAGTATGTCATCATCATGCCTTGTAATGCAATATATCGTCCCATACCGGCAGTAATCTCATTTCCACTTAAAAGCTTGTAAAAATACAAAATATTATACATTTTTGCACTTTTAGCACAATTCACTAAATATTTTTTTATAAAAATGTGCAAATTATGATAGAATTAATTTTGATATTAAAAAAAGGAGTCTTCACCATGACGAATAAAGAAACCAAAGCCATACCTATTGGCGTGAGTATGCGTAAAATAAAACGCCTAAGCAAAGAGGACGTTGTGAACAAATTAAAAGAACTTGGATCTAGCATCAGTATCTATACCTTAAGAAACTATGAAGCTGGTGAAACCGATATGCCTACTTCTGTTTTGATTAATCTCAGCAAAATCTATGATTGTTCCGTATATGATTTGTTAGATTACCAATATAAAAAAAATAATTACTTACCAATGGCAAATTATGAAACCTATACGTTAAATCATGATCATCAATTAATCTCGAATAAGAAACGTGATCTTCCTTATAACTTTATGACCAATATCACAAATGGAGCTTATGATTATGCTCATGCGATGTTAAACTATGATGATCCAAATACCAATCTTCCACAAGGGTCTAGACTCATCTATAAAAGAAGAGATTATTTTGACATTAAAGTTCAAGAAGACTATGATATCTTTCTTGTGACAAAATCCTTCACAGAAAATGATATGAAAGGTTCTAAAACATTCTTTACCAAAGCGAAGTTGATTGCCAATAGTCGTAATCCAAAACTCGTTCAATACTTCGAAGACGGCAAAACAGAACATATGAGTTCCAAATACTTTAATGCGATGATTGATGGTGTTGTCGTGAAAGTTATTATTGATTACCATACAAAAAATACAAAAGTTATCTAAATACCAACGACTGTTGGTTGTCATACAACTCAAACCGTTATATACTATATGCGGTGAAGACAAGGAAAAGGACAAGACCTCCCTAATTTGGGGATGCTTGCCCTTTTTCTTTTGTTATATAGACTCTTAACCCATTACTATAGCCAAAGGACTTGCTAATTCTTTTATTAGAGGTAATATACACACTAACAAAAACCAAGGAGGTCTTCAACCAATGAATACAATTGTAGAAATTATTGAACCAAAACCAAAATTTAGAAATACGAAAACCGATCAAATTATCAGAAAGAAACGGGTCGCAGCTTACGCTAGAGTATCTACTGATGAAACTGATCAGTTAAACAGCTATCAAACGCAAATTGATGAATTCACAAGTCGCATCCAAAATAATGAAGAATGGGAATTTGCGGGTATGTTTAATGACGAAGGAATCACAGGAACCAATATGTATAAACGTCCTGGATTCATGGATATGGTTGATTATGCAAAAAAAGGACATATCGATTTAATCTTAACCAAATCGATATCTCGCTTTTCCAGAAATACTATCGATATCCTTACAGTGATTAAAGAACTTCGCTCGCTCGATGTTGAAATCTATTTTGAAAAAGAAAATATCAGCTCAATGGATCCTAAAATCGATTTTATGCTTACCATTATGTCATCCCTTGCTCAAGAAGAATCCAGAAGCATTAGCGAGAATACCAAATGGGGAATTCAAAAACGATTCCAAAATGGGAAACTAATTATGTGTACTACCTATTTTCTTGGATATGATATGGATGAAAACAATAACTTAATTATCAATCAGGAACAGGCAAAAACCGTAAGATACATATTTGACAAATACTTGCGAGGAATGGGTATTTCAAGACTCGCTAGACACTTAGTCGATCATAATATCATAAATGGTAAAGGCAATGTTGCTTGGTATCCTGATACCGTTAAAGAAATTCTTAGAAATGAGAAATATGTCGGTGACTTAATGTTACAAAAAACCGTTACTCTTGATTACTTATCCCATAAATCAGTCATCAATGAAGGTCAAGCTACAAAATACTATATCAAAGACAACCATGAACCAATCATTGATCGAGAAACCTTCGATATCGTGCAAACGATGATTCACGCTAGAGATATGATTATCGCTACCGATAATAAAGAACGTTTCAAACACCTCGCTCAAAAACCAATTAAAGGACTAGTCTACTGTTCTAAATGCAAACGCATGTATAATTCAAAAATGCATAACTCCGGAACCATCTTTAAAAAGAGTATGCTCAAATGTCATACCTCAAGAAACAATCCTCATGAGTGTGATAATCCATCTATCCATGAACCTTTACTAGAAAGAGCAACACTCTATGTCATTGAACAATTAACCAAAACAGAGTCCATGCAAAAAGAATTGATTCACACTATGGAAAACTCACTAGAATCAACCAATTCACATGAACCATTAAAAGCATTAAAACAAGTACAACTACAAATCGGCAATGCCTTGAAGGCTCATACAAGAAACCGAATTCATAGTAATCTTACCGATCAAGAATACAAATCAGAATATAAACGATTAGAAGCACGCTACCAAGATTCTGAAAAGGAAATAGTGAACTTAAAGCATAACATTCAAAAAGAGCATTTAATGCGTAGAAGATTCTATGCTCTAAAAGCTTTTATTGATAGCAACTATCAAGATACAAGTATTATTAAAAGTTTCTTTGGTCTCGTTTTGATAATGGGTAAAAATCATGTACGCTATGTCATCGATGATACGTTTTCAATCATTGATGACTTGCATAACCAAATTGATACAATAAAAGAAAAACCTACCATTCTAACAGGTACTTATTTCGATATCACCACGAAAGAAAATCTATATTATGAGGTAACCATCCATGAAGGAAATTAAAAGAATTGAAACACTTAAAGTATCCAATCCCTATAGACAGTTAAAAAGAGTCGCAACATATGCTCGCGTATCAACCAAACAAGAACTTCAAGCTGCTTCTCTTGATTTACAGATCAAACATTACGCCAAAGAAATCATCTTTAATCCTGATTATATATTTGCGGGAATTTATGCAGATCATGGAAAAAGTGGCACATCGATGAAGAAACGAGATGGCTTCCAGGAACTACTTAAAAAGATAAAAGCTGGATATATTGATTTGGTTTTAGTCAAATCATTATCTCGGTTTGCCAGAAATACAATTGATGCTTTAACAATCATCCAAGAAACAAGAAAACTAGGAGTTGAGTTCTTCTTTGAGAAAGAAAACATCTCAAGCTTAGACACTACCATCGATATGATCCTCACAATGATAGCAGGAATGGCTGAGGCTGAATCCGAATCAATGTCACAAAACATTAAATGGGGATATCAAAAACGAGCTCAAAAGGGACAAGTGGTCGTTAGAAAAACAATTGGTTATGACATTACAAAAGATAAGAATTATTCCATCAACGATCATGAAGCAAATGCGGTTAGAACCCTATTTCAGATGAAACTTGAAGGTAAAACCAATCCTGAAATGATTGCTTATTTAAACAATCAAGGTGTTACAACAACAAAAGGTAACAGGTTCAAAGATACCAGTCAAATCAATAATATTCTTGGGGATGAAAAATACATTGGAAAAATGACTTTTGGTAAATCTTATGTCAGAGTCATCAATCAAGAAAAAGTGAATGTTATAAACAATGGTGAAAAACCTAAATACATAATCAGCAATCACCATGAATCAATTGTTGATCCTTTTACCTTTAATAAAGTACAAGAGATTATACAAAACAATAAAAACAGTTATTCAAATAAATCCCAAAATAAAAGCAACTTTAAACATTTTGTTTACTCAATGGAATATGATACATATCTATCTAGAACGAAAACTCGCTCCTCTAGTTCCAAGCATAATGTATTAGTAAATGATTACTTTAGAAATACGGATTACCCTGCGCTTAGCTATAAAGATGTAACACACATCCTCAAACGTGCAACAAACGCCTTAGGACGCAAATTTAGCGAAATAGAAGGCAAGTTTGACAAGCAGGTAAATAAAGCACTTAACAAAGATGAACTTGATCATAAATTAAAAGCAACTGGTGAAATCATCACCAGTTATAAGAATGATTATTATTTACTAATAAAGAAGGGCTTATCTGATTCTGCGGATATTGCATTGTTTCATGAACTCGAAGAACAAATTATCAAATTCAGTTTAGATTACATCAATATTGAAGATGAATACATCGAATGTGAACAAGGTCATAAAGAAACAGAAAGAATTAAGAAAGCAATTACTTCGTATGAATATCCACTACAAGAGTTAACAACTGATATTGTTAAAAGCATCTTCTCCAATTTAGTAATTGTAAATGATGAGAATTATGCAATTGTCATTAATGTTAAGGGAAAAGAATTAACTCCAGATGAACTGAAAAAAGCAGCGACTGTTAAGCCACTGCTTCAAAGTAAATGTAAATCAAAAATGTATTTCGACGCTAAAATATCTTGGGTAATCGTAATAATGTAGAAACAAACATATTAGTACGTCCTTTTATGATGCTTCATTACAAATTTTCCACATATTTCTTTATGTTATCATTCCAGTTAATTGTATGATATATCCTATCAGCTAAATTTTGTTTTATTACTTGAGATTTCGTAAGTTGTGATACTTTTTCCCAGTCAAAATCTGGATTTACTATATAAGTTGCATTGTTTGTATAAATACATTCGAAAACGTAGAACTTTTCAGTTTTTACACAAAAATATCCTTCAAATCCATTTTTTCCGATTGTTATTATGTTATCTGTAGAATAAGATGTAATATACGCTATTCTTTGGAATATGGCTTCTCTCTCGTTGCTTTTTCTAGTTTTAACAAAATTCATAAGATGTTGAACTTTTTCTTCTCTTGTTCCATGCTTTAAAAATTCCCATTCTTTTTTTCTAATAATTATAATATTTGTAAAATCTAAGTTAGTCGAAAACATTGGTGCAACATTAAAAATACTTCTAAAGATATTAAAGAGTAATGTAAGTGAATCATTATCATTTTGATCATATTCCACCATTTCAGAACAAACATAATAATTATTGTCCTCTATTTTGAGTGTCAACGTAAGTGAGTAAGGGGTAGAAAACTCTCTTTTATATTTCTCAATTTTTCTTTCAAATGTTACTTGATGAGTACCTTTTGTACTATCTCCAAAATTAGGCGCCTCAAAATCATGATAAACATAATAGTGGTCTTTTGGTAAATCTCGTCTAGTAAACTCTTTTCCATTAGAGTTAATTTCTGTTGCTTTATTATAATTCACCCTTGGCACTATAAGCTCTCCGTTAATAAATGGTACTGTGAAACCTACTTCTTTTAATATAGATGTATTCTCTACCTTTTGGTAAAAATAAAAGTTCTGTGATTTGTATTCTTTTGGCAAGTATCGTTCAATCTTTCTAATAAATCTCATTTTCTTTCTCCCATCCTAATTTAATATATTAATAAAAATAGAACATGTACTGTAGAAGCTCTAGTTGATGTTTGGTTGTATCAAGCAAATACTTAATATAATTTGAATTAACATCACGCTTTACTTTTTCAACAAATCCTGAAATGTATGTAATCTTTGTGGCACTATTTATTACCAAATTATAAAATGTATCAATCATTTGATTATATTCTGATCCGTTTTTCCCTTTTAAATCAGTAATGTAGTCGCTTAGTTTTTCTTCAGATGTGTAATTCATATTCCTAATTTCAGATATTATTCTTGCTGATGTATTAATTTGGCCAGATATATCTCTCATCCCTGAGCCGTTAAATTTAGTTTTATAATGAATCAATATAATTTCATTATTTTCTAAGTATATTGCATCAGCAATCTCTACATTATCTATGTAAACCATATCTGAGTCAATTAGTCTCTTATTAATAACCACCTCGTTCTTCAGATCGTTTTCAATACGAAATTTTTTTATATCTAAATTCAAGTTGGGACTTGAAAATAATTTTGAACAGATTTGTTGAGAAGAATCAAATAACTCTTCATATGATTTATTTAAAAATTCTAGATAATCTTCTATGAATTGATACCAGACACCTTCCATCAAATAAACATTAATACTGTCAAACAAATACTCTGTTTCCAGCAATTCAAAAAGTTTGTAATCATGTTTCAAAACATCATCATAACTATCTGTTTTGATTTTCCTTTGCTGAAGAATATTAATGGAGGATTTACCATTTGCAATGCTATTGATAATAAAAGATTTTATATCATTTAAGTCATTTAAAGCAGTTATGCCACAAGAAGCTAATTCACTTTCACTGACACGATCATCTCTCAAATTACATATTGTATAGTTTTCCATAGCATTGTTGAGATCATGATTATAAGCTAACTCGATTTTCATAGGGTTTGCATTGACATAATCCATATAACTTTTAGTCACGGTTGTTTGTTTAATACCCTTTTTATCTACAGGCACTAGAAAATTAACCACAAAATTGTTTTTGGTATTGTCAATTGCCAGTTTATGCACAGTATCAAGAACCTTATTCATTTCATTGAATGTAATTTGTTTGTTAATACGAACATTTGCATTGAAGGTAACATTTATCTCTTTTCTACTAATTGAACCATCATCATTCATAATTGGATTAAGCCCAAGTTTTTGCTGAATATCACTTTTGAGAGAGGTTCCCATTTCACTATAGATAGCTTCGAGATTCTGTTCAAAACTAAAATTTGAAGTTGTTCTATTTGATAGTTTCGTTGCATTTCTTCTTCCGTATACTCTATGGTCAGAAATAAATCTTATGATGTTTTCATCCTTTTTTACCAATTTTGGTATAAGACTGATTCCGAAAATTTTGTCTTTATATTGATCAATTAAATGATTTGCCATGCCAGCAGTCATACAGTAAATGCTATCATCAATTTTGCGAACTAATAAATAGGAGGGAAACCGAGTTTTAAAATACCCATCTGGTAAATTTACATTATTAAACATTGATTGTATAAATTCTTTCCAACTAGCGATGTTACCAGTATGATACAAAAAAATATCAAATTCAGCGTTATTAATATGATTCACCTCTGAATCATAACTCTTAGTGCTTGATTTCAAAAATGAAATAAACGATTCATAAACATTTTTATGTTTATGATATTTATAATCCTCTCCCTCTAGGAATCTATCAACGTCCACTTTTGAGATGCTTATTATGGTAGTATAATTGTTTTCCACTTTGATACCCCTTTCTATAAAAAAAACCAAGATTCTACATGGTGTAAATTCTTGGTGTAATATCATTTTAGTCAAGTATATAACGAATAACTCACAAAAACTTCGGAATAATTCTTCAATATATTTTGAATACTGCTCATAGTTCAGTAATACTTATGGTTCAAAAAAGGATAAAATACCTTGTTTAGTTTATAATCATGATTTATGTATTTAGTTTTTACTCATAGTTAATATCGTTTATATCAAATTGGTAAGAAGTATATTAACTTATACTTTATATCTATCAAATAAATCCAAAAACAAAGCTCTAAAATCTTTTTCGAAATTATTATGTTTATCCCATCTTTCTTGAAGATTAGTAAGTTCACGTGCATCAATAGGTTTTTTATTCTGTTTCATGAAATACGTGTTTAAACAACAATCTTTAAAAGGTTTTTCGGACCCACATAAACATCTACTGTTTGGATTAATTAGTGTAATTTTTTTAAAGTTATCTAGTCGTTCAGCTTCGGGTCCTATCCAAGATTCCAAAAAGCCTATTTTTTCAAGTTCAACCCAAAGTTGATGTTTGAACAGCCAAATGGATGATTGATCGATAGCATATTTAATCATCTCATCAATTGACTTTCCTTTGAAATTCGAATAATCGTTTGTGTAGCACAAAGATGCAGGTATTTTTTCTTGTGTATACCCATTAATATGAGGCTGATTAGGAAATGATTCAAAATTAATTGTTGGTTCAATACAAAAAACTAATGGTTGTCCTTGTAAAACTGGTACCATAGATCCGGTTTTATATTCATAATATGGATCTCTGATAGCGATTTTAAATGATGTGTCCTCAATATTGCTTAAGATTTTATCTATAGCGATATGTACTTTCTTTGGCAAATAATGAGAGTAATTATCACATCTGTTGTAGTGTTCTATCCCACCATCTATATTGACACAAACAGTTTTTCCTAAAAAGAGATCACTGATTATATCCTTAATTTCTTGATTATCAGGAAGTGGTTTAATTATTGTCAAATACCAACTTCCTGAATATCCCCTAGTGTGTTTTGAATCCACTTTAATAATCTTGAAAAACTCGCTCGTAATATTGTTCATTTAAATTACCCTATTCGGATAGCGCGTGTGGCTTCGCAGGTGTAACAGGATTCTGTTTACCTGGTCGCTTATCACTATCGTTACCTTTGTCAGGTTTAGGGTCAGTTCCTGGAACGTGTTTAGACTTTTCACTATTCATAGAAATCACCTCTCGAATAACTAGTAAAATGAGTGTGTTTATATTAAAGCTTATGCCCGGTACTTATGAAGAGCGAGTTTAATTTGAACAATAATACTTTTTTCACAAATATTACTCCGGACAAACCTGGTTAGGGTATTCGCTTTAAAACACAAAATTATTATAGCATCTAACAGCAAATATATATAGTTCTTTTAACATTTTTAACTAATTTAAATAAAAACTATTGACATATCAAGTGAAATTTGATAAATTTAAATTGCTTTTCATTTGGAAAAGTTTAGACATGTAAAATGAAAAAAAGTTCGGTTGGTTACCGGACTTTTTTGTTATTATATGTTCATTGTATTTCCCATGCAGTGTATACATAGAGATAAACGCAATCCCAAGTATCAAATATTACCCCATCAATACTAGTTGTCACATGTCCTGCCATTTTCAAAATATATGTTCCTTTCGGATGCAATACCGTAAAATCAGTACCTTTGATTCTCGGTTCTCCTTTGACTGGTTTAAAGATCAATCTGGGATAGTCTTTCAAATACTCAAATAAGAAGTTTGTGTCTTTATAACTGGCATAACCTAATTCTCGTTTCACACGATTCAGTTCTCTTCTGCATTCCATATAATCTTTGTTCATTGCTGTTGCGATTGCTCGTACAACTCAGTCATCTGTCTTTATTCCTTTTGGATGTGCGTTAAATTCTTTAAACATGTAATTCATCTCCTTAATTTTGGTAACTACATATATCACTCTAAAGGGGGTAAATAGCAAGTTATTTTCGTTACTATAATGCGTAATTTTAAGAGATTTATGAAAATAATTCCAAAGTATGAAATTCAAGTTAAATTAGAGAATTAGTGTGAAAGATTTTGAGCATTTTTCAGATTTAGTAAATGAAAATATCGCCGTATAGAGCCATTAAGTATTATTTCGCGTTGTCCGAAAGTTTGAAAACGGTAATTTACATATTAAAAAGATAAAAAATGACAGATTTTAGTCTGTCATTAGGGTAATTGTAGATTTTAGTGTATTGGATGTTAAGCCGTTCATAGAAACGACATAGTAATCGACAGTTCACCTATATGGATGTCGGTGACAAGTATAAAAATGACAAAAAGTCAAGCATTTTTTACCTTTTGTGCTCTTAGTTTAGCCGTTAAATGTATATTATAAATATAATATTTTTTTAGACTTTTTATGTCTACATACATTATCCCATAGCCTTTTAAATTAGTCAACTCTATAAAAGCTTTCTATGAACGATTGTGCTTTAAGCACAAAATCACTCAAGCATTTCTAAATATTCTTTCATTTTTACAACTGGTCTATGGACTTCTTTCCAATGATTAGTACCAACAAATCCATTATTTAAACTGCTTGCAATTTCTGGCTGATACAACTGATTATAAAGTTGATCTTCACAACCCCACCATGCATCTTCGACAGCTCTGTTCAATTGAGCTACCAGTTTTCTATCTTTAGTCTTGCCATAAGTTACTTCTTTGATTTGATTAACATATTTCAATACAATCCGCTGATCATATTCTTCTATTGCCATTGACAGAATGATTGCCTTTTGCAACATAAAGATTGGATCTTTAAAATCACTTTTCTTAACACCATATAGCACAATACAAAATCGAGTTAAATCATTCATTATGACTAAGAATTTTTTACGATTAATATTCACGTAATTTGCATGCCAAGCAAGAAAGTCATTGTCAGTATTCTTTTCAATGATTTCTGGTTTCAGAAAATCCAGTAATTTCTTTGTACACTGAATATGCATAATGATACCTCATTTCAATTATTCAAAATCATTAAAATATCTATCAATTTCTTTAAGTGATATCTTAATGTCAACGATATTCAAATCGCGGATTGATAATTTTCTTTGATCAACACTAGTTAATTGTTTTCCAATGCTTCTTTTCTCAAACATTTCAAGAAGACTATATCCCTTTAACTCTAGTAATGAGATGGTTGTTCTTGATCTTCTATTGGATATCCTTGAATCAATCATTCTATTAAGTTCAGATATATTTATTGGGAACTTATTATTATAATATTCCCATATTTTGTGAATGTCATAAAAATCTCTTGCTCTTTTTTCCTGTGATTCATCCGAATTCAAGCATAAAAGAAATTCTTTGTATAATTCTTTTTCAAGTAATATTTTTTCAATCATTGTTCGATAAGGTTGCTGTGTTTTAACAACTACTGGGTGAATTTCATACTTCTCTTTTTCAAATTCTTCGAGATATTTATATATAATAGGTACAATCTCTTTTTCTATAATCGGAAAAGGCTCCATGAATGTGATTAACTCAATCTTGACTCTTTGATCCAAGTCAGTATCATGCTTGGAAGGATAATGAAGATACATTTCTTTAAAATCAGAAGATGGCTTGTTCTGTTCTTCTACTAAACCATTCCAGATATCTCTTATTTCTTGAATAGCGTCAGATGTTTGACGCTGTTTTGCTTTTCTTGAGTTTGCTGTTGCTACTAAATCGATATCTTCTGAAAATCGATTAATGATTTGAAAGCACTTCGATAATGATGTTCCACCAATAAAGACTAAGTGCTCATTTACACTATATAATTTTTTAAGCGCAAGTGTTACAAAGTAGTCTTTGATGACAATTGCTTCATCAATATCTTCTTCTTGACTTGCTAATGCAATATAGTTTTGAAACAAATCAGTGTTTTCGTGTAAGTTCATAATCAATGACTCCTTTGACAATGTTACGTAAATTAATAAAGCGATTTCCTTTATAATAATTACTATATTTAACTAATAAATCTTTATCTAATTTCAAGTCAAGAAACAGATCAGATAGTTTCTCAATACTTTCATTAAATTGATAATCGCTTAAATCAATATGTTTTATGATTTCTAAAAATTCCATATATTGTATATTATCATTGTTGATTTCAAACTTGGGAGAAGAAACAATTACTTTCCCTTTATATTCCTTTTTCGATCTAGTATTTGAAGAGACATTATTACTCAATATTTCATAATATTCTGAAACTTGAGAAGTAAATTTATATTTATATAGCAAATATGCTCCTGAGCGCATTCCATCGTTATTTTTAAGATATTTCTTATAAATAATATCATTAATGGAAGGTTTTAAATCTTCAAACTTTTGATTAGAGCTTTGAATATAATAAATCCCGTTCTCGAATCTTTTTAAAACACCAAAAAGAACCATATTTGATAAGGCTTGATTAAACGAGTTTTCATTATTAATTCGAATAACTTTCTTTAGTTCATCTTTTAAGATTGGTTCACGTTCTTGAAACAAATTATGAAGTACATCTGCATACATATTAACACCTTCTTTTATATGCAATATATTTTATATAATAATTATAGCATTATAAATTACTTTTGTAAAGTATTTGATTGAATTGTATTACATCATTTTTAGAGAACCTTAGTTTGCCTTATTATAGAGTTACATTTAATCACTATATTGAGTAATTCAAGTACTTTAATAAAATAATGCTTAAGTGGGAAATTAAAGTAAAATTATAGAATTAGTGTGAAAGAATTTACACTATTTGCAGATTTACTAAATTAAATTATAGCCATATAAAGCCATTAAGTATCATTCTGTGTTGTCTGAAAGTTTGAAAAAGGTAATTTCACCTATAAAACGAAAAAAAATGACAGATTTAAGTCTGTCATTAGGGTAATTGTAGATTTTAGTGTAAAGGATGTTAAACCGTTCATAGAAACAACATAGTAATCGACAGTTCTATATGATTGGTGACTGTGTATATGTTCAATACTTCAATTCCTACCTACCCTCTTGGAAGTAATATAATTTAAGTTCTGTAGAATATAGAACAATCAATGGCTTTATATAGATAATTTATTAGTTATATTCATCTAAGTAGGAGTTGATCATTGAAACTGCCACACCAAGTGCAAGACTCATTTCTCTTTGCGTAATATTTTTGTTCTTCTCAATGAGATCAAGAATCATAAACTCTTTATATAGGGCTGTTGGTTTGAAAAAAGAGTTGTCGCTCAATAGACTCACCTTCCATTGTTCGTTAATTGAATGATACTATTATATAATAGTAGGTTTTAAATTACAAGGAGACTGGTAAACTTTTGTTCAAAAATCGAATAATTTTTTAGAGCAACAAAAAACTAGCACTTAATACCTCAAAGTGCTAGTTCCATTTCGGACTAGAGTGAATCACCCCTAGATTACTCAAGTAATGCAATCAATCAATTAACACAGTAAACATATCCTATGTTTTCGTCCCAACTCCAAAAATAAATTTCTCGATTTGATATTCGGAGTCCTCTTTCATTCGTTCAATATGATTGGCATATACCAAAGTGGACTGAATATCTACATGCCTCAGTAATTGTCTTGTTTGTTCAAGGGAACCCCCTCTTAGCAAATTCAACACGGCAGTGGTATGTCTTAAACAGTGTGGTGTAATCCCTTTGCCGTCCAGTCCACATTCTTTTAATACCCTCGCAAACATATCTTTGAAAAAGGTTCGTGATAAATGACCTTTCGGTGAAACATGTTTTGTAGTGATAAACAAATAGGGATTGTCATCCATTCGCTTATTTAAATAGTCATCGATTGCTTCTTTTGCGCCTGGGGCTATTTTAACAAATTCACGATTTGATCTTTGTCCATTTATTTGTATATATAAAATGCGCTGTCCATCTACAACTTGATAATCTTCTCTTTTTGCATGGATAATTTCAATGCTTCTAAGACCTGAAGTAATCATCAAATAGACAATCGCATGGTCCCTATAGTGCCAAATCGATTTTCGGATTGTTTTTGTATGAAGAATCAAATGGGCCGCTTGTTGGGTTGTAAGAATTGGTTTAGAAATACGAGCTTTGATAGGTTCGTTTTTAACTGGGCCCATAATATCATGCGCGTACTCAACTGGAAAATCAAGTCTCTTTTGGTTCAGTTTCAAATAGCGATATAATCCCTTCAATGCACAAATATCAATATAAATATAATGACTTGAAAAACCTAGTGTTCTTCTCTTTTCCCGGTAATCGATCACGTCACTGGTCTTTGCATATTCAATCTGATTCTCTTTTAAGTATTTTATGTAGTACTTATAAGCAATTTTATATGATTTAATTGTCGAACTCGAATAATTTTGATTCAAAAGATAACCTTCGCTTAATCCTTCCAAAGGATGATATTTTAAAATGGTTCTCACCTCCAAGCATTAAAAAAGACTCTCTACACAATAATACTGTCGTAAAGAGTCCTTTACTTGAATTTTGTTATGCAATTCCCCAATATTTTTGTTTTTTGGTAAGTTGCATTTGGGATTTACGATATTTGCCATCATCCACTTCTTAATTATTATTTGTGATTCATCATCTTCCATAGAACCATTGGATGTTCTTTTAATCTATCTGCTATTGCTTTATCAAATAGTAGTTCTGGATTAAATTCACCAGCATGAAAGGAATCTATATATTTTTGTTCCATTTCAGTTAGCTCAAATAACGTTTCAATAAATTTGCTAACTGTTTGTTTAAAAGCATCGATATCTATTCTTTCACCAACATGTAGCAATGGAATAAGATTACGTTTTATCGTATTAAATGATATATTATTCATGTTATTCTTGAACTGATTCAATAAATCATCAAATGGTTGAAATTCATTTGATGATAAAAGATAAAATATGCTGCATTTTTTAAGCATGTCCAATTCTTTGTCCAGTAGTATTTTATTATTAATAAATTGATATACGTCGAAGATATCTCTTGCAGTAGTTCTTCCTATTAATGCCGCTATCTTACTTCCATATAATTCAACCTTGTTAAGAGCTAAAATAGACTCATTATCAATTAATTTTGAGCTTAATTCATAGTTCACGGGTTCAAGAATTTGAATACGGTTTGAATAATTCAGCTCAATCTTGATGTTATCTCTACTACCAGCTGCATTTGTATACCGTAAAAGATACGAGTCAAGCGTAAAAGTAAATCTTGATTTTGGATCAATAGTATATCCATCAAGAGCAACAAAAGCACTAATGAGTTTTCTGTGTAGATCTCTCATCTCCAACATTTCTTCTTTAGAGGAATTTAAATTAAAATTCATATCAATATCAACTGAAAGTCTTGGGAAATCAAACAAGCATAAATTAATGGCTGTCCCACACTTGAGAACATATTTTCCTTTAAATTCTTCATGCTCATTAAATAATTTTAGTAATTCAGATAATCTCAATACTTTTTCAAAAGTATCCCAATTAAATTTATTTGATTGTGCAATGTTAGTTAAGTCTCTTATATTATAACTTCTCATCCTCACCCTCCACTATAAGATTGTCAAGATTATAACAATATAGATTCCATTCCTTATAGTACTTGTCTAAACGATGCTTTTCGTTTGTGAAATACTTCACACCTTTCATACCTAGGGTTTTCATTCGGTTGAGAATGGAATCGTCAACCAAATATCCATCATTAAAATGTGACAGTACCAGTCCTACTTTATTAAAAAGAATCTTTTTATTCACAAATAGTAAGTAATCCATAATCTGTAATCCATTGATGACTGGAAGTGCAGATAAATTATAGATTAGTTCTTCCATATCGTCATACGATTTTACATCATCGATACAATCTACTATTGTTTTTGGTAGTGTACTTACGCGTACACCATTCATTGTGTCTACAAACTTATCATTAGAAACATTTTTGTACTTATACTCGTTATAGTCAAACGTAAAATCATAAAATCGTTCTATACTAGCGGTTACAACATCATGATAAACTTGATTACTATACCCATAGTATTCAAAGGCGCTATGATGAGACACATAAGAACTTTTCGTAATTTTAGATGCTATTTCATACTTACTAGGTATAACACCAGTCGTTTCGAAACTCATAGTTACGTATAAGTTTTTCTTAACTCTTTTTATATACCCTTTTTTTAAATAATTTTGCAATGTTTCACGAGCCAAGTTTTCACTATTGGTTATTCCAACTACAAACGAAAAATCAAACACTCTTTTCTCAGAAAATATCTCTATGTATTTCATAGTTATCACTCCTCCATCATATTTTACCTTAATTTGAACAATATAACAAGTATTTTTGTATAATCATTCAATATTAGTATATATTATGGGGTATTCCTAGGGAAATAGATGAATATGTTCTGTCTTTATACCCTCACAGTAGAAAATATGTGTATATTTGATGTTACAGACTTATAGATAATGAATATATCGTTTCAAGAGCAATTGATAGTCACGGACGGTTCTTGGTTTAAGATTTAGATTTTTAATATAGACTGATTATAAGTCTACTAAAGGATGATATTTCAATGAATTCACCTCGATTCTATGTAGAATACCTTTCACCATTACAACTCAAGAACAATCCAGTCATCCCCATAATAAATAGAGTCTTCTCCTAAAATATATTTCTCAATTTGATTTTCAGAATCATCGTTCATCCTTAATATACGATTGGCATATACTAATGTTGCGGACATGTTTTTATGACGCATGAACTTTCTTGTTTCTTCTAGTGAGCCCCCTCTTTGCAAGTTAAAGGTTGCGGCAGTATGTCTTAAGCAATGTGGCGTGATGAATGTAGGATCTAATCCACACTCTTTTAATACACGCCTGAACATCCTGATAAAGAAGGTTCTTGAAAGACTAGGGATATCCGTATGTTTTGAGTGAGATATAAACAAATAGGGGTTTTGATCCCTTCGTTTATTTAAATAATCACTGATGGCCTCTTCCACACCTTTGGTTATTCTTACAAATTCATCCGCAGTCGTCCTTCCCTTACCTTGTACAAATAAAACGGCCTGATGATTTACAATCTTTAGATCTTTCTTTTTTGCCCGTCTGATTTCAATACTTCTGAGGCCGGAAGTGATCATCAAATAGATCATCGCATGATCACGGTAATGCCAAATATATTTTCGGTTGTTTTTGGTGGATAAAATCAAATGGGAGGCTTGACTGACTGTTAAAATCGGTTTTGAACTGAAGTTCCTTATTTGCTCGTTTTGGATGGGTTCCGTGACGTCCTCTGCGTACTCTACAGGCAAATCCAATCGCTTCTGATTGAGACTTAAATAACGATAAAACCCTTTGAGTGCACTGATTTGATGGTAAATCCAACGCGACGAATAGCCCTGGTTTCTTTTCCATTCACGATAATCAATCACATCACTTGTCTTTGCATAAAGAATCTCATGTTCTTTAAGGTAAAACATGAATTGTTTCAGTATCGTATGATATAATTCATAGGAGCCTCTGGTAATATCCTTCTCTAAAAGATATTGCTTAATCAATGATTCTAAAGGGTGGCTATTCATTGTCTCGTCTCCAATCAAAAAAAGCGCTCCATATCATATTACGATGATAGAACGCTTTTTACTTGAATTTAGAAACCTTTCGAACATTCTCTTTAGTCAGAAATAAATTTTATTGGTTAATCTATGGTTTTGGAGTAAAATGAAGATATAAGCCTTATAAAGGAAGTGATTATTTTGCATAGGAATAAACGGTTGACAGCTTTTTATTACATTGTAAGAATCGCAATGATTTTATTGATAGCTGCTAGTATCGTCGGTATATTCATCAGCAAAGATGAAGAAGATATCAGTCGGAGTATTTTTGTGGCTATTCAAGCCATTGTATTGCTGCTACTATCCTTTGGACCTCCTGCAATGGAGAAAAGATTAAAACTTGACATTCCTGACTTATTAGAAGGATTCTTCTTATTGTTTATTATCGGTGGTTTGATCTTTGGAGAAGTCGCCGGCTTTTTCGTCGCAATCAGCTGGTGGGATGACATGTTACATCTTGTTTCAGGCGTATTGCTTGCCATTACCAGTTTTTCTATTATTAATGCCGCAATCAAAAACCCAAGTAATGCATTGACACTCAATCCATTCTTTATTGCCTTGTTCGTCTTTTGCTTTTCAATGACCATAGGTGTTCTGTGGGAGTTTTTTGAATTTACCCTTGATAGTCTATCAACTGGCAGTAATATGATGAGAACCTTTGATTCTATCACGTTAATTCCTTTTGAAGGCTTGTCTGCAGTCAGAGACACCATTCATGATTTGTTTCTAGCGAGCATCAGTTCGCTTGTAGTCAGTGTATTGGGATATTTTGATGCAAAAAGTGGATTTAAGTTCATTAAAAAATTATTGATTAGTCCAGCAAATCAAGATTAATTATTTCTATTCCAAATCAAAATGTGGACTGCATCTCAACCGATGCGGTCCACATTATTTTTGATCGTTTTTGAAGATTCAACCACACTGACAATGATTAACATCAAGACCATGAATTGTGGCATGAAATAGACATTGTCAATCATCCCATGGGCATGAGCACCAAGCAATGAAGCAGCTAGGAATAAATATTCTGTTTTAAAGTTATGAAGTGTAATTTTAAACTGTTGCCAAAGTTGGATTCCAAGTCCGATTAATCCTAATGAACCTAATGTAGCGGCAGTATGGAGTATGGTATTGTGGAACATGTTGAAATCTCTTGCGGCAGTTCTTGCGAACAGACCGCCACCAAAGATAGGATGAGCAAAAAATTTATCAATGGCATCAATGTAAATATCAAATCTACCTGTATCGTCAAACAGAAGATTATCAAACCTAAAGAACATTGATTCCACAAATTCATAGTTTGAATCGATGATGTATAGCCCTATTGTAATGATAAGCAGTATGACTGCCGAATTAATGAACCATCTTTTTGATTTCACTAAAAGTAATACCATCAGGATTGGAAGCATTCCAACAAAAGCGACCATACCGCCTCTTGAGGCGGTAAAAGGAATCAATGCGATCTCTACAAAACCGACAAATATCCAGATGAATCCGAGCTTCTTCTCTCTTGCGAAATAGAAGGTAATGGCGATGAACATAATCAGATAGGTGGCGACATAATTGGAAATACCCCAGCCAAGATTAATCAGTTTGTGTTCTAATGCATACCTGACATCTTCTACTCCTAAATAATAGAAAATCACTTCAAATGATATTAGCATGCCCAAAATGAGCATCATTTTTAACAAATACTGTGTATGATCTTGATCAAATGTATTTCTATAGACCATATAGATGAAAACATATAACAAGCCTATGCTTGCATAGAAGAAATAATAGATATCTACATTTAAGGCATTAAAGGAAGAAAGGACCATTGCGATAAACATAATCGCAATCCCCAAAATCATTTTACCTCTAAAGATATTGACTTTGTATTTGATGATATGAATAATCATTCCTCCGAGTAACGCTATGGGTGTCAAATAGAGGAATAGCGGAGCGGATTCGAATGAAGTCGGTGCAGTTGAAACCATAAATAACGCATTCAGCAACAAAGGTACGGTAGGCATCGTATCTTTTGAAAAGACAAAAAACAAAAACATGAGAGCTAGTACAATCGGAACTCCAATGTTTTCAAGATGATTTGACCATACAAATAAAGTAGCACTGCTTAAAAGTATTAGATAGTAAATACTATATGGGAAATTCTTAATGTTTTTCATCTCAGCCTCAATTTGAAAATCTTTGCTATATTATATCATTATTGAATAAATTTTTAAACAAAAGAGTAACGAAATGGTTTTCAATGTTTTCATTAAGCTCTTCTTAAAAATGATAAATACTTGGAGATAGTCTATGAAAATGGATAAAAAAAAACACAGAAGCAGATATCTGGCCTTCTGTATTTCGAAACCCATAAGAGTTTCAGGACGTAATCATTATAACACATTGATTTAGTGTATGCAAGTAGATTTATTTAAAACTAGCTTGGACATTTTTTGCGGTATCTCGTAATCCCAAATTCCGTAATAATAAATTATTGTTAAGTGACCCTTTCTTATTATAACAGGCTATTTCTAATATGTTTCGCATTGTAGAAACGAAGAATTTGATGTTGTCATCCAGAAAATACGAGCATAAAGATAGAAGCGGAATAAAAGAGATATGATTAGGATTCTTTGAGAATTTAGCATTGTATGCGTATTTATGATATTTTTTACTTGCTATTTTTTTGCAGATTTGAGTCCGATAATCTAGGATAAATTCACCATGCGCACAAGCATTTCTAAGAAAGTTTAATTTCTCGATTAAGGAATTAAATTCAGAAATCCTTAAATTGAAACTCTTTGCTAAATCCTCTTTAAGACTTTTGCTAAGTAGTTTATAAAAAACTCTAACTTGTCCAAATGTTAAATGTTGAGCAATCACAAAAGGAGGTACATCTTTTATTTTGGAATATTTATATTTATCATCCAGTTTAGATTTCTTTTTGGTATACACTTTCCAACATTCATCAATAAAATTATCTTTTCTATCGTCCTTATCCTCAGAAGTAGTATCTTCAGGATAATCAGAAGAATCTACAAATAATGATTCTTTTGAGAAAAAGTCAACTGCATTATCTTTACAATACAAAGAATATCTATCGGCTAGTCTATTTCGAATAATTCTTTCAGACCTAAGTATTATCGAAAGTGCATCTCTTGAAATTTTCTCATTGGTCTCTTCTAGCCACTTGTAGTCCTTTATTAGAAAACTAGTTTTTGAATTAGGGGAAATAATATATTTTTCGTAACTATAATTAATGGTATAATAAGAGCTCGTCTTTAAAAACTGCCTTATTGTTTCTTTTTCTGACGTGCACCCTTTTTGAATTTGTCTTTCAATTTGCTCATCAATAGTTAATGGATTCATAGCTTCACCTTTCTTTCTACATTAATTATGATATCATATATGAATCAAAAATAAAATACAATAATAAATGATTAATATATTGTTGTATTTAGAAATCAATAAACCTAATACAGTACAAAGGATTGCTTCTAATTCTGATAAACTTTTTTAAGTGATGAAGCAATGATTTGAGACTAAATTATCCAAAAGTATGATAAAATAGTTTTAATAAAGACTGGTGCATGGAGGAACAAATGGACAAACTTAAACTGTATGGCTTTAACAACTTGACGAAGACACTTAGTTTCAACATTTACGATATCTGTTATACAAGAAGTGAAGAGGAACGTAATTCTTATATAGAATATATTGACGATCAGTATAACTCTGATCGTCTTACCCATCTATTGCTTGACGTCGCAAAGATCATTGACGCCAATGTTTTAAACATTGCCAAACAAGACTATGAGCCTCAAGGAGCGAGCGTCACTATGATGATTTCCGAAGAGGAAGTAGACCCTAATCTTGTCGATCCTTCTTGTAATTCAGGTAATCTTTTAAGTAAAGACAGTGTCGTAGGTCATCTTGATAAATCTCATTTAACTGTACATACCTATCCTGAAAGTCACCCTGTTCATAATATCTCCACTTTTAGAGTCGATATCGATGTTTCGACATGTGGAATGATATCTCCGAATAAAGCATTAAATTATCTAATCAACAGTTTTGATTCCGATGTGATCGTCATGGACTATCGTGTCCGTGGTTTTACACGGGACACGAATGGAGATAAAGTCTTCATCGACCATGAAATCAATACCATCCATGATTTCATCGATGAAGAGATTTTAAATAAATACACCGTCATTGATATCAACTTAGAACATTCCAACATCTTCCATACCAAGATGATGCTCAAACAGTTCTGTTTGGACAATTATCTTTTCAATGTTTCTTCAGAAGACCTTGAAGAAGATGAAAAAGAAAGAATACAAGCTGAAATCAATCGTGAAACTGCAGAAATATTCTATGGAATGAATATTCCAAAGATGCTGTGAGGTGAGTTTGTGAAATTTACAGAGAGATGGACAAAACATATTGATTTTTCAATTGAAGTCAAAGAACATCTTCATTCAGAGAAAACGGCTTTCCAACAAATGGATGTCTATGAATCCTATGACCTTGGACGGTTTTTTTCACTGGACAATGTCTTGATGATTACAGAGAAAGACGAATTCATCTATCATGAAATGATTGTCCATGTACCGATGTCTGTCAATCCTTCTATTAAAAAAGTACTTGTGATTGGTGGAGGAGACGGAGGAACCGTCAGGGAACTCGTCAGATACAATTCCATTGAAAAGGTTGACCTTGTAGAAATCGATGGCAGAGTCATCGAATTATGTCAAAAGTATTTTCCTAATGTAACCTCCGGTCTCATGGATTCAAGAGTACAGATCCACGTTGAAGACGGTGTCCGTTTTGTGAATACTTCTAAAGAAACCTATGATTTGATCATCGTTGATTCTACCGATCCGATTGGACCGGGAGAAGGACTGTTTTCGAAAGCATTCTATGAATCTTGTTTTAAGAGATTAAGTGTTGACGGAATCTTAATCAATCAACATGAAAGTCCTTATTTTGATCGAGAATCGCTTGAGATGAAACGCTCACATCAAAAGATTCAATCCATATTTCCAATCGCTAGAGTATATCAGGCATTTATCCCAACCTACCCTTCAGGACACTGGTTGTTTGGATTTGCGTCTAAGAAACTGGATCCAATCAAAGATTTCAGAAAATCTTTGATTCATGAGTTGGGACAGAAGACGAAGTATTATAACGAAGAGCTACATACCGCTTGTTTTGCATTACCGAATTATGTGATAACCAAGCTAAACGAGACAACTTAAAAGGTGAATTTGATGGATTCTAAAACAAAACTATTTCTTCTCGATATGGATGGAACCATCTATATCGACAATCACTTAATCGATGGAACTTTAGAGTTTTTAAAACAGATTAAAGACAGGGGTGGAAAGTATCTCTTTTTGACCAACAATTCATCCAAATCGATTGAAGATTATGTTTTGAAACTGGCTTCCCTTGGGATTCAAACAACCAAAGAGGATTTTTACTCTTCTTCAATGGCTACTTCTTCTTATCTTCAAGAGCATTTTCCTAACAAAAAAGTATTTGTCGTTGGCACAAAGTCTTTTGTGAAAGAGATGCTTTCTGAAGGGATCAAGGTTGTGGAAGAAATCGAAGATGACATTGAAGTGTTGTTACTGGCATTTGATACAGAACTCACCTCAAAGAAATTATATGATCTGAGTTATTTATTGACAACGAAAGACTTACCTTATATAGCCACAAACCCTGATTTGGTTTGTCCTGTCAAGTTTGGATATATTCCTGACTGTGGATCGATTTCTGAAATGCTTTATAACGCCACGAAGAAAAGACCATTCTTCATTGGCAAACCCAATCCTTTGATGATTGAGAATGCAATTAAAAAATCTGGATTCAAAAAAGAAGAAACCATATTGATTGGTGATCGTTTATATACAGACATTGCTTCAGGAATGAATGCAGGGATAAAAACCATCTGTGTTTTATCTGGAGAGGCCACCCAAGAAGACATCGACAAGAGCGAAGTAAAACCTGATTATGTATTGAATAGCATTAAAGACTTAATTTAGTACGTATATTTTGCTTTTCATTGAAGATATAAAGTAAAGTCAGCAGGAAATCCTGCTGACTCAGACTGTAGACAAAGTACCCAATTTGGGTACTTTTTTTTGAGTTTTCCACAAAGTGGCCAAAAAAGGCGATTTTTTTTAATCTGACACCTATGAATCGTTATCTGAAGATAATAAAATAG
>Ga0180007_10000838_pt1 | contig 46277 bp, 40 predicted proteins | sample MM_PC_MetaG_FD_121122 | JGI IMG/M metagenome (GOLD analysis project Ga0180007, IMG submission 121122) | Groundwater microbial communities from the Aspo Hard Rock Laboratory (HRL) deep subsurface site, Sweden - MM_PC_MetaG | ecosystem: Environmental > Aquatic > Deep subsurface > Groundwater... | reverse complement strand
TGGGTCGCAGCGCCCTGAGCCGTGGTCAGACCGCCGCTGCGAACCCCCTGCGGACCAGCGACAGCCGCCACATCGCATCGGGGGTCAACAGCGGCCGCTATGAAGTGCCGCGCGGCGTGGATTCGTCGGTGGACATCGCTCCGGACGCTTCGGAGTTCAAGGTCGTCTACGATCCCGGCCATCCCGACGCCGACACTGAGGGCTACGTGCTGATGCCCAACGTCAACGTGATCACCGAGATGGTCGACATGATCACCGCCAGCCGGGCCTACGAGGCCAACATCCAGGCGGTCCAGAGCGCGAAGCAGATGTTCTCCAAGGCCCTGGACATCTAACCGGGAGACGGAAACCATGGCGATCGGACGCATCGGAATCAACGGAGTGACGGACCCGCGCCAGGCGTACGGCGCGTCGTCGATCGGACAATCGGGAGGACCGTCCTTCCTGAACCACCTCCAGCAGGCCATGGGCAAGGTCGACCAGGCCCAGAGCAACCGCGACAACGTCGTCGAATCCATGGTGGCAGGCGAGATCGGCGAAGTCCATGACGTGATGATCGCCGCCGAAGAGGCGCAGCTCACCATTGAAATGATGATCGAAGTTCGAAACAAGCTGCTGGAAAGCTACAACTCGATCATGCAGATGCAGGTCTAGGGAACTCAACGAAGGACTGACGGAGCACCATGAGGCAACTGCTGGACAGGCTCTACGCTTTTTCGAACCGCTTCACCTTCAACCAGAGGGTGTTGATGGCGGCGATTCTCGGGACTGCCGTCTTGAGCATGGCCATCTTCTCCTTCTGGCTCCAAAACGATGAGATGGCGGTGCTCTTCACGAACATGGCGCCTGAGGATGCCTCGCAGGCTCTGGACGAACTGGCCAAGCTCGGCGTCGATTCCGAACTCGAGAACGGCGGCACGACCATCAAGGTGCCCGAAAGCGAAGTGCACCGCATGAGGGTGGAACTGACCGCGGCTGGCATCCCGTCACGCGGCATCGTCGGTTGGGGCATTTTCGACGGCCAGCAGTACGGCATGACCGAGTTCATGCAGAACGTCAATTTCAAGCGGGCCCTCGAGGGCGAGCTGATCCGGACGATCGAGTCCATCGAAGGCATTCAGGCCGCCCGGGTTCATTTGGTTCTGCCGAAACCCTCCATGTTCAAGAAACTCAACGAGCCGGCCACCGCCTCGGTCGTCCTGACCCTGAAGCACGGTACGGTTCTCGGAGAGCGACGCATCCGCGGTTTCCAGAGTCTCGTTTCCGGCAGTGTCGAGGGGCTCACGCTTCCGAACGTCTCGGTCATCGACCAGTACGGCATCGTCCTGTCCCAGAACTACGAGGACAGTACCGTCGGCCACAGCGAGACCCAGCTGTCGCTCAAGAAGAACGTGGACGGCTATCTCACCGAGAAAGCCCAGTCCATGCTGGCCCGCGTGCTCGGGCCCGGTCGTTCGATCGTGAGCGTCGACGCCACCCTGAATTTCGATCGGCTCGAACAGCGCCGCGAGATCCTTGATCCCAACAGCTCGGTCGTGCTTAGCGAGGAGCGCACCGAGGTGACTGGTGCCGAAGGTGAAGGCGGCGAGGAGCAGTCGACAACCAATTACGAGTTCAACAAGACCGTGGAAAACGTGGTCAATGAAATCGGCGGCGTGAAGAACATCTCGGTCGCGGTCTTCGTCGACGGTCGCTACGAGGCGGTCGACGGCGGCGATGCGGCGTATGCACCGCTGGCCACCGAGGAACTCGAGCAGATCAAACGGATCGTGCAGACGGCTGTGGGCTACGAGGTCGAACGCGGCGACAAGATCGAAGTAGTCAACATGCGCTTCGAGGACACGGGCCCGGCCATGATCGACACGGAGAGCCTGTTCGACAACCCGTTGGTACAGACCGTGCCGCAGCTGGTCGGAAGAATCCTCTTGTTCGTGGTAGCAGGTGTCATGCTGCTGAAACTCCGCAGCGGACTCGGATCCATGATGAGCTCTTCCTACACTCCAAGCTCCACGACCTCGGGAAGTTCCGGCGGCGGATCGCGGGGGACGGTCCACGACACGTCAGGTCTTCTGGACCTGGACGACGCTGCCACTTCCACCGAGGCGATTCTCGACGAAGTGCGCGGCTATGCCAACGAACACGACGACGACATGGCCGACCTCGTGCAGGCCTGGGTCAGCGAATCCGAACTCACCAGCGGCTAGCAGGGAATAACAGATGAGCACCAAGCCAAAAACCAGTATCCACAAGATCGCAGTGCTGATGGTCGCGCTCGGCCCGAAGGTGGCCGGCCAGATCATGAAAAAACTGCCCGAGCCGTTGATCGAGGCCATCACCAGCGAGATCTCCGAGCTCAGGATCGTCTCATCGGCCGAGAAACGTCAGGCCCTGATGGATTTCGTCAAGCTGCGCAAGAGCGCATCGGGCTTTGAATTCGGCGGCGAGGCGTCGGCCAAGGAAATCCTCGAGGAGGCGCTCGGTCGGCGTCAGGCCGACTCGATCATCAATCGAGCGACGGGCTTCAGTTCCATGAGCGGATTCGAGAACCTCAAGAAGGTCGATCATCTCACGGTCGTGAACTATCTGAAGAACGAGCATCCCCAGACGATCGCCCTTGTGCTCGCTCACGTGGACCCGAGATTCAGCGGGCCGATCATGGCCATGCTGCCGACCTCGGTCCAGGGAGAAGTGGCCCACAAGATCGCCAGCCTGGACAAGCCCAACAAGGAAGCCCTGAGGATCGTGGAGACTGTCGTCAGCGGTATGGTCCAGGGAGAGTTCCAGGAGGAGAGCAGGAAGTACGGCGGCAAGAAGCAGGTCGCCGACATCCTCAACGAAATCGAGCAGACGTCCTGGCTCGAGATCATCGACGACATGCGCGACATCGACGACGAGTGCGCCACAGAGGTCAAGAACCTGATGTTCGTCTTCGAGGATCTCACGAATCTCGACGACATCTATATCCAGGAAATCCTCAAGGAGATCAAGGGCAAGGACCTCGCGACAGCCTTGAAGGGAGCTCCCGAGACCATCAAGGATAAGATCTTTGGCAACCTGTCCAAGCGCGCCGGTGAAGGTATTCGCGAGGACATGGAATTCATGGGACCCATTCCCCTGTCGGAAGTCGAAGAATCCCAGGGCCGGGTCGTCTCGGTCGTGCGCAAGCTCATGGACAACGGCGTGATCGTGATCGGAAAGGGTGGCGGCGGTGCATCAATGGTTACTTGATGATCTCGATATCTGTGATTCGACAGGGTCGAGCTGTCAGATGACGGTGACCATGCCGGACTTCGTCGAGGATCAGGCGAACGGCGGCACGGCTGCTTTTCTGGGTCGGCTCGACCCTGAAGAACGTGACACCCTGTTTGAACTGGTCGAAAACGACGTCAGAGCCGGGATCCAGGAGGAACTCTTCAGTCGATACGGAGCCGAGATCGACATCCTGCGTGGGCTGATCAAGCCGCTGTCTCTCCAGGTGGAAAGGGCGGTTCGATCCGAGATGAACAGCATTGCCCGAGGTACGGTCGAACTGGCCCTGGCGCTCGGCGAACTTTTGGCCAGGCAGGCGATTGCAACAGACGAAGCTTACCTCGTGCGCACGGTCCGGGAACTGGTGGAGCGCACGGTCGTCGGTGCCGAGTTGACGATCATCGCCAACCCCAAGGAAATCCAGAAGCTCCGAAAATGTGAAACGGATCTCGAAGACCTGAACGTCGTGGCCCTGGTTCCCGACATGGCCCTCGAAGTCGGAGGCTGCATCGTCCAATCCGCCGGCCAGGAGTGGGACGTCACGTTTCGGGGACAGGCCGACGCCCTGGCTGAAATGGTCCGCGACACGCTGATCTATGGTGGGCATGATCTGGACAGCGGCCAGTCGCTTTTCGAAGTGGCGCCCGAGCAGGAGATCGACCCGGGGAACGAGGACTCATGAGCCTGTCCTGGGAGAGGTGCCTGGAACGGGTTCGGGCCATGGAGCCAATCCAGGTTTCCGGACGCATCGAACAGATCGTCGGGCTCATCGTCGAAGCCGTCGGCTTGACCGCTTCGGTCGGTTCGATGTGCCGGATCAGCGCAGACGCCGGATCGAGCCCCGTGCTGGCTGAGGTCGTGGGATTCCGTGGCGGGACGGCCCTGCTGATGCCCTACGGCAGCATGGACGGATTGGCCCGCGGCCAGAAGGTCTCCCTGGTTTCAGGACGCCTGCGGGTGCCGGTGGGCGAGGAACTGCTCGGACGCGTCGTCGACGCCATGGGACGGCCGATCGACGGTGGTCCCCCCCTGAGGAACATGACCCAGCAACCAGTCTCCGCCCCGGCGCCCCTGGCCATGACTCGTCAGCGCATCGATCAGCCACTCACGACCGGTATTCGATCCCTCGACAGCATGGTCACCGTCGCCCAGGGTCAGCGAATGGGTATCTTTGCTGGGAGCGGTGTTGGCAAGAGCGTGCTGCTCGGTATGCTGGCCCGCAACGCCGAAGTCGACGTGAACGTCGTGGCCCTGATCGGAGAGCGCGGTCGGGAAGTCAGAGAATTCATCGAACGCGATCTCGGCCCCGAGGGCCTGGCCAGGAGCATCGTGGTCGTGGTCACCTCCGACGAGAGCGCGGTCATGCGGGCCCGCGGAGCCGAAACGGCCATGGCCTTCGCCGAATACTTCCGCGACCGCGGACGCAATGTCCTGATGATGATGGATTCGCTGACGCGATACGCGATGGCCCTGCGAGAGATCGGCCTGGCGACCGGCGAGCCTCCGACGACCAAGGGTTACACGCCCTCGGTCTTCGCGGCCCTGCCGCGTCTCTGTGAGCGAGCGGGGTGGTCGGACTGCGGATCCATCACGGCCTTCTTCTCGGTGCTGATCGAGGGCGACGACATTCACGATCCCATCGGCGATGCCGTCCGATCCATTCTGGACGGCCACATCATGCTCAGCCGCGATCTGGCTCGCGAGGGACATTACCCTGCCGTGGACGTCCTCGGCAGCGTGAGTCGCCTGAGACAGGATGTCGTGCCCGAGGACATGATCGTCTCGGGACGGATACTGGTGCGTTGGCTCAAGGCGTACGAAGAGAACCGCGACCTGATCAATATCGGTGCGTACGTGACAGGTTCCGATCCAGTGGTCGATTCGGCCCTGAAGCATCGGAACGCCATCAGCGCCTTCCTGCGCCAGCCCATCGACGAACTCTCTCCCTGGGACGAATCGGCCCGTGGTTTGCATACGCTGACCGCGGAGGTCTGATGTGTTCCGATTCCGACTTGAGAAAGTGCTGCGGCACCGTCGCCGCCTCGTCGACGACGAGGCCCGTCGGCTCCAGATCATCTCAGCCAGTCTGAATCGCCTGCTGGCCGAGCGTCGGCAATTCGAGAACGACATCGAACTGGCCGGGCGATCGGCCTACGAACAGTCGCTCCAGCACGTGGATATCGTCAGACAACGATCGTCGGCGTCCTACATCGAGGGTCGGCGCACCATGCTGCGACGCTTGAATCAGCGTGTGATCGAAGTCCAGGGGGAAGCCGACAGACAGCGGGCCATTCTGATCGAAGCCCAGCAGAATGTCTCGGTCCTCGAAAATCTCGAAGTCCGGCAACGCGAAGAGTGGGAGCGCGACGAACGCCGCCGGGAACAGAAATTGAGTGATGAGATCGGCGGGCGACGCAGGATCGCCAGATCAACCCAATGAAGAACGGGGAGTGACGTCGTATGAAATCCGTGCTGATCGTCTCGATGGTAACGTTTTCACTGATCTTCGGGATCATCCTGGTCTCCACCGGTCTGCTGGAGGATGCGTTGCACATATCCCTGCCGGCGCCCCTCGGACCGATCAGCGACGAGGAACTGGCCACCGAGCGTCTCAAAGCCAGCCTCGATGCCCAGAGAACCCATGTCCAGACCTCGACCGAATGGATGCTGACCCTGCAGACGGGGTTCGATGTCGAGAACGCCGTGATGCTCGAACAGCAGGTCAGGATCCAGGCGATGATCAGCGAGCTTGCCGCAGCGCAGGCGACATTCGGCGAGGAGCGAGAAGCCTCCATGGCAAGACTGGCCAAAGTGTATGGCGCCATGAAACCAGCTAAGGCGGCGCCTATCCTCGAGACCCTCGACCCGGATACCGTGATCGAGATTGTTTCGCGCATGAAGGAACGCCAGGCCGCCAAGGTGCTCGCCGCGATGAACGCGGCCATGGCTTCGGAGATCAGTCAGCGCATGAGCCTCAAAGGAGAGAGTCTGTGAACGATGCCGCCTCGATCCTGAGCCCCACCTTTTCCAAGCCGAACCCGACGCGCGATCAGCGCTACGGCGGTGATGAAGCAGTGGCGTCCATGCTGGCGGCCAAAAGCGAGTCGTTCGCCCATCTGCTCAATGATCGTCTCGCCTCGGCGAGACTTTCACCTGACGGCCAGGCTCCATCGAGCCGCACCACGGCCCGAACAGACGAGCCGATGGATCCGAGAAATGGCTCGGATCGCGCCGGACGAAACCGGGACGGCCGGGTCAGCGGCTCGAATGTCCAGGACGTCGGTGGCGCGAAACAGACCATCCGGGCAAAGCAAATGACCGAAGGCGTTGAGGAACCCGAAGCCGCGAACGAGGCCAGTGAATCCGAACCCGACCAGGTACAGGAGCCTTCCGAGGGAAACACCGATGAGCCCCTCGACACCTTCGATCCGGCCACGGGCCAGATCAAGGCCGGAGTCGGAGCAGCAGCCAGGATGGGTCCGACCGGAACGCTGCTCGTCAGCCAGGGCGGGGCCATGCGTCTCGGAGATGGCTGGCGCGTGATTCAAGGCACGGCTCATCAGACCGGCCTCGAAGCCGAGCAGCCCGATGCCCAGCAACCGGCCCAGATCCGCGCCCAGGTTCTGCAGGCCATCAGTCAGGCCGAAGGTCTGAGCAACGGCAAGGGTGTTATCAGGCTGTCCCTCGACCCGGCCCATCTCGGCAAAGTCGAAGTCACCATCGAACGGCGTGGCGGCCAGCTTGAAGTGACTTTCAAGGTGGAATCGGCTGAGGCTGAACAAGCTCTGCGTGAACGCGCGGGGGAATTGGGCCAGGCGATTCTCGGCAAGAGCAGCCGATGGAGTGATGTCAACGTCACGATCGAACGCGAAGGATCCGACAAGGAAGACAGCCGAACCGGCGACGAGTCCCAGGGCTCGGACCACGGTCACGACACCGATCATCCTGGTGATCCCAACGAGTCAGCAGAGGGAGAGGATCGATGAACGTCAGCAGTACAAGTGGAACGTCCACGGCCTACACCCCGCCGGTCAGCACAACTCAGGAGTCCCAGAACCAGTTCCTGCAGTTGCTGGTCACCCAGATCCAGAACCAGAACCCCCTTGATCCCATGAGCAACCAGGAATTCACGGCCCAGCTGACCCAGTTCTCCATGCTGGAGCAGCTCGAGACCATGAACGCCAACATGGTCCAGGACATGGCCTATTCCCAGTCCCTGAACAACACCATGATGCTCGATCTCGTGGGCAAGACCGCCTCGGTGGCCGGGGACGGCGTCGAGGTCAGCGATGGGGTCGTGGCGTCCAACCGCCTCGAAGTGGCCGGCAACGGTGTGGCCCGAATCAACGTGAAGAACGAGGCCGGTGAAGTCGTGGCGTCCTATGTGGAGTCGGTCTCAGCTGGCTGGAACCAGATCAACTGGAACGGCAAGCTGACCAATGGCGACCATGCCGAGGACGGGAGTTACACCCTTGAAGTCAGCGTGGAAGACGCTGCTGGAAACGACCTGAACCACCAGCTCTACGCCACAGGAATGGTTCAGAGTATCAGGTTCGAGAACAATCTAGCCGTTCTCTCGGTGAACGGTCGGGAATATTACGCGTCCGAAATCGCGGAAGTGGGCCTGTAGGCCTGCAAAAGGGAGGATCCCATGCTTCGTTCACTCTACTCGGGTATCAGTGGTCTCAACTCCAACTCCATCGAGATGGATGTGATCGGCAACAACATCGCCAACGCCAACACGGTCGGCTACAAGTCGTCCCGGGTGACCTTTCGCGAGATGCTTTCTCAGAACATCCAGGGTGCCAGTCGGCCGGTCAGCGGTCAGCGCGGCGGCATCAATCCCATGCAGATCGGGCTGGGCACTTCGGTCGGCTCGATCGACACCCGGTTCCATCAGGGCGCGCTCCAGAATACGGGGATGGTCTCGGACCTTGCCCTTCAGGGAGACGGCTTCTTCATGCTGAGCGACGGTGCTGGAACGGTCTACTCAAGGGCTGGAGCCTTCGGCCTGGACAGTGCGAACTTCATGGTCGATCCGGGCAGCGGACTTCGCCTGCAAGGCATCATGGCCAACAGTGACGGCGTGATCACACCCGGTTCCTGGACCGATATCATGATCGACCCGAGCATGACCGTGGCAGCCATGCCCACCGACACAGTGCAGCTGTACGGCAATCTCGACGTCGACGCCGAAGCCCGGGGTTCGATCCTCGAGTCCAGCCACTTCATGGCCGCCGCCTCCGGCACCGATCTGCTGACAAGCATGTACGCCCAGGACGGGGGCACCATGGGCCTTCAGGACAGCAATCGCATCGCGATGACGGGCATGGTCGACACGGGTGCCGGTGCCTCGACGCTCAGCATTTCGCCGTTCGTGGTGGGCAGCACGGTTCCCGGCGAGGGAGGAGCCACTCTGGCCGAACTCGCGACCTGGATCGAGGATCAACTTGCGGCTCTGCCCGAATTCAACCCCGGTGATATCGTTCTAACCCTGGAAGCCGATGGCAGCCTGACCTTGAACAACGCCAGCGGGTCGGCGAGCCTCCTGAACCTCCAGTTGTCCATTCCCGGCAATTCGAACTTCAACGACACGTTCAATTTCTCCAACACAATCGCGCCCGGCGGATCAGGAACGACCATCGATCCATCGGGTCAGGGTCAGGCCCGGGCAGCGGCCACGTCCGATGACTTGCTGACCGACATCTTCAACAGTCGCGGCGAAAGCCTCGGACTGAACGTGAGCCCCCTCAATCCGCAGACGACCCTGTCGCTCGGCGGCACAGTCGGTACCAGTGAGGCCCCGTCCTACAACCTCGTGGTCGATGATGCGTCGACAGTGCAGGACCTCCTGACCGGACTCCAGATCGCTTTCGGCATGAGCACCGACCCGGTCACGATCGATGCCCAGGGCGAAATCGTCATGCTGGGCGAGATCGGCACGGAGAACTCGCTCGGGCAAGTGGCCATTCGCGAAGTAGGCGAGGTCAACCCGACTCTGGAGACGTCCTTCGACTTCATCCAAGTCCAGCAGGCAGACGACGGCCAGGAGTTCACCATGGCCTCGACGGTCTACGACTCCCTTGGCGACACGCACAACGTGCAGTTCACATTCACCAAGCAGGTTGGCCTGAACCAGTGGAACTGGGTGGCGCAGATGGAGGGAAGCGAGGTCATCACCGAGGGTGGCTCCGGGACGATGTCGTTCAGCGAAAGCGGCGAGATCATCGCCTTCGGGTACGCGGACGGGGCCGACCAGCTCTCTTTCACTCCTCAGGCGGCTGGCAGGCAGGGCGCTGAAACTGTCTCCTTCCGGATCGATGCCGGCCAGTTCGGGGAATTCAACGGGATGAGTCAGTTCTCGGCCCCGGCCGATCTCCAGTCCCTGGCCAACGGTTATCCTCCCGGTGATCTTCTCGACTTCGAAATCGATACCACCGGCACGATCATCGGCCGCTTCTCCAACGACACGATGCAGACCCTGGCAAGGATCGGGATCGCCAGCTTCGCCAACAACGACGGCCTACTCAAGGCCGGGGGCAACACCTTCCAGCTCAGCAGCAATTCTGGTCAGGCCCTGACCGGTTTCGCTGGGGGCAATCTGGGCACGATGGTCATCTCGGGAGCCCTCGAGGGTTCCAACGTGGATCTGACAGCAGAGCTGACTAATCTGGTCGTGGCCCAGCGTGCGTTCCAGGCGAATGCCCGGGTCGTCACAACCGGGGATCAGATCTTGCAAGAGATCGTCTCGATGGTTCGCTAGCGCATGGATCGAAGGAGCTAAAGAGGCATGATCAACGTCACGAAATTGAACGGGAGTTCCATCGTGATCAACACCGACCTGATTGAGTTGGTGGAGGTCACCCCGGACACCCTGATCAGCCTGACGACAGGCAGAAAGATCATGGTGAGCGAAACGATGGAGGAAATCGTTCGTCTCGCCCTGGAATACAGGCTGAAATCGAGGAGCCATCCGGTTCCGGCGGGCGGCCAAGGCTCGATCTTCGAAGGCGACGAGGGTCGTTAACGAGCTTCCGGAAGGGAAATGACCGTGGATATCGCGACTATCATCGGCATTGTCGGAGCACTGGGTCTGATCATCTGGGCCATCCTCATGGGAGGATCGCTGGTCCTGTTCGTCAACGTGCCGTCCATGATCATGGTGTTCGGTGGCACGGTCATGGCCATCCTGACCAATTTCCCGCTCCCTCGTGTCATCGGTCTGGTCGGAATCCTCAAGAAGACCGTCTTCGCTGATACCAACGAACCGGCGGAGATCATTCTTCGACTGGTGAAGTATGCCGAGCAGGCCCGCAAGGAAGGCATGCTGGCCCTGGAGGAGCATTCGGAAAACGAGGAGAACATCTTTTTGCGCAAGGGGTTGAGATTGGCCGTCGACGGGACCGATCCCTCCCTGCTCCAACGCATCCTCGAGACGGATATCGAACAGCAGCAGAAACGTCATCTCGAAGGGAAGAAGATCCTCGACTCCGGCGGCGTGTACGCTCCTGCTTTCGGAATGATCGGAACCCTGGTCGGCCTGGTGAACATGCTCGCCAACATGGAGGATCCGAGTTCGATCGGCGTGGGCATGGCCGTGGCCCTGCTCACCACCTTCTACGGCGCTGTGATGGCCAACGCCATGTTCATTCCCCTGGCCGGCAAGCTCCAGATGCGTTCGGCCGAAGAGGTGGTCGTCCGCGAGATGATCATCGAAGGCGTCATGGGCATCCAGAGCGGCGACTCGCCGCGCATCGTGGAGGAAAAGCTCAGGTCCTTCCTCACACCGGCGGCTCAGCGCGCCATGGACGAGAAAGCGGCCTAAGGGCGCGGCGGGGAGAACCATGTCCAAGAAGTGCAAGTGCCCGCCAGCCGACCCGGGAATCCCGGGATGGGTCGTGACCTACGGCGACATGATGTCGCTGCTGCTGACCTTCTTCATCCTTCTGCTGAGTTTTTCGTCGATCCAGGAGGCGAAATTCCAGCAGGCGATCAAATCGCTCCAGGCCGCCCTGGGTGTCATGAAGAACCCGGAGAGCGTGATCCATATCGACAGCACGATCGTCCCCAAAGAGAAGGACAGTGACCGCAGCGAGATCATGTACGAATTCCGGGAGCTGGAACAGTACTTGCTTGAACAGGAACTCGACGGCCAGGTCGAGGTCGCCATGACCGAGAGCGGGATCCAGATCAAGATCGACGACGAGTTCCTTTTCCCGTCCGGTGGAGCCGACATGAAAGCTGCAGCGAGTTCGATCATCAAGAAGGTGTCCGGCTTTCTCGACGGAAAGCCCAACGAGATCCGCGTGAGCGGTCACACGGACTCGATCCCCATCAGGACGTCACGGTTCCCTTCGAACTGGGAACTCTCGGCATCTCGAGCCATCGCCGTCGCCAGATCGATTCAACTCGAGGGGATCTCGCCGGACCGCATGAGCGCGACAGGGTATGGGGAGTATCGACCGATCGCTGACAACAGCACCGCTGAGGGGCGGGCGAAGAACCGCCGAGTCGAGATCTTCATGAAGCACGACGTCGCACCTGAGCAGGGCACGACAGTGACCCTGCCCTCCGATCAAAAAAGCGAGGGTTAGACCATGGTCGAAGAGAAAGTCGAAGAGAAAGTCGTCGAAAAGGCCGGATTGCTGGACAACAAAATCGTGCTGCTGGGCATCATCGTCGCTCTGCAGGCCGTGATGGCCGTCGGCATCATCCAGTTCGTGATCGGGCCCAAGCTCGATTCGATGGCCGAAATGTCAGCTGATCCCGTGATCCCTGTGCCCGTCGAGGGGGAGGGCGTGATCGTGGGACTGAACGAGATCGTCGTCACCCTGAAGGACGGAGGCCGTCGGCAGAGCTACCTGAAGATCACGATCGATCTCGAGGTCGCCGACCAGGTCACCGCGGACCAGGTGACCACTCGCATGCCGCAGCTTCGCGACATCGCCATCCTCGCCTTGTCGAGCAAGTCTTCGACGGACCTCAGTTCGGTCGACGGCAAGGGGGCCCTGAAATCGGAACTCCACCGCAAACTGGGGGATGTCCTGCCCGAGGGCAAACTGACGAGCGTGTACTTCTCCGACATGGTGGTCCAATAACACATTGCGTGGGATGGAAACGATGACCGACACGATCGACAAAGCAACTGAACTCGATGACCTGCTCAACGCCGAACCCGATGCGGAGCATAGGGGGGACAGCCCCTTGGTGCCAGGGCTCGAGGATATCCTGGCTGTTCCGGCCGACAGCCTTGCAGCGCAGCAGATCGATCACAGTCTGGGAACCCATCGGGGCCACCCCGTGCTGCCGTTCGACTTTCAGCGACCCTACAACATCTCCAAGGCGTTCGAGAAGAATATGCTCACGATCTGCGAGAGCTTCTCCAAGGCAGCCTCACTCACCTTCACAAGTATGCTGCGGGCGAACGTCATCATCGACCAGGACTGTCTTCAACTCACGACGTTCGGCGACTATCTGCGCTCGTTGCCCGACTTGAGTTGTGTCGGGACCGTGAGTCTGGCCCCGCTGACCGGGCACTCATTGGTCCTGCTGGATATCGGCATGAGTTTCATCATGATGAAGCGACTGCTCGGCGGGAACATCGAGGCCGAAACCACTTTCCGCAAGTTCTCGGACATCGAGTTCGGTGTCTCCTCGATCGTCATGGGCAAGCTGCTCGAAGCCTTCAAGCAGGGCATGGACAAGACGCTCAACATCGAAACGGAGCTTCACGGTCTCGAGAACAATCCGACTTACCTTGGCACCATGAGCAGCAGCGAGACTGTCATCCTGCTGAAGTTCAAGATCGACATGGAGGAACTCGCAGGCGAGATCGTGTTCTGCATCCCCATAACGGCCTTCGAACCGGTCTGGGACATGTTCTCGCCCGATGAAAGCGCCGAACAGCGCACCTCACAGGAGATACGCCGTGACCGACGTCGGGTTTTCGAGATGCTGCAGATCACCGCGGCCGACGTCGTGGTGAACCTTGACGAGATGAACATGACGATGGCCCAGGTCTTGCAGATCAGGGTCGGGGACACGATTCCCCTGCGCAAGTCCATGAAGTCCAAGTTGACCGTGGAGATCCAGGGACGACCAATGTTCCTCGGAACTCCCGGAAAAGTGAACAACAGCCGTGCCGTCAGGGTGACCGATCGCCTCGACTGGGAGGATTAAGATGACTGTCGATACACTCTCGCCAGAGATCGAGAACCAGGAACTCGTCGCCGAACGCCCGGTTGCGAACCAGCACGAGGATCCCGTCGCAAACCCCCTGCACGAGGATCTCGGCACCGATGCCAAGAACATCGGCGTCCTGCTCGACATCGACATGAAAGTGACCGTCGAACTTGGACGAACCAGGATGAAGGTTCGCGAGATCCTCGACCTGGCGCCTGGCTCCGTGGTCGAACTGGGCAAGCCGCCGAGTGAACCGGTCGACCTGATGGTCAACGGCGTGCTGACTGCCCGCGGCGAAGTCGTGGTCGTCGACGACCATTTCGCCATCCGCATCACGAAGCTGCTCCGACGCGGCGAACACATCCAGAAGCTGGCCTGACATGGGAGCGGGACCCGTTCTGGCAACCGTGATGGCGACCGACGGTCCTCCCTGGTGGCAGGTCATCGGTGGTTTTCTCCTGGTCGCCGGTCTGCTCCTGCTCACCATGCGATTGCTGTCGCGCTGGCAGACGCGATCCGGGGGCGGCAAGATGAGCGTCCTCTCGGTGACCTCGCTCGGACCCCGCCGCACCATGGAATGCCTGCGTTACGGCGAAGAGGTCCTGGTGGTGTATCGCAGCGAAGGGGCAATGATCCTCGTCGAACGGAAGCCTCTCGATCAGCTCGAATCCGCAAAAACCAAGGTCGAAGCCCCCTGGTGGCAGCGATTGAAGCGTCCTCACGACTTCGACTAGTTCCTGATCACTTCGACAGGGACCTGGCCGGAATTCCGACTCCTGACAACTTCCCCGAGCTCCAAACCCCATCAGCGCCATCAGAAACGGGACCGGGCCTTGGCACGCCTGTTGCCTAGGTTGTTCAGGTCCACCTGAACCGGAGGCAACTCTTGATTCGACTCAGTCTGCTGATCGTCGTCCTCGGCCTGTCGGTCGCCACACCTGTCCTGTCCCAGGACGCCGTGGTCGATCCGGCGGCCGTGAGTCCGACAGGCACCAACATCAGCCTCTCGCTCGGCGACGCCGACGGTGCCGCCCGCATGGACGTGGCGGTCGAGATCATCCTGCTGATGACCCTGCTCTCCCTGGCGCCCGCGCTGTTGATCATGCTGACGAGTTTCACGCGGATTATCATCGTGTTGGGTTTCCTGCGACAGGCCATGGGTACCAACCAGATGCCATCGAACCAGATCATCATCGGTCTGGCCCTCTTCCTGACCTTCGTGATCATGGGCCCGGTCATCCAGCAGGTGAACACCGAGGCCGTCCAGCCCTACCTGAGCGAGGAGATCGGCCAGCAAGAGGCCTTCACCCGAGCTTCGGGGCCGATCAAGCAGTTCATGCTCAGCCAGGTTCGCGAGAAGGACGTGGGACTCTTCCTGGAACTGACCAACCAGGACGCTCCGGAATCGCCGGATGACCTGCCCTTCCTGATCGTCGTGCCGAGCTTCGTCCTGGGCGAGCTCAAGATGGCCTTCCAGATCGGCTTCGTTCTGTTCCTGCCGTTCCTGATCATCGACATGGTGGTGGCCTCGGTCCTGATGTCGATGGGCATGATGATGCTGCCGCCGGTACTGATCAGTCTTCCTTTCAAGGTCCTGCTGTTCGTGCTGGTCGATGGCTGGTACCTGATCGTGCGCTCACTGGTGAGCGCCTTCCAATAATCGAGGAGCGACCATGACGCCCGACACCGTCGTCGAACTCGGCCAATCGGCCATCAAAACCACTCTGCTGGTCGCCGGTCCGATGCTGGCTTCGGGCATGATCGTCGGCCTGCTGATCTCGATCTTCCAGGCAGCCACCCACATCAACGAGATGACCATGACCTTCGTGCCGAAGATCATCACGGTCTTCGTGGTGATGGTCATTTCACTGCCCTGGATCATCAACCAGCTGCTCACTTTCACGACCGGCATCTTCGAGCGCATCAGCGCGATGTAGCTGCCATGCAGATCACCTACGACGCATCCATCATGCTCGTCACCCTGGTGCTCACCCTGCGCATCCTGGTGCTGGCGGCGATCCTGCCCTTGATCTCGGGCCGCTCTGTGCCGGTGGTCTGGCGTCTGGCTCTGTCAGGTGTCATCGCAGCCGCCTGCGCGCCGTCGGTGGCGGCTCAGATGCCGACCGGTCCGCTGGCCATCACCTGGGAGCTGTTGGTGATCGAGGCCACACGCAGCGCCGTGATCGGCGTGCTGATCGCTTTCGTGCTCGGGATACCGTTCGCCGCCGTGCGATTCGCCGGTGAGATCATCGGTGTCCAGATCGGTTTCTCGATGGTGAACACCATCGATCCCCAGGGCGGTGGGCAGGTCTCGGTGTTGGCCCAACTCTACTACCTGCTTTCGGTCATGCTCTTCTTCGCCATGGATCTGCACCATCTGCTGGTCCAGGTCTTCGTGGAGTCGTGCTACGTCGCCCCGATCTTCGGTGCGATCGACGGGCATGCAGCCGCCTGGTTCGTCGTCTCGGAATTCGCCGGATTCTTCAAGATGGGATTCATCATCGCTTCGCCGGTGGTCATCGTGCTGCTGCTGGTCAGCGCCGCCATGGGCTTCGTGGTCAAGACCGTGCCCCAGATCAACATCCTGGTCGTGGGTTTCCCCATTCAGATCGCCGTGGGTCTCGTCATGGTCGGCGCCTCCCTGGTGTTCTTCTCGCGAGTATTCACGAGCCTGATCGTCGGCATGGAAGACCAACTCATGAATCTGCTTCTGACGCTCAGCGTCTGACTCTGGGCCGAACAGCCCTGACCAAAGAGGAGGTGAGGACACATGGCGGAAGGAACGGCCGGCGATCGCACAGAAAGTGCGACTCCCAAACGGCGCGAAAAAGCACTCGAAGAAGGACAGGTCGCCCTGAGCCAGGAAGTGAACAGCGCGCTGGTCCTGGTCGTCGCCTTCTCCCTTGTGTTCGTCTTTGCGGGGTTCATGGCCAGGACCCTCAACACCAACGCTCGTTATCTTTTCGGGGAATCCCACATCATCCTGATCGACAACCCCGCCGCCCTGACCGAGATCGCTTCGGCCAACTTCGCGGTCATCCTCAAGTCCCTGGCTCCGATGATGGGGGGAGTCCTGCTCGCGGGATTTCTCGCCAACGTGCTTCAGGTCGGGTGGCATGTGAACGTCCAGTCGCTCGCCTTCAAGTGGTCGAAAATCAACCCCTTGACCGGCATCAAGCAGATGTTTTCGAAGAAGGCGGCGTTCGAGCTGTTCAAAAACGTCCTGAAAATCACGATCATCACATCGATGGCATGGTGGACCGTCCAGGGCATGATCGCTGAGATCTCCGGCAGTGCGCTGCTGTCGTTGGCGGGTGTGACGTCCGTCGGGAAGATGGTCATGGCCAAACTGGTCTACCGAATGGTGGCCATGCTGGCGATTCTGGCGGTGCTGGACTGGTCCTTCCAGAAGTGGCAGCACGAAGAAGACATCAAGATGACCAAGCAAGAGATCAAGGAAGAAGCCAAGGATCTCGAAGGGGATCCCCAGGTCAAGGCCCGTATGCGCTCCCTCCAGTACGAACTGGTGCGCCGACGCATGATGGCGGCGGTTCCCACCGCTGACGTCGTGATCACCAACCCGACCCATTTCGCCGTGGCCCTCAAATACATGCCCGGAGATCCCGCGCCGAAGGTGGTCGCCAAGGGTGCGGATCATATCGCGCGGAAAATCAGGGAAATCGCACGCGAATCCCGTGTCCCGGTCATCGAGAACAAGCCGCTGGCACGTGCCCTACATAAGGGTGTGGACGTCGGTGCGTTCATTCCCGACGAACTCTACAAGGCCGTGGCCGAGGTCCTGGCCTACATCTACCGACTGAAGCGAGCCTGATAATGGTGGGAACGTGAGCGAGATCAAGGGAATCGACCGGGACATGCTCCTGGCCAACAGCAACGCCCTGAGCGCGCTGGCGGTCGTGGCGGTCATCGGCCTGATGATCATGCCGATCGCTCCGGTGGCGTTGGACCTCCTGATCACGTTCAACATCGCGTTCGCCGTGGTCATCCTGCTCGTGGTGCTCTACATCAAGGAGCCCCTGCAGTTCTCGAGTTTCCCGTCGCTTCTGCTCATGGTAACGCTCTTCCGGTTGTCGCTCAACGTGGCGTCGACACGGTTGATCCTGGGCCGCGGCGAGGCCGGCAAGGTCATCGAGAGCTTCGGTGACTTCGTGATCGGCGGCAACTACGTCATCGGCGTGATTGTCTTCGCGATCCTGATGATCGTGCAGTTCATGGTGATCACCAAGGGCTCGGGGCGCATCGCTGAAGTGGCGGCGCGTTTCACTCTTGATGCGATGCCGGGCAAGCAGATGGCCATCGATGCCGATCTGGGCGCGGGACTGATCAACGAGCATGAAGCCAGGCGTCGGCGACTGCATGTCGCCCAGGAAGCCGAGTTCTTCGGTGCCATGGACGGCGCCAGCAAGTTCGTCCGGGGAGACGCCATCGCCGGCATCATCATCACGCTGATCAATCTCATCGCCGGATTCATCATCGGCATGATGCAACTGGATCTCACCGCCGGTGAAGCCATCAAGCGATTCACCATGCTGACCGTCGGCGACGGGCTGGTCAGCCAGATCCCTGCGCTGCTGATCTCCACCGCCGCCGGCATGGTCGTCACCCGGCAGAGCGGTACGATGAACCTCGGTCAGGCTCTGACGATGCAGATCTTCCGCCAGCCCAAGGCCATCTACCTGGCCAGCGGTTCCCTCGTCGTGTTCGGGCTGATCCCGGGACTGCCCACGGTGCCGTTCCTCTTCCTCGGCAGCGCATTCGCGGTGGTCGGACGTTTCATGTCCCGCAAGGTCTCCGAAGTGGAGCGGGAGGAAGCCCGAGCTCTCGAGGACGCTGATCTGCCTCCGGCGAGCGAGGAATCCAGGAAGTCGGACATCTTCGTCACCGACGCCCTCGAACTCGAACTGGGCTACGGCCTCCTGCCGTTGGTCGACGAAAAGCGCAACGGCGACCTGCTTCAGCGCATCAGTAAGATCCGTCGTCAGATCGGCAGCGAACTCGGCGTGGTCGTCCATCCGGTGCGGGTCCGCGACAACCTCCAACTCGACCAGAACCAGTATGTGCTGAAGCTCAAGGGAGTCGAGATCGCCCGGGCCAGCCTGATGATCGAGCGTCTCCTCGCGATGAACGCCACCGGATCGGACGCCACCTTCGGCGGGATCCGAACCCAGGAACCTGCCTTCCAGCTGCCGGCACTCTGGATCGACCCCGGCATGCGTGCGGCAGCGGAGATGGAAGGGTTCACCGTAGTGGAACCTTCGGCGGTGCTGACCACTCATCTCTCCGAAGTGATTCGTCATCACGCCGACGAGCTGCTCTCGCGTCAGGACGTGAAGGACATGTGCGAGACGGTCCGCGAGTTCGCACCGTCGCTGATCGAGGATCTGGTGCCGGACAAGGTTCCTGTCAACACGCTGCACAACGTCTTGCGGGCCCTATTGCACGAGCGGATTCCGGTCAAGGACATCGTGACGATCCTGGAGATCCTGGCCAACCAGGGGAATGTTTCGACGGATGTCATGATCGAGAAAGTACGCGAGGGCCTGCGTCGGACCATCAGCTCCATGCATCTCGAACCCGACGGCCATCTGCATGTCGTCTCGCTGCACCCGCGGGTGGAGCAGATGCTGTCCCGCGCCGCCCAGGATTCCGAACACGCCGGCAGCGTGGTTCTCGATCCCACCTTCGCCCAGCAGTTTCTCGAACGGCTCGAGTCGGTTCTCCAGGCGGCGTATCGGCGGGGAACACCGCCGGTTCTGCTCGTGCCGACGCCGATCCGGATGTTCATCAAGCGTCTCGTCGAGCCCACCTTCGGCGGCCTTGCGGTCATCGGATACACAGAGATCACTCCCCAGACCAGGATCAAGTCGGCCGGTACGGTCGTGACAAAGGAAGTGAGCCATGCGCACGAAGCCACAGCTTGAGCTGACCACTGTCGTGGTCCGCGGTGATACCCAGCAGGAGGCCCTGGCCAACGTCAAGCGTCGTTACGGGCCCCAGGCAGCCATCGTGGAGAGCCGTGAAGTCAGGGAGCGCAGCCAGGACACTCTCGAGGAACGCCGCGTGATCGAGGTGGTGGTGGCTCTCGACTTCCAGGGCGAGATGTCGCCCCAGCCGGAGGCATACGGACTGTCTGCCGCTCTGGCACACGAAATCGTGCGCATCGAAGACCTCGTGACAAGCCTCGAGGTCGGTCAGGAAGAGCAGCCGGATCCTGATCAGGTCCTGCTCGACTCCTATCCCTTGGCCTCGGGATTGTTGCGGGCCGGTGTCGGTCGCCCCGCGACGTTGCATCTGGCGCGTCAATGGCGCGCCTCTACGGTCGACGGCGTTGAGATCGACGCCCGTCGGCACATCATGGAGCAGATCCATACCAGCCGTGGCGGTTGGACCAACTTCGGTGGCTGCCACGTCCTGATCGGAGAATCGGGATCCGGCCGGACGGCCCTGTGCATGGGAGTGGCCCGTGAGCTGTCCAAAAGAAACGAAAAGGTCCTTGTGCTGATGGTTGGCACGCGCAACAAGGGGGAGATCCGTCTCCTGCAGGAGCAGGCACGAGTTCTCGGTGTCGACGCTGCCATTTTGCGGCAGGGCCAGGAACTGGTCAGGGCCGAATCCTACTTCAGTCGTTATAGCGCCGTGCTGATCGATACGCCAGCGGTCGGGCCTTCCGAACGTCAGGACTCGTCGCTGCACCGCGCGCTCGCCGAGAACGAACGCTACCACCGTCATCTGATCGTCCCGGTCGACGCCGACGCCGGCACCGATCCCCGTCTCTGGAAGCATGCCCGTGACTGGAGCTGCGACTGGGTGGCTTTGACACGCAGTGACCTGGCCGCTCGGCCTGGACGGGTGATCGAGATCGCCATGGCGTCGCCCTGCCCCTTGTCGATGCAGTCGAGCCGCCGCAACGGCGAGACGAGTGTCGAGATCGTCACCGGGGAGATGCTGATCAATCGCCTGCTGGGGAAGTCCGAGGGCGTCAAGGTGCGTCCACAGGATTTCGCGGCCAAGGCAGTGGAGGTCTAGGCCATGCAGAAACTGACCGGCACGATCGCCATGACTGCGGCCCTGGTCGCCGTGATCGTCTCCCTCTGGCAGGACTACGGATTCCTGATCACGATGAAGCGAGCCCTGCTGGCGTACTTCAGCTTCTACATCCTGGGCGCCGTGCTGGTCATGGTGTTCAAGACCGGAATCGAGGACGAGTGGATCAAGTCCGATCTGCATCAACGCGAACTCAAAAAGAAGAAACGCGACAAGGAAATGGGAGTCATGCCCTAGGAGGGCAGTGGCACGAATTCTGCAAATCATCGGAAAGATCCGATTCTGAAACCCGAGGCACGAAAGGCACCCGATGCTGAAGACCGAACAGCTGGCCCATGCAGAGCTCTGGGAGCGCGTTGCAGCGACTCGTGATGACGATGCTCGTCAGGATCTGGTGAAGATCTACGCACGGGTGGTGAAATACGTGGCGGGTCGCATGGCGATCGGGCTACCCCACTATGTCGAACACAGCGATCTGGTCTCGGCCGGTTTGCTGGGCCTGATCCAGGCGATCGACAACTTCGACATGACCCGCGGCATCAAGTTCGAGACCTACGCGATCCCTCGCATCCGTGGCGCGATTCTCGATGAACTGCGATCCCAGGACTGGTTCCCCCGTTCCCTGCGGCGCAAAGCCAGGCAACTCGAGATGGCCTACGTGAACCTCGAGGCGCGCCTTGGTCGACCCGCAACCGACGAGGAACTCGCAGCGGAACTCAACGTGAGTCGCGACGAGCTGCTCACGATGATCGACGATGTTTCCGTCGCCACGATCATCTCCCTCGATGCGGACAATTCGTCCGACGGCGACGACTCCGGTTCATCCCTGGGTGAGTATCTCCCGGACCCGAAATCGGTCGACATCGAGGAAAATGTATCATCCAAGGAGATGGTCAAGCTGATCGCCGAGGGGTTGGAGGAGCTTCCCGAGAAGGAACAGCTCGTCCTTGTCCTCTATTACTACGAGGACCTTACTCTCAAGGAAATCGGCACGATCCTCGACGTCACCGAATCCCGCGTATGCCAGATCCACACCAAGGCCATCATGCGTCTGCGCGGCAAGCTGAAACAGCCTGCCGGGAAGCGCACGATCGGTCGACTGACCAAGGAGATTCGCCAGTCACGCCGTAGCCAGGATGGGGACGGAGTGATGATCGAGTCCATGGATCTGCTGGCAGGATTCGCCTGGCCATCGATGCTTTTGGTCGCCAAGGCCTTGATCGACGCCGATGTCCCCCTATGGGTCGGGTCGCTCATCTAGCGAAACGGAGACGCCATGAACGCCGACGGATTCTCGGTCAAGACGAGCATCGCTCAGATGGGGAGCGTCGCCAAGACCCAGCTCAAGGCGCAGCAGCAACAAGTGGGAACAGCCCAGGCGCGTCGCCCTGGTGAAGACGAAAGTCGGGTCGAGCAGGTGCGCAAAACCGAAGAAACCCAGAAGAACAAGCTCGATCCCGAGGGCCGACGTCAACCCGGAGCCCGTGAACAGGATGCGACTGACAGCGAGGACGCCCTCGCGACGGACTTCGAAGCAGAGGCTGATCAAGACGCTCCCGACCGACTCGATGGCCCTGGCCGAGTCCTCGATCTGAAGGCATGAACTGGAGAAGACCATGGACCTTATAACGCTCTTTCAAGACGGAAACGGCATCGTCGCCTGGGGCATCGCCTTTCTTTTGGCCTTCGGCTGCACCGCCGTCGTGGTCGCCGTCTGGGTGCAATACCGTCGAGGGTGGCCCGGCATCGTTGGCCGGCGTCTTCCGAGTGTCCGGAATCCCGCGCGGCCTGGGGGAGTCGATTCGCCTCTGGTGATGGCCAGACCCGAACCGGCGCCCGAGAGGATGGATCCCCGCTCGGCACTGAAGGCCTACCGAAACATCGAGCAGGATCAGGTCCCTGAAACCGTCCCTCCCACGGCCATCGTCGACGAGGGTACGCTCTCGGACTATCTCGGCCGCCTTCAGCAGGCCGCCGATCGACTCGAACAATTGGCCGCTCGCCGACTGTCCACACGCCGGAATATCAACGGTCCCCGAATGTCGTGATCGGACTGGACAAGCCGCAGCGGGCATGATTCATTGGGACTGACTGACAGACCTGACAGTTTTTCAGGAGGGCCCTTGGACCGCACACTCATCGTCCTGCTCGGACGGAACCCCTCTCTCTATAAACTCCTTGCCGACTGGCAGTTGCCGGATGTGGATCTCTATGTGCATGATGATCCATCCGAAGCCCTTGGTCACATTTCTGACGGCCAGGCAGCTCTTTTTCTGTTCGATACGAGCAGCTTCGGCAAGACCGACCATGTGATCGACGCTTTTCTTTCGCTCAAGGGCGACGCCGACCTGATCATCCTCGGAGATCCGGCTGTGCTCGCCGAACTCAAGCAGCGTCCGCACCGGGGGATCATTCGACGTCTGGACTTGAGTTCTTCCCCTGAGGAACTTCGGACCATGGTCGATCATCTGCTGCGTCTGCGCACGATTCGACTGCGCAGCGGCATCGTCGGCCGCTCGCCCGCTGTCCTGCAGATGATCTCGATGATCGCCCAGGCTGCGCCCCTCGATGTGAACATCCTGATCCAGGGGGAGAGCGGCACCGGCAAGGAACTGGTCGCCAAGGCCATCCACCGGCATTCCGCCCGGATGGACAAACCGTTTTTGAGCATCAACTGCGGCGCCATGAGCGAGGGCGTGCTCGAAAGCGAGTTGTTCGGTCACGAGCGCGGATCCTTCACAGGAGCGGTCAAGCAGCACAAGGGCGTCTTCCAGCGGGCCGACGGCGGCACCTTGTTTCTGGACGAAGTCGGGGAGATGCCCTTGGGTATGCAGACCCGCTTCCTGCGCGCCATCGAAACCGGTGAGTTCACACCGGTCGGCGGCAGCGACACGCTGCGCTCCGACATTCGACTGGTCGCCGCCACCAACAGGGACCTGGCAGCCGACGTCGACCTGGGACGGTTCAGGCAGGATCTCTACTACCGTTTGAGGGTGGTCGTCATTCCCACCCCGCCATTGCGGGAACGTATCGAAGACGTGGCTGTGCTGGTGCAAACCTTCCTCGAGCAGGAGAACCGCCAGCACGAGCTCCACGTGCGCGGCTTCTCACGCCCGGCGATGCAGATTCTCGATCAGTATCGCTGGCCCGGGAACATTCGGGAGCTTCGCAATGTTGTGAGTTCCCTGGTCGTGCTGAAGCAGTCGGGGATGATCGAGGTGGACGATCTGCCGGACGAGATCGTCGACTCGGTCGCCCACACGGGCAGCTCTCCGAACATGCCTGTTCCGGTGATCGGGTCGTTCCGGGAGCAGGTCGAGCACGAGATTCTCACCCGCACGCTCTGGGAGTTGCGCAACGACATCAAGGACATCAAGGAGATGTTGACCGGCCGCATCGGTCACGAAACGGCCTGGTCGGCGGGCAGCGGTGGCGTCGTCGATACCTATGTAGGCGATTCGGGATACAGCACCGAACCGATCAGCGAACGCGGCGATCTTCAGAGCGCCGAACGGGCCCTGATCGAATCGGCCTTGCGTGCCACTGGTGGCCGCCGACGCCAGGCGGCCGAGCGTTTGGGCATCTCCGAGCGGACGTTGTACCGCAAGCTGAAGACCTACGGGTTAACCTGAGACTGGTCCGGATATCGAGTCTGAAGTATCTTGCTTGGGGCGGCGTAGTCGTCGTCCCGTACACGCCCCCTGGAGAGTGAGGACGATGATGGAACGAAATGGGACGCCTCGGCTGAAGGCCTTCGGTCTCATGGTCATACTGCTGCTGGTCCAGATGTTCGCAGCCCCGACGGCCGACGCAGCCAAATACGCCGGCGCGTTCATGGACGACGGAGGCGGTGCCCGCGCCCTGGCCATGGGCGGGGCCTTCACGCCCGTCGCCACCGATCCCTCGGCAGCCTACTGGAATCCTGCCGGCTTGAGCCTGCTCACCAGTCGGCAGGTCATGCTGATGCACTCCGAACGTTTCGGCGACCTGATCGATCGGGACTACGTCTCCTACGTCCAGCCCGTCTCCTGGTCGTTGCTCGGCGGGAGTCGAGCCGGCATCGGCGTTTCGTTGATCCGGCTCGGCATCGACGACATCCCCTTTACCGATCATCTCTTCGATCAACTCGACACCGACGGCGACGGCATCGTCTCCCGGACCGAGACCTTCGGGCTCTTCGAACTCCAGGATCAGATCCGGTTCGTCAGCGACGCCGAGTACGCCCTGTTCCTGTCCTACGGTGAGCGCCTGGGATCCTGGCACGTGGGCGGGTCCTTCAAGATGATCAACCAGAGTGTGGGGCAATACTCGAGTTGGGGGATCGGAGTCGACCTCGGATTCCTGCGACAGGGCGTATGGAAGAATCTGGACTTCGGAGTCAAGCTGCAAGACATCACCACGACGCCATTGTCCTGGAATACCGACGACGGCACGGTCGAATCCATTGCCCCCGCAGTGATTCCGGGAATGGCTTATCGCATGCCGTTGCCCCAGTGGGACATGTCGATCCTGATCGCCTCCAGCTTCGAGACTCGATTCGAGAACCGGGGCGAAGCCGACCAGTATTCGAGCGGGTCGATGAGCACGAACGTGCATGTGGGGGGCGAGGTCGGATTCTCCGACCGGGTTTTCCTGCGCGGCGGGTTCGACAGCGATTGGGGCACCCAGGCCATCACCGCCGGCGTCGGCTTCCGTCTGCCCGGCCTGGTGATCGACTACGCGTACGCCGGAGATACGCTGGGCATCGACGAGGTGACCCATCGCATCAGCCTGACCGCCGGTTTCTAGTGGGCGCGACGTCTCATCGGGGAGCCCGGTAGGCGTAGAGTTTCTCGCCCGGCTTGATGAGATTGGTGCTGTGCAGATTGTTGACCTTGCGAAGATGGACCAGGCTCACCCCGAGTTTTCGGGCGACACCACTGAGGGTGTCGCCCGATTTCACTTTGTAGGAGATCCGTTCATAGCCGCCCGGGGGAACGTAGTAGCCCTTTTCAGCCGCCCGGCTCGTGGCACGCTCGGCCAGGGCGGCAGGCATGGGAATCAGCAACCGATCGCCGGGGTGGATCATCGCCACGTCGTGGATCTCGTTGAGTTTGGCGATATCCCGAACACTGGTGCCGAACTGGGTGGCGATCGCTCCCAGGGTCTCGCCGCGCAGCACGGTGTGGCGACGCCAGGTCAAGCGCTGATCCAGTGGAACCTTCAGGAGTTCGGCAAAGCAGATCGAGCCGGTTCCGGCGGGAACCTTGACCGGATACTCGCCACGACCCGGGGGCGTGGCCCGGCGAATCAAACCGGGATTGAGGGCGTGCAGAGCTTCGGGAGCGACGCCGGCGCACTTGGCGATCAGCGCAAGATCCGTGGCATCGGTCACGTTGACGATGTCAAAAGCCAAGTCGGGCTGTTCCTGGAACTGGATGCCGAAACGCTCGGGGTGCTCGCCGACCATGGCGGCGGCGATGAATTTCGGGATGTGGTTCTTGGTCTGGGCCGGGAGCCTCAGATCCCAGAAATTGTCATGCCCCGCATGACGGATGGCCCGCTCGACCCGGCCTTCACCTGTGTTGTAGGCGGCCAGGACCAGGGCCCAATCACCGAACTGGTGGTAGAGCTGGGACAGATAGACAGTCGCGGCCCGGGTGGCCATGGCGAAATTCTGCCGCTCATCGACCCACCAGTCGCAGCGCAACTTGAAATGCCGAGCCGTCCCGGGCATGAACTGCCAGGGACCGACGGCCCCGGCACTTGATCGCGCTCTCGGGTTGAAGCCGCTCTCGATGGCCGAGAGGTAGATCAGCTCCCGCGGAAGACCGGCCGCGTCCAACTCCGCGTAGATCAGGGAATCCACTTCGCTCTTGCGCTCGAGCCAGCGGCCGAAATGGGTTTTGCCCTGCTCTCCGAAGTAGCTGATCCATCGGCGAACTTCGGCATTGTCCACCGTGAGAAGATCCGTCTCGATGGCCCGGGCCTGGATTCCGGACACGGGAATCAAGGAATCGGGCAGGGAGAGGCCGCGCATACCTGCGTAGGCTGCAGCGAGCAGGGAATCGTCTGGAGTCCCGGCCATGTCCAGCGCCTGCTCCTCGGCGACGACCCCGGCCAACAATCCGACGCGTCGCTCGAGACTGGTCAGATACGCCGCGGCGATGCTGTCCTGGTCCGCCGGTGTGGTGGCGACCGCTTCCGCGCGCAGCAGGAAAAGAATATCGCGAGCCGGCTCGGTCTGATGGTGGGCCAGAAGCTCAAGAGCCTGGCGGAAAAGATCGTCGAGTTGGGCGAGGTCGGGCCTCTCTTCCAGCATCGAAGCCAACAGAGAGGGATGCTGCATCGGGAGTGCGAGTTCGACCTCCGCATCGAGCGCAGGAGCCGACAGGACGTGGACCGCAGGTTCCGAGGGTGTTCCAGTCGCCAGCGGGGGAGTCGCTCCCGGCGATGAGGGTGCGGTCTCGGATGTTGAGCCCAAGGAGCCGCACCCGCTGACCGAGAGTAACAGCATGGCTATCGCGAGCAACAAGAAGGCGTTGGAGCTTAGACCTGACAAATGACTCAACCTCTCAGCGGGAATTGAAGGACCCGAAATCAGCTTCTGCGACCCAAGGAGCAAGAAAATCATGGTGTTTGGATTGCAACAATCATAACCATGTGTCATAATTGTAAAAGCGTCGCATTGACTCCGAGCGGGCAATATAGATCATCGTGACCTCTCGGGAAACCCTTGGCTGAGACGTGGCCTTCGTTGGAACAGACACTTCGACAAATACTGGCCCTGTCCAGGCTCGGGCCGGCGGTTCGAGAGCCGATCCAGATCGCCTTGGCGTCGCGTGATCCGGAACGGCTGCGCCTTGCCGGTCGTGTGGTTGTGCGCGCCCTTCTTCAGCGCGGTGATCTCGTGCGCGTCATGATTCAGGGTGAAGAATCAGGAAACGACCACATCTACGCCCTGCGTGGGCATGCCGCTTTGCTGGATCTGGATCCTTTCATGGCCGTGGGGCCTCGCCAAGAGCGTGGGCGACGGATTCCGAGTGAAGCACCGACGATCGAGCCCCCTCCTGAATCGGAGCGTTCTGGCCCTCCCTGGGCCGACCCCGATCGGGAGCAGGAACGCTTGCTCCACGCCATGGAAACAGCTCAGCAGCTCCAGATGAGTCATTCGATCTTCGGCGACGACTTCGCCTGGCTCGACCCCGTGCTCGGAATGCTGAACGCCCAGCTGAGCGACACGATTCTGCTGGCCGAGACCATGCAGGAATCGATTTCCCCGACCAGCCACATCCAGGTCATGGATCCGGAGCACCGTCCGTTCTGGGCCCGGTCACGCACTTCGGGCGAAACCGTCTGGATCGGCGATGCCGCCGAGTTGCCGCCGGCCGTCCGCCGTCTCGTGACGGCGTCAGGTATCAGTGAAATCGTCCAGGCCCTCGCCATGCCGCTGATCGCTCCGCAGGCCGAGCGAAGCGACGATCAGGATGGCGAACAAGAAGAAGTCGGCCTGCTCTATGTCGTGTCCCGCCACAGCAAGTCTCGCGCTGAGTTCCTCAGGCTGGGTTCACGTCTGAGCCGATTTGTCACGCACAGTTGGCAGCAGCGACTGCAGATGAACCGCCTTGTGCACACCGATTCGTTGACCGGTGTCCGCAATCGCGGTTACTTCGACGCCCAATTTCCCCTCGAACTCGAGCGCTGCAAACGTCAGAGCACGCCTTTGATCCTGTTGATTGGAGACCTCGATCACTTCAAGCACGTCAACGACACTCACGGTCACCCGATGGGTGACCAGGTACTCAGGACGGTGGCCCAGGAACTGCTGGACGGATTGCGGCGGATCGATCTGGTTTGCCGCGTCGGAGGCGAGGAGTTCGTGCTGATCCTGCCCGACACCTCGATCGAAGCGGCCCAGGACGTCGTCACCCGGCTCCAGGTGAGCATCGCTAACCTGCGCTTCAACCCCACGGTGGGCTCGGACCCTGTGCGTGTCACGGCTTCCTTCGGCGGCGTGGCTTTTCCCGAGGGGGGTGACGATCCGCAGGAGCTCTACCGTCTGGCCGACGACATGCTGTATCTCTCGAAGGAGCGGGGGCGGAATCGTTGTCACTTCTGGCAGCCGAACGGCGAACCGATCCTGACCCTGCCCCAGTACCGAACCGACTAATTCATCTCCTCCAACGACTCTTGATGCGTCACGGCCTGGTGGTCTGGGCTTTGATGTGGTGGATCGGCGATGGGGTGGGCGATCTCCTGCCGGCGCGACTCGGCCCCGATCTTGATGGGTCCCTCGACCCCCGTTGGTGGACGCTGGCGCCCCTGTTTCCTGGTGGTGGTCCTGGAAAGATGATGGCGTTGACTGCCTCGGCCTTCGGAGCAGCCGACCAGGCACGGCGTCGGGCAGGTCGGGAAATCCTGAGTCCCGCTGTTGTCGCCCCTTCCCACGGGGAACCCAGCCGCAGAACAGCCTGGCGAGCCCCGACAACCATCCGGATCACAGGCTGGCCCCGTCGATCCCCGGACCGGTGGCGTGCACCTGGAGTGATGGTCGGCCTGGGAACGATCACACGGGATCCCGAACTGCCAGAACCTCGGGTCAACCAAGGCGCGATGGTGTGGGGGAGCGGGGACCCTCCTGAACCGGGCGGCTTGTTGTCCGCCAGGGTGAGAGGATCTCCTCCGACCGAGCGGACCGTGCCCGAAGGGTTTTCCCCGCGCCGCTTCCTGGCCTCCAGATCCCTCGACTGGAATCTCTTCTGCGAACCTGATTCGACGCTTCCGGTTGCAGCTGATCACCTCGGCAAGCTGACAGGATCGACCCTCGGGAAGGTGCGACCATCGTGTCTCGCTGCGGTGAATCGTGTGTTTCCGCCCAGGGAAGCGGCTGTCGTCGCGGCGGTTCTGCTTGGAGAGAAGCCGACCGGGCATGATCCCCTGCGCGATGGATTCACGCGTCTCGGCCTCGCTCACCTGTTCGCCGTGAGTGGACTCCACGTCGGCATTATCGCGGTCATGGCCGGGCTCCTGGTGCGGGTGATGCGTCTTGGGCCCACCCCTGGTGTCGTAGTGGTCACGGCGGTGATCTGGACCTACACCGCAATGACCGGCGCAGCCCCGTCGACGGTTCGCGCCGCGACCATGGCTACGATCCTGCTCGGATCCCGACACGCCGGGGGACGCGTTGATCCCTTTCATACCCTGGCTCTGGTCTACTGGGGTCTCCAATGCTGGAATCCGGCTGCTGTCACAGATCCGGGCGTGCGACTTTCGTTCGGTGCGGTCGCCGGCATCCTGGTGGCGTCGAGGGGATGGGACCTGCTGGCAGGGTGCCTGCCGGGGATCCGCCTGGTCCTGGCCAGCTTCCTGGTCAGCCTCGGAGCCCAAACAGGGACGGCCATCGAGGTCGCCCGGAGTTTCGGATTTCTGGCACCATGGGCCCCGTTGATCAACATCGTCGCAGTTCCGGTGTTCGGCGGAGCGGTCTGGTTGGCTGTCGCTGGGGTTATTCTCGCCCCGCTGGATTGGTTGTCTGCTGGGCCGGCGACACTGTCCTGGTTGGCATTCCGCAGCCTGGAAGCCGTCACCGCACTGTTGGATCCCTGGATAGGGCCGCCGCCTGCGGTCGCGTCCTACGGTTTCGGGCGTCTGTCGTTGGCATGTGCGGCGATCGTTGTCTGGCTCTGCGTGAGGCATCGTGGCGCTCGGCTCGGGGCGGCCCTTCTGCTGATCGTCCTTCCGTGGTGTGTCACCCCTGGAGTCAAGGCCATGAGGGCCATCCAGTTCGATGTCGGCCAGGGAGACTGCGCCGCACTGATCTTTCCCGATCGTCGCTGTGTTTTGATCGACACGGGGGAGAGCTGGCGGAATGGTGGCAGCCCGTTGGCGCGCTCGGTCGTTCCCTGGTTGCGCTCCCAGGGCGTCCGGGAGTTGTGGGGGGTCGTCCTGTCCCATTCTCATGCCGATCACGTCGGAGCTGCGGATCAGCTGGCCATGGAGTTCCCCGTCCGGCACTGGTGGCTCGGCGGTCTTTGTGAGGCGCCAGAGGGGATCGGATCGGCGTTGATCGATCGTCCCTCGGTTGGGGATACGTTGCTGGTGTGCGGGGACTGGGCCCTGGTGAGCCTCGGCCCTGAAGTGGAGGCGGAGCATGAGAACGATCGCTCGTTGGCTGTGGCGCTCTTTCGGGAAGGGCGTCCGGCCGGTCTCTGGCCTGGTGATCTGGAACAGGAAGGGGAGCGGTCCCTCCTGAGCGTCGTCGCTGCCGGAGGCGGTGGCTGGGACATCCTCAAGGCTGGTCACCACGGCTCTCGCACCAGCTCGATACCCGAATTTCTGGACTGGTGCCGTCCCGGCGTGATCCTGATCAGTTGCGGCGTTGAGAATCGGCACCGGCATCCGAGTCACGGGTCTTTCAGCAGCGTCGGTCGTCTTCGACCAGTGCGGCGAACCGACCTGGAGGGCTCTCTGGAAGTGGTCTGGGAGGGCGATGGTCCTCCACTGGTGCGAGGAAGTCGCGCCCCGCCTTGACACCGTGCGAAACGACTCGTACCATGCCCGGATCAACCCCGGCCGGCCGGCCGTCACATCTACATTCCACCGAAACGGGAGTCCCATGCTTGCGTTGCGCAGCACCGTCGATCTCGGCCTTTCGCCGGACCGAGTGGGCAAGGTGCGGGAGATTTTTGATCTCGGCGATCGCCTCTTCATCGTGGCCACCGACCGCATTTCCGCTTACGACGTCGTCATGGATCAGACCGTACCGGGTCGCGGTTGTGTGCTGACGATCATGAGCCTGGCCTGGCTCAAACGGTTTCCCGATGTTCCCAACCATCTGATTTCCGCGGACCCTGACGACTTTCCCGAGCCCTTCGCTTCACACCGCGATGCGCTCGCGGGACGCAGCATGCTGGTTCACAAGGCTCAGCCTTTTCCGGTCGAGTGCATCGCCCGGGGGTACATCACCGGCTCGGGCTGGCGCTCCTATCAGAGTGAAGGCCACATCTGCGGTCATGCGCTGCCCGAAAACCTGCTGAAGAGCCAGCAGCTCGCCTCGATTCTCTACACGCCGTCCACCAAGGCCGATCAAGGGCACGACGAGAATATCTCCTTCGCGGAATCGGTCGATCGGATCGGCGCCGATGATGCCGAGGCGCTGCGGGATCTGACCCTCAAGCTCTACGGCGAGGGAGCCGCCTTCGCGGGAGAAAGGGGTGTGCTGATCGCCGACACCAAGTTCGAGTTCGGGTGCTTCGACGGCGGGATCGTGCTGATCGACGAAGTGCTGACTCCCGACTCGAGCAGGTTCTGGCCCGCCGTCGATCACACGCCCGGCCAGGAGCCGCCGAGCTGGGACAAGCAGATCCTGCGCAACCATCTCGACACGCTCGATTGGGACAAGACGCCGCCGCCACCCGCGCTGCCGACCAGCGTTTTGACCAAGACCTATGATCGCTACCGTGAAGTCCTGGAAATCCTGTTTCCCGAGGAGGCAGCCCGATGGCAGTCGGTTCTCAGCTGACCCGCAGGCGTCGCGCGATCCTGAGCGTGACCGACAAGACGGATTTGGATGTCGTTGCCGATGTTCTGGTCGAGTTCGACTATGAACTCGTCGCCAGCGGCGGAACCGCCGCATGGCTTCGCGAACAGGGCCACACCGTGGTCGACGTCAGTGATGTGACGGGTTTTCCCGAAGTCTTCGGTGGGCGCGTCAAGACGCTCCACCCGCTGATCTTCGGCGGAATCCTCGGCAAGTCCGAAGCCGACTTCGCGGCGACCGCCGAGTTGGGACTGGCCCCGGCTGACGTGGTCGTGGTCAATCTCTACCAGTTCGAGCAGGCGCTCGAGGACGGAGCCGACGAAGCCCAGGCCATCGAGAAGATCGACATCGGAGGGCCGTCGCTCCTGCGTGCCGCCGCCAAGAACTTCCATCGCGTCTGCGTCCTGCCGGACCCGGAGTACTACGAGGAGTTCGCTGATGCCTGCCGCGAGGGGGGAGGTCTGCCCGACCTCGAGTTCCGCCGTCGCATGGCGGCCCAGACCTTCGAACTGGTGCTCGATTACGACATGGCCATCAGCGAATGGTTCATGGCGGAATCCACGGCCGACACGAATCTGCTGGAACTGCGCTACGGTGAGAATCCCCATCAGTCGGCCGAGATGACCTTGCCGATCGGCGACGGCTCCAGCCCCCTGGACGGCATGGGTCTCTGCCTGCTCAACGGCAAGGAGCTCTCGTATAACAACATGATCGATGTGATCGCGGCCGGGAAACTGGTCGCCGATCTCGACGACTGCTGTTGCGCGGCGATCAAGCACACGAACCCCTGCGGCGTCGGCATGGCCGACACGCCTTCGGCGGCCCTCGAGCGAGCCTTGCTATGCGATCCCGAATCTGCCTTCGGCGGGATCTTCGCCTTCACGACCAAGGTGGATGCGGAAGCGGCCGAGATCCTGCGTTCCCGTTTTTGCGAAGTCGTTCTCGCGCCATCCTACGCCGACGACGCCCTGGCCATCCTGTGCAAGAAGAAGAACCTGCGGGTTCTCGAGATCGATTTCGATCGTTTCACAGGTGCGACCACCGGCCGCAGTCTCTCGTTCGGCGGAGTCACGCTGTTCCAGGACGAGGATCAGGGGTTTCCCGAACTCGACGACTGGGTCCACGTGGGTGGCCCGGAGCCTGACAACGCCACGCTCGAGGCCCTGAGCCTGAACTGGAAGATCTGCAAGCACGTCAAGAGCAACGCCATCGTACTCGGTGATGCCGGCGGCACCCTCGGCATCGGAGCGGGCCAGATGAGTCGTGTGGACTCGACCAGGATCGCCATCCGCAAGGCCGGTGACCAGGGTCTGGACATCAAGGGTTCGGTCTGCGCTTCGGATGCCTTCTTTCCCTTCGCCGATTCCATCGAACGCCTGCGCACCGTGGGTGTGAAAGCGGCCGTGGCCCCGTGCGGCTCGATTCGCGACGACGAAGTGATCGAGGCGGCCGACCGCCTCGGCTTGACGCTTCTCCACACCAACCGCCGCCACTTCCGGCACTAGGATCGTAGAGACATGAGCGAACACGTCCAGTCTGTTCTTACCGAAGTGGCCGTCATCGATTTCGGCAGCCAGTACACCCAGCTCATCGCTCGCCGTCTGCGCGACGTGGGCGTGTTCAGTCAGATCTATCCCTTCAACCGTTACCGGGAAGTCCTGGGTCGTCCGGAAGTCAAGGGCATCGTGCTTTCGGGCGGTCCGTCGTCGGTCTCCGACGTGGGTGCTCCCGATGTGGGGGAGGATCTCTTCGAAGCGGGCATTCCCATCCTTGGCATCTGCTACGGGATGCAGCTCGGTTGCGCCAAGCTCGGCGGCACGATCGAGGGTTCGGACCGACGCGAGTACGGTCCCGCCCGGATCACCATCACAGACCCGGACGATCCCTTCTTCGACGGCATCGCCGGGGAACAAGGCGTCTGGATGAGTCACGGGGATCGTGTCGGGGTGCTGCCGGACGGCTTCCGAGTCTCGGCCAAGTCGGACGCGATTCCCTTCGCCGCTGCCTCGGATCCCGACCGCCGCATCTGGTGCGTCCAGTTTCACCCGGAGGTCGTGCACACCGACATGGGGATACGGATGCTCGAGAACTTCACGCGCACGATCTGCGGCATCACCGAACAGTGGTCCGCCTCGGCCTTCGTCGAGGGGGCGATCGATGAGATCCGCGCCACGGTCGGTGACCGCCGGGTCCTGTGCGCCGTTTCGGGCGGCGTTGATTCGACGGTCGTGGCCGTCCTGCTCGATCGCGCCATCGGAGAGCAGCTGTTCACCATTTTCGTCGACAACGGTCTGCTGCGCCTGGGAGAGGCTGGCGACGTCGAACGCAATCTCAACGCCTTCCTGTCCCGTCCGATCCTGAGGGTCGATGCCCGCAACACATTTCTGAATCGGCTTGCGGACGTGAGCGAGCCCGAAAAGAAACGAGTCATCATCGGCAACAGTTTCATCGAGACGTTCCAGCAGGCGACCCGCGACCTCGGGGAGTTCGATTTCCTCGCTCAGGGCACCCTCTACCCCGACCGGATCGAATCGGTTTCGATCAACGGGCCGAGTCATGTGATCAAGACCCATCACAACGTCGGCGGTTTGCCGGAGAAGCTGGGCTTCAGGCTGATCGAGCCTTTGCGCGACTTGTTCAAGGACGAGGTCCGCCGCGTCGGTCGCAGTCTGGAGATTCCCGATTCCCTGCTCATGAGGCATCCCTTCCCAGGTCCTGGCCTGGCCGTGCGCATCCTGGGCGAAGTGACCCGCGATCGCGTGCGCTTGCTCCAGGAGGCCGATCACATCTTTATTCAGGAACTCCTCGCGTCGGGCGAGTACAAGAAGATCTGGCAGGCCGGGGCGATCCTGCTGCCGGTGCAGACCGTTGGTGTCATGGGGGACAAGCGGACCTACGAGAACGCCGTAGCCCTGCGTGCGGTGACCAGCCAGGATGGCATGACGGCCGACTGGGCACGCATTCCCGACGAAGTCCTGGCACGTGTCAGCAACCGCATCATCAACGAAGTGCCGGGGATTAATCGCGTGGTGTACGACATCAGCAGCAAGCCGCCGAGCACGATCGAGTGGGAGTAAGCTGAGCAACGTGAGCCAGAAGAACGGACTGACCCATCGACGCCTCGCGGCCGCCCTGTTGGGGGCGGCCGTGTTGCTGTGCTGGGTCATGCCGGCGGCGGCCGGTGATGAAGCATCCCTGCGGGAAACCAAGAGGGCGTCGTTGAAGCTCAAGGCCCTGGACTCGGGACGTCAGCACTTCCGCCTGCTCGTGATCCCCGTCGATTTTACCGACGCCAGGCTTTCGAGCGCCTGGGATCCAGCCGACCTGAGTGCTGAACTGGCTGGCGAAGACGAGACGCTCGAACGGTATTTCGATGTGGCTTCCAACGGGATCCTGGATCTCCGCACCTTGCTCGCACCGGTGGTCCACCTGTCCGGTTCGCGGCGGGACTACTCCGATCTCGAGCTCAACGGCCAGCACCGATCGCGGGCGATGGCCCGGGAAGCCATCGAGGCCACCGCCGTGGTCCTGCCCCTGCGCTTGGCCGACGGGGATGGCCCGGACGGCCTGGCTGCCTCGGGCGACGACGACGGCGAGGTGGACGGCGTGCTCCTTCTGCACGCAGGCGTCGGACTGGAAAACGATCCCGAGAACGGCCTCATCATTCCGCTCCAATCCTGGCTCGAGGAGCCGGTCGACGACCACGGCACCATCGCCCAGGCCTACGCCATGGCGAGCCTTGGATCTGGCCTCGGCCTCTGGCTCCACGAGACAGCCCATCTGCTGGGACTCGAAGACAGGTACGATCTCCATCTCAGCCCGGTGACCGGCGACGCCTTCGGTCGGGGCGGGCTCGGACGTTTCAGTCTGATGGGATCCGGTCATCGCGGTCGTGGCGACGGCAGCGGCGCCTCCCTGCTCGACCCCTACAGTCGTCTCGAGCTCGGCTGGGATGTCGTTCTGGACCCGACTCTTCACGGAGCTGTCCTCGAACTGTCGGCGCGACCATTGCGGATCGATCGGTTGGGGGGCGACGGCCGGGAGTACTTTCTCTGCGAAGCGAGGGGAGGGCGTGATCATCCCTTCGACGCCGGAGTGCCTGGCGATCGAATGCTGGTCTACCACATTGACGAGTCTGTTCCCGAGGACGGCCAGTCCTCTTCCAACCCCGAGACGCGTCACCTGCGTGTGCGCCTGGTCGAAGCCGACGGCGACGGAACGATCGCCCTCGGGCTGGATCAGGGCGCCGCCGACGATCTGTTTCCGACCGATGGCCAGTCCCAGACCTGGACGGTCGAAGGATACCGGGACTCCTTCGCGAAGGTCCTGTCCGGCATTCAGCCGGTGACCGAAGGCGTCCAAGCCCTGTTCGAATCGGTGGGCGGCCACTGGTCTTCCGCTCTGCGCTTCGACATCCAGGAAGGCGATACGACCCTGGCCCTGACAGTCGCGACGTCGGATCCCGATCTCGATCAGGCCTGGATCAGGATCAGCGTCCTCGACGACACCGGGATCTGGGACGGCGGAGCCGCGATCGATCTTGAACTGCACGAAGTCGCGGGGATGCTCAAACCTCTCGCCGCACCTGTCTGGCACCCCGCTCTCGACCTGGCGATCGGGAGCACGACTCGGTTCTCGGCGCGTTTGATCAGTCCGGTTTCGGCCGAACTCGCTCCCATGTCCTGGACTTGGGGCGGTCGCGAACCAGGACTCATTCCGTGGCCCTCTGGCTGGGTCTTTCCGGAGCCGACGGCGGGTTCAACCGCTTGGCAGGACTGGTCCGATGCCCCGTTCTCTCCGGACGGCGGGCCTCTGCTCGCCTGCCTCGAAACCGGCCAGGATCCGGCCGACTGGCCCTTGGTCCGGACCACCAACAACGCCGATGTCGTGATGACGTCGCCACCAATCGGTCCGGGCGAGGGATTCGTTCTTCTGCACGCCGTGGACCTCCCCGCCGAAGATGGATTCTTTCAGGGTGACGGCGCCAGGCTCGAGTGGGTCGATCCTGCCGGTGGGATCGGCGTGCTGACTCCGGCAGGCGGGTATCCGCATCGCATGGCCCCCTCCTCGAGCAGTCCCCTGGCTTTCGAGGCTGTCTTCGGTGGCGGAGGTTCGCTTGATGAGCTGGATCGGCCGATCTGGCGTCTCGACAGATTTGCACCCCCGGTCACGACCGACCACTACCGGGTCAATTTCCACCTCTCCACGGACGCCGTCTGGCGGGGGCGTGGCTGGCTGATCGCCGACTGGGACGCCATCGCCGACACGGCCCCCGAGCCCTTCGCGCCGGTGCTCGAGGATGGGGTCTGGAGCTGGTCGCCTCATCCCTATGCCGTGTCGCCTTCCCGGGTCCAGCTCAGCGGAGATGGGGGCTCCCATTGGACGACCGTGGCCCTGGTGGCCGGAACGGCCATCGATCACGACGTCCTGATCGAGGCGATGAAATCGAGGGGATGGGCACGTGCCGATCTGCGGGCCCTGGTCGATCTCGACTCCGGCTGGTCGTTGCAGACCCGCAACGTCGACATCCAGGCTCCTGGTGCTGCCGCCGCTGCGACCGACCTGAGGATCTGGCCCAATCCGGCCCCCGATGGAGTTCGAATCAACATCACCCTGTCGAAGACCGCTTCTTCGGGATCCCTGACCCTCCATGATCTCCGCGGCCGCAATCTTCGATCCTGGCGCCTGGGGCCGGGTCAGCGCATTGTCGAATGGAACGGGAAGGACGCAGACGGGCGCGCCATAGCGGCCGGACGCTATCTCTTCCGACTCACTGTCGGAACCACGACCTCGAGCAGGAGCCTGACTCTGCTGCCATGAACACACGCTGCTCCCTCATCGCCTTCTCTCTCGTGCTTCTCGGTTCCGCCTCGATCGGATCCGCCGGACCGGTGCACGACGCCTTCCTTGAAGCCTGGCGCACCGGTTCGGTCCCCTCGGATGCCGGGCCTTCGGTCGATGATCAGGGCTGGCCTCGAGCCCTCTTCGATCCTGTCTCACCCAGCCTCGGCTGGAGCGAGCTTCAGGTTCTGGCTGACCGACGCTCCCTGTTGATCATCATGCTGGCATCTCAGGCCGAAGCCGAGAGCGTCATCAGAGAGTGGAGCACCAGGATCGCATCTCGCCAGGAACTGGAGATGCAAGCCATAAGGGATTGGGATCAGGGACGATACGCTGATTGTTATGAGGTTTGTACGACTCTCGAACAACGCTCGGATCATCCCCGATCCCCTGACTCCCGGCTAATCTGGAGTCTGCGATCCATGGCTGCCAAAGAGCGATCCTCTGGCGTGACCGTGCCGTCGCCGGGGCTCTGGGACGGCATGCTCGATCTCGGCGTCGACGACGCCCGAAGAGCCTGGGATTTCTGGAAGGCCCGGCACCGCGCCATAGGAGCGCCGCTGATTCCTGCCGGGACATCGGATCTCGCCAGTGCCCTGTGGTTGGCCGGTCTCGGGAATCGGGGTCTCACCTCAGAAGACATCGACCACTCGACCTTCGCGCCGGAATTGAAAGCGGCTCTCGGCGGCGCAGCCCTGGGTCGCGATGATCTGGCGAGACACTACAGTCTCTATCCGGACCCGCCTTCCGGTCATGCCCTTGCCTCGCACTGGGCCGGTGGCCGGATCCGGCTGGCCCCTTCATCAGCCGAAGCCGCCGAGAGCCTCGGAGCGATGGCAAGCCTGCCTCCTTCGGTTCGTTCGGAGTATCTACGCCGTGCCGCCGATCGTCGGCTTTCTGACGGGCACTGGACCCTCGGGCACGACAATCTGGCTGCTGCCGTGGAAGCGGCGGGTCCGGACATGAGCGAATATCGGGCTCGTCTTCTGCGGACGGAGTGTCGTCGGGCCGAAGCCCTCGATCTTCATCAGGGGCGACCCGGCGACGCCGAGCGCACGCGAGCCCTGCGCCTGACCTTGCCGCCGGAGCCCGACATGGGCGACGCGATCCTCGATCAGGCGAGGGACATCGTGCGTCGCGGTGATGCTCCGGATGTCGGGGCCCTGGGAGCTTCCCTCAACACCGATCTGCGCCAAAGCCTCAGCGACGAACTCTGGCGAATCTGGGCACTCTGGGGGCGTCGTCTGATCGGATCAGAGGCATTCGACCCGCGTCTCGAGCGATACTCGACGCAACTGGACAGCCTGACCTCTGGGCCCGATACCGGATTCGGCGAGTGGGCCGGGCTGGCCGTAGGAGCCTGGCTGGGGACATCGACCCTGCGGGATGAGGTCGTGGCCTGGATCCTCGATAGCGGCGTCGAACGAGCCGGACCAGGGAATCTGCCCGCCGAACCGAGTCCGTTCCCGGACTGGTTGAAGTCGGAGAAGATCACTCACATCGACCGTCACGCCCTCTTGGGACTCTCGCTGTTGATCGGCGACGCCCGTGGGCAACTGGCCTGTGTCGTGACCATGCCGCGCACGGGGTTGACCAGCCGGGAAAACCTGCTTTTTCTCTACCCCGTACCCTTCCGGGCCGAAGTGCTGGACCTTCTGGCCGCAGCGGCGGACCCGGCCCTGGCTTTGTCGGTGGCGCGCAACGAGTCCCTTTTCGACCCTGCGGTCCGTTCCCGATCCGGGGCCTTGGGGTGGATGCAGATCATGCCCGTCCACTACTCCGGGAGAGGTGTGGTCGATTCGATTGCGATCTGGAGAATCCCCGCGATCTCTGTCGGCAAGGGGATCGGGCTGCTCGACAGCAACTCCGAGCGCTACGGTGGGGATGTCTACCGGACCGTCGCGGCCTACAACGCTGGCCCGGGAGCCGTGGACCGCTGGCGGCGGCAACTCGGCGGCGAGCCCGAACGCGCGACCTTCTTCGCCTGGATCGGTTATCCCGAGACCCAGAGGTACACCGAACAGGTTTTAATTGACCGTCAGATCTATGGGGAGATACTTGGATCATTCCCACCGGAGGTCATGACGAAGCCATGAGAGCCCAATTCGACACAACCAAGGCCGAGACAGTGAAAACGTCGACGGCGCTTCCGGCACGCTCGTGGCGGGAGAGTGTGGAATGGGGGCGTAAGGCCATCCATGCCAGCTCGACATTGCTGGCGGTCTGGGTGCTGATGGTCGACGATCCCGTTGCCACCTTCGGTTTGGCGATCGCCACCGTGTTCGTGATCGCCGTCGATCTTTCGCGGTTGCGCGCCAAGCGCTGGGCACTCTGGATCTACCGAAGATTTCCCCTGATCTTTCGCCGCGATGAACGTCACAACCTGAGCGGCGCCTCGGTGATGATGGCGGGCGCGACCGTTACCTCGTATCTCTTTCCAGCCGATGTCACGGCCGCCGGCATCCTCTGCCTGGCGTGGGGCGACTCGTCGGCCGCGATCGTGGGACAGGCCGTCTCCCATACGCGACAGCAACTTGGCCTCGAGGCCGCCAAACGCTCCCGCGCCCCGGTCGTGATCATCCGCCGCGGCAAGACCTGGGCGGGATCCTTCGCCTGCCTGATCGCCTCGGGAGTGGTCATCGCCCTCGTGCTGGGCTGGCAGCCTTTGCCGATCGTTCTGGGTGCCATCGCATCCGCGGCCATGGAGCGTTGGACTCCCGGTCGCTGGGACAACCTGTCCATTCCCCTGGTATCCGCCGGCGTCATGCGGATTTGTTTGCGTTGGTTCGGCTGATCCCAACCCGTGAACGATCACCAATCAACGAAGAAAGAGACACTCCGTGCTGTTCAAACTCATCCAGAAGATGTTCGGAAAGAAATCCCTCCGGGACCTCAAGCGTCTCGAGCCGCTCATGCAGCAGGTCAAGGATGTCAGGGGGCAGTACGCCGATCTCGACGATGATGCGCTCCGTAGCAAGACAGCCGAATTCCAACAGCGTCTGCGCGACGGCGAAACGACGGACGATCTCCTGCCCGAAGCCTTCGGAGTCTGCTGGGAGGCTTGCCGCCGCTTGGCGGAACACCGTGAATCCTGGCTGGTCTGGGATCGCGAGACTGTCTGGGACATGATTCCCTACGATGTCCAGATCATCGGCGGCATCGTACTGCACCAGGGTAAGATCGCTGAAATGGCGACCGGCGAGGGCAAGACCCTCGTGGCCATCATGCCCCTCTACCTCAACGCCCTGAACGGGCGCGGCGCCCACCTGGTAACGGTCAACGACTACCTTGCCCGGCGCGACGCCGAGTGGATGGGAGGCGTGTACCGTTTTCTCGGACTCGAGGTCGGCTACATCATCGGCAACATGACTCCCGATGAACGCCGGGTGGCCTACAGCGCCGATATCACCTACGGCACGAACAACGAGTTCGGCTTCGACTATCTGCGCGACAACATGGCCGTGCACAGGGAACAGCTCGTTCAGCGCGACTTCCACTTCGCCATCGTGGATGAAGTCGATTCGGTCCTGATCGACGAAGCCCGAACGCCCTTGATCATCTCGGGAGCCGTCGACAAGTCGACCCACCGGTTCGAGGAGCTCCAACCCCGCGTCGAGCGGCTCGTCCGGAAGCAGAATCGCATGATCAACGAATGGATCTCCGACGTGGAGAAACTGTTCAGCAACGCCACCGAGGACGGCGAGAACGTCGAGATCACCGATGAAGCCTCTCTGGCCCTGTTGCGCATTTCTCGCGGTGCTCCCAAGAACAAGCGCTTCCGGCGCCTGACCCAGTTTCCGGGCGTCCTCGAACGGATTCGCCGCACCGAAGAAGCCTTCATGAGGGACAAGGCTCTTTGGGAGGCCGATGAACCGCTGCTGTACATCGTCGAGGAAAAGCAGCACAGCTGCGACTTCACAGAGAAGGGCCGGACTGTCCTCAGCGACGGCGAGCCCGAGTTCTTCGTCTTGCCTGACCTGGCGGTATCGGTCGGCGAGATCCAGAACGACGAGACTCTGGATCCGGAGCAGAAGAGCGCAGCCATCGAGGTCGTTGAACGCGAGTACGCCCTGAAGAACGAGCAGATCAGCAACGTGGATCAGTTGCTCAAGGCCTACACCTTGTTCTCCAAGGACGACGAATATGTCCTGATGGAGGGTAAGATCCAGATCGTGGACGAATTCACCGGCCGTCTCATGCCAGGGCGCCGGTTCAGCGAGGGGCTGCACCAGGCTCTCGAGGCGAAAGAAGGTGTGAAGGTCGAAAAGGAGACCCAGACCCTCGCCACGGTCACGCTCCAGAACTTCTTCCGCATGTACGATAAGCTCGCCGGCATGACCGGTACCGCGGTGACCGAAGAGGCCGAGTTCGGCGAAATCTACAAGCTCGACGTGATCGAGATCCCTACCAACCGACCCATCGTCCGCGAGGATCGTGAAGACGTCGTCTTCCGCTCCAAGAAGGAGAAGTTCAACGCCATCGTCGACGAGGTGGCGCGGCTCAACGAGTTGGGCCTGCCGGTCCTGGTCGGCACGACCACCGTGGAGGTCAGCGAGCTGATCAGCCGCCTGCTCAAACGCAAAGGCGTGACCCACAACGTCCTGAACGCCAAGCATCACAAGAGCGAAGCGGAGATCGTTGAGGAAGCTGGACGCAAGGGCGCCGTGACCATCGCGACGAACATGGCGGGCCGCGGCACCGACATCAAGATCGACGTCCGCAACCTCGCCGGTGTGGCGCCCGAGGTCGAATTCAAAAGACCCGATGCGCGCGTCGGCGACGAGCCCGCTGGCCTGCACATCATCGGGACCGAGCGGCACGAAAGCCGCAGGATCGACCGCCAGTTGCGCGGACGATCCGGTCGCCAGGGCGACCCCGGCGCCTCGGTGTTCTTCCTGTCCCTCGAGGACGATCTCATGCGGCTGTTCAACTCGGAGCAACTCATCAAGATCATGGATCGCTTGGGTGTGCAGGAGGGCGAGGTCATCACTCACTCGATGGTGACCAAGGCCATCGAGCGCGCCGCCCAGCGCGTCGAGGGTCACAATTTCTCGATCCGCAAGCATCTGATCGAGTACGACGACGTGGTCAACAAGCAGCGCGAGGTCATCTACAGTCAGCGGCGCGAGATCCTGATGGGCGAGGACATCTCCGACACCATGAAGGACCACGTCCTGAACTATGTGGACAGCCTGGTGGACGAATACACCAACCAGGACCAGGCGAATGATTTCTGGGACTACGAGAGCCTGGCTCGGGATTTCCAGTCCGTGGTCCTGGCACCTCTGCCCGTGGACGAGGAGGAAAAACTGACGATCGGCCAGGGGGCCCTCCGCGAACAGATCCACGCCGTCGCGATGGAACGCTACGGAATCAAGGAACAGCGAATGACGCCTGAGGTCACCCGTCAGCTTGAGCGTTTCGTCCTCCTGCAGACCATTGACGAGTACTGGAAGGATCATCTCAACGAGTTGGTGCTCCTTCGCAGCGGCATCAACCTGAGGTCCTACGCCCAGAAGGACCCCCTGGTCGAGTACAAGCGCGAGAGCTTCTACATGTTCGAGACCCTGCTCGCGACCATTGAGCGAGAAGCCGTGAAGTTGTTCTTCCGGGCCGAGTTGGTCATGTCTCCGCCGCGGCCACGGCCGACACCGACTCCTGAACAGCTTCAGGCGCGGCACGATGAAGTGGGCTACCTCGCTGGCCCCGAAGGCGCTGTCGGGTCAGCCACCCGGGTCGGGCAACCCGAGCGAGCGGTGCCGGATCCAGGTCGATCCGTGCCCCTGGAGCGCGTCGAGCCCAAGATCGGACGCAACGATCCCTGCCCCTGCGGGAGTGGACAGAAGTACAAAAAGTGCTGCGGCGCCTGAGTCGGTTTCCGGGCCCCGACTTGCCGACGGCGGGGCCTTGTGCTAGCGTACCGGGCTCGACATCGGAGGATTGATTGCAACGGACACGAGACAAACTGCGCGAAAAGCTGGCGGAGCTCCTTCAGGACTCCTTCGACAATGCTCCGGATGAGATGACCGGCTTGAAACCCCTCAGCGGGCACCGCCACTTCTCTCCGGTCGAGCAGACGTCACTGACGCCGGAGGCTCGCGGCTATCTTCTTTCACTGGTCAGGAGTGAACAGATCACCCGCGACCAGATGGAACTGATGATCCAATACGTCTCCCTCTACTGGGATGTGCCGGTCGGAATCACCGACGTTAGCGATCTCCTCGACCAGGTCGTCTTCGGATTCCTGCCCGAGGACCTGGACGAGGGCCATTCCTGGTACGGTCACCGCAAGCATTGATACCATTCGTTCCCAAGGAGCATCGGTGAAGCTGATCATCGTGGAGTCCCCAGCCAAGGCGCGGACGATCGAACAATTTCTCGGAGCAGAGTATCGCGTCGTCGCGAGTTACGGCCACATCCGAGATCTGCCCGGCACCGCTGCGGAAATTCCGGCGCACATCAAGGACGAGTCCTGGGCACGTCTGGGTGTCAATCCCGACGATGATTTCGCGCCGGTGTACGTCGTTTCCCGTGACAGCAAGAAACACGTCGCCGAGATCAAGAAGCTCGCCAAGAACGCCGAGGAGCTCCTGCTCGCCACGGATGAGGATCGGGAAGGGGAGGCCATCAGCTGGCACATTCTCGAAGAACTCGATCCCACGATTCCCGTCAAGCGCATCGCCTTCCACGAGATTACCAAGCAGGCCATCGAGCACGCCCTGGCCAACCCCCGCGAGGTTGACGACAAGCTGGTCCGTGCCCAGGAAAGCCGACGGATCCTCGATCGTCTTTTCGGCTACACGTTGTCTCCGGTTCTCTGGAAAAGGGTCCGAACCAAGCTGAGTGCCGGACGGGTGCAGAGTGCTGCCCTGCGCCTGGTCGTGGAGCGTGAAGAGGAACGCCTAGCCTTCCACAGTTCCGAGTTCTGGGACATCACCGCGACGCTTCAGGCCTCTGGTCAGGAGTTCGAAGCCAGGTTGACCGAAGTCGACGGACGTCGGATCGCCGGCTCCAAGGATTTCGATCCCGACACCGGTACCTTGAAGAACGACTCGAAAGTCATGCGCCTCGCCGCCGATCAGGCCAGGACTCTGGCCAAGGACGTCCTGGCTCAGCCCTGGCGCGTCGCTGAGGTCGTCCGCAAGGAAACCCGCAAGCGTCCCAGCCCGCCGTTCATCACCTCCACGCTCCAGCAGGCGGCGAGTTCGCGTCTCGGCCTCGACCCACGGCGGACCATGCAGGCAGCCCAACGGCTCTACGAGGGCATCGATCTCGGTGGCGGAGTCCGCACCGGTTTGATCACCTACATGAGGACTGATTCGCTGACCCTCAGCAGCGAGGCTTTGGACGTCGCTCAAGCCCTGATCAAGGAAACCTGGGGAACCCCGTACACCGACGGTCCTCGTTTCTACCGCACCAAAGCCAAGAGCGCCCAGGAAGCCCACGAGGCGATCCGTCCCACGAATCTCCGAAGGACTCCCGACCAGATCGCTCGTCGGCTCGACAAGGACGAGTTGAATCTCTACAGGCTGATCTGGCAGCGGACGATGGCCAGCCAGATGACCGACGCCATCCTGGACCGCACGACCATCGATTTCGAGGCCCCGGCCGGAGCGGCCACCTGTCAGTTCCGCGCCAACGGTTCGGTCGTGCGCTTCCCCGGTTTTCTGGCCGTGATCGGTGGCGATCAGGGAGAAACCCTGCTGCCGAACCTGGCCACAAACGATCGGGTGCCCCATCTATCAGCCGAGCCGGCGGCCGCTGGAACCGTGATCAAGGGAACCGAAGCGACCGGACACGAGACGGCGCCCCCGTCGCGTTACACCGAGGCTTCCCTGATCAAGAAGTTGGAGGAGGAGGGCATCGGGCGTCCCTCGACCTATGCGCCGACCATCTCCACGATCCAGAACCGCGAGTACGTCGTCAAGCGCTCCGGTTCCCTGGTGCCGTCCTACGTCGGTATGGCGGTGCTCCGCCTGCTGCGGACCCACTTCGAATACTACGTCGACCTCGGGTTCACGGCCCGGATGGAGGATCAGCTCGACGACATCGCGACCGGCGAGCGGAACTGGGTGGAATTCCTTCACGCCTTCTATCACGGGGAAGGGGAGAAGCACGGCCTGCTGCGCGATGTGAACGACTCCCAGGACGAAATCGCCTACCCCAACATCCCGGTCGGTCAGATGCCCGAGACCGGTGAGCCCCTGACCGTGAGAATCGGCCGCTCGCACGCCTATCTGCAGATGGGTGAAGGAGACGACGCCCAGCGTGTGACCCTGCCGGTCGACCTGTTCATCGACGAACTCACGCCTGAGAAGGCGGCCGAGCTCTTCGCCGCCCGCGCCCGTGCCGATCAGCCGCTGGGCCAGGATCCCGAAACCGATCAGAACATCTACATCAAGACCGGTCCTTTTGGTCCCTA